>Ga0187892_10006119_pt1 | contig 18193 bp, 14 predicted proteins | sample MA1701073metaG_FD_139345 | JGI IMG/M metagenome (GOLD analysis project Ga0187892, IMG submission 139345) | Bio-ooze microbial communities from a basaltic lava cave in the Kipuka Kanohina Cave System on the Island of Hawaii, USA - MA170107-3 metaG ... | reverse complement strand
GTTCGAGGAACCACGTCGTACGTTGAGCCGCGGGCCGAGCTCACGTTGACTTGGCTGAATGCACACGCCATTCAAATCTCGGTCTATGCGCGAGCCACGAACACGGCCGGTGCCGCGACCGTGCATGGCACAGGGGCAGTCGGCGTGGAGATACCGATCCGCATCCTCCCAGGCCAGTCTAACGCAACCACTACCACTGTTCGGGTGCAGCGATCCCGCCACGTCGTCGGCCACAGCGGGAGCACGGGCACGGCTCACGTGGACGGAATCGAGCGTGACATCCGCGACGAGGAATACCGGGAGGATGAAGTAATCGACTATGAGGTCAATGTAGGCGATTTCCTGCCCACGATCACGCTTTCGAGCGGCGTTGACGTGACCGACTCCGGCGACTTGGTTGCGGAGGTCGCCCTGACCATCGAAGTTCAGACGCCCGACCCGTGCTGCGGAGACCCCTGTTGCGGCGACCCGTGTTGCGGGGATCCATGTTGCGGCGACCCTTGCTGTGGAGATCCGTGCTGCAACTCCTCAGACCCCTGCTGTGGTGACGCGCCACCATGCTGTGACGCCAACAGCCCCTGCTGCGAGAGCCCTGATCCGTGCTGCGACCCATTCGACGACTGCTGCGGTAATCCGGACCGGTGCTGCAACGACGACAATCCTTGCTGCAACAGCCCCGATCCCTGCTGCAACATCAACGACGACTGCTGCGGCAATCCGGACCGGTGTTGCAACGACGACAATCCTTGTTGCAATAGTCCCGATCCCTGCTGCAACGCCAACGATGAGTGCTGCGGAAATTCGGACCGGTGCTGCAACGACGACAATCCGTGTTGCGGTTCAAGCGATCCGTGCTGCAATGCGAACGATGAGTGCTGCGGCAATTCGGACCCGTGCTGCAACTCCGACAACCCTTGCTGCGGCGTCAGCGACGATCCCTGCTGCGACACGAACGATCTATGTTGCAACATGAGCTGCAACGATAGCGATCCCTGCACCACGGACTCCTGCGTCGGCGGTGGCTGTCAGAACATCCAGAACGACCCATGCTGTGGCGTGAACTGCGAAGACTTCGACCAGTGCACGGTCGATTGCTGTGTCTCGGGATACTGCGCGTATGACCGTCCAGCTCAGGATTGCTCGCTCTTCCTGGCCAACACCACCGTTGCCGTTTGCCCCGGCGGGACGCGGACGGTCCCGGGCTCCGTGACGAACCAGGGCCAGTGCCCTGAGACGTTCCAGTGGACGACGCCACTGATCGTCTACTCTGGCCAAGCAACTGGCTGGATCACCAGCGTGACCGCAGTGCCTGCTCCGATTGGCCTGCCTGGCGGCGGCTTTACCGCGATTTCGGTGATAATCAGTGTGGCTGCCGACGCGCCGGCGCAGGCGATGGCCGAGGTGACCCTGCAACTCACCAGCCAGCCGGATGGCCAAGCCTGTGGTCCGCTACCGTCTCAGGAATGTCAACTGACCTTCACAGTCGTCGTGGGCCAGGTGAACCTCGACGTCGATTCCAACAACGACGGCCAAATCGCCGATGCCGATGATCCCATTGAGGAGGGTGGCCAGGAGCCTCCCTTCACGCCCACGACTGCCGGGAAATTCGGCTGGCCGAACCACGATGACTCGGACAATAATGGCATCAGAGACAACGAGGGAGCGGATGCCGACCACGTGAACGGGCAGACCGACCTCCAGGACATAGGCCAGTTGATCGTCAGAAGAATCGATCCCGGCCTTGCGGCCGACCCGCGGGTTTACATCACGGCAGGCAACCCAGCGCTCGTCCGCCTATTCCAAGGTTACTCAGGTAACGCGATCGCCTTCGATTGGGAAGGACCCGGTGCGAATAGGGCAGACCTCAACACATTCATCCAAACTCTAAATCAACAGGACATGACCTTTGGAATGGAAGGCCTCGCGTCTGGCACTACGTTGTTGACGCTTGAGTTGCGAGACGGCGATGTCCTCGTCTGCGAAGACAAGGTCCGCATCACGGTGATTACGCTCGAGGTTAGCTGGCGTTCCACCGATCCGATGAGCCTTCCAATCACCGAGAACAGATACTACTTGAGCGACCCAGTCGGAGCCCCCCCGATAGACCCAGCGACAGACCAAGTACTCTTAGGACTCAACTACCATCCCGACGCGACCTTAGAGGACGGTAACTGGAACGAGTCGATTTATGTAAGGGTCGAAACCACACCACGTATTAACGATGTGGCCATTTACATGCGAGCGCTCGACCCAGATGACCCTTCCGCTAATAGTCCCGGCAACGCCCTAGACACCGATGCCATCAGTGGACTGGCGGGAGATAACCGGGATCGCACCGCTCGGCTGACGTCTCGGCACCTGACGACCGGATTCATCGACGGAACTGACGGAGCGGTGCGCAATACCTTTAGGGTCTCGCATCAGCCGGGCGACAATCATCGTGTCGCTGCCTCTCTCAAAGAGTCCTCGCTGTATCCCGTTGAGTCATCCGTTCTAAATAATGACAACATCCACCCGTCTGGCGCACCGGTTCCAGCGCAAGACGGACAAGAAACCCAGATGGCTACCTTCATTGGTCACATTTCTCCCCTACTTACGATCTGGCGAATTCTGCACATCGAGCTCGACTCGATGAATCAAGTGAGTTGGACTGCCAATTCCCAACAAGGAACCATTCAGGCGCAGCCGGAATTCAATCCCGCGACTCAGCGTGCCTGGATCACGATCGAAGACTTGGACAGTGAGTTTGAGGCTGTCGACCAGCATCGAACGGGCCGAATAGACATCGCTGGATACGGTGCATTTCTAACCCTGCGCACGGAAGTCCAAAACGGCAACGACAGAGTCGAGATCCAAAACGCGCCGGCCGGTATCGTCAACGCTGAGGGTCAGCAATACACACTGTGGGATGACGACAAGGGGAGCCAGTACGAGCCCGACTTCATCATGGAGCCTGACTATCCACCGGTTGTTCTGCCGCATTTGCTTGACGACGACTTGATGAATCGCGTATACGCCCCCGCGTACGTGGACGTTGAGTTTGCTGGCTTTGAACACTTTGACTACGATACCCCATTTGATCACCAGGTCCACAACGTAGCTGAGTGCAAGCAGCTTGCGAACACCAATCGCGACCTCAATTCGTCCCCGACCTTCTGGGTTGTGCACCTCACGGCCGCGTACCAGGGCTGGATACCAAAAGATGGTGACCCTGACACCGAGAAGACCGACCTAGGACTGCAATTCGGGCTCACGGTGGAGACCAGCGGACACAGCAGCGGGTCGCTGGTGTACCTGGAGACGATTCGGGATCAATACGCACCGGGATACCAGAACATAGTGTACCTGGAACAGTTTACGGTGGCGCACGAGTCGGGACATCAGTTCTTGATTCAACATGAGGATGACCACTGGCCTCCGGGGGAGGACCCGCCGGCCTTCCCTGGCGATTACATCATGTCGGACCAGTTTAACCCAGGCACCGGGTATCCGCCGAACCTAACTTTCTCGCCGACGAGTTTGAAGAAGATCAGGCAGATACCGTACCCGCCGCAGCCATAACGGAGACAATCGTGAGAATGCGACCTCAAATGCACATGCTGGCACTTCTGCTCATTCTAGGTTTGGCGAACCGCGTGCTGGTCGGCCAGGAACAGGCGCTCGCCCCCTTCCCCCTGCACATGGAGTTGGAGTTAGACCGTCGTGAGTGTGTGGTTGGTGAGAACTTCACGCTGGTCACCCGAGTGTACAATCCCAACTCGCAGACGGTGATACTGCGCGATTTCACGCTTGGGTATGAACAGCCGAGACTGGAAGCTTCCTCTGCGGATGGCTCGTTTCGCTCGATCTACTGCGGGCCAGCAGAAACGGCGCCGGGCGAGGCCTGTCAAATCGGGCCAGGCGGTTCGGTTACTCATCGTCGGTTCGCCTACCAGGACTTGTCGGTGATGCGGTGGCCCGACCGCGCAGGAGTCTACAGGTTACGAGCCGTCGCGCCGACAACCGGGTCCGGACAGGTCAACGGTGTGACTGTGAAGATCGATTGGATATGCAGTGAAGTGGAGCTCCGCGTGCGGGAGGCATCGGCGATTGAGCGTAGTGCCATCGACTTCCTTCGAGATAGACAGGAGCAGTTTGACACTGGGCTGCGAGAGGGTAAGAGCGTGAGTCTGCTGCTAGCGACAACTTGCCGGACGTTTCTGTCGGACTACGGGAATACAGTATATGCGCCCGAAGTGCGCTGGCGCTTGGCACGTGCGCTCGTCGACCTGCTCGCAAGCTCGGATCGAAGGAAACTGCCTTCACAAACCGTAGTAGAGTTGGTCAGCGTCCTCGATGAGGCTGTCACTTATTGCCTGTCGATGGGACTGCCGTACTCTGCCGAATTCTTGACGTGGGATTTGGACCGCGGCGGGAGTCCAGTTTTTGAGCTCGCGACCAAGCACAGTCGAGTCGAACTCTTGCAGCACATCGCCAACGAGTTGAATCATAAGGTGCCAGATGACGACGACGCTGATCGGTATCGTCGAGCAATCGTCCTTGATGCAATGGGATCCAAGCACGAGGCACGACAGGAGATCAACGCACTGCTAGGCCAGTACCCTGCGGGGATTTATGCCAAGCATGCCCAATTCCTTCTGAAGGAGATCGATCGCCGTGCGGCTCAGCAGGGCTCTCCCTAGGCCTAAATGCCTATTCGCGATCACGCAATGGCTAACACGTAGGCACGGACGACCTGCTCTTGCCGCTGCTGCGGTTATCGTGAGCGGGTTGGCGGCGGCGTGGATTCTGTCGGCCCTAACTGTCTTAGTCGCTTACTGTTGGCACGGAGTCCATAGCCTCATCGGTGCGGTTGCTCCCCCTATCGCATGCGGCTTCCATAGCGGCGCTCGTATCGTATTCGCGCCGGCAACGGCGGTGCGCGGACTCAATGAACCTCGCTGCCCGGAGTGCGGTCAGCGGCTTTGATTCATGATCTCCCGGCGCGCCGGGAGAGGCCACGCGAGACATGAGGGTAATTATGCAAATCGGCATGATCGGCTTAGGCAAGATGGGCGCCAACATGGTCAAGCGTTGGCGGCGCGGCGGGCATGAGGTTGTCGCCTGCGATCGCAACGCCGACGCGGTCAAGGGCGTCGTGGCCGAAGGGGCGATCGGCACGTCCTCGCCGGCGGAACTGGTCGGCAAGCTGAAGACGCCGCGGGCCGTCTGGCTGATGCTGCCGGCCGGGGCGATCACGGAAGACATGATCGGCACGCTCACGCCGCTATTGGCCAAGGGCGATTGCATCGTCGATGGCGGCAACACCAACTACAAGGACGACATCCGCCGGGCGGCGGCGCTCAAGTCCAAGGGCATCGACTACGTCGATCAGGGCACTAGCGGCGGCATCTGGGGCCTGACCGAGGGCTACAGCCTGATGGTCGGCGGCGACAAGGCGGCCGTCGATCGGCTGCGGCCGGCCTTCGAGACGCTCGCGCCGGCCAAGGACAAGGGCTGGGGCCACGTCGGGCCGGTCGGCTCGGGCCACTACGTCAAGATGGTCCACAACGGCATCGAGTACGGCATGATGCAGGCCTATGCCGAAGGCTTCGAGCTGATGAAGGCCAAGAAGGAGTTCGGCCTCGATCTGTACAAGATCGCCGAAATGTGGCGGCACGGCAGCGTGGTCCGCTCGTGGCTGCTGGACCTGACGGCCAACGCGCTTAAGGACGATCAAGAGTTGCCCGGCATCAAGGACTGGGTAGCCGACAGTGGCGAGGGCCGCTGGACCGTGTTCGAGTCGATCGACCTGGACGTGCCGGCCCCGGTCATTACGCTCTCGCTGCTGACCCGCTTCGTCAGCCGTCAGGACGAGAGCTACGCGTGCAAACTGCTGGCCGCCATGCGCAACCAGTTCGGTGGCCACGCGATCAAGAAAGACTAAGACGGGCACTGAGGACCTGAGTTCCTGAGAGAATTGGTGAGACGAGCGGCGAGCGATCCCCATTCCCAACTCCTCAGTTTCTCAGTTCCTCAGTGCTTCTTATCGAGTTGCGGTTGCTGGCTGAACCCTGAACCCCGAACCCTGACTGAACCCGCTCTATGGCTGAACCCGCGACCATCGTGATCTTCGGCGCTTCGGGCGACTTGACCAAGCGCAAGCTCATTCCCGCCCTGTTCCACAACTTCAAGAAGGGCCGGCTGGCCGAGCAGACATCCATCGTCGGCTTCGCCCGTACCGAGTGGAGCGACGCCGAGTTCGTGGCCAACATGCACGAGTTCTCGGCCAAGGCGCTCGGGGCCGAGTGCAGCGGACCGGAATGGGAGAAGTTCTCCCGCAAGATGCACTACGTGCCCGGCGAGCTGACCAAGGTCGAGGACTTCAAGCGGCTCGATGCGAAGCTGGCCGAGCTGGAGAAAGCCCGCGCGGCCGGCACCGGGCGGCTCTATTACCTGTCGATCGGCCCGCAGTTCTACCCGGACACGATCCGCAACCTGGGCGCGGCTGGCATGGCGGCAGAAGACAAGGGCTGGCGGCGGGTCATCATCGAAAAACCGTTCGGCCACGACCTGGCCAGCGCCACCGAACTCAACGGCATTGTCCACGCGGTCTTCAAGGAAAAGCAGGTCTACCGCATCGACCACTACCTGGGCAAAGAGACGGTCCAGAACGTGTTGGTCTTCCGCTTCGCCAACACGATCTTCGAGCCGATCTGGAACCGCAACTACATCGACCACGTGCAGATCACGGTGGCCGAGACGGTGCCGGTCGGCAGCCGCGGCGGCTACTACGACAAGGCCGGCGTGCTGCGCGACATGTTCCAGAACCACATCCTGCAGGTCATGTCGATCGTGGCCATGGAGCCGCCGGCCAAGTTCGAGGCCGATGCACTGCGCGACGAGAAGGTCAAGGTGTTTGACGCCATCCGCAAGACCTCAGCCGACAACGTGCACGAATACAGCGTGCGCGGGCAGTATTTCGGCTATCACGACGAGCCGGATGTCCCGGCCGACTCGGCCACGCCCACGTTCGCGGCCCTCCGGCTCGATATCGATAACTGGCGCTGGCGCGGCGTGCCGTTTTACCTCCGCTCCGGCAAGAGCATGGCCGCCCGCGTGACCGAGATCGTGGTGCAGTTCCTGTGCCCGCCACATGTCATGTTCGACGTGCCCAAGGGCGAAACGCTCGAGTGCAATCGCCTGGTCATCCGCGTCCAGCCCAACGAGGGCATCCTGTTCCATTTCCAGACCAAAGTGCCCGACCAGGGCATGAAGATGCGGCCGAACGAGCTGTCATTCTTCTACCAGGACTCGTTCAAGACTGACGCCATCCCCGAGGCCTACGAGCGCCTGCTGCTCGATGCCTTGAACGGCGACGCATCGCTGTTCACTCGCAGCGACGAGATCGAGCTGTGCTGGAGCCTGATGGACCCGATCCTGGAGGGCTGGGCCAGAGACAAGACCTACAAAGTCCCGCAATACGCCCCCGGAAGCTGGGGCCCCAACGCGGCCGACCGCTTCATGGAGCGCGACGGCCGCAAATGGATCATCTCGGCCGACGCAAAGGGTTGATCATCCGCGCATCAGCCGCTTGTATCCCCAGGACGTCCGCCGCAGAGCTTCTTGGCCAGATCAAGCACGTCGGCGAGGATTCGGGCCGAAACGACTACGTGCTGGTGGTCCAAGTCACCAAGTCGCGGCAATCTGCTGCAGCACCGCCGCCACCTGCTGTCGATCCCTGATGCCGAGCGTACCCAGTTGTCGCCGGATACGCGCCTTGGCCAACGTGGCCAGTTTGTGGAGACGCACAATTGAAGGAGCCAACAATCCGGCCTGCTGCCAGTCGGCGAGTGGCACATCGTATGTCGTGCTGCGTGCCTGCGTGGTCACCCGGGCCAGCAAGACGTCAGCGTCGCCGGTATCGATGATAACCAGGGCCGGGCGCGGCTTCGCCTGACCGCTGACGGTGAAGGGAAAGTCCACGAGAAGCAAATCACCGGCCTGATAGTTGATCGTAGACGGCATCGCTGTCCGCGTAGCCCTGGCCGAAGTCTATGGCAGCCAAGTGCTCCCACTCCTGATCGGCGTCGTTTTCCGGGATGAGCACAAGGACCCGCACCGGCTCGCCGGAGGGGATATTGGCGGCCACACGTTCGGGTACGCGAAGCGTTCCGTCGGCGTTCAGGGTTGCTGGGAATTCCACGGCTTTCATGTTAGCGACCTCTCTTGCTGATTGTACCCTTGGGCTCAGCAATCGCCAGTGCGGCGCACCCTCACGCGTGCCCGTGGGAGCTTCGCCACTTCGGCTGCTCAGTTGCGCGTGAACACCCAGCGGGCTTCGTGCGTCCGAAAAGCAGTCGTTCGCCAGACGGGCAGGGCAGCCTGAAGCCGGCGGCCGGCTCGCCGATCGCGGCCGCCAGCGGTCCACGAGCGCACACCCACGAGATCGCGCTGACCGATGGTGGCGCTCGCGAGTCTCCAAGTCCGTCAACTATCCGTGAACAGGTCGATCGTCTCGTCCCACCATGACTGGGGGGTTTGGTTACGAACCTGTCGTGCCCATTGCAGCAACACCGAATTCGGAGGTGTGGCACGAGTGAGCCGCTCGCTGACGCCAACGTCGAACTGCATGTACGTGGCGAATTGCGGGTGCCACTCCGCACCCGATGAGCGCGTTTCGATCAGAGCCGCTCCATGCGTCATCCAGCGGGTAGCGTCCATGGCCTCACGACTCCTCGTCGCCTTGCGTTTCTTCAGCTAGCGCGACGACGAGCGGCCGCTGCAGGATGATCTCGTCATCAGCCTTCAGTACAACCCAATACTTCCCGGCAGCCGGGAAGATCACCTGTCGCCTCTCAACGTGGAAGTCGGCAATTCGAAGTGGATCGTCGAATGTCAGCGGCCCTGCGGCCTCCACGATGGTTTGCCCGGTCTGTTCATGCTCGATCGACAGCGAGAGATTATGGGCCCCCGGCCGTTCGTCAGCGTGAAGAGAACGACCATTTGGGGATGTGCGGCTGGGAGCTCGGACGCATGGATGACGTGAAAAGTCCCGACGATGACGAGCTTCTTTGATCGCTCGTCCCGAAAGACATCGTCGCACACCAGCATCGCGAGGCACATTAATCGCTCGGGGTTCGGGTTCATTCAGTGCGCCGCCTCCCACCAAGTCGGCATTCCATTTCTAGCGAGGCTTCTCCTCAGACCCACGAGCGTGTTGCCAACTGTCGAAATGGACGGAGATAAACGCAGAGGCGCTGAGGACGCTGAGCTGAGGGAGAGGCGAAGTGGCAGGGCGATCTACATGCCTCATGACCACCTCTCTTCTCTGCGCACCTGCGACTCTGCGTCCATCATCCGGTCCGAAAACTTGACTCATTCGCAACAAGTTTGCACACCCAAGGAGTCTAGCGTAGCGTTGCGCTAAGGCACTGTCCATCAGACCGGCCTGCCTCTCGACTCTCGTGGCTTCGCCGTGGGGGCCCAAGTGCGTGTTAACGCGGAGCGTGCTTCGTGCGTCTGAAGAACAGTCGTTGGCCAATGAGGTTCCTCTGGCGAAAGGCAGGAAGGTGCTCGAATGCGAACGGTCTTGATCCACACCGTCGTGGTCGTCGGTCTCACACTCACGTCGGCGGAAGCGCGGGCGGGCGATTTCGGGTACGGACAGGCCCCCGGTTCGCCGGTGGCGGTCGGGCCGATGGCCGGGCGGCCGGTGATTGCGGACATGAACGGCGACGGCAAGCCGGACGTCGTGGTTGCCTGTGGGACATGTTGCGGGTCGGCGCCATCGCCCGAGAGCGGGCATGTGGCGGTGTTGATCAGTGACGGAGGCGGGCGGCTGACGCTGTCGGCCAGGTCGCGCGTCAAAGTCGGGCCGTCGGTGCGGAAGGTGGCCGTGGGCGATCTCAACCACGATGGCCGCAACGACGTGGTGGCGGCCGAGCACGATACGTACAACGTGACCGTACTGCTGGGCGATGGACAGGGCGGCCTGAAGGCAGCGCCCGGCTCGCCGATCGCGGCCGCCAGCGGGCCGAGAGCGCACACGCACGAGATCGCGCTGGCCGACGTCAACGGCGATTCGCACCTCGATGTGCTGACGACCAACGCCAACGACAACCGCATCTCCGTACTGCTGGGCGACGGCAAGGCCCGGTTCGCACCCGCCGCGGGCTCGCCGGTCGAGACCGGTCGCCATCCGTACGATGCGTTGGCCGTCGCCGACGTGAACGCCGACGGCCATGTCGATCTCGTTGTCCCGCTGCTGGCCGCCGGCAAGATCGGTGTGCTGTTCGGCGATGGCAAGGGCGCGTTCGCGCACGCACCCGACTCGAAATATGTCGTCGGCCCGCGGCCGGGCTACGTCGCCGTGGCGGATGTGAACAACGACGGCAAGCCCGACATACTGGCCACGCACGACGACGTCGGTCTGGTTGATGTGCTGTTGAACGACGGCTCGGGCAAGTTCTCACCCGCGGCCGGATCGCCGCGCAGTGTATCGTTGCCAGCCTGGGGCATTTCCACGGCCGACCTCAATGGCGATGGCAACGTCGACTTGGCGCTCGGATCGTTCGGCGACGGACCGGTCGTGGCGCTAGGCGATGGGAAGGGCGGATTCACCGAGGTGACCGGCCTGAAGCTGTCGCGCGCGAGCTTCCCAAACTACACGGCTGTGGCCGATCTGAACGAGGACGGCCGGCCCGACATTGTCACCGGCAACTACGGCAGCGGCGACGTCTCCGTATTTCTTGCGGCTGGCCGGACGGCATCGAGCAAGTAGTTCGCCGTCCGAGTGCAAACCCGGCCGCGTCAGTCCGTGCCGGTTCACTCGATGGGCACGCGACGGACCTGCCGCCGCGCGAACGTCGCGGTTGACGAGATGCCGCCCTCTCGCAGGAGCCGCGCGGCCGCATCGAAGTGCGAGCCGATGTCGGCCGCCTTGTGCGCGTCAGACCCGAGCGACATGCACACACCGCCCAGCTCGGCGTAGCGACGAATGGTCCGGCCGCCCGGCATTGGCTCACCCAACCCGCTCCGCAGCGTGCTGGTGTTCACTTCCGGAATCAGGTCGGCCTCCAGGCACGTCCGCAGAATCTCTTCCGTGACGGCCTCGTGACCGGGCAGCTCGCTGACCCCGAAAAAGCGGTGAATGTATCGCTTGACGAAGTCCATGTGGCCCAGCACGTCGAACACGCGCGGGCCGCCGCGATGCAGGCCGCGAGCGAATCGAACGGCTTCCAGCACGGTATCGAGGTAGGTCGACATCATTCGATTCGGATCGTCCTCAGGCCAGTGCTCGCGCAAGTGAGCGGCTCGCTCGCCGCACCAGTGGATCGACAGGATGATCAGGTCGAACTCGTGCCGCTCCAGAAAGTCGAGCACGAACGCCATCTGCCGAGGCTGGTAGCACACCTCGATGCCCTTGCCGATGAAGATCGCATCGCCATACTTGGCCCGCAGGGCGGCCAGGTCGTCGGAGTATCGTGCGTCGTCGTAGCGGCACGTCGGCCACTCGTCGGGATGCGTGTCGAAGTGCTCGGTGAACGTCAATCCGCGCAGACCCACCTCGATCGCCCGCAGGACGTTGTCCTCCGGCTCGGCCTGGCTGTCGAACGAATGCCGCGAATGAAGATGCTGGTCGTGCATCCGATGTACCGCAGACCTCCAGGTCTGCGAGTGTCGACGTCGGGGTTCAGGGTTCAGGGTTCAGGGGCGCTCCTCAAGTCCTTCGCCGCGCTGTTAATCCACACGGCCGCACCGCTATAATAGCGGGCGTCGTGTCCGGATGCCTGCCCCACGGGAGGCTGGCGGCGGTGGCTTGACGAAGGAGACGCCAGATGCGAACGATCTATTGCTCGCAGTGCGGCAAAGAAATGTCGGTCAGCCCCGGACAATCGGGTGCGGTGCGCTGTCCGCATTGCAACGCGACGGTCTCGCTGCCGGTCGGCAGCCCGGCCGTCGTTCCGCCGACCTCACCGACTGCCTGGCATTCGCTCGGCTACAGCCATCGCAGCAAGATCATCGCCGGCCTGCTGGGCATCCTGCTCGGTGGGCTGGGTGTGCACCGCTTTTATCTCGGCTACGTTGGCATCGGCGTGATTCAGATTGTGGTGACGTTCATCACGTTCGGGTTCGGGTCCATCTGGGGCCTGATCGAGGGCATCCTGTGCCTGCTCGGGCAAATGCGCGACGCCGAGGGTCGGCCGCTGCACGATTAAGCCGAGTTCACCTGCCGGTGCGCGCACCGGAAAGTATGGCTGCGGAGAACGATTGAATGTCGAATCAGACGAAATCACCGGCGGAACTGATCCAGGAGCTGCTGCAAGGGACGGCCCAGTTCGGGGCGTCGGACCTGCACCTGAAAGTGCACTACCCGCCCTATTACCGCGTGGCCGGCCACCTGCGCAAGGTGAACATCCCGACCATCGACTCCAGCGAGTTCATGGAGGAGATGCTGAGCACACTGGTCCCGCCCCGCCGCCGACACGAGTACGACGAGCACGGCGACCTCGACTTCTCCTACCGGGCACCGTTCGGCGACCGCTTCCGCGTGAACGTCTTCCGCTCGACCGGCGAGATGCACGCGGCCATCCGCCGGGTGCAGTCGAATATCCCGTCGTTCGAGGACCTGAACCTGCCGACGGTCTACCGCAAGACCATCGAGCGGGCCAACGAGGGCCTGATCCTGGTCAGCGGCGTCACCGGCAGCGGCAAGAGCAGCACGCTGGCCTCGATGCTCGAATACGTCAACGAGCACCGCCACGAGCACATCATCACCATCGAGGACCCGATCGAGTTCGTGTTCAATCCGAAGAAGTCGATCGTGTCGCAGCGCGAGATCGGCATCGACATCCCCGACTATCACGAGGCACTGCGCTACGCGGTGCGGCAGGACCCGGACGTGATCTTCATCGGCGAGATGCGCGACCGCGAGACCATGCTGGCCGCCATCCAGTCGGCCGAGACCGGCCACCAGGTGTTCGGGTCGGTCCACTGCAGCGACGCCCAGCAGACTTTCGCACGCATCCTGGAATTCTTCCCGCGCGAAGACCACGATTTCATCCGCTCGTCACTGGCGAACAGCCTGGTGGCCATCATGTGCCAGCGGCTGCTGCCGGCTGCTGAGGAGGGCAAACGCGTCCCGGCCACCGAGGTGCTGCTCAACAACTCGACCGTCAAGGACAAGATCCGCCACGAAGAGGACGAAGACCTGCCTTCGATCATCGCCGGCAGCGTCGAGGAGGGCATGCGAAACTTCACGTACTCGTTGGCCGAGCTGATCGAGCGCGACATGGTCTTTTACGACACGGCCATGGAATACGCCCCGAACCGCGAGGCGCTGGAGAGCGCCGTCAAGGGCATCAAGACCACCGCCCAGTCGCTCGTCGGCCGGGTACGCAGCGCCAAGTAGGCACAGCCGTCGCCGAGACTCGGGTCGACGGCCAGAGTCGTCCGCGAGGTCGGCAGCTCAACGACTAGGTTGCCTGCGTCATCGTCGGGCCGGCGTTTTCTCAGGCCGCCAGGCAGCGGGTTGACGCCGCCGACTACTCTTTCTTGTCGGGCCGTTCGGCCGGCGCTGCGCCTTGGCTGGGCAGATTGAGGTCCTTGAGCGATACGCGCTCGGTGGTTTCGATCAGCTTCTGTGTCATCTTACCACCGCCCTCACCCTCGCCGCCGCCGCCGGCCGTGCTGAACGAGATCACGGTGTCGGTCTCGCCGTGCGACTTGAGCAGCTCGCCCGTTGCCAGATCCCAGGTCATGCGGCCGGTGGACTTGCCCTGATCCATCTTGATCATCCCGGGCGGCACGGCGCCCCCCTGGTGTGTGAGCGACAGAGTCGATTCCACCGCGATGTCTGCCGTGTTCTCGTCGGCCGAGACACCCTTGAGCGCGTAGTTGACCTTGGAAACGATGCTGCCACCGAGCTGCGGCACCTCGATTTCGCTTTGGTCCTCCCACTTGCCGCCGACCTCGACCGGGTTGGGCGCGTTGCGCGTGGCGAACATCGGCAAGTCTTTCAACGTTTCTTCCGAGATGAGCTGCTGCACAAACATGGCGCCGGCCGCGGCCGCATAGAGCTTGTCGAGGCCGACGATGCTGCTGACTTGGCCGCCGGGCGAAACCGTCAGGACCAGTGGGACGCCGACGATGCCGCCGATGCCGCTGATCATCGAGGGCTCGTTTTCCTCCTTCGGCTTGCGCGAATCGTGTTTCATCGCCATGCCCATCGTACTGCCGTCGAACGCGACGTACATGTACGTCAGCTCGACTTCAGCCCCGCCGTCGGGCAGCACCTTGAGCACTTTCATCCGAATCCCCATGTCGATGTCGGTTCCGCCCTCCATCGCTTGCCCGGCCATGTTCACAGATTCCTTTGACTTGGCGGTGTTGCGATAGTGCGTTACGCGGTCGGCTGCAAACTTCGGACGCAGGTCAACCGATTCGGCCCGCGCCGCGGCAGGACCAATCAGGCAAACGGCCATGATACACGACAGAAGACTGCTGCGCATCGTCGATTCCTTTTCAGTTAGTGGCGTCGAGTACGAACCGCAAAGCCCAGTTATGCTAGCGGCGCGCAGCCTGGACGCAAGCTCAGAATTCGCGACGCTGGCGGGCGGCGGGGATGTCGAGTTGCTGGCGGTACTTGGCGACGGTGCGGCGGGAAATGTCGATGCCTTCAACCTTGAGCTTCTCGACGATGTCGTCGTCGTTGAGCGGGTCTTTCTTGTCTTCCTGCTCGATGATCTCTTTGACCCGGACCTTCACCGAATCCCAGCTTGCCGATTCGCCGTCGCCGGTCTCGGTCCCGCCGGTGAAAAAGTAGCGCAGCGGGTAGACGCCGCGCGGCGTCTGCATGTACTTCTCGGCCACGGTGCGCGAGATGGTCGACGGGTCGCACTCCAGCTCGGCCGCCAGGTCGCTCATCCGCAGCACCTTCAGACCCGAAGGTCCGACATCGAAAAAGTCGCGCTGCCGCTCGACGATGCGTTGGGCCACCTCCAGCAGCCGGTGACGCCGGAAGTTGACCGCGTCGGTCAGGGCATCGGCCGCTTCGACGTGCTTACGGATGAAATCGCGGTCTTCCTTGGGCAGGGCCCGGTCCTTGGCCAGGTCGCGATACTCGGTCCGCACGCGTAGGCGCGGGTGGTTGCCGCGCGTCAGCCGGACGGTCAGGCCACCGCCCTCGTCGGCGAAGTCGACGATCACGTCTGGATTGATCCGCGGCACCTGACGGTCAACCACCAGGTAGCCGGGGTGCAGGTGCAGCGTGTGCGTGATGACCTTGACGGCCTCGGTGATCTCGCCCAGCCCGTAACCCGTGGCCTTGGCGACCGCCGGATAACGGTTGCGCACGATGTCGTCGAGATGGTGCAGGATCAGCGTCCGCTCGATCTGGTTGTCGCCCGGCAGCCGGTCGAGCTGGAGCAGCAGGCATTCTTGATAGTCGCGCGCCCCGATCCCGGCCGGTTCGACCTTCTGCTGGATCGTCGCCAGCGCTTGCTCGAGCGCGGGCATTGGAATGGCCGGGCGGGTCGAGTCGGCGATCTTGTCCAGGTGCTCGCGCAAGTAGCCGTCTTCCTCGAGAAAGTTGATGATGGCCTCGCCCGCACGCCGGGTAGGCTCGTCCATCTCGATCAGCGACCATTGGTTGAGCAGGTACTCATTCAGACTGGTCGGACGCGAGGCGGTGTTGGCCATCGCGTCCATCTTGGCGTCGCGCTCGCCCGAGTCGGACCGCCGGCGGGCCAGATAGCTCTGCCCGTCGATGTCGAAGTCGTACTCGCGCGTCAGGCGATCGAGCCGCTTGAAGCTCTCGCTCTCGGCTTCGGCCGCGGCCGATTGACCGTTGCCCTCGTGCGCCGGCTGTGCGGTCGCGACTTTCTCGTCCTCGACCACCTCGAGGGCGCAGTTTTTCTCCAGCTCCTCGGCGAGCCGGTTCTCCAGGGCCATGACGCCGAGCTGCAAGATGTCCATGGCCTGGATGAGCTGCGGCGTGAGCCGCTGCTCCAGACGCATGTACTGGCCCATAACTTGTGAGAGTGCCTGCGACATCCTCAAGCCAACCTCGAACCGACACCGTCCGTCATTATAGCACAAGCCGGTGTCAGGGGGGAGAGGGGATCGGGCCACCTGGGGGGTGCGGCGGTGCGTGACACTCTTGGCGACGATTCGGAGCGAAACCCGCTGGTCCTTGTGGTGCGGCCGTCTCGGCTGCACTGGCAGGCTGGACGCCTGCACCACCATCCCAGCAACGACCGCTCCCGCCTCATCTGTCACGGACCCGGGGTGCGGAGCCGTGGCAGGCGGTCGGCAAGCGATCAGGGCGCTCGTGCCCGGCTGGCGGGTGCACGTCCTTGGTCCTGGGTGTGAAACCGTGGTAGCACACCGGCTTGTCGGCCCTCGAAGCCCGAACAGCGTGCAGCGCCCTCGCTTCCGTGCGGATTCCGCCCAAGAGCGCCGAGCCAACCGATGGTTGATAGGACCGCACACCGGGCGCCGGCGCCGCAAACGAAACGCTGGACGGCATCTCGGGTGGGCGGCGTACTTGCCCACGCCGACGTTGCCCGATACTTTCAGCCGCGGCGGTGAAGTGATCGGGGGCGGCCAACCGCAAACCCAGTGCCGGAGGAGACCCCCTGTCGCCCACGGCGCGACGATCGCTCCAGATCCCCCCACCTGAACGGTTACGCACGGGCGCGTCGCGGCTTAGAATGTCGGCGTGGAGTGTCGCTTATGACCGCCGTACCCGCAGCACCCGCATCGCTTGCTGGCGAGTGGCAGCCCCGGCTCGAATTGATCGTCGAGACGATGCGTGAAATGAGCGTGCAGACCGACCCGCAGGCGATGGTCAGCGCCTATCGCGAGCGGATGCGGCAGCTCAACCTGAGCGACGGCATGGTGGCGCTCAGCCGCCGCGACCTTCCGGCGCCGAAGTTCCGGATCACGCGCAGCACGCTCTGGCAAGAAGAGATCAATCCCTGGACGCAAGTACACCGCCTGCCTGTGCTGGAAGGCGGCTTGCTCGGCGAGCTGATTTATGCCGACCGGCCGCACGTCATCGATGAGCTGCTGGTCGATCCGCACGATCCCGGCGCGGACCACCTGGCGGGCTATCGCTCACTGGTCGCCATACCGCTGTTCGATCAGGGCACGTCGCTCAACATGGTGGCGCTCCTGCGGCGCACGCCCAACGCCTTCCGCCGCGAGTCGCTGCCCGAGCTGGTGTGGCAGGCCAACCTCTTCGGCCGCGCAACGTACAACCTGGTCCTGCGTCACGAACTCAAGCAGGCCTATGACCAGGTCGAGCACGAGCTGAACGTGGTCGCGGACATTCAGCGCTCGCTGCTGCCGGCCAGATTGCCCAGCATCCCGTCGCTGTCGCTGGCTGCTCACTATCAGACTTCGCGCTACGCCGGCGGCGACTATTACGACATCTTCGAGCTGCCCAACGACCGCTGGGGCATCCTGATCGCGGACGTGAGCGGCCACGGCGCGCCTGCGGCGGTGCTCATGGCCGTCACGCACAGCATTGCCCATGCCTACGCCGGCCCGCCCACCACGCCCGGCCGCCTGCTGGGGTTCATCAACCACCATCTGTGTGCCCGCTACACCAACGGCACGCCGATGTTCGTGACTGCCTTCTATGGCGTGTATGACGCGCGCAGCCACGAGTTGCACTACGCCTGTGCCGGCCACAACCCGCCGCGGCTCAAGCGGGCCGGCTGCGCGAGCGTCGTGTCGCTCGACGGCGCCGGGAACCTGCCGCTGGGCATCGAGCCGTGCGAGTCGTATGGCGAGGCGTTCCAGAAGCTGCAACCCGGCGACCAGGTCGTGTTTTATACCGACGGCATCACCGAAGCCCAGAACCCCGCCGGAGAGCAGTTCGAGGTCGAGCGCCTCGACCAGGTGCTCGGCGGCTGCCGCTCTGCGTCGGAAGTCATCGCCTCGGTGCTCGACGCGCTTGGCCGCTTCACCGCCGGCCGCCCGGCCGCCGACGACCGGACGCTGCTGGTCGCAACGGTCGCGTGCGAGTGAGGCGTGGGGCGACGGATCCGCGTCGCCCGCAGTTGGACGCACCACGTGGGCGAGCGTGGAGCGCGGCCGTCCCCGGCCGCTCGCGACTCCAAGGCCGCACAGCTCGAGCCACGCCGCCCCTCGGCGCGGCCGACCGATGGGATCTGTGCACCAGCGTGGAGCGCGGCCGTCCCCG
>Ga0187892_10006118_pt1 | contig 18196 bp, 22 predicted proteins | sample MA1701073metaG_FD_139345 | JGI IMG/M metagenome (GOLD analysis project Ga0187892, IMG submission 139345) | Bio-ooze microbial communities from a basaltic lava cave in the Kipuka Kanohina Cave System on the Island of Hawaii, USA - MA170107-3 metaG ... | reverse complement strand
GAACGACAAGCAACAATAATCAACTCTGAGGCGGAGGTTGTAGCTTCACAAAACCTGGCTAAAGCCGCCAATTTTATGGCTAATTCACCTGGTGCACTGCATCTTCGAACCCTTAACTCCATAAATGATATTTCTTCTGACCAGTCCAACACTGTGGTCTTTGCCATCCCATTGGAAGTACTAAGAGCATTGGAAGGCTTGCAATCCCATCTTACAAAGCATTCAAATAAAGACGTACCAACACCTACTGTCCAAACCCGTCAATAAAATGAAAGTTTACGGTAAGCTTGTAAGGGATAAAATTCCGCAAATTATAGCGGCCGATGGTAAAAAAGCCAATACACGCACTTTAGCTGACAAGCAGTATCTGAAAGAATTAATAAAAAAACTCGGCGAAGAAGCCAAAGAGCTTGAGGCTAATCCATCGATTGAAGAGTTGGCCGATATAAAAGAACTAGTTATTGCTATACGCGAGGCTTTGGGCGCCCATGCTGGCGAGCTGGAAGACATCCGCCGGAAGAAAGCCGCCGAGCGAGGACGTTTCAAACAAAAAATTTTCTTAGAAAGCGTCGAGGGATGAGAGTTTACATTGCAGCGCGGGCTAAAAATCGAGTAGAAGAAGTAAAGAAAATTCAAAAAAAGCTTAAATCTATGGGGCACACTATTACCTACGATTGGGCATCTGCTAATGCAGATATCCGAAGACCATACCGTGAACCCGCTAATAGACGGCATAATAGTTCGGCTCCAGCAAAGATGCTTAGAGCGGCCGCTGAAGCAGATGTGTTGATACTTTTGGATGAACCGGGCCTAAGAGGAGCTTACGTGGAACTCGGCGCATTTTTAACGGATACACTAAAAAGGTCGAACGGCCGGCAGGTTTATATTGTCGGGATGGATTCCCATGAGCGTGAGCATATCTTCGAAAGTGCAGAGTTCGTTAAGTTTGCGAATAATTTAGACGAGGTTTATTCTGCGCTGTCAAAATAGTTTGCTATAATCTCTGGCATATTGCATCGAGGCTACTATGGAGCATCAATTTTTACCAGAGAATAGTAACGATGCGGTTTTTATTTCGTTTCCGTCGAGCAGCCTAGAAGACATTGAAGCTCGCAGGGAATATTTCGTCGATGATATTGCCGAATGGGCTAAAAAACGGGCCCGTAAATTCGGTGACCTAATTATTGCCAAGCAAATGTATGTGGAGTTTGCGGGGGGCGAAAAACACAGCGTGGCCTGGGTAGAGCACTCCGGTCAGGATCCAGAGGATGGAGAAACCTATCACGTGCATCATATTGCCTGTGACTGCACACGCTATAAAGATCCCGATGACATTGATGACGAGATGGAGTTTTTTGGCTGCCCGGTCATGCAAAACGCCCTGGAGGAACGCGCGCATTTTGTGGATAGAACTTATCGGCTACATGACACCATAAAGTCTTACGATGATGAAGCGCTTGAAGATTATGAAAAATCGAGCGAATATCACGATATAGTTCTGGGCACTATGGAGGATATATTGCTATGGGATAGGCGGCAGCCACAATTATGGCTGGCTAACGTGATGAGCGGCCAACACAGCGCTCATTTGATGGGCGAAATCCTGCGCCAACCTGTAGAATCAGTTCGCTTATACGCGGATATTTTGCAGCTAAACGGAAAAATTGAGTTTGATGGAGAAACCATGCGCCTGACTGACGACGAAGAGCAGGGCTCCAAAGCGGCCTAAGTTTGAAGCCAGGGCAGAAACTTGCCACAATATGGTAGTGATAAAAGCGGTTATTTTCGATTTTTTTGGCGTACTGGAGCAGGAATGGCTGCCTAATGGACAGCTTCTGGATTTTATTAAGACAGAGCTAAAACCTAAATATAAGATAGCCATCATTTCTAACGCGCTAGGTGACTACGCCTATGAGATCCTATCGCTGCAACAGATAGAATTGTTCGATGAAATTGTGCTGTCGCACCGGGCAGGTGTGGCTAAGCCTCACCCCGATATCTACGAGATGGCCCTGAGTGCTCTGAAAGTTAAGCCCGAGGAAGCTGTTTTTGTGGACGACCAGTCGAGTTTTTGCCAAGCGGCTAGCAATTTGGGGATGAAAACAATCTTGTACAAAAATTTCCCCCAGATGAAAACCGAACTGGAAAAACTACTGGCCAACTAGCCCACATCTTTGCAAATAATGTTCTAAAATGGTATTGTAGGGCTAACTTTCAGAGTTACTAGCTATGGAACGACTAATTATTGGCATTGGCTCGATTTTCTTAATACTCTTCACGATTATTTTGATATTTTTCCGTGGCGGCGGTCAGCCAACTACTCCCAGAACTGAAAAACTGAAACCTTTGGCGCAGTATGCCACTACTAGCGCCCAGGTAAGCATGACCATAGACGGCCGTGTCAATGGTGAGGACGTACATCGTTCTATCCGCGTAACCGTTAGCCAATATTTGCGGACGCTTGATATCATCGGCGGGTACAGTGGCAACATTTTAACCACTCAAAGCTTTTCTAACACCCAGGACGCTTACGGAGTCTTTTTACGGGCTATAAACGACGCCGGATTTTTAGCTAGAAATTCAGATTATAAAATTGACGATGAACGCGGCAAGTGCCCACTGGGACTACGCCAGGTTTTTGAGTTGAATGATGCCGGTGACAGCCTGTCACGGCTGTGGTCTTCGAGCTGTAGCAATGTCGGTACGTTGAAGGGTAGTCGAACTTCACTTCAAACTCTTTTCAAATTGCAAATTACTGACTATAACGAACTGACTTCCGGCGTCCGGTTGTAGGTCAATCTAGTCAAAGACCCCTTGCCTTAAACGCCAAGACAGGCAATACTCTCATGTCAGAGGGTTAGTGAAACGCTTTAGCTTAAAAGCTCCTAAGAAGAATTCCACCGGTCTTTCCGGTCAGATGGCTTTCAAGTGGAAGCACTTAGTGGTATTCGCCACTTTCTTTGCCGCCCTCGGCGGCTATAGTCTGTGGCTTAGCTTTGCCGATAACCCCCTACTACCTGGCGACATCAACAATGACAATAAGGTTGATGTAACGGACTTGAGCATCCTGCTAAGTAATTGGGGTTTAAGTAACCCAGACGTCGACTTAAACGACGACGGCGTAATCAACATCTTCGACTTATCCATCCTATTGAGTAATTATGGCCGGACGATAACCCCGCCCCCACCTCCGCCTCCTCCACCGCCAGTACCGACGGTGAGTCTAAGCGCTAATCCTACTAGCGTCGCGGCCGGAGGCAGCAGTACTCTTAGCTGGAGCTCGACTAACGCGACCAGTTGCACAGCCAGTGGTGCCTGGAGCGGAGCCAAAACTACCAGTGGTTCGCAAAGTACCGGCGCGCTAAACGCTACCTCGACCTACAATCTGTCTTGCAGCGGCAGCGGCGGCAGTGGCAATGCCAGCACAACGGTGACCGTAACCGGGGCAACAGGCGAAATAGCCACTGAAGCTCAGTGCCCTAATCAAAATAACGCTTCGGCCAGCGTGGCCGTGCAGAACACGGCAATGATTTGCATGCATAACGTCGGCCGGAACGCTAACGGCCGCAGTTCACTGACTCAGAACACGCCGCTGATGAGCGCTTCTGCGGCAAAGGCTAATGACATAATCACCTGTAATGAATTTTCACACACGGCCTGCGGACGCCCGTTTGATTACTGGATTAAGTTCTACAATTATCCCGGACTTTGTTACGGCGAAAATATCGCCCAAGGCTACCAGACAGTCCGCGCCGCATTTATCGCTTGGATGAACTCACCCGGCCACCGGGCCAATATTCTGAATGCCAATTACCGGGATATCGGTGTAGCTGTGCAGGGAGCAAGCTCCCAGAAAACCTGGGTCATGAACCCAGGCGGCTGTTAACCGCTGATTCGGATAATTAGTTTTTTATTAAGATTGCAGGCTGCTATTAAACCGCGGCGCTCTAAGTGTAGGGTAGCAGCCAGCGCCGATGTGGCTACCGTGACGATTATGCTATCGCGCTGTAGCTGGATTTTGCAGGAGCTCTTGTAACGCCGCTTTATATAATCACGAATGGCGTCCATCTCGGAGGGCGGCTTGAAATCGCGGCTGCCTAAGATGCTCTGCAAACTATCCATAGCTTTTAGTTTAACAAAAGGTTGTAAGACGCTGCTCGCTGCATTAGAATATTCATCAAAGCAAGGGGGCAGGATTTCGTGCCGATAGAACATGCAAACGGTAATTTTTACCCAGGCGAAAAAGTCGAAATAAAATGGCCAGTACAAGAAGTTAGATTTGATCCCAGGTCATATTTTCTAGTCGTCGATGTCGATGAGCCAGGTCTGGTTGACAAAGTCATAGAACCCTCAACGCTAGCAGAGCTAGGAAAGTACGGATTTAGACCCAAGAAGGGACTTCATATGACCGTGTTGAGCTACCACAATGCCGAGGAAATGTCGAAGACTCTGCAAGCTCAACCATCGCCCGAACAGACACAAGAAACATTAAGGGCCGTGGAAAGCATGGCTCATGAGCTGGACTGGGCCTGGAGGCCCACAGGCCACCTACATTCCTTTCAAGGCCGCAAAGAGAGAGAACTTAAAATTATTACGCACGTTGACTGCCCGGACTTCGCCGTCTTCCACGAGGGGATCAGAGAGCTTATGCCCTCGGCCGATTTTAAATTCTACCCTCCCCATATAACTCTACTTAAGAAACGTGGCGAAATGGAACCACATACACCCGCTAGCATTGGCGGGTTGGCGATGCATAGGCCTCACTTAAGTTTGACTCATCTAGCACCTGAGCCCTAATGGACACTAAATATAAATACATCGCGAACCCGGAGGAATTCCCACGAGCAGAAAGCTCGATGCAAATACGGGCGTCGGAGGAGCAATTTTTTGACCCCAATATTCTGGCGCTGCTGGAAATTACAGCTGATGGCCGCAAGGTTGGGATAGCTGAAATTGCTTTTGCGAACCAAGAAAATCAAATATCAATTGAGCAAATCAATATTTTCGAAGACGAACGGCGAAAAGGTTATGGCAGGCAAGCCTACCAAAAAATAGTCGATGATATTATAGAAAATTATCCCCAGACCAGAAAAATAACCTACGTAGCCCTTTCGATGCCATCACTAAAAACCAACATCAGCACTCCGGTGCCGGAAGGCTGGCATAGGATGTTCGAACTCTCAAAGCTCGAACAAGGTGACTTTGTTCGATATGAAGACACAGCCGAGGAGCAAAAGGCCCGTGAGTGCATAGAGTCTGAAGGCATCATATTCATTAGTCTGATTAAAAACGACTAAACCGGTTGGTCCGCCTGCCGGTATAATAGGGGTATGCCGGAGCTTCCAGAGGTCGAAACGGTTAGAATTGGTCTGGCCAGCCTGCTGCCTGGGCGGATCATTAAAGATGTCTGGCACGATTGGCCCAAAAGTTTTCCAAACTCTCCATCCGACGTGGCCAGGTTTTTACTGCGCGCCAAAATCACCCATGTCCGACGCCGAGGCAAGGTGCTGATCATCGAACTTAGTAGTGGGTACAGCTTGGTAATTCATTTAAAAATGACCGGTCAGCTAGTGTTTGTCGGCAAGGCCGCCGAGCCAAGGGCTAAGAGCTCTAAGACGGGAGCTGGAGAGAAGTTTGGTGGAGGACATCCGTCAGACAGTTTATTGAGGAATCTTCCCGATAAGAGCACTAGAGCTGTAATCGATTTCACGGATGGCTCCAAGCTTTTCTTTAACGACCAGCGGAAATTCGGCTGGATGCGCCTTCTGCCGACGTCACAAATTCCGGAAATAGATTTCTTTAAAAAGATCGGTCCTGAGCCGCTGGATGACGATTTTACCGTTCAAGAATTTATCGATGTCCTTAAGACCCGAAAGAATAGTGCCATCAAAGCGGTGTTGCTCGATCAGAGTGTGCTAGCCGGGGTTGGTAACATATACGCTGACGAGTCTTTATTTGCCGCCAAAATCCATCCGTCTAGCCCGGTAAACACTATTTCACCCACCAAATTAGTGAAACTCTATAACGAACTACGAGCGATACTGAAGCTGGCCATCGAAAAGGGCGGCAGTACCGACCGCAATTATGTCGATGCAAAAGGCAAAAAAGGCAGCTATCTGAACTTTGCCAAGGTCTTTCGCCAGCAAGGCCAACCGTGCCCGCGCTGCGGCACTAGGATTATAAAAATTCGGGTCGCCGGCCGCGGCACTCATCTATGTCCGCGCTGCCAAAAAGCTCCAAAAGGTCTGAAATGATTGTGAGTTTGGTAGGGGATAATTCGTACGCCTTGCGGCGCAGGCTGGACGAGCTGACTGCAAAATTTGTGGCAGAGCATGGGGAGCTGGCGCTGGAGCGAATTGATGGCGAAGAAACGGAGGGCAGAGCAATTTTGGACGCCGTGGCTAGCCTGCCTTTTTTGGCGCAGCGTAAAATGGTAACGGTCCGGGGGCTGGCCAACAATAAAATCGCCTCTGAGCATATTGAACAAATAATTAGTTCAATCGGCGAAACTACCGACCTGATTTTTTACGAGCCTCAAGTAGATAAGCGCACCTCTTACTACAAGACTTTAAAAGCTAAAACTAAGTTTGAAGAATTTAGTGAGCTGGATGAGCTGGGACTGACCAAGTGGCTAGTCACCGAAGCCGAAAAGCAAGGCGGAAAATTGGATACAAGTGACGCCAAATACATGGTCGAGAGGCTAGGCATTGACCAACTGATGCTGGAGAGCGAACTGACCAAACTAATAACGTATGAGTCGCAGATAACACCTGAAAATATCGAATTGCTAACGGACCCGGCGCCCCGCAGCCGGGTATTTGATTTGCTGGATGCGGCCTTTGGCGGACACAAGGCCCGGGCCTTGAAGCTTTACGAAGAGCAGCGGGCCCAAAAAGTGGAGCCTCAAGCTATTTTGGCTATGATAGCTTGGCAGCTGCAAGCGCTGGCGATTGTAAAAGCCGCCGGCAGTCGCTCGTCCGCAGAAATCGCCCGTGATACCAAGCTCAATCCGTTCGTAGTGCGTAAAACTATGGCTATGGCTAAAAAAATAGATGATAAAACTTTGCAGACTATGGTATCGGACGCCCTGGAGATTGACTACCGGTCTAAAACTACAGCCATAGAACTTGACGAAGCTCTGAAAACCTACATAGTTACGCTCTAAGCAAAAGAAAAGCCCCCGCCCGGGTAAAACCCAGGCGGGGGATGTTGTTCCTTGCCGCTACGACAGTTCGCGGAGCTCGACGCTCCTGTTGAGGCGCTTGCGGATCGAGGCGGCCAGGGCGGTCGTCAGGATCAGCGCGATGAGCGTGAGCGTTGAGGCCAGGGCGTAAACAAACGACACCTGCAACCACCCGTCCGTGACGAGTGTTGCGGCCGCGCCAACTACCGCCACCCAGAGGATCGTACGAATCATCGCCGATATTCCAGGTCTTCGAGTGGATCACTCCACTGGCGGACCTCCCGGATAGCCAGAAGGCACACCGGCAGGCCAACGAGGAGTACCACAACCAGAATGACTATCAGAAAGTCCACGCTATCTCCTTAGGGTAGGGTTGAGGGAAGTTCGGGGTACTTCGTTTCGTGTTCACGAGCGGCCTGAACGGCCAGGATCAGAACGACGGCAAGCTCCTTGGCAAAGCCAGGAGCGGCTCTGACTTGTTTCCCGAGCCAGCCAGCCCCCATCTGCAGGCGCAGAATGGTGGCGACGAGACTTTCCTTGACCCTCGACTCTTTAGCGGGGCCCACGGGCTGATCCCAGTCCTCATCATCGCGGTAGACCATTTGGCCTCCTTACATCTTTGTGATGTCAAGGAACAACTTGTCTCTGGTGCAAGTGTGCAAGTGTCCGAGGTTAGTCCTCAAACTCCAGAGACTCTCGATATTTTAACATAAACACTTTAAAAAATCAAGACCCTCAGGAGTTAAATCATCAAGACTCTACTTCTTGGCAGCGGCTTTTTTGGTAGCAGCGGCCGTCTTTTTGGCAGGTGGTGATTTAGCGGTTTTGACGGTGCTTTTAACCCGTTTTAGGCCGCTAGCTTTAACTTGAGCCGCCAGCTGAGCCTTGCGCCGGGCGGCCTTATTTTTGTGAATTACGGCTTTTTTAGCAGCTTTATCAATGGCGCTAAGCGCCGCTTTTTCAGTCTTTTCAATCTCGGCCTGTTTGCCGCTGGATAAGGCCTGACTGAAAACTTTCAGGGCCTCGCGCAGCGTCCGTCTGGTGCGGGCGTTACGCAGCTTGGCTTTTTGGGCTATTTTAACCCTTTTACGAGCCGATTTGATAATTGGCATTGGGCTTAGGATATTCCTCGTGCGAGTTAACTTTAAATCAACATCCAACTATACAAGACAGGGGACGCCTTTGTAAAGTTTTAGAGGGCTTTTTGAAAAGTGTAAAAACCCCTTGCACTGCCTTTAGGCTTATGCTAACCTGAGCCATAGAAGTCACTAAAAAATCAAAAATACCCAAAATGGACCCGGCAGTAAAACAACAGATAGCAGAACGAATAAAGCAAGCCAATAACATATTGGTGACTGTCAGCGCCAACCCGTCGGTCGACCAGCTAGCGGCCTGTATCGGTTTGACCTTACTGCTGACCAAAATGGACAAGCACGCCACGGCAGTCTTTTCGGGCAATGTGCCCTCGACCATTGAGTTTTTGCAGCCGGAAAAAACCATCGAAGCCAACACTAACTCCTTGCAGGATTTCATTATTAGTCTGGACAAGAGTAAGGCCGATAAACTGCGCTATAAAGTCGAAGATCAAGTAGTCAGGATTTTCATAACACCTTACAGAACCGGCTTAACCGAAAAGGACCTGACTTTCAGCCAAGGCGATTTTAATGTCGAGGTGGTGATAGCCCTGGGCGTGCACAACCGCTCGCAGATAGATATCGCTCTGGCCTCGCACGGCCGTATTTTTCATGACGCCACGGTAATTTCCATTAACAATGGCCCCGGCAACCCGCCTAACCTTGGCCAAATTAACTGGCTGGATCCGAACTCCAGCAGTTTGTGCGAAATGCTGGTTAGTATCAGCGAGTCCTTCGGCAGTGGTCTGGTTGATAACCAGATGGCCACAGCCTTCCTGACTGGTATCGTAGCCGCGACCGATCGCTTTAGCAACACTAAGACTTCGCCAAAGGTCATGACCATGAGCGCTCAGCTGATGGCCGCCGGCGCCAACCAGCAACTGATAGTCAGCAAACTTGAGCCTCCTGTTTCATCGTTGCCGCTAGGTGCCGCAATTATGGAGAAGAAACCGCTTCTAATTGAAAAGAAAGCGCCGGTTGCCCAAGAACTGCCAAAAGAAAAAGCGACTGAAGAAGATGCCGATAAACCCAAAAGAGGCACCTTAAACATTGCCCATAAACCCCAGGAAAAAGATGACAAAGAGGTTGAGATAGCAGCTGATGAGATCCGGATAGACGAGCAGGGCAATCTTAAAACAGCTGAGCAGCTTAAGGCCGATCTAGCTAAAACCCACAAGGAGCAGGGTGATCAGCCGGTGCCCATGCCTCCCGCACCGGACCCAGAAGTACCTGCTCCCGCTCCACCCGAGGCTCCACCAGCCTTGCCGCCCGACGCACCGCCTACCGAAGTGCCTTCTCCTATTCCCTCGCCACCCCCCCCTATATCGCCTCCCGAGCCGGCTCCGCCAGTAGTTTCTCCAGATATTTCTTTGCCGCCCTTGCCGCCATTCACCCAGGATTTGCCGCCGATTATCACCAAATCAAAGCAATCTTCAACCGGCGGTGAACCGGGCTCACATGTCTTAATGGACCCCAAAGGCCAGATCCCAAGCTCCACTTTTAGACCTCCCGGCGAGCCAGAGTGGTACGACCCCTACAACAGCACCTCTATTGACTCGTCGGATGGCGATGAAAGCGTTAACGATGCCGCCGAGCCGGACGTGGCTCCGTCCGCCGAATCGGCTTCGCTGCCGGAAATAACCGGCTTACCGCTTCTTGATAATGCCCGCAGCGCGGTCCAGAGTGCTATTGGCAGCCCGCCATTAGACTCGACCGCCGACCCGGTAGCGGCTCTGAATAACCAGCCGGTAGATGTTGATTTGCATACCGCCGAGACCGCCCCAGCCGCGGAACTGGCAACCGAAACTCCTAGTCTGCCGCTGCCGTCCAGTGCCTATAGGCCACCTTCAAATATTACTGGCACAACACTTTCTCCTGTCTCTAACATTGCCCCACCAGCTCCGCCGCCCTTGCCACCGCCGCTAATGCCAACTGCCGGGATAATCAATCCCAGTCTGCCACCAGTCACTGCCAGGCAGAGTCTGAATCTGCCGCCGCCTCAAACTCCCGCTGACACCTCCCTGTAGACACCCACCTTACTTGATATACTTTTAGTTGATATGGACGGACTACTGCTAGTCGATAAGCCTGAGGGTATTTCTAGTTTTGGGGTGGTGGCCCGGGTACGCCGAATTGCTTATGAGGTTACAGACAAAAAAATTAAAATTGGTCACACCGGTACGCTAGATCCGGCCGCCAGCGGCCTTTTAGTGCTGGTAATTGGCACCTACACCAAAAAAGCCGGTGACTTCAGCAAATTGGATAAAACTTACTTGGCTGAGCTGACCCTAGGGGTTACCTCCGATACTGGGGATAGAGAAGGGCCACTAAGGGCTCAGGGTAATAACCGACCGACAAAAAAGGCCGTAGAAGCCATCTTGAGGGCTTTTGAGGGCGAAATACATCAAATACCACCAATTCATAGTGCTGTCAAAATAAACGGCCAGAGGGCGTATAAATTGGCTCGCAAGGGCAGAACAGTTAAGCTAGAGCCCAGAAAAGTTACTATCCACAAGATAACCGATATCCAATATGAGTATCCAAAAATCTGGTTCAAAACGAGGGTCAGTAGCGGTACATATATCCGTACACTGGCCGAAGATATAGGTGAAAAACTGGGCACCGGAGCCTATCTGTCGGCGCTGCGCCGCTCTCGTGTAGGCAAATTTGATATCAAAGACGCTGTTGAACTGGCTCGTCTTGATGCAGGCGCACTAGAGGCCAGACTTGTCAAGGGGTGAGAAATTTGCTATAATTGAGCCCAGAGTAATGATAACGAGCGAGAAGAAGGGTAAGATCACCTCTGATCTTCAGGCCCATAAAACCGACACGGGCTCACCTGCGGTGCAGGTAGGTATAATGACTGCCCGGATAGCCGAGCTGACTGCCCACTTGAAGGCTAATAAGAAAGATTTCGCTGCCCGCCGAGCTCTGCTACAACTAGTCGGCAAGCGGAAGCGTCATTTGAAGTATATCGCTGACGATAATAGTGAGACCTACCTAGCCTTGACTAAGAAGCTTGGCATTCGTCGCTAGGACTTTATCAAGAATGCACAGTTTGCACGAAAACCTCCGCTCCGATGCTCAACGTAACCTATTGTACGCTTCCGCTTCGGTGCTTGTTTTTCGCACAAACTGCACTATTCTTGAATAAAGTCTACTGCGCATAAACAGTTGTTCTCAAGTTTGAGAATAAAAGCTTGTGCACATTTAAAGAGGAAAAACCGTTCGTGAGCAGAGCCTCAGATATATAGTCAAAGAAAGCGCAAGTGGCCATATATTTGCTCCCTGACCACGACCGGCAAGAAAGGACTGGCCTTACAGAAATATGGGAACCATAAATCCCTTTGGTAAAAAAATAATAAAAGTTAGTGCTGACTTCGGTGGCCGCGAGCTAAGTCTAGAAGTGGGACGAGTTGGTTTTCGGACCAGCGCTTCGGTACTGGCCCGCTACGGCGAGACGGTCGTGCTGGGCACGGCCATGGTCAGTCCGGAAACTGTGCATGGTATGGACTATTTCCCCTTGAGTATTGATTACGAAGAAAAATTTTACGCAGCCGGCAAGATTAGCGGTTCGCGCTTCATCAAGCGCGAGGGACGACCAAGCGACGAAGCTATACTAATTGGCCGATTGATAGATAGGCCTATCCGACCCTTGTGGCCAAAGGGCTACCGACACGAAGTGCAGGGTGTAGCCACGGTGTTAAGCCTGGATCCTGATTTCCGACCCGACGCCATAGCCATGGTTGCCTTGAGCGCCGCTTTTATGCTGACCGGCGTGCCCTTTGAGGGTCCGGTGGCCAGTGTCCGCGTTGGCTTAGTTGATGGTAAGCCAAAAGTTTTTGCCAGCGCCGAAGAGCTAGAAAAAGGCTCGCTAGACCTGGTGGTAGCCGGCACCAAAGAAGCCATCATGATGGTCGAAGCCGGTGCCCGCGAGGTCAGCGAAGCCGAAGTGACCGGCGCCCTGAAGTTCGCATGGCAAGCCATCCAGCCGGCTATTGAGTTGCAAAATCAGCTGGTTAAAAAAGTTGGTATAACTCCACAGAAATACGAACTTATATTACCAGATTCAAAAATCCAAGAAAGTGTTGACAAGTGGCTGGAGGGCAAGCTAGGTCAAGGCCTGAGGGCCCCGTACCCTGAGCGTAATGATTTGGTAAATGAATTACGCGTCGCCATGCACGAGCATTTTGAAAAGGATTTGGCGGAAGATTTCGCCGCCCAAAAAGCCGACTACGACGAAGCTTTTACTATGGCTGTCCATAAAGACGTGCGCAGAGGCATTATCAAAGACGGAGTACGGCCTGATGGCAGGGCTCTGACCGACGTCCGCCCCTTGAGCAGTGAAACGGGCTTTTTGCCCCGAGCCCACGGCTCGGCCCTGTTTACGCGCGGTGTCACTCAAGCGCTGAACGTCGTGACTTTGGCGCCGCTGAGCTACTCTCAGTTGATTGACACCATGGAAAAGGAGGGCGAGAAGCGCTACATGCATCACTACAACGCCCCGGGCTATACCGTCGGTGAAGTAAGACGATTGAGTGGCCCCGGCCGGCGCGAAATTGGGCACTCGGCGCTGGCCGAGCGGGCCCTTCTGCCAGTTATTCCAGACGAGGCTGATTTTCCTTACGCCATCCGCTCAGTTACCGAAATCATGAGCCAGAATGGCAGCACCAGTATGGCAGCTACTTGCGCTAGTTGTTTGGCTTTGATGGACGCTGGCGTACCTATAAAATCACCGGTCAGCGGCATTGCTATGGGCTTGATGCTGGACGGTACAAAAGCCGCCATTTTGAGTGATATCGCCGATGCCGAGGATTTTGCCGGTGATATGGACTTCAAAGTGGCTGGTACGGCGAAGGGCATAACGGCCTTCCAGATGGACATGAAAGTTCACGGCTTATCAGTTGACATTCTGCAAAAAGCCTTAGAGCAAGGCAAGAAAGGGCGAGCTCAGATACTGGAGCATATGACCTCGGTCATGCCAGCACCCAAGGAAGAGATGAGTCCATACGCGCCGAGAGTAGAGGCCATTCAAATAAATCCCGAGAAAATCCGTGACGTCATCGGCAAGGGTGGCGAAACCATTAATAAAATCATTGCCGAAACCGGTGCCGAGATCGACATTAAAGACGACGGTACGGTGATGATAGCCAGTCCTAATAAATCTAGTATCGACGCCGCTATCCAATTTGTGCGCATTTTGACGGCCGAGCCGGAAGTCGGCAAGATTTACGAGGACTGCCGAGTTGTGAGCGTACTGGACTTTGGCGCGTTTGTAGAGATTCTGCCGGGCAAAGAGGGCCTGGTGCACGTCTCGGAGCTGCGCGAGGAAAGAGTCGAAAAGCCCAGCGACGTAATTAAAGAAGGCGACCGGGTTAGTGTAAAATTAGTAGCTATAGACGACCGAGGACGGCTGCAGCTAAGTATGAAAGCTGTCGGCCAGGAACAAAAGAAACAGCCAGAGAAGAGTTAAATCACAATGCCCAGGCGGATAATCAGAAAATCACGTGAGCAGAAATTGATGCAGGTTTGGTGGGTATGTGCGCTGCTGGCTGTGGTTTTTTTGGGACTAGCCTACGGTTTCGTGTCGCTGGCCATTGATTCGGGCAATTTTTTGCAGTGGCTGATTGGCTTCTTCTTTCTTGGCTGGGCGGTCGCCGAGGCTATCCGTTCGGTGCGACAGGTCTTTGATCGTTAGATTAACTTCTAAATATGACTAAGCAATTAAGTAAGGAAAAGCTTTTGGAAGCGGTTAAGAACGATATTTTAGAGCAAAAAATCTGCCCCGAGCTGGCCGGCGGCGCCACCCAGTTAGTATACGGTGATGGCAGCCCAGACGCTGAGCTGGTTTTTATAGGCGAAGCGCCGGGAAAGAACGAAGACGAGCAGGGCCTGCCGTTTGTGGGCGCGGCCGGTCGATTTTTGGACGAGATGCTGGAAGGCATTGGCTTGAAACGGAAGGATATATATATAACTAACGTCGTCAAATACCGACCGCCGAATAATCGCGACCCTTATCCAGACGAGAAAGCGGCTTTCTTACCGTTCTTGCGCAAACAGCTAGAAATCATTAGTCCAAAGGTAGTAGTGACCCTAGGCCGCCACAGCATGGATGCTTTGTTGCCGGGCCTGCAAATCAGCCGGGTCCACGGCCAGCCAAAGCGCTACCAAGGTCAGGTCTACCTGCCCCTGTTTCACCCGGCGGCGGCCCTTTATAACGGCGGTATGCGCCAGACTTTAATAGATGATTTTGCCAGGATTCCAAGGATCCTGGCCCAAATTAAATAAGACATTCCTGACAAAGAAAGAAAGGAAAATAGTAACAATGGAGAAGAAAAATAATAATCCCCGGCGACCCGCGGGCGGGCAGCGTCAAAACACGCCCCGCACCCAGCCGCGCAAGCTGACAACGGTAGCTGGCAAAAACGCCTCGCGTGGTGCGGCTATCCGGGCCCAAAAACGCTCCGTCGAGGACGCCAACCGCAGGGCCGGCCAATACCTGGATGCCTCGGCCCAAAGGGTCGAGCGGCCAAAACGGGCCAACGTCATCGACGATCAGCCAAGACTGAAGGTCATCGGCCTGGGCGGTATGGACGGCGGCGGTTCTAAAAACATGCTGGTCATCGAGTACGGCAACGATGCCATTGTCCTGGATTGCGGCAACGACCTCGGCGTCGACCTGCCGGGTATAAATTACGCCATAGCCGATACCACCTATCTGGACACTATCAAAAACAAGATAAAAGGCTTTGTCATCACCCACGGACACCTGGACCATATTGGTGGTTTGCCGCATATTTTGCCCGGGATAAACGTACCGGTTTACGGTAGCCGGTTCACCATCGGCCGGGTAGAGGAAATATTCGAGAATTTTGGCTTGCCGATGCCCGATGGCTTTGAACTCAAAACGGTAATAATGAATGAAACTACCCACGAGCGGCTAAAAATCGGCCAATTCTTCGTGGAACTAGTCCGGGTAACCCATTCCATCCCCGGCAGTACTCTGGTAGTCGTGGATACACCGGTGGGTCGGATAGTCGACACCGGCGATTTCCGCTTTGATCCTAACCCGCTGGACCATGAACGCACTGATACGGAGCGCTTAAAAGAATTAGGTAAAGAAGGCGTGCTGTTGCTGATGAGTGAAAGTACTACGACCGAACGACCGGGCCGCACGCCTAGTGAAAGCACTATCGAGCAAAGCTTTATCGACATCATGGACGGTGCCGAAGGACGGATTTTCGTGGCTTTATTCAGCACCAACGTCAACCGCGTACAGATGATTGTCAACGCAGCGGTGCACCACGGACGCCGGATTGCTTTGGATGGTCGCAGCCTGGTAAGCACCCTGGAAATGGCCGTTAGAAACGGCTTCATGAAAATTCCCAAAGGCACCTTCGTACCTATCGCCTCGGTGGCTAATATGCAAAACCAGCAAGTCGTGGTGGTCTGCACCGGCTCTCAGGCCGAGTCAAACTCGGCCTTACAGCGAATGAGTACCGGCGATCACAAGCACGTCAAGCTGGAGAGCAAAGACACCGTCATCCTATCCAGCACACCCATCCCGTACACCGGTAATGACGCTCTGGTTAGGGTTATGGTTGACGAATTTCTGCGCAAGGGCGTACACGTTTACCGGCACGAGAGCTACCTCATTGATAACTGCGGCCCGCTGCACGTTTCCGGGCACGGCAGCATGGAAGAATACGGCGAGATGATTGATATGCTAAAGCCTAAATTCTTCGTACCAATTTACGGCGACTACACGGCTAAGAAATACCACATCGATTTGGCCGTAGAACACGGCATTCCCAGAGCCAATACCTTGAACAGCGAGAATGGGCAAGTCATCTCTTTAACGCCAAAAAGTATGCAAGTTGAAGGCGAAGTGCCGCACGGCACTGTTTTAGTCGACCAAACCGGCGCAATCGTCAGCACAGTGGTTGTCAAAGACCGCGTGTTGCTGGCCGAAGAAGGTCTGGTAGCTGTCGTGCTGACCATCGACAAAAAATCCGGGCAGCTGCTGACTAGCCCCGATATCATTAGCCGCGGCTTCATATATATGAAAGATAATGAAGAGCTGATGAACGCTTTCCGCGGCGAACTACGGCGGGCAGTAGCCCAGCGCTTCAAGCGCGTCGACCTGGATCGCTTTAAGGCCGAGCTTAAAGATTACGTTACCCACTTCCTGTACGAGCAGACCCAGCGCAGCCCGATTGTTATCCCGGTGGTAAATGTCATTGGCGGTCGGGTAGAGAAGAACGGCAAAGGTATTGAAAGTGGTCAAAATGGCCAAACTAGGTCGCCGCAGGAACTGGCGCTGGAACAACAGAGGCGCTTCGCCCAGATGAGACAACGCCTCCTCAATCAAGACGCTAGAGTCGACTAAAGTACAAAAATCTTGACTAATTAGCAAAGCGGGCGTATAACAGGGGTTAGAGTTTGGTCTTAATTAAAAATAAAAAGGCCGAGGTAACAGATATGAGCGAAGCATATTCTAATCCTAATTTTGAAAAGACAACTAGACCCCGTCTAGAAAGTGGCGAAGATATAGTTAAATTTGTCGCCGAAAACGAGCGTTATCAAGACTACCTGGACCCAGCCGCCGATTTACGTGCAGACTTGGAATCCTTGGTTGATAATGTAAAAAAGGACGGTTCTGCTGATAGCTTTTATCTAGAGCTTAAACCCACCGTCAAAGAGTTTGAAGGTTATGAAAGTTTGGCGGGCATGAGTAGAGAAGAGGATCTTAAATACCGTCAAGAAGCAGTGCCCTTTAGAATATACGGCGAGGTGCCGGAAGGATCTAAGCTACTCATAGAGCTGGCTTACGCGGTCACCGGCGCTAAAGATGTACATCTCCTTAGAGATAAGGACACCGATTCTGGTCACCACATCATGCTCGGTAGCTATAAAGACCAGGATGTCTACTTCGTCGAAGAATGCGGCCACGATGAACTGGGTGAGTACAAGGCCTGGATGGTGATGAACGTCTCCCCCGACGACCTAATCGCTGAATATCAAGTGGTAGAACCTAAGCCCTTTATACCTACCGGCGAAAGGCACCGCACCTGGGACGTAATGCTAGATGATGTAAGCGAGTGGCCAACAGTCGGGGAGCCAAGGGCCATAAAGAACTGGATTCGAAACCAGCGAAAACTCCGTCAGAGCTAGCCGCACTATTGCACCAAAATCAATTACGTGTTATAATTACAACATAAGGGTCGCTAACATAAACACGGATAACCTAGTTGGATGCAATGCAAGGAAAAAACGAGCAGCGGAAAGAGTCGTACTTACTGGTACGGCGAGAAAGCAGCGCAGTTTTTGACACTGCAGTGCGCCAAGAGCGACCTTTGAGCGACTGGCTTTGCCAGTCGGGAAAGGGTCGCGGTAGGTTATCCGAGAAACATAAACAGATTAAGATATACTAAAAAGAACCATGGCAGCCAAAAAACGCAAAAACTCCGCCGCTCGTAAGAACGGCAAAAAGTCCGACAATGCCAAAGCTTCCAGCTTTTGGCGGGGCCTAGGTGCTGTTAGCCTAATTATCGCCGGCATCGTGCTAGCTTTTGGGGCCGTTATTTCGGCACCAATTCCCAAAGGAATGTGGGACGGTGTCTGGTGGGCGCTGGGCGGAGCCACCATAGTGGTGCCATTCGCTCTGATCTACCTGGGCTCGCTCAAGTTTTTAAGCGAAGATCAGCGTATCCCTCTGCCCAAGATGGTCGGAGTGACCGGCCTGCTGGTATTCTTCTCCAGCTGGCTGCATACTATGTTTTTACGCGAAGACGCTTTTGGTATAGCCACCGGCGGCCATGGCGGGCAGGTGGGCGAGGCGGTTGGCGATTTGCTGGTGAGCGCACTGGGCAAATTTTTG
>Ga0187892_10006117_pt1 | contig 18203 bp, 22 predicted proteins | sample MA1701073metaG_FD_139345 | JGI IMG/M metagenome (GOLD analysis project Ga0187892, IMG submission 139345) | Bio-ooze microbial communities from a basaltic lava cave in the Kipuka Kanohina Cave System on the Island of Hawaii, USA - MA170107-3 metaG ... | reverse complement strand
GGTTGAATTTGGCCTCGATGCGCTTTTGCCCAAAGGTCCGACGCGCCGCAGACAGCATCGCACTTTCCAGCGCTTCGATAATAACAGCGCGATCCATACCTTTTTCTTTACTCACTTGATCGATAACGCGGCTGAGGTCTTGTTGCATACATATTCTCCTCAATCAGTGAGACCGCCCTTTTTTCTTATCCCCCTTCGCGGCCCAAAAGTCATGCTCGATTGTTGCTTTGCGAATATCCTCCCAGGGGATCTGGATATCACCGACAGCTTCGTCGCCAACGAGGATGTGACGATCCTCGACCGTCTTTAATTTTCCGACGAACACGCGTCGCCCTTGCTGCTCCTGCTGAGTCTGGACTCGTACCCGTTCGCCACAAAAGCGACGGTAATGGCGTTGTCGCAAGAGTGGGCGATTAATCCCTGGAGATGAAACCTCCAACGTGTATCGCCAGGGGATAAGGTCGTGCGCATCCAGTAGGTCACCGAGTTGGCGATGGACACGCGTCAACTCGTCCAGGGAAACCCCTCCTTCACGATCTAACGTGAGCCGAAGTACCCAACGGCCAGTCTCGGGACGAAAGTCCACTCCCCACAGTTCAATGCCTTCCTCTTCAATCAGAGGAGTTGCCAGGGTTTCAATGCGCTGAATAATATCCCGAACCTCAGGTTGCATGCTAGAAAAAAAAAGTGGGCGAACCGCCCACTCTTCTTAACTCCCTTTGCAAACCTAGACAATTCGTCGTGAACGTGCAAGAGGCCTACGGCACTATCGTTAGCACGAGCCACTGTTTTTCGTGAGATCGTGCAACGTCAACAACTCCATAATCTGGTAGGTGCGTTTCCCTTGAGGAGTGATGACTTCGACTTCGTCACCAACCTCTTTGCGTAACAGCGCTTGACCGATCGGGGAGTTGAGAGACACATGGCCAGCGTTCGGGTCCACTTCCTCGGGAAAGACAATTTGATACTCATTCACCTGGCCATTGTTCACATCTTCAAGCTTGACGCGACTGCCGTAGGCCACCATATCCCGTGGAATGCTGGAGAAATCGTACATGGCAATCTCCCGCAACCGTTCCTCAAGCTGCCTGACGCGCGCGCGGAGAAAATCCTGCCGCGCACGGGCCGACTCGTATTCCGCATTCTCGCTGAGATCTCCTTGGGCCGCCGCTTCTTGCAGTGCCTTAGGAATCTGTACGGTCAGTTCGTACCGTAATCCTTCGAGGTCTTCCTTTAGCCGTTTCTGAATCGGTAACTCCATGCGCCCTCTCTTGGTCAATTGGTGCAAGACCTGCCTGGCCGTCGTGCAGTAGAAACACAGCGGGGGCTGGCTTGTGTAGCCACCCCCCGCGCGGTACCGCTTTCACAAGCAAATAGTTCTTACACGGTCAGGATATGAATCGTGCAGGCTGATCCTAAACCAATGACGTGCGCGAGGCCCGCTTTCGCTCCTTCGACTTGACGACCACCAGCTTGACCACGCAAGTGGGTCACAATCTCATAAATGTTGGCGACCCCAGTCGCCCCAAGCGGGTGCCCTTTTGACAGCAAGCCGCCGCTCGCGTTCACCGGAATGTCACCACCAATAGTGGTGCGTCCCTCATCAATCATGCGACCCGCTTCCCCTTCTCCACACAGCCCAAGGTTTTCGTAGTGCAGTAGTTCGGCAGTGGCAAAGCAGTCATGGAGTTCAACGAGATCAAGGTCTTTGGGGCCAATCCCGGCTTTTTCGTAGGCTAGCTTTGCTGCGTTTCTGGTGAGCGTGTTGACGTCAGGCATGGTCAGGTCACGTTCAGTGTACGGATCAGAGGTCAGAATCGAACAGGCCACTTTCACCGGCTTGGCATTGGTAAATTGTTTGGCTTTTTCACCAGAGACCAGGATCGCCGCCGCTGCACCATCACCAGTTGGGCAGCACATGTAGAGAGTGTTGGGATAGGCTACCATTCGCCCCTTCACCACATCTCCCAAAGAGACTTCAACACGATACTGGGACAGCGGGTTATGCACCGAGTGCTTATGGTTTTTTACCGATACTTTGGCAAACTGTTCAGCGGTTGTCCCGTATTTGCGCATGTGTTCGACGCCAGCTTGACCAAACACCGCTGGCATGAGTCCACTCCCAAGCACTCCTTCGACGCTCTCACCACCACTGCGAGCACCGCCACCGAGCAGCCCCATTTTCCCCATTTGCTCAACACCAACGGCCATCGTCACATCGTACATCCCTGACGCCACACCCATATACGCTTCGCGAACAGCCGTTGACCCTGTGGCACAGGCATTAGAGACGTTCAGCGCCGGAATTCCAGTCTGGCCGATCTGCTGCAGAATCCGCTGCGCATTCATCGCATTGGCCTGGAAGAGATTTCCACAGACAAACATCTCAATATCTTTGATCGTCATCCCTGCATCTTTGAGGGCCAACAGAGCAGCCTCGCCGCCAAGTTGAGGGACATCTTTGTCTGGATACCGGCCAAATTTAATCATCCCGACGCCAAGTACGTATACGTCTCTCATAAGTTCCTCCTTCTGCGGCCCATAAGGTTGTTACTAATTCTGACTCGGACGGAAGAAAAACGCGATGATGTCGATGGTTTCCTCGACACCCTCGGCGTTCTTTTCTTTACGTTCACGCACTTTGCGCGTCACCATCTCGACAGGCATGCCAAACTGAATCTTGGCAGGATCTGGCTCAATGTCCACCAGGTTGCATCGCACACTGACCCCCTCAGGGAGGTCAACAATTGCAGAGACGTAGGGAACTGGGACGCCGGGAACCGACTGATGCACGATCGAATAGACGTAGAGGGTGCCACGATCACTCAACTTGGTTTCTTCAATCTGGCCATCGGCTGTACATTTACTGCAGGCGACTCGGCCTTCGCCAATATAGGTCGCACTGCACTTTTTACAGCGATATCCGACAAGATAGGGTTTTTCTCCTGTCGACGTTGGTAAACGCAACATTTCCGCAATCGGACGTTGCTTGTGTTCCTCTACGGCCATGTCCCCGCTCCCTTCTAGTCACTAGACCCGTACGATCTTCTCACTGTCTCCATCACGCGGGAAGAAGAAGCCGTTAATCATTTTGTCCGCTTCTTTCTTCATGCGATTGTGCTCAAAGTTATGCTTTGCCCCACCGAACCATCCCTTGAATGGGCCAAGCGGATCGGTACCCTGGTATACGTACCCATACATGACGACTGCTCCCAAAACAAGACCTTGGAAAAACTCTTTCATAGCAACTCCCACTCCTGATAAAGGTTTTTATACGAGTAATATCGGCCAACTCGGAGAGAATCTTAACCGATTAGCCTTTCCGTGTAGCGCGCGCTGTGCGCGCGAGCCCCCAGCAGTTGCTATTCGTGCGCATGGCGCACGTTGCGAGAGGAGAACGGTTCAAAACCTGTACGAATGTCACGGGTTTCGATTTAGAGCGGTGAACGAGAGGGAAAAGTGTGCAGAAGCTCATCTCAGTCGTGATGTCTTTGCTCTATCCGCATCGTTGTCCAGGATGTCAGGTGTTCATACAATCGGACGAGCACTTTTGTCACGGCTGTTTCCCCTTCGTCCAAGCGATCACGGCCCCTTTGTGCCTCAGGTGTGGAATTCCCTTCCCTACAGACGCAGGTCCTGACCATGAGTGCGGAGGGTGTCTTGCCACTCCGCCGCCGTTCCGCCGAGCCCGTGCCTGGGCGTACTATCATTATGGAGACACACCGCAGCAGCCTGTCAGCGAAGCCATTCAACAGTTCAAATATCATCGCAACCTGAGCGTCGGAAAATTGCTGGCCCAGCTTGCTGCCACTCACTTTCCGTTTACCGATGAAACCTACGATGTCATCATCCCAGTCCCACTTCATATTAGCCGCCTTCGGTGGCGGGGATTCAACCAAGCGCTTCTACTCTCGCGCGCCATTGGCCGAACCCACCGCGTTCCAGTTGACCCATTCATCTTAGAACGTTCACGACCAACCGTACCCCAGACACAACTGAAAGAGCGCGAACGACGAGAGAACGTCAAAGGCGCTTTTACCGTCACAGTTCCCGAACGCATTCAGGATCGGCGTGTTCTTCTTGTTGATGACGTGTACACTTCTGGGGCAACAGTAGCAGAGTGCAGCAAAGCGCTCTCTCGTGCCGGTGCCCAGGCAGTCGATGTTTTTACGCTCGCACGAGCGACATAGAAGACAAGAGTCTAAAGTCCAAGGTCTAAAATCCAAAGCCTTTTTCCTGCACAACTGGCATCTGACGACTGACAACTGACCACTTTGCTGACACTTTACGCACCACGCTTTCCGCCTTATGCTTCCATGAATTATGACCGTACCCCTTCCCCTCGGTATTCTTATTTCTGGTAGTGGCTCAAACCTGCAAGCCATTATTGACGCCATTGGGCGGCAGGAGCTGGCCGCGCGAATTCAGGTGGTCGTTAGTAATCGAGCCGATGCTTATGGGTTAACCCGCGCCCAGCAGCATGGCATCCCGACCACTGTGATTGATCATAAGGGATTCTCTTCACGTGAGGCCTTTGAGGCGGCGCTGATTCAGAGCTTACGTACTCATCAGGTCGAGTTGGTTGTGCTGGCGGGTTTCATGCGTGTCCTCACCCCGTTCTTCGTCCGCGCATTTTCACAACGGATTATGAACATTCATCCGGCCTTGTTGCCCGCGTTCCCAGGTACCCACGCCCAGCGTCAAGCGCTGCAATACGGGGTACGCATTGCTGGAGCGACGGTGCACTTTGTGGATGAAGAAACAGATCACGGCCCGATCATTACTCAGGCCGCTGTGCCCGTGTATCCCGATGATACCGAAGAGACTTTGAGTGCCCGGATTCTCGCTCAGGAACACCGTATCTACCCGCAAGCGATTCAGTTGTTTGCCGAAGGACGACTGGAAATTCGCGGACGTAGCGTCGTGGTGCATAACGAATCCCGCCTCCCTCACGTAACCCTTCGAGTGCCGGAATCCAGGTGAACCCTTCGTCACAACCAACTGGCCAGATCGGAATAGACGAATCTGGAAAGGGCGACTATTTTGGACCGCTTGTGATTGCCGGAGTGTTTGCGACGCCCGATCAAGAGCGGCAACTCAAGGCTGCTGGAGTGCGCGATAGCAAAATGCTTTCGGATGCCAAGGCAACGGCACTTTCGGCGCAGATTCGTTCGACGTGCCCGCATACGCTCGTGGTCATCGGCCCGGAACGATACAACAGCCTGCATGGCTCATTCAAGAATCTGAATCGTTTGTTGGCCTGGGGCCATGCCCGTGCGATTGAAAACCTGCTGGAACAGGTCTCCTGTGATCGAGTGATTGCTGACCAGTTTGGTGACGAGCGCTTTTTGCACAATGCACTCATGGCGAAAGGAAGATCCGTCAAGCTCATTCAAAAGCCACGGGCCGAAGAAGAGGTTGCTGTCGCTGCAGCCTCCATTGTTGCTCGTGCAGAGTTTCTCCGCCGCTTGCAGGAGTTAAGCAGCCGCTACGGGGTGCTCCTGCCCAAAGGTGCAAGTGATGCTGTCATTGTCGCAGGAAAAGCGTTTGTCCAAAAGCATGGCTCGGAGGTACTCGGACAAGTCGCTAAATTACACTTTCGTACAACGGAACGGGTGCTTGGGTAGACCGAAGGCCGTCGTGAAGATTGACAAGATCGCAGCGGTAGTGCAACACTCAGCCAGCAAAAAGGAGGGGACTCATGCCGCAGCCAGTTTCGTTGCGCTCACAGCGCATTCAGACTCACGAAGAAGATCCAGTAGAGTTGATGTATGCACGTGGAGTCACCGATGGGCTCCCGGTCGTACCCCCGACGGAAGAGCGTGTTAAACGCATGCTCGCGGTTGTGGATCGAGACCCGCAGGAGTTGCTGGGCACGGTCGGCCCCAATTATGGTCGCGCCACCGTAGAGAAAGTTGCTATCAACGCCGTGATGGCGGGCTGTCATCCCTCTTACTTTCCCGTCGTTATCGCCGCAACCTCAGCGTTGTGTGATGAAAAATTTAATACTCACGCCCTCAACGTGACCACGTTCTCTGCTACGCCACTCACCATCATTAACGGTCCCATCAGGCAGGCAATTGGGGTGAACTGTGGCCATAATGCACTTGGACACGGCTTTCGTGCCAACGCAACCATTGGCCGTACCTTGCGCCTGTTGATCATCAATATCGGTGGCGCGAAACCGCAGGAAATCACCAAAGCAACAATGGGGCATCCCGCGCAGTACACATTTTGTGTGGGCGAGAACGAAGAGGAAAGCCCGTGGGAACCGCTGCATGTGGAGAAAGGCTTTCGTCCAGAGCAAAGTACGGTCACGCTTTTTGGTGGCCACTCGCCATTCCAAATCAACGATCACGCCAGCCGAACAGCCGAACAACTAGCGCTCTCGATTGGCTGGACAATGGCGTCAGTGTGGAACCACAAAAATTTTCCGCTCTTTTCGGACACCACCCTCATCATCTGTCCAGAGCATGCAAAAACGTTTGCCCAAGACAGATGGTCCAAGAATGATCTGCGACAGTTCTTATTCGAGAAAATCCGCAAGCCTCTGCGAGAACTCCACCCTGGCGTAAACGGTGGGGAAGGAGCAGGCGTCAGCATGATCCCGTTGAAAAACTCGCAGACCGAACCACCGGTCGATGACACGCTTTTTCCGAAATTTCCTGCACTTGACAGCATTATGATCATTGTCGCAGGTGGCACAGCCGGACGATTCTCTGCTGTCGTCCCAGGACTTGCGCGTGGAGATTTTGGCAGTCGTATCACAACGAGAGAAATTCAGCCGTGAAAGGAGACGGTATATGGGAGAAGTGTTACTTGATCCAACCGATAGGGTAGACCGCGGAGAAAAGGCTTTTGCTCCCCGGCTTGATACGCTTGCCGGGAAGACTGTTGGTTTGCTCGATATTAACAAATCTAAAGGGGTCTATTTCTTGGACCGCCTGGAGGAAGTCCTCCGCACCCAATATGGTGTGGCCGAAGTGTTGCGGCGGAAGAAAGTTTCTCCTGGCCGCATGATGTCCGTACAGGTCAAAACGGAATTAGTGGAGCAGTGCGACGCCGTCATTGAAGCGTTAAGCGATTGAGGGGGCTGCATCTCGTGCAGTTCGCACGATGTTGTCACGCTCGAAGAAAACGGAATTCCCACGGCCAATGTCGCCACGACTGAGTTTATAGGTGCCGCGCAGGCCCAATGTTCAGCGCTAGGACTGCCACAGTACAAGCCAATTTTCGTCGCCCATCCAATCCAGCCCAAAACACCAGATGAAGTTCGTGCGTTGGTCGATCAGGTCATTGACCAGATTGTCGCCAAACTCCTCAAACAAAAAGTGCAGCAAGCGGCGTGACACGACTGTAGGGGCACGGCATGCCGTGCCCCTACGGTAGGACAAATTCTTCGGAGTGGACCGTATGCTCCTTCCCTTGAACTAAGTAGCGAAAACGTACTCTATAGTGCCCGGATGGGGCAGATTCGTGGAAAGGAAGAATGTGGTCGTAGCTCCTCCCTGGTTTCACCGTACCTCGCCAATCTTTAACCACTCCCCCGCCGCCGGGAAAGAAATCTCTGAGTCGAAGGGCTGAAGTCCATACCATCCACAACCAGTGTCGCTCTAGTCTCAAATCGAGCAGCCCGTAGGAGATATTCTCTTTCGTTCCATTAAAAATACGAACACACACGAAACCCGACCGGTCAGCTATTTTCCCAACTAGGAGAGAGATGTTATTACCCAGTTCCTGTGTTGGGTTCCACATACAAGTAGGAACTTCTACCGACTCGCTTTGTCCGACAAGAGGGATAGCAAACGAGAGCAGCAGGGCCGCTATACTAAAGACTTCCATGTAATGCCGTGATTGTCTCATCGGATTTTGTGAGGAAGCGAGCGTTTTCGGCGTAGATCACTCACTCCAGGTTGCGATAAGAGGCTCAGGAACTAACTAACATGGATTATCCTGTGCGGTAGCTGACGGACGAAGCTTACCACTAGCAGTTCCCCAATAGTGATCAAACGAGGCGCCAGCATTATAGAAAGCAGTCTGGATATAATCGAGCCTTATATAGGCCCGATAATATGGGAAGTCGAGAGATCTGGCCTCATGTAGGCCAGCAAGGTCTCTCTGTCCATTCCAAGCAATTAACCCTCCAGAATCGCCCCCTGTCGAGTTATAGGAGGCGTTGTCTAACGGCCCCTCTTTGTACCAAGTTCCAGAAGCATCGAAGAGGAATTCCGTCACCTCAGTGCCGATCAATCCCCCTGTGGGCTGATGGCTAAAGGCACCCCAGTTTTTGAGGCAGCTCGAGCCCGAACAGTTTGAGAACAGCGGGATGCGAATGATCCCTGTAGGTCCGTGTACCCACGAGTTGGTATTAGATTGCATCCGACGCACCGGTTTGTTTACCCCGCTACAGGGAGATGCCATCGGATAATAGTCAGCTCCAGAGTGCCCAATCGCAGCAGCATCTGGTCTGATCCTCGTGTCGTTGTTCACAGCGTTGTAACAAGCGTTATAGCCCCCAGGTGGACACGGAGTTTCTTGAAATACCCATGCAACCGTGCCATAGAATTGGAGTCCCTGAACTATAGTGGAATTCCATGCTAGGCTTGGGGACTGATAAGTGTAATGGATCACGTGCCCTGCCGTAAGAGAATACAGCTGGCAACAGTATCCAATTCCATCTGATAAATCTCGTGAAACGTGAGGACCCACAGAACCATCCCCGCCTCCATTCGTATAGGGAGAATCGATATGTGCTCCAACAGGAAGCGGTCTATACCAACTGTCCCAATGGGATTCCTTCATAGCAACGCCTGATTCTCGAATAATCACAGGGATCCCCTCAATAGAGGTGGGAATGGAGCGCTTGTTAGCGTTTTTCTCAGGCAAGATGGAAACAAATATGCCGCTCTCTGCTATCCCCACCGCATGCACACCCTCGATTTTGAACAATTCGTCTTCATGCCGATACTTGATCCGTTTCACTTCAATCAGCGGGATGGGCAAGCTAGCCGACACTGGTTCTTCGTCAGTCGGACCAACAAATGCCTGACGGCCTTTGTACCACAGCGGCTCTCTGGTTTCTGGATGATAGGCAGGACGGATTTACCCCAACTCCAATGGAGCCGGGTCAGGAAGGTCACGACTGATCACCTTATCTGTCCCAGGGACTCGTTCAAAGATGTCAGGCAGTCCACTATCAACTTTGTAGCAATTTGGACACGCAGGATGAGGAATGCGCTTATTGTGCCAGGCATCGAGTCGCGCCTGGGCCAGCCCCGGGTTATCAATAAGCCCTGGTGGTAGTCCCACAGGTGGCTGGGCGCTTGAGAAGATAGCAGTCAGGGTCACAGCAAGAAAACAAGAAGTGACAAACAAGAGAAGAGTTCGCTCGATAAGCAATTGTCAAAGCAGCCTGATGTGGCCAGCCTTTTTGCCAGAGTATGGTTATGTTGCACCTCTCCCTCAGCGTCTCCATCGAGGCAAAAAGTCTCACTTCCTCTCTTGCCTTGCTGGCTTCTTTCCTCTATCTCCAAACTATAGCCGTCAGGAGTAGAGCGATGACAACACAAACCTATGAACAACTCATTATTCAAGGCATTAAAGGGCTTCCACCCGAAACCCTCGCCGAGATCGCGGCTTTCGTCTATTTCGTACGGCAACGAGCGCTACAACCACAAACATTCAACGAAGAACTCCAGAACGCCTTACTTGGGGAGGAACTAAAGAAGCTCAGCCGTACTGAAGAAGCTCATTTGGAAGAGGAATTTGCAGGCTATGAGCAGCGTTATCCTCGCGAGTGAATTCGTCACCGACACGATGGGGTTAGTCCTGCGGATTGAGCGACGTAGATTAGGAGGAAAGGCAAAGACCCTCTTTGAGGCCGCTGAGGCAGGAACAGCAATTGTTCACGTTCCTGCCTTGGTCTTGGCAGAAATTTTGTACCTTTCCGAAAAGCGAAGAATTGCGATCTCGCCTCGTTCCGTTGTTTCCTATTTCGAGCAGTTTCCCAATTACAAAGAGTCGCCAATGAGTTTTGTGGTTATTCAGCCGGCAGCCGAAATCACTGATATTCCAGAGCTTCATGATCGCCTCATCGCTGACACAGCACGGGTGCTCAATCTGAGCTTGATTACGAATGACCCAATCATTCAGGCTTCCGCTTTCGTCAGAACGGTATGGTAAGCCGCCCTGAAAACAGCGAGCGAAAAACCTCGATAGGTGAGCTTCTTCATCGAACGAGTGAGAACAACGCTGGACTAATCTAATACGGTCTGGTTTAGTTCGGCAAGTGCATCAGGTGCGTACTTCGCACCCCACGGAAAGGGTTCTTGTATGCCTAAAACTCGTGTTGCAGTTCTGGATGACTATCAAGATGTCGCCTGGAAAATGACCGATTGGAGCAGCATCACCGCTGACACTGACATCCAGATCTTTCGTGACCATCTTTCAGACTCTGATGCAGTCGCAGAACGTCTCAAAGACTTTGAGCTCGTTGTCGCCATGCGTGAACGGACGCCGTTCCGTCGTCAACTGTTGGAACGATTACCAAAGCTCAAACTTCTAGTTACTACGGGAATGCGCAACGCAGCGATTGATGTGGCCGCAGCCACTGAGAGAGGAGTCACCGTCTGTGGTACCGGAGGCGTGCTCCCGCCAACTGCGGAACTCACGTGGGGTCTCATTCTTGCCCTGCTGCGTCACATCCCGCGTGAAGATGCAGCAACGCGGTCTGGTCAGTGGCAAGTGAGTATGGGCCTCGGACTGCAAGGAAAGACTCTGGGGGTCATTGGTCTCGGCAATCTGGGCTCGTATGTCGCCACGGTCGGCAAAGCGTTTCAGATGGACATTCTCGCCTGGAGTCAAAACCTGACCGGAGAGCGAGCAGCCCAAATCGGCGCAATCCTGGTCTCGAAGGATGAACTCCTGTCACGCTCGGACATTGTCACGATCCATCTGGTCCTGAGCGACCGCACGAGAAATTTGCTTGGCGCGCGTGAACTCGGCCTCATGAAACCCACGGCATATCTCATCAACACCTCGCGCGGTCCAATTGTCAATGAAAAGGCATTGGTCGAAGCGCTACAAAAGCGCGCAATCGCCGGTGCAGGCTTGGATGTGTTCGATGAAGAGCCACTACCGCTAGATCACCCGTTACGCAAACTCGAAAATACGGTCATCACGCCGCACATCGGTTACGTGACCAAAGAAACATACGAAATTTTCTTCCGTCACATTGTCGAGGACATTCGCGCGTTTCTTGACGGCAAGCCGGTGAGAGTGTTGCGGGCAGCATAAAGCTACTGATGGCTGTCCCACTACGAACTCCCTGGCTCCTACCCTTGCTTGGGAGGGACTTTTCCTCTATCCCGACCAGATGACACACTCCGTACACTCTTCATTTGCCCGTCTGGTAGAGATCATGGCTACCTTACGTGGTCCGACGGGCTGTCCATGGGACCGTGAACAAACACCGGACACCCTCAAACCCTATCTGGTCGAGGAAACCTACGAAGTGATCGAAGCATTGGAAGCCAAAGATGTCCACGCGTTCAAAGAAGAATTAGGGGACCTACTGTTACAAATCGTTTTTCATGCGCAACTCATGGCCGAGGCTGGCGTGTTTACGATTGACGATGTCGCACAGGCAATTGCGGACAAGCTCGTGCGCCGACACCCGCACGTTTTCGCTGATGTCAAAGTCAAGGATGCTGAAGAGGTCGTACAGAATTGGGCCAAGATTAAAGCGCAGGAAAAAGTCGGGAAAGCGGATCGCTCTGTTCTCGCCGGAGTTCCACATGGTGCCCCGGCGCTTATCCAAACCCAACGCTTAGGTGAGAAAGCCGCCCGCGTGGGATTTGATTGGACCTCAGCCCCGGAGGTTTTCAAGAAAGTCGAAGAAGAAATTCAAGAGCTTGCAGCGACGCTTTCGACTTCCGAAACCGAGCGTCAGGAGCATGAACTCGGTGACTTGCTGTTTGCTCTCACTAGTCTCGCGCGCCACCTCAACCTTGATGCAGAAACCGCACTACGGAAAGCGGGGAAGCGCTTTAGCAACCGTTTCCGCTATATCGAACAACAGCTTGAACAGAACGGAGAAGATATTCATCACACCCCCCCTGCCCGCTTGGAAGCATTATGGGACGAGGCGAAGCGCACACTTGGATAAATAAAGGAACAGAATTCTTTCTTCCCCCTCACCCTAGCCCTCTCCCATCCGGGAGAGGGAACCTCATCCGCACGTCTGACGTTGATTGAGTCCTGCCCCCATGCTAGGGTCCGGGGACCCGGATTTCCGTATCCCGGAAAGGAGAGTAAGAGAGTGGCATCATCTGAAGAGAAACGTTATCAACAAAGTCTGAAGCGGCACGACCGCAATCAGTCCACCAAATCGCGCCTGAAAACCACCATCAAGAAAGTGTTAGCTGCAGCCGAAGCACAAGACTCAACCACTGCCGAAGCCGAGCTACGCCTGGCTACCAGCGCACTGCAAAAAGCTGGGCGCAAACGAGTATTACACCCTAACACCGCGTCCCGCCGTGTTGCACGCCTTTCACGCCTCGTGCAACGGAGCAAAAGCGCCGCGGCTCCTGCATAACACCATAGCACTCAGCTTTCAGCAGTCAGCTTTCAGCAAGACAAAAAGGGGATTTTTCTTAAGCTGACCGCTGAGAGCTGAAAGCAAACCGCTCTTCTCAGAAATTCTCACTCAACCGAAAATAGACTTCGCGTGCCGCCGCAGTAAACAGCTGCTCCATCGCTATGCGTCGTTGGGTTTCGGAAAACTGAATATCCGTCAGCCCGCTCAAGTCTTCGGGATTCAGTGTTCCTTGTTGAAATTCCGGCGAGGAAGTGACAACCACTTGCTGAATGGCACTGTAGTCGGAAGCGATACGCAGGTTGTTGGCTTGCCATAAGACTTGTCCAGTTTCTCGATGCGTCAGGATCACATCGAGCAGCAGAACGACCTCATATTCCAGAACTTGGTCTCTACTGTCAAACGAGAGGGGGCGCTGGTCAAGCTGTCGCATGGTCACGCTGAGAACGCCATCACCCTCATCGGTCACCGTCAAACCACCGCGGTTGCGCAACTCCCGCTCTAACGCCCACTGCAACTCCTTTTCCGATCCGGTGACTAACGTTTGGTTATCAATCTCAGCAACACTCACGTGCTGTACCCCCTGCGGCAATGGTCCAGAACCGGCAAAGTGATACCCACAGCCGGAGGACAGCAACAGGATGGACAGAAGCAAAGGGACGCGCAGAAAATCAAAAATCAAAGAGCAAAAATTAAAAATAAAACACGAGAAGAGAGAAATACAGAAACTCTCCTCCGTATGAAAATTTTTGCCTTTTGCCTTTTGATCTTTGATTTTTGATTTTTCTAACATTGCAGTTTACGACACCACAAAATTGACTAGTCGCCCAGGAACGACGACTTCTCGGCGAATCGTTCTCCCGGTCAGATAGGATTGCACTTTCTCCTGCGCACGGGCTAACGCAAGAATCGCCATTTGATCGGCATCTGCAGCTACCTCTATCGTCGTCCGCAATTTGCCGTTCACCTGTACCGGAACAATTATCATCTCATCACGGACCAAGGCAGGGTCGAAGGTTGGCCATGACTCGTATGCCAACGTCTTGGTGTGACCAAGTCGCTCCCACAACTCTTCTCCAAGGTGGGGAGCAAAGGGAGATAAAAGTAAGACCAACCCTTCGACTACAGCGCGTGGCAATCGTTCGGCTTTCTGCGCTTCATTGACCAATTCCATCAGCGCACTCAAGGCAGTATTGAAGCGCATGCCGTCTAAATCTTCCGTCACTTTCTTGACTGTTTTATGGTAGCGCCGGGTCAGGCTTGCTTGTGGATCAGGCACCTCAGCCACAATTTGCGGGCGGAGTTCCCCGTTGTCACCGATCAGCAACGACCACACGCGCGAGAGGAATCGAGAGACTCCCACCACCGAGCGTGTGTCCCACGGCTTCACTTGTTCCAGCGGTCCCATGAACATTTCGTAGCAGCGGAGCGCATCTGCACCATATTCACTGACAATCGTGTCGGGATTGATAACATTGCCACGCGATTTGGACATTTTGTCCTGCTGCGGCTCAAGTTCCAAAGTGAGGTCTTCAGCGTGATAAGGTTTCTCGTCCCGCCATTCGACCTTCTCCACGGGAACATAACGAACCGTGAGGTTTACTGTCGGATTGTCTACCGGAACATAGAGGGGATCTTCTGCACCATCCTGGGCGATTTTCTCAACCGCATGATACGAATACCGCTTCCCGGTGTCGTCTTCGTAGTAGCGATAGCTAAAGCCCAAGATCATGCCCTGATTCACCAAGCGTTGAAACGGTTCTGGGGTCGAGACCAGACCACAATCGTAGAGCACCTGATGCCAGAAGCGGGAATACAACAGATGCAAGACGGCATGCTCAACTCCGCCAACATAGAGATCCACCGGCATCCAGTAGCGTTCTTTCTCCGCCTCCCATGGACGCTCAGTGTTCCTGGGATCAATGAAACGTAAGAAATACCAACAGCTCCCAGCCCACTGCGGCATCGTGTTGGTTTCGCGCTTGGCAAGTGTGCCGGTTGCAGGATCAGTCGTTTCCACCCACTGGTGTACCGCCGCCAGTGGTGGTTCTCCGGTACCAGTAGGCAAGAAGCTCTCGACTTCTGGTAATAAGACTGGCAAGTCGTTCGGATCGAGTGGTTGGGGTTTCCCCTCGACATGGATGACCGGAAACGGCTCTCCCCAGTACCGCTGACGGCTGAACAGCCAATCGCGGAGTTTGTAGGTTACCGTTCCCTCGCCATGTCCATTGTCTGCGAGCCAGGCGTTCATCTTCTTCTTCGCGTCAGGAACGTTTAGCCCATTGAGAAAACCGGAGTTCACATGCGGGCCATCGCCCACGTAGGCTTCTTTGTCGATCTCACCACCCTGGACGACTTCAATAATCGGCAAGTCGAAACGTTTCGCGAATTCCCAGTCACGTTGGTCACCACCTGGTACAGCCATGATTGCACCAGTGCCATAAGTAATAAGCACGTAATCCGCCACCCAAATGGGAATCGGCGTGCTGGTTGCCGGATTGAGCGCATAGCCACCCGTGTTTACCCCGGTTTTTTCTTTGACGAGATCAGTCCGTGCCAGGTCGGACTTCCGTAGTGCGTCTTGGCGATACGCTTCGACCGCCTCCCGTTGAGACGCGGTCGTCACACAATCGACCAAAGGATGTTCCGGGGCAAGCACGCAATAGGTCGCACCGAACAAAGTGTCAGGTCGGGTCGTAAAGACATCAAAGTAGGCATCGTCTCCAGCTAACGGGGTACCGTCTGGGTGACAAAGGCGGAAGCGGATACGCGCTCCTTCGCTGCGCCCAATCCAGTTGCGCTGCATATCCTTGACACTTTCCGGCCAATCAAGCTCCTCAAGTCCGGCAAGCAAGCGTTCCGCATAGGCAGTGATGCGCAGCATCCACTGCCGCATGGGTTTACGGATCACTTCATGTCCACCGCGCTCGCTTTTTCCGTCGATGACTTCTTCATTGGCAAGCACTGTTCCGAGTGCTGGACACCAATTGACCGGAACATCTGCCATGTACGCCAACCCACGTTCGTAGAGCTTGAGGAAAATCCATTGGGTCCAGCGATAGTAGTCTGGATCACAGGTAGAGATTTCTCGGTCCCAATCGTACGAAAACCCCAGCGACTGGATCTGCCGGCGAAACGTGTTGATATTGCGTGCAGTTGTCTCACGGGGATGCGTCCCGGTTTCAATGGCATACTGCTCAGCAGGTAACCCAAACGCGTCCCAGCCCATCGGATGGAGCACGTTGAACCCGTGCATCCGTTTATAACGCGCAAGAATATCCGTCGCGGTATAGCCTTCGGGGTGACCAACATGGAGCCCTGCCGCACTGGGGTACGGGAACATATCGAGGATGTAATACTTGGGCTTGGTGTGGTCGACGTCAACCTTAAAAGTCTTACGCTCCTGCCAATAGCGTTGCCACTTCGGTTCGATGTCTTGTGGCCGATAGCGTATACGCTCGCGCCCGGCCTTTTGCTCCTGCCCGTCAGTCTGAGGGTTACTGTTTTGACTCATCGGTCTGTGCTTTCTTCCCGATCACCGCCGCCACCCGGTCGAGAACACCGTTAATGAACGTGGGGGCCTCATCGCCACAATAGAGCCGTGCGATTTCAATTGCCTCGTTAATCGTCACGCCCGGATTAATCTGAGGGTACGACAGTAATTCATACACTCCCATACGCAAGAGGTTGAGTTCCACTTTTGGTAGTCGTCCAATGCGCCAGTGTTCCGCCGCCTCAGCGATGAGTCGATCGAGGCGCTCTCGTTCTTTCCACGTGCCGTCGACCAGCTCGGTCGTGAATTCTCGCGTGTCCACTTGCGATTCAAAGTTTTGCCAAAACAACCCCAGTGCCAGGCGGGGTTCAGTTCCTGACATGTCGATCTGGTACAGCACCTGTAGAGCGAATTCGCGCGCTTCACGTCGTGACATAATTTAGTTTCGAGTTTCAAGTTTCGAGTTGTTAGTTTCCAAACCCCAACTCCTAAAGCCCAGCATCCCAACCCTTAGTCCTCAGTCCTTGGCCCTCAGTCTTTATTATTCATTTCTTACTTCTTCTCTAACTCTTTGAGGGCGTTGACCATCTCGATCGCTGCAACCGCGACCTCCGCTCCCTTGTTACCTAACTTCGCTCCGGCACGGTCTAGCGCTTGGTCCACCGTTTCCGTCGTCAGCACCCCAAACGTGACTGGCAGTCCATGGGTGAGCATAATCTCTTTGACGCCTTGCGTCATCGCCGAGGCAATGTAATCAAAGTGCGGAGTTTCTCCCTTAATCACCGCACCCAAACAAATGAGCGCGTGATAACGGCCACTGGCGGCCATCTTTTTGGCAAACAAGGGAATATCAAAAGCACCAGGCACAAGCACAACGTCAATATCATTGTCCTGCACCCCGTGGCGGCAGAGCGTATCAATCGCGCCGGCCTGCAGTCGCTCAGTGACTAAGCTGTTGAACTGCGACACGACCAAACCAAACCGGAGTCCGGTCGCATCCATCTTTCCCCGAATCACTCGTGGCATGGTATTTCGTCCTTACAACATCGGCTTGAGGTCGGTAAACAAATGACCAAGTTTCTCTTTCTTGACACGTAAATAATGGATGTTACCTGCATGCGGAAGGGTTTCAATCGGTTGCCGTTCGACAATCTTCACCCCATATCCTTCGAGGCCAGTAATTTTTTGCGGATTATTGGTCAACAGTCGCACCCGAGACACTCGGAGATCGCGAAGAATTTGTGCACCGATGCCATAGTCCCGCAAGTCTTCCTTGAAACCGAGTTGCAGATTCGCCTCAACCGTATCCAATCCCTGATCTTGCAAGGCATAGGCACGAATTTTGTTCGCCAAGCCAATCCCGCGCCCTTCCTGATGCATGTAGATAATGATGCCCTTCCCTTCTTCCGCAATCGTTTGCATCGCCTGCTTTAATTGATCGCCACAGTCACAACGCTCTGACCCAAACACATCACCGGTAAGACACTGAGAATGCACCCGCACGGTTACGACATCGCGAGCTCCAATTTTTCCCTTGACTAAAGCCATATGCTCGTGGTTATCAACGTCGGTGCGGTACACAATGGCATGGAACTTACCACCGTAAGGACTCGTCATGTCACCTTCAGCAACACGATGCACCAGCGATTCCGTGCGCAGGCGATGCGTCATCAAACGGGTGAGGCTCACAATTTTGAGCCCATGCTGCTGGGCGAACTGTTCAACGTCCTCCCCTTGAGCAAGGGCACCATCATCACGGAGGAGCGTGCATAAGGTCGCCGACGGCTTGAGCCCCGCGAGGTGGGCAAGGTCTACCGCTCCTTCAGATAACCCAGCACGTGCCAGCACCCCGCCCCGATGGGCAACGACTGGATGAATATGCCCAGGCAAAGACAAATCCTCTGGCCCCGCGCCAGCTTTTACCGCAACGGTAATCGTGAGCGCTCGATCGTAAGCGGAAATGCCCGTCGTTACCCCCCGTCGGGCTTCAATAGACGCACCAAACACGCGCTGGTTGGTAGCTGGTCGGCCGTGGCCTAACAGCGGAATGCCAAGTTCGCGAATTTTCTCCTCGGTGAGGGCTAAACAGATCAAGCCACGACCGTGCGTCGCCAT
>Ga0187892_10006116_pt1 | contig 18205 bp, 19 predicted proteins | sample MA1701073metaG_FD_139345 | JGI IMG/M metagenome (GOLD analysis project Ga0187892, IMG submission 139345) | Bio-ooze microbial communities from a basaltic lava cave in the Kipuka Kanohina Cave System on the Island of Hawaii, USA - MA170107-3 metaG ... | reverse complement strand
TCTCCTCTGACGAGGCCTCACGACCTCACCCCCTGTCCCCCTCTCCTCTGACGAGGAGAGGGGGGACGCTCAACCTCGCCTGAGCCGCGTAAGGACGCCCAACCACGCGCGTTTCGGATCTGGTCGTTCGGACCGCCCCGGCCACCGTGCGCATCATGCGATTCCGGCGCCGGCCCATGGCCTCGTTGAAGCTGCAGCGCGCGCGCGAGCTGCGCCAACAGGCAACGCCAGCCGAACAGCGACTCTGGGAACTGCTCCGGAACCGTCGCATGCTGGGTTTGAAGTTCAGACGGCAGTACCTCGTGGCCGGCCTGATCGTAGACTTCTCCTGCGCGGAGCTCCGGCTCGTGCTCGAGGTCGATGGTGAGATTCACACGACGCCTGAGCAGCTGGACTACGACGCTGCCCGCACGAGACATCTCGAAGCACGAGGTCTGCACGTCTTGCGGATCGCCAACGCGGAGGTGTCGGCGGCAAGCGTGCGACGGCTCCTGGGAGAGCCCTCGCTGGGTTCCCCCTCTCCTCGTAGAGGAGAGGGGGTCAGGGGGTGAGGTCCCTCGTAGAGGAGAGGGGGTCAGGGGGTGAGATCAGGGGGTGAGGTCGTCAGCGCCCGATGATCGGAAGCGACGGCGACCGGCCCGCCAGCTGCTCGACCACCGCGCGGGCCACAGCCGTCAGGGCTGCACCGGCCGCCGAGCTCGGCTCCGCCGCCACGATCGGGCGGCCCGCGTCGGCGAGATCGGCCATGCCCGCCTGGAGCGGCACCTCGCCGAGCAGGGGGATACCCAGCTCGCCCGCGAGCCGCTGGCCCCCGCCGGTCCGGAACAGCTCCGAGCGCTCGCCGCAGTGGGGACAGAGCTAGTAGCTCATGTTCTCGACGATCCCGATCACCGGCACGCCGACGCGCTCGAACATCTTGGCACCCCGCAGCGCGTCGCCCACCGCCATCTCCTGCGGGGTCGTGACGATGAGCGCCCCGTGCAGCCGCACCGACTGCGTGAGGGACAGCTGGGCGTCACCCGTGCCCGGGGGCAGATCCACGAGGAAATAGTTCAGCTCGCCCCACTGCACGTCGCGCAGGAACTGCTGGATGATCTTCATGATGATCGGCCCGCGCCAGATCGCCGGCGTGTCGCGCTCGACGATGAACCCCAGCGACATGAGCCGTACGCCGTGCGCTTCCAGCGGCTGGATCTTGCCGCCCCGCACCTCGGGCTTCTCGCCCACGCCCATCATCCGCGGGACGTTGGGCCCGTAGATGTCCGCGTCCATGAGGCCCACGCGGTGCCCCAACCGGGCGAGCGCCACCGCGAGGTTCGTCGAGACGGTGGACTTCCCCACCCCGCCCTTGCCCGACGAGATCGCGAGCACGCGGCCGAGCTGCGGCAGCTCATCGGGAGTCGGAGGGGGTGGGACGGCGCCGGGCCCGACCCCGCCCGCCGGAGCGGCGGGCCGGGCGCCGGGGTCCACGACGGCGATCTTGACGGCCGTCACGCCCTCGACCTGCTGCACGGCCCGGCGCGCGTCGCGCACCAGGGTTCCGGGATCCTCGCGCGTGAGCCGGAAGGTGAAGCTGACCGCGCCCGCGCCATCCACGGCGAGGTCCTGAACGGCGCCCGCCGTGACCACGTCCTGGCCGTGGCGGGGGTGGTGGATCGTCGCAAGCACCGCGGCCACGCGGTCTTGCAGAGCGTCGTTAGCGGGCACGGGCGCAATCTAGCGGAACGCGCCGCCCTTCGGCTACCATACGGGAGCCCCGTGCAGGAGGACTGGACCATGAGATGGTCGGCACCGTTGATCCTGATCGTCGCCCTGGCGCAGTGCCTGCCCACGTCCGATTCACTCGTGGGGATCGGCACCGGTGGCGGCACCGGCGGGACTCCGTCCGGGGTCAGCGTCTTCGACAACATCTTCAATCCGACGGACATCACGGTCGCACGCAATGGACAGGTCCGGTGGACGTGGCGTGGCAACGGCACGATCGAGCACAGCGTGACGTTCGACGACGGCAGCCAGAGCCAGACTCCCAGGCGGAGCGGGGCGTTCACGCGCCGGTTCAGCGACGCCGGTATCTTCACCTACTACTGCACCGTGCACGGCCGCGACGTGATGAGCGGCAAGGTGACCGTGAACGCGACGCCGTGAGCCCCGGGGAATCTCCCGCGCCGCCGGTCCCGTACGGACGACCTGACTTCCCACCGCGAGAGCGCCATGAACCGACCGGCCGTCGTGCGACTTGTTGCAGCGTGCATCCTCCTCGCCCTTCCCCTCGCCGCCCAGCGGCCTGCCACGATCGCGCCCAACGACAACCTCATCGCCGAAGGCATCCCCGCGATCCCGGCATCGCTCGTGGACGCCACGCGGCGCTACACCGAGGTGCGCTCGGCGGGCTTCGTGGCCTGGCATCCCCAGGCCCACGAGATGCTGATTCGCACGCGGTTCGGCAATTCGGTGCAGATCCATCGCGTGAAGATGCCGGGAGGCGACCGCACCCAGCTCACGTTCTTCGAGGATCCGGTCGGCGCCGCCACCTACGAGCCCCGCACGGGCCGCTACTTCCTCTTCACCAGGGACGTCGGCGGCAACGAGTTCGCCCAGATCTACCGCTACGACCCCTCCACCGGCGACGGCATCCTGCTCACCGACGGGCAGTCGCAGAACGGCGGGATCACCTGGTCCACGGCGGGTGACCGCATCGCCTACGGCTCGACCCGGCGCAACGGCGCCGACCGCGACCTCTACGTCCAGGATCCCATGGACCCGGCGAGCGCCCGGATGCTGCTCCAGGTCCAGGGCGGCGGCTGGGGCGTGAACGACTGGTCGCCCGACGACCGCACAGTGATCGTGGGCGAGGGCATCTCGGTGAACCAGAGCTTCCTCTGGCTGGTGGACGTCGCCACCGGCGCCAAAGAGCCGCTCGTGCGGCGCGCGGAGGGCGACACGGCGGTGTACGGCGGCGCCACGTTCAGCCCCGACGGGCGCGGCGTGTACCTGGTCACCGATGCGGGGAGCGAATTCCGGCGCCTCGCCTATCTCGACCTCGCCACGCGGAACGTCACGCTCCTCACGACCGGGATCGACTGGGACGTGACGAACTACGATCTCTCGCCGGACGGCAAGACCATCGCCTTCGTAACGAACGAGCAGGGCGTGTCGAAGCTCTACCTGCTCGACACGGGTACGCGGCGCTACCGGCCGGTCGCCGGCCTCCCGGTGGGCTTCGTGGGCGGCCTCGAGTGGCACCTGCGCGGGCGGCAGCTCGGCTTCACGCTCGGCACCGCGCGGACGGCCGCCGACGCCTACTCGCTCGACGCGACCACCGGCAAGGTGACGCGGTGGACCGAGAGCGAGACCGGGGGCCTCGACGTGTCGCAGCTCCCCGACCCCCAGTTGATCCGGTGGCCCAGCTTCGACGGCAACGAAATCTCGGGCTTCCTCTATCGTCCGCCCGCCCGCTACACGGGGCGGCGGCCGGTGATCATCAACATCCACGGGGGCCCCGAAGGCCAGGCGACTCCGGGCTTCCTGGGCCGCAGCAACTACTATCTCAATGAGCTGGGCGTCGCGATCATCTTCCCGAACGTCCGCGGCTCGACCGGCTTCGGCAAGACGTTCGTCAAGCTCGACAACGGCACCAAGCGGCTCGACACCGTCAAGGACATCGGCGCCCTGCTCGACTGGATCGGGCGCCAGCCCGACCTCGATGCGACGAAGATCCTGGTGACGGGCGGCAGCTACGGGGGCTACATGACCCTGATGGTCGCCACCACCTACGACGACCGCATCTGCTGCTCGCTCGACGTCGTGGGGATCTCGAACCTGCGGACATTCCTCGAGAACACGCAGAGCTACCGCCGCGACCTGCGGCGCGTGGAGTACGGCGACGAGCGCGTCCCCGAGATCCGGGAGTTCATGGAGCGCACGGCCCCGCTCAACAACGCCTCAAAGATCACGAAGCCGTTGTTCGTCGTGCAGGGGGCCAACGACCCCCGCGTGCCGCGCACCGAGGCCGAGCAGATCGTGGCGACCGTCAAGCGGAACGGCGGATCGGTCTGGTACCTGGTGGGGAAGGACGAAGGCCACGGATTCCAGAAGAAGGCGAACGTGGACTTCCAGTTCTACGCCACGCTGCAGTTCGTGCAGCGATTTCTGCTGGGGGACGGCGGGGCACGGGCGATGCCGGATTGAGGGGGGACGGGGGTCGCGCGGGTCACCCTGCGCCTACGCGTCCCGCTTCCCGCTTCCCGCTTCCCGCAGGTAGTTGCGCGCCGCCGCGAGGACCCGCTCCTGCACCTCGCCCATGGCCCCGTCGAGCGACGCCCCCGCGGCCCGGGTGTGCCCTCCGCCGCCGAAGCGGTGCGCGAAGTCGGCCACGTCCACCGCGCCGATCGAGCGCAGCGAGACCTTGACCCGCCCGTTCGCCAGCGGGCGGAACAGCAGCGCCAGGCGCACGCCCGCGATCGAGCGGGGGAACTCGGCGATGCCGTCGAGATCGTCCGCGGTGGCGCCGTAGCGCTCGAGGGCCCCCGGCGGAACCGTCACCCACGCGAGGCCCGCGTCGGGCTCCACGACGAGCGTTTGCAAGACCTCGGCCATGAGGCGTACGCGCCCCTCGGGAGCGCTGGCGTACACCTGGGCGTAGATCATCTCGGCGTCGGCTCCGCGCTCGAGCAGCGCCGCGGCGACGCGCAGCACGCGCGGCGTCGTGTTGGCGAAGCGAAATCCCCCCGTGTCGGTCAGAATCCCGACGTACAGCGCCCGCGCGGCGTCCGGGGGGAGATCCCATCCGAGTGCCGTGGCGAGATCGAAGACCAGCTCGGCCGTCGCCGCGGCCTCCGGCGCCACGAGGCGCGGTCCGGGCGGCAGGGTGCCGGGGCTCACGTGGTGGTCGATGCAGGCCACCGGGACGCCGCGCCGCGCGACGGCCGGCCCCAGGTCTCCAAGCCGGGACAGGTCGGCGATGTCGAGCACCAGCACGACGTCCGCGCGAGCCACCTCCTTTGCGGCGCGCGCGCTCACGTCCGCGCCATCCGGCACGAGAAACCCGAACCGCTCCGGGATGCCCGTCGGATTCGCGATGCCCGGGCTCGCGCCCCGCGCGCGGAGGAGATGCCATAGCGCCACCGCGCTCCCCACGCCGTCGCCGTCGGCGTTGACGTGGGTGGTGAGGACGACGCGGCGGCCGGGTGCGAGCAGGGCGGCGATCTCCGCCGCCGCGGTAGCGCGGGCAGGGGGAACGCTCAGGTCTCGGTGGGGCATGGTGCAAAGATACGTCGAGCAGCGGCGTGACACGACCGCGTCACGCAAAGACGTCGAACGGGACCGGGATCCCCCGTTCGACGTCTCTGCGCGACCTTCTTGCGTGACGTCGTTGCTCGACGTCGCTCAGGTTTTCTGCGCCAGCTTCGACTGCCGCACGCCGTACAAGAAGTAGATCAGGAGCCCTACCGCCAGCCAGATCAGCAGCCGGGCCCAAGTCCGCCCGGGCAGCGACGCCATCAGGTACAGCGCGGAGGCCGCGCCGAGCGGCGCCACGACCCACACGGCGGGGGTCTTGAAGGCCCGCGGGAGGCTGGGCTCGCGGACCCGCAGCGCGAGGATGCCGACGGACACGATGACGAAGGCGAGCAGAGTGCCGATCGACACGAGGCTCGCCGCCTCGCGGACCGTCAGCAGGGCCGAGACGATCGCGACGAGGACGCCCGTCACGATCGACGTGATCCAGGGCGTGCGGAACTTGGGGTGCACCCTGTTCACGAATTGCGGCAGGAGCCCGTCGCGTGACATGGTCCAGAAGATGCGCGACTGGCCGAGGAGCATCACCAGGATCACCGACGAAAGGCCGGCGATCGCGCCGATCTTGATGAGCGTCGCCATCCAGCCGAGCCCCGCGCGGTCGGCCGCGACGGCGATCGGGTCGGGCACGTCGAGGTCGCGGTAGGGCACCACGCCGGTCGCGATCCCCGACACCAGGATGTAGAGCACCGTGCAGATGAGCAGGGAGCCGATGATGCCGATCGGCATGTCCTTCTGGGGATTCTTTGCCTCCTGCGCGGCGGTGCTCACCGCGTCGAACCCGATGTAGGCGAAGAACACGATGCCCGCGCCCGTCATCACGCCCGTCCAGCCGTACTCCCCGCGCACTCCGGTGTTGGGCGGCATGAAGGGATGCCAGTTGGCGCTGTCGATCGCCCACACCGCGCCACCGATGAAGAGCAGCACCACTGCCACCTTGACGATCACGATGGCGTCGTTGACGCTCGCCGACTCCTTGATGCCGATGACGAGCAGCGTCGTCACGAGGGCGATGATGATGACCGCCGGCAGGTTGAAAATCGCGGTGACGTGCGCAAGCGTCGCGGGGTCCACGCCGCCGGTCCGCAGGCCGTCGAGCAGGGCGCTCGTAATCACCTGCCACTCGCCGGTGGGCATCTGGATCAGCGCGCTGCCCCGCGCCGCGGTGAGCGCCGCCGGGATGTGAATGCCCAGGTCGCGCAGGAACGACACGACGTAGCCCGACCAGCCGATCGACACGGTCACGGCGCCGAGCGCGTACTCGAGGATCAGGTCCCAGCCGATGACCCAGGCGACGAACTCGCCCAGCGTCGCGTAGCCGTAGGTGTAGGCGCTCCCCGCCATCGGCACGAGCGAGGCGAACTCCGCGTAGCACAGGGCGGCGAAGACCGACGCCACGCCGGCCAGCACGAACGAGAGCACCACGGCCGGGCCGGCGTTCTGTGCCGCCACCGTCCCCGTGAGCACGAAGATTCCCGTCCCGATGATGGCCCCGATCCCGAGCATCGTGAGATTGAGGGGTCCCAGGGCGCGCTTCAGGCTCTGGTCGGTGAGGGCTTCCTGCTGCAGGGCGGTGACGCTCTTCCGTCGGAACAGGTCCATGCGCACCTCGATCGAGAGGGACGGGGGACGGGGGACGGGTCACGAACGGGCGCTAGAGTAGGCCCGAACCGTCAGAGTGTCAAGCAGCTACAGGCTGTAATTGGGTGCTTCGCGGGTCACCACGACGTCGTGCGGGTGAGATTCACGCAGCCCCGCCGTCGTAATACGGAGAAACTCGGTTTCCGTGCGGAGCGCGTTGATGTCGCAGACGCCACAGTACCCCATCCCACTCCGCAGGCCGCCGACCATTTGGAAGATCACGTCCGCCGCGGGCCCCTTGTAGGGAACCCGCCCTTCGATCCCTTCGGGGACGAGCTTGGCGGGCGACACCTCTCCCTCCTGGAAGTAGCGATCGGCCGAGCCCTCCTCCATGGCCCCGAGGCTGCCCATGCCGCGGATCACCTTGAAACGCCGCCCCTCGAGCAGGAACGACTCGCCGGGGCTCTCCTCGGTGCCGGCCAGCAGCGAGCCCATCATGACGCACGACGCGCCCGCGGCCAGGGCCTTGACGATGTCGCCCGAGTACTTGATGCCGCCGTCGGCGATGACCGGCACGTCCCCGGCCCCGGCCACGGCGTCCTCGATGGCGGTGATCTGAGGCACGCCCACCCCCGTGACGACCCGCGTGGTACAGATGGAGCCCGGTCCCACCCCCACCTTCACGGCATCGACGCCGCGCTCGACCAGCGCCCGGGCGCCGGCCTCGGTGGCCACGTTCCCGCCGACGAGCTGGGCCTCGGGGAACGCCTCGCGCAGCGACGCGACCGTGTCCAGCACGCCCTTCGAGTGGCCGTGCGCCGAATCCACGACGATCACATCGCAGCCGGCGTCGAGTAGCGCTTTCGCGCGGTCCTTCGCGTCGGGTGTCGCGCCGACGGCCGCCGCGACGCGGAGCCGGCCGTGGCGGTCCTTGTTGGCGTTCGGGTGCTGGCGCCGCTTGAAGATGTCCTTGACCGTGATCAGTCCCCTGAGCACGCCGTGCTCGTCCACGACGGGCAGCTTCTCGATCCGGTGCTGGCCAAGGATGCGCTCGGCCTCGTCGAGCGTGGTCCCGACCGGCGCGGTGACCAGGTGGTCCTTGGTCATCGCGTCGCGGATCGGCCGATCGAGGCTGCGCTCGAACTGAAGATCGCGGTTGGTGATGATCCCGACGAGCCGGCCCCCCGAATCCACGATCGGGACGCCGGAGATCCGGAACCGGGCCATGAGCTGGCTGGCCTCGCGCAACGGCCGGTCGGGCCCGAGGGTGATGGGGTTCAGGATCATCCCGGACTCGCTGCGCTTGACTCGGTCGACTTCGGCCGCCTGACGATCGATCGGCATGTTCTTGTGGATCACGCCGATCCCGCCTTCCCGCGCCATGGCCATCGCCATCTCGGCCTCGGTCACCGTGTCCATGGCGGCCGAGATCAGGGGGATGTTGAGATCAATGTCGCGGGTGAGCCGGCTCTTGACGTCGACGTGGCGCGGATGGACGGTCGAGTGACGCGGGACCAGCAGGATGTCGTCGAAGGTGAGGCCAGCGCCGGGACGCAGGGTTGCCATGGCGGAAGTTAGTGGGGGGATGGCGATTCCTCAACGGGCCGCCGACGTTGGCCGCGCGGTTTTTCGCCCCCGCACGCGCTGGATTGATTGCGGTCCCGGCGGAGCGCCGCCGCCCTCGAGACCCGCCTCACGCGACGCCTGTGCGGGTTCTGGATCGCCCAGTCGGCCACGACGGGCGGACTCGTATTCGCGGTGCTGAACCTGCTGCAGGCGTAGCCCGTTGCGCGACGTCAGCGGGGCGGATCCTCCGACCGCGGCGGCGGGGGCCCCGCCTCCCGTGACGCCTCGGCCGCGGGCTGCCCCTCCCGCTCCGCCCGCTTCTTGGCCGCGTCATCCACCACGGCCTTTCCCGCCGCCGCGAGCCCTTCGAGGAAGCGTCCAGCGCTCCCGACGGCGTCCATCGTCCCCTTGAGGATCTTGGCCGGCACCCGGCCCGCCCGCAGCGTGTCCTCCAGCGTCTCAGCCACCTTCTGGAACGGCGTCGCCCCGGCCGGTCGCTCGGCGTACCTCGACTCGAGGAACTCGATGTAGTCGAGCACGGCATAGGCCTTCTCGTCCGGCAACGCCTCCAGCCGCCGCCGCAGGCGCTCGAGCAGGATCTCGTTCATGTCGGGCTCTCCAGCGAAATCAGATCGACCACGGGGTGGCCGAGGAAGCGGCTGCGGCCGGCGCGCACGCGCACGCTGACCTGGATCGTGGCGAGCGCCGTGAGCCGGTCCACCGTGGCACGGCGCGTCTCCGGAATGACCACGTAGACAAACCCTCGCTCGGGACTCGGCCCGCGCGCCAGCATATAGGTGGCACCGGCGGGGATGTCCGGGCGCAGCTCGTCGGCGGTCTGGAGAGCGATGTACTGCAGGGTCCAGCGCAACACCTGGCCGCGGAAGCGCTCGGGATCGGCGCGCAGCTCGGCCGCGCTCACACCGAGCAGCACACCCGGGGGCGCGGCCGCCAGATCCGCACTCTTCACCCAGCCCTCGAACTGCACGCGCGTCCATTCCCCCGTGCGAGACAGGACGCGCACGGGCGCGTCCGGATCGATGGCTCCGGCGGTGGGGCCGTCCGGCGCGCGATACAGCGTGGTCTTGCGCGCCGCCTGCACCCGCGTGGGGTCGGGCGTGGCGGCCGCGGAATCCGCACGCGCGCCCGTGTCGGGGACCGTCCGCGTGGCCACCGCGGCCGGCGCGAGACCGTCGCGTTTCACCCAGCCGTCGCGGCGCACGCGCACCCAGCGCTCCCGCTCCTCATTCACGCGCGTGAGCTGGAAGCCGCGCACCAGCTTCGCGACGAGCGCGCCGTCGGGCTCGGTGCGCAGGTTCTCGTCGGGATCGCGGGTCACCTGGAGGTCGAAGCCGGGCCGGGCCGCCGGACCCACCGAGGCGGCGAAGATCCAGCCCTCGATCGTGACGCGCAGCCACTCGCCCTGCGCGTCGCCACCGCTCACGATCGCTCCGCGCGCCAGGCGGGCGAGCTGCCGGCCTTCGGGCTTCTGATGAAACGGCTCGCCGTCGTTGGTCACGCGGTAGCGCGCCTGCGCGCCGAGCGGCGCGACGGACGCGAGGCACAGGAGAACTGGAAGGGCGTGCAGGGCGCGGCTAGATTGCACGCTCCCAATATGGCTGACAGGCGTGGGCCGCGCACCCCGGTCGTCCTGATCGTGCTCGACGGCTGGGGCTTTCGTCCCGGCGCGGAGGGCAACGCCATCGAGCTCGGAGCGACGCCGACGTGGCATCGGCTCTGGGCCCGCTCCCCCCGCACCCTGGTGGACGCGTCGGGCCCCGCCGTCGGACTCCCCGCGGGACAAATCGGCAACAGCGAGGTCGGCCACCTGAACCTGGGCGCCGGCCGGGTGGTCTCCCAGGACATCGTCCGCATTTCGCAAGCGATCGAGTCGGGCGAGTTCTTCCGCCTCGAGCCGCTCGTCGCGTTGTGCGACGCCGTCCGCCGCGGGGGCGGGGTGCTGCACGTCATGGGGCTCATCGGCACGGGCGGCGTGCACGCGCTCGATCGCCATCTCCTCGCCGCCGTGGAGCTGGGCCACCGCGCGGGCGTACCGGTGGCCATCCACGCGTGGCTCGATGGCCGCGACACGCCGCCCCAATCCGCGCTGGGATTCATGCAGGAGCTCATCGAAGCCGTGCGGCCGTACGGCCGGATGGCCGTCGTCGCGACCGTGGGAGGCCGCTACTACGGCATGGACCGCGACCGGCGCTGGGATCGCACCCAGCGAGCCTGGGACGCGATGGTGCGGGGCGGCGGCCCGACGGCGCCCGACCCCGTGAGCGCCGTGCGCCAGGCCTACGAGGCGGGGGAGACGGACGAGTTCGTCACGCCGCGCGTGATCGCCGGGACGCCCCGCCCGCGCGACGGCGATGGCCTGCTCTGCATCAATTTCCGGGCCGACCGGATGCGCCAGATCGTGCGGGCGCTCGCCGTCGAGGGCTTCGATGGGTTCGACGTCGCCGGGCGACCGGCGCTGCGCGTGGTGACGATGACCCAGTACGACGAGACCTTCCCCTTCCCCGCCGCGTTCGGCCCGGAGGTGCTCTGCAAGATCATCGCCGAGGTGCTCGCCGACCACGGGCGTACCACGTTCCGCACCGCGGAAACCGAGAAATACGCCCACGTCACCTATTTCTTCAACGGCGGGTTCGAGACGCCGTACCGCGGCGAAGAGCGGGTGCTCGTGCCGTCGCAGCAGGTCGCGACCTACGACCTGATGCCCGAAATGAGCGCTCCGGGCGTGACCGACGTGCTGTGCCGGGAGATCGAGGGCGGCCGGCACGATTTCATCCTGTGCAACTATGCGAACGGTGACATGGTCGGGCACTCCGGCGTGCTGCCGGCGGCCGTCAAGGCGGTCGAGGCGGTGGACCGCTGCCTGATCCGGGTGCTCGCGAGCGTCGAGCGTCGCGGGGCGACGGCACTGATCACGGCCGATCACGGCAACTGCGAGCTCATGGTCGACCCGGCGACCGGTGGCCCGCACACCGCGCACACGACGAACCCGGTACCGTTCCTGATCGTGGGCGACGACGCGCCCCGCACCCTGCGGCCCGGCGGATCGCTCCGTGACGTGGCCCCCACGATCTTGCGGATGCTGGGGCTCGACCAGCCGGCGGAGATGACGGGGCGGGATCTCAGAGAGGTGGATTGATGACGGTGAGCGAGAGGGAGCGGGGAGCAGGGAGCAGTACCCTACCGTGCAAGCCGGACGGACGGCGTGGACCGCAAGGTCCTGCTCCGTGCTCCCTGCTCCCTCTTTTGGCTCCGGTGCTCGCCCTGCTCCTCGCCGCCGGCCCGCTCCCCGCCCAAGTCGGCCACGATCCGGCGCATTCGCCCTACCGGGACGTGAAACGGGGCGCGGGCTTCCAGCTGATCGGCGGGTACCTGGCGGGCGACCGCGGGCGCGTCGATGTCGGGCTGGCCGAGATTCAGACGATCCTGGGCCGCTACGAGCTGGCGCTGGGTGCGCCGACCCGCCTCGCCCTCGAGCTCGGCTACGGGCAGGGCAATCGGTTCGTGCTCGACCCGCGGGAGGACTCGACGAGCCAGCGCACCGGTCCGGTCGACGACGACGTGTTCTTCGTGAGCGCCGCGCTGCAGCTCATGCTGACCGGCCGGAAGACGTGGCGCGGGTTCGCGCCATACATCGGCGGCGCGGCCGGTCTCGCCCTCGGCGCCGCCGAGCCGGAAGACCCCGGCGGCTACGACTTCGGCACCAAGTTCACGGTTGCGCCGTTCGTGGGTCTGCGCTGGTACCCCGCCGCCCGCTTCCACGTGTCGGGGGAGGCGCGCCTGCAGTTCTGGAAGCTCTCCTACCCGACGAGCTACCAGGTGCCCGGGCCCGACGGCCGCCCGATCCTGCCACCGCTCGAGGACGCGCTGACCGAGTGGGTGTCCGGGCCCTGGTACCGCCTCGGCCTCGGATGGACTTTCTAGCCGAGGGATTGCGCCGCGCCGTCGCCCTGCTGGTCTCGCGGGACGCCGAGGTCTACGGCGTCACGTTCCTCACCCTGCGGGTCGCGCTCACCGCCACGCTGATCGCGTGTGCCCTCGGGCTGCCGCTCGGCTACGTGCTCGGGACCAGGCGGTTCTGGGGTCGCCGAGCGGCGCTCACCGTCGTCAATACCGCGCTCGCCTTCCCGACGGTCGTCGTCGGGCTGCTGCTGTACGGCCTGCTGTCGCGGCGCGGCCCGCTGGGCGGCCTGGGGTGGCTCTACACCTGGCAGGCGATCGTGGTCGGCGACGTGCTGCTCGCGCTCCCCATCGCCGCAGCGCTGTCGGCCGCGGCGGTGCAGGGCGTCGATCCGCGCATTCGCCGCACGGCGCAGACCCTGGGCGCGAGCCGCTGGCGGACGGCGTGGACGGTGGCGCGTGAGGCGCGGTTCGCGCTCGCGGCGGTCGTGACCGCCGCCTTCGGCCAGGTCGTGGCCGAAGTGGGCGCCGCGATGATCGTCGGCGGCAACATCCGCGGCTCCACCCGAACCCTGACCACGGCCGTCGCGCTGCACACGGCGCAGGGCGATTTCGGGTTCGCCCTGGCGCTCGGGCTCATCCTGCTGCTGCTCGCCCTGCTCGTCAACATCGCGCTCCAGCTACTCCAGGGCCGGGCGCATGCTTGAGCTGCGCGACGTGCTGCACCGCTACGGGGAACGCGTGGCGCTCGCGCTCGAGCACTTCGTCGTGGCCCGCGGCGCGCAGGTGGCCATCGTGGGGCCGAACGGCGCCGGCAAGAGCACCCTGCTGCGCCTGCTGGCGCTGCTCGAGCGGCCCTCCCAAGGCGAGGTGCGGCTGGACGGCCGCGTCGTCGCCGGGGGACCGCGGCGCGCCCACCCGGCGGCGGCCGACCGCCGGCGCGTCACACTCGTGGAGCAGCGCCCGGTGCTGCTGCGCGGGACGGTGCGCGACAATCTGCTCTTCGGCCTGCGCGCACGCGGCACGCCGCGGGCCGCAGCCGCGCGGGCCGCCGCCGACGCCGCCGAGCGCATGGGGATCGGCCCGCTGCTCGACCGGCGGCGCCACGAGCTGTCCGACGGGGAGGTGCAGCGCGTGGCGGTGGCGCGGGCCGTCGCGCTCGCCCCGGACGTCCTGCTGCTCGACGAGCCGGCGAGCTCCGCCGATCGGGCCGCCGCCCAGACGCTGTTCCGGCTGCTGGAGGCGGAGCGCCGCGAGCGTGGCCTCGCCATCTGCCTGGCCTCCCACCAGCTGGAGGATGCCTACCGCTGGGCGGACGACATCCGGGCCCTGGCGGACGGCCGGCTCTCGCCCGTCACACCCGAGAACCTGTTTCGCGTCGAGCTGCCCGCGGGCGGGGAGCCGAAACACGTGCAGGCGGGCGCGCTCGAGATCGCGGTGCTGACCGACCGGATCGGCCCCGCGATCCTCGCCGTGCCCCCGAGCGACATCTTCGTGAGCCGGGATCCCCTGCCCTCGTCCGCGCGCAATGTGTTCTCGGGCCGCGTGACGACGCTGACGCACGGGCGCGACGGCGGGGTCCGGGTGACCGCCGACGTGGGCGTAGAGCTGGTGGCCCTGGTCACCACCGACGCCGTGCGGGACCTCGGCCTGGCGCCCGGGGCCCCCGTGACCTTCGCGTTCAAGGCGAGCGCGGTGCGGGTCTTCTAGCTGTCAGCTGTCAGCTGTCAGCCGTCAGGCGTCAGCCGTCTGCTGATAGCTGATCGCTGACGGCTCAGGTTACATTCCTCCTCACACGCCATGCCCACGAGCTATCTCACGCGCGTGGTCGAGTTCACCGCCTCGCACCGTATCCGGCGGACGGACTGGACGGCCGAGGAGAACGCGGCCGCGTTCGGCAAGGCGGCCCGCGATCACGAGCACCGCTACCACGTACGGGTGACCGTGAAGGGCCCCCTCAGCCCGGACCGGGGCGGGGTGGTCGATCTCGCCGCGCTGGACCGGGTGCTCGCCGAGGAGGTGACGCGACGCCTCGACGGGAAGCATATTAGCGACGTGATCCCCGAGTTCGCCGATGGCGGCCGGCTCGCCACCGGTGAGGCGCTGGCGGTGTACTTCTGGGATCGCCTGGCCGGCCGACTGCCACGGGGCGTCGCGCTGCACACGATCCGCGTACAGGAGGGGCCCCATCTCTATTCCGAGTACCTCGGCGAAGCCTGAGCCCGCCGCGCCGCCGGCGCCGGGGTCGCGACGCGGGCGCATGCTCGCGGAATCGGCCGCCGTCGAGGAGTGGCCCGTGTGGCTCGAGGTGAACGGCGAGCCGGCGGTGACGTGGATGTGTACGCCGGATCAGCTCGAGGAGCTCGCCACCGGATGGCTGCACGGGGAGGGCTATATCGCGTCGCTCGACGACCTGCGCCGGCTGCGGCCCTGCGCGACGGACCTCGGGTTCTGGGCGGAAGTCAACCCGGAGCGTGTCGCGCTGGTCAAGGGCGAAAGCCGGCGGCGCGTGCTGGCCTCGGGATGCGGCGCGGTGACGACGCTGCTGGCCGAGCCGGGCGCGGCGGGACACGCGCCGGCGCGCGGCGAGCCGCCGGCCGCCGAGCGGCTGCGGACCCTGTTCAAGGAGCTGTTCGCCCGCGGCACCCGCTACAACGAGACGGGCGGGATCCACGCCGCGGCGCTGACCGACGGCGACGCGCTGCGACAGCACGCCGAAGACATCGGGCGGCACAATGCCGTGGACAAGGTGATCGGCGCCGCGGTGCTGGCGCGCGACGCGATCGCCGGCCGGGGCCTGCTCGTCACGGGCCGGATCTCGGCGGAGCTGGCCTTCAAGGCGGCGCGCGCCGGGGTCGCGTGGGTTGCCACGCCCAGCGTCCCGTCGACGCTGGCGCTCACGATCGCCGGCCGCGCGGGGATGATCCTGGTCGGCCGGGCGGTGAGCGGCGTGCCCCACATCCACCGGCCCGAGTGATGACGCACGAATCGCTGCGAGCGCTCCTGCGGGACGCGCGCACGATCGCCGTCGTGGGCTGCTCTCCGAAGAAGGAGCGCCCGAGTCACACCGTCGCGCGCTACCTGCAGCGCGCCGGCTACCGCATGGTGCCGGTCAACCCGGGACACGCCGAGATTCTCGGCGAGCGGTGCTACCCGACCCTGACCGCCGCCGCGCGCGACGTCCGGATCGACGTGGTGGACGTGTTCCGGCGGCGGGAGGCGGCGGGCGCCGTCGTGGACGAGGCTATCGGGATCCGGCCCCGCCTGATCTGGCTCCAAGTGGGGGTGCTGGACGAGGCGGCCTGTGCGCGGGCCACGACGGCGGGGATCCCGTGCGTGATGGACCGCTGTCTCGCCGTCGAGCACGAGCTGCTCGCCAACTGATGCCCCGTCTCCTCGCCATGGCGCTGCTCCTGGCCGCCGGCGCGGCGGGGCGGCAGACCGCTGCGCAGCAAGGCGGCCAGGGGCCACAGGTGAACCTCGTGCTCTCCTTCTTCGGAGGCGTCGCGGACGGCCACGAGCTGTGGTCCGTATCGCGACAGCCTGTGCTGGTGCTCGGCACATCGTCGACATACGACACGATGGCGCTGTCGCGGGCGGCGACCTCCGGCTTCACGGCAGGGCTCTCGGCCACGTACTACGGGGGTGGCCCCTTCGGGTGGTACGCGGAGCTGGCCTATGCCGAGCACCCGCTCGACGACGGGTGTACCGTGGTGTCCGCGGCGCCCGACCCCAGCAACGACGAGCTGTGTCAGAGCATTCGCGCCGAAAGTCATGGCGGCGGGGTCGTGAGCCTGAGCGGCGGCGTGAGCGTTCGCGCCACCCGGCGTGGCTGGGTCATCCCCTACGTGCGCGGTGGCATCGGGATCTCGAGCTACTCCAGCTCCACGGTCGAGGTGGCGGGCTTCTTCACGGAGAGCGGCGTCATCAGGGAGCGGGTGATCATCGCCGACAACGACGCGCGCCGGCTGAGCCCGAACGCAGTCGTGGCCGCCGGCTTGGCGGCAGTGATCGGCACCGGCTACCAGCTGCGCCTGGAGCTGCGCGACGTCCTCACCGGCGAGACGGTGCTCACCGGAGCGGCGGACGCCCTCGGGCGCGGACCGACCGACACGCGCCTGAGCCACCACCTCTCCCTGACCATCGGCCTCGACGTCGTCCTCGAGCGCAAACGGGGCCGCCGCTACTGACGGTGCGTGGGGCGGTGCTCGCCGGCGGCGCGGCCCGCCGCTACGGCGGCCGGCCGAAGGGGTTGCTGGAGGTCGGAGGACGGCGCATCCTCGACCGCGTCGTGGAGGCGGTGCAGGCGGTCACCGGCGCGCCGCCGCTGCTGGTGGCCAATGCCGCCGATGCACGAGCGTGGCGGCCGGATTTGCGGGTCGAGCCGGACCTGCTGCCGGGCGCCGGCAGTCTCGGCGGGATCCTCACCGCGGTCGCCGCGGCGCCGACCCCGGCGCTGTGCGTGGCCTGGGACATGCCGTTCGTCACCGCCGAGCTGCTGGCGGCGCTCGTGGCGGGGAGCCGCGACTGGGACGCGTTTCTGCCCGAGAGCGACGGCCGGCGCGGCGTAGAGCCGCTGTGCGCCGTGTACGGGCCGGCGTGCCGGGCGCCGATCGAGCGGCAGATCGCGCGGGGGGACCTGCGGGCGATCGGCTTCCACGCCGACGTCCGCGTGGGCCGGCTGGCGCTCGAGCGCGTACGGGCGCTCGGTGAGCCGGAAACGCTGTTCTTCAACGTGAATACGCCCGACGACCTCGTGCGCGGAGAGGCACTGTGGCGGCGACGCGATTGATCTCGGTCATCGGGCGCAAGAACGCCGGTAAGACCACGCTGCTCGTGGCCCTCGCGGCGGAGCTGGCGCGCCGCCGGTTCCGCGTCATGACGATCAAGCACGGCTCCCACCCCGCCGACCTCGATCAGCGCGGCACCGACACGTGGCGGCATTGGCACGAGGGCAAGGCGGAGCGGGTGCTGTTCGAGGGCCCGGGGCAGCGGACCCTGCTCGCGCGGACCGAGGCAGAGTCGGACCCCATCACCCTCGCGCGACGCTATCTGGACGGGGCCGACATCGTGCTCGTCGAGGGGTTCACGCGGGCGCCGCTCCCCAAAATCGAGGTCTGGCGCAAGGCGACGGGCCAGCCCCCGGTCTTCGACCCGGGGGTGCACGAGGTCGCCGACTGGGTCGCGATGGTCACCGACGATCCCGTGTATCGCGCGCCGTTCCCGGTATTCCGGTTCACCGACACGGCGTGGCTCGTCACGCTCGCCAACCTCGCGTGGGATCGCGCGAAGATCCTCCCGCCCTGACGTCGTGACGCCCGCGGACGCCGCGCGCCTCATCCTCGAGCACCTGCGTCCGCTCGCCCCCGAGCGGCGCCCGCTGCGCGAGGCACTCGACCTCGTCCTCGCCGAAGACGTGACGAGCCCGATCGACGTGCCGCCGTGGGACAACTCGGCGATGGACGGCTATGCCGTGCGCGCCGCCGATCTCGCGGGGACGGGCGGCGACCGCCGTCCCGAGCTGCGCGTGATCGAGACGGTCCCGGCCGGTCGCTTCCCCGAGAAACCCGTCGGCCCGGGCGAAGCCACGCGCCTGTTCACCGGCGCCCCGCTGCCGGCGGGCGCCGACACCGTGGTGCGCCAGGAGGATACCGAGGCCCTCGGGCCGGACCGGGTGGCGATCACGAGCGACCGGGACGCGCGCAAGAACGTGCGGCGCCGTGGCGAGGATCTGCGCGCGGGCGAGCCGGCGCTGGCCGCGGGAGCCCCGCTCGGACCCGCCCAGCTCGGCGTCCTGGCCACGATCGCGCAGGGGACGCCGCTGGTGCACCGCCGGCCCCGGGTC
>Ga0187892_10006115_pt1 | contig 18206 bp, 18 predicted proteins | sample MA1701073metaG_FD_139345 | JGI IMG/M metagenome (GOLD analysis project Ga0187892, IMG submission 139345) | Bio-ooze microbial communities from a basaltic lava cave in the Kipuka Kanohina Cave System on the Island of Hawaii, USA - MA170107-3 metaG ... | reverse complement strand
TTGCTCTGCCGTCCAGTCGCGAACGAGCGCCTGGACGTGCCGTCCCCCGAGACATTGGGGATTCTGGATCTTGTAGCCAAGCGCGCGCAGGTCGCGAAAGCAGCGAAACAGCGCGTTCGCCCGCTCCTCCCGCGTCTTGAAGCTGACGCTCTTCGGCTTGACCGCATGCCGATCGTTGTGCGCCGAGATGACCTCCTGCAGCAGCCGCTTCCAGGACTTGCGTGCGCCCCGGAACCTCTGAGATCTCCTGGCAGAGAGAAGCGCGGGCGAGTCCGCCCTCCCCCGCTGCTCGGGGCGCGCACGCGGTGCGTACCCTTTTGCGGCGTGCGCGCGCGGCCGGGGCGCAGAATTCGCCCCCGGATGGTCGGGATGCTCTGCGTGGTCATTCACATCTGATCGCTCCCACTCTTCGCCCGCGCGTTCGCGGACGCGGGCACCGTTGACTGCCGCGGAACCAGGCAAGTACGCGCCGTTCGGGTTCCTGCGAGCGACGCGGGCAGCGGTGGACGAATCCCTGCGGCGAGCCGCTGCAGCTCGCGCGGACACACGCAGTGATCTGTTTCGCCCTCACGGGCGTGGCGGCCCTTTAAAACGTACGCGCAAGAGAGGGTCGGATTTCTCCGCGCCGTCTCGTCCGGCTCTACTAGCGGCCGGCACCGCACCTCCAAGGGCGCGGCGGCATCCGGGTGCGTCCCGGACCCAGCTCGAGGCTGGCGTTCTGGGTGAAAGCAGCCCGACGTGTGATCGTCCGCCCTGCCACCGGGCGGCCACTCGGTGCGTGGTTCGGTTCCCGGGCCGCGCGTCAAAGCACGCGGCAACCGGGCAACTGGCGTCCATGCGCCTGGCCCACGCTGCTGCTTTCTTGTCCGACCCGCTAGTGCGCGGGTCCTGTGATGACGTCGGTCAAGCCGACGCGCGCGGCAGACGCTCTATGACGTCTCGCGCTCGCTCAGAACGTAGGAAGGGTCTCGATGGACCCGACTCGACTGGCCAGGAGAAGGATCTTCCCTCTCCGGCGGCGATGCTCTCGCGATGCTGGCTTTGCCGAATGGCGGGGACTGCCAGCTTCCCCTTGAGCCCGGAGGGCTCTGCGAACGCTCGAAGCGTAGATGAGCGCGCGCTCTTGAGTCAAGCAGCGATTGTGGTAACTGGTCCGCGAAAAATTGGTGAACGCCGGGGAAGGACTTGAACGCGCGGGAGATTGTGATACCTCTGGTTGTGAATTCCGACGGCGTCCCGTGTCTCCACTGCGATGACCTCCTGACAAACGGCGCACCGATGGTCGAGGAACGCCTTGGCATACCGGTGAACGCCTATGGATGCGTACACGATGCGTAGACGCATCCATACGCCAGAAAGAGCCCGCGAACGGCCGCTATGGATGCGTAGACGCATCCATAGCGGCGCTCGTTCGCGGAAAGCCCCGGGGAAGCCGGGCCTTTCCGCGGACGTCGGGCGATGCCGGCGTGCTAGCGTGGTCCAGGTCTTGTCAGAGGGGGTCAACCCAATGGGTGATGTTGTCCGCGCCATCGACGTCGGCTACTCCTGGACCAAGTACGTCACTGTCGGAGACACCGCGAGCGAGATCCGTTGTCGGGCATTTCCCTCGCTTGCGCCCCGGGCGAGCAGCCGCGATCTCGCCCTGGACAGTCGCGCCCGGCGGCAGACCGTCCAGGTTCCCGTCGACGAGCTCCTGTTCGAGGTCGGCCCGGAGGCGGCCCTCGTGCAAGAGACCTTTCACGCGATCCCCCTCGACGATGGGTACACCGACAGCCCCGAGTATCTGGCGCTCGTGCGGGGCGCGCTCCGCTTGATGCGGGTCGATCGCGTCGACCTCCTCGTCGTGGGCCTGCCGGTCGCGCTCTTCCGGGAGCGGCGCCTCTCCCTGGAGCGGCGCCTCACCGGGGACCACCCGGTCGGCGAAGGAGCCGCGGTCACCGTGAAATCCGTCAAGGCGCTTGCCCAGCCCGTGGGCGCCCTCCTCTCCGCCGCCATCGGGAACGAGGCTTTTCGTCACCTCAGGAACGCGCGCAACCTCATCGTGGATATCGGCTGGCGCACGTTCGACTGGGTGGTCACCAGTGGCCCCAAGGTGCTGGATAAGCGGAGCGACTCGGTCCCGAAGAGCATGTTCGACGTGGTCGATGCAATCGCCCGGGCGATCAGTCGGGAATTGGGCGCGCAGCTCAGCGCCTTCGACTACGCCCGCATCGACGCGGGGCTCCGCAACCACGAGCCGGTGAGGTTCTTCGGCAAGCCACTTGAGCTCGGGCCCTATCTGGCATTGGGGCAGCGTGTCGCGGACGAGACCGTGACCGCGATGCGGCGCCTGGTCCAGGAGGGAACCGACATCGACAACGTGGTACTCGGCGGCGGCGGGGCGCGGTTCTTCCGTGACGCGATCGCGCGGGCGTATCCTAAGCATGCGCTGACCGAGCTGCCCGAGCCGTTCTTCGCAAATTGCCGGGGATTCCAGATCGCGGGCCTCGAGTACACGGCAGGCGAGCGGCGCCGCGACCGAGCCGAATCGACCTCCGTCGACCGATGAACCGCCAAGGCATGGCGGAGCAGAAGTCGCTCCCAGCCAGCAGTCGTCGTGGCGAGATGGTCGTCACGATCCGGCTCTTCCCGGGGATCCATGACGCGCTGATCGACGAACTCGCCAAGGCTTCCCGCAGGAGACGCTCGCTCCATGCCGTCTACCTGATGACCGCTGGGCTCACGCACGAGCTCACGCGTTCAAGTGCCGGGGCGAGCGCTGCGCTGCCGCAGCCGCCAAGCCAAGCACAGGCACGGGACGCACTCCAGGATGATCGCGCGTTTGTGACCAGTGTCCTCGCGTTCGGTGCCGAGGCGTCGTAGATCGATGTTCCGCCGCAGCCGCGGCCGGCGGATCTGGGCGAGCCAGCTTGCCAAGCTCGCCCGCTGCGAACAGAAGGTCGTCTTCGAGGCACAAGGCGGTCCTCGCCACACGCCCCGGGAGAAGGAACGCCTCGGGCAAGGCATCGCGATCCACGAGACGTTGCATCGGGACGCGATCGCACGAGGCCGCCCCGTCGGAGCCTCGCTCGGCGACGGTCGCTGCTTCATCGCCACCGCGGTCTACGGGCATGAGGCTCCTGAAACGGCCCTGCTTCGGGCCTATCGCGACCAGGTACTGCTCGGCTCGAGGATGGGCCGCCTCGTCGTTCGCTGCTACTACGTGTTCTCGCCCCCCGTCGCCCGGTGGCTCGCCGCGAACCCTCGCGCCCGGGTGCTCGTGCGTCGCCTCCTCGGAGTCCTGTTGAACCGAGCAAGAACTGTGCTAGAGGCGAGGACGTGAGCGAGGCGAGTTTCCTGGTGGGGCTGCTGCTCGCGGCGGTCGTCGTCGTGACGATCGCCGTCTTGCGGGAAGTCGGTCGGCGAAGGCCCCGTCTCCGCGACGACGCATGGCTCCCCGCGGAGCTCCGTGGTGCAGCGCTCGTCTACTCGGAAAGGGAGTTCACCGCGAACAGGCCGGTGCGGATCGGAGCATGGATCGATCGCGCGTACGCACTCCCCTCGGGAGCGCTCGTGCTCGTGGAGTTCAAGCGCCGCGAACGGCCGGTGGCTTTTCTGGCGGATGTGGTGCAGCTTTCCGCCCAGAAGCTCGCGATCGAACGGGCCGGCGCCGGGCAGGTGGCCCCGCATGGCTACGTCGCCGTCGTCCACCCTTGGTCGGGGCGAATCACTCCCCTCCCGGTTCTGCTAGAGGACGAAGCCGCGGTCGTCGCCCGTTACCACCGGGCAGCAAAGGTGTTGTCAGGAGTCTCCACGCCCACGAAAACCCACGACCACGTCCTCTGCTTGGACTGCGCCTTTCAGCCGAAATGTCGGCCTGAGCTTCGCCGACCGGGCACGCCGGCCTCGCCGGGTTCTGAGCCGACGGTCAGCGGAGCTGAAACCGGGCGTGCGAGATCACTCGGTCCACGATTTCGGAAATCAGGTCGCTCCTAGTCTCGGCGACGAACAACCCGCTCTGGCGCCGGGGGCCAAAGTCGTACCAGTTGAGATTCCAACCGCCCCGGATCACCTCTTCGAGGGTGCCGATCTCATCGACCAATCCCAGTCGCTTGGCGCCCGGCCCGAGCCATATTTCGCCGGTGGCTATATCCGCCGTACTGGACAGTTTCTCGCCCCGAAGTCTTTTGACCTCGCCGACGAATACCTCTCCGATCTCCCGGATCAGCGCCCGAGCCTTCACGTCCTCGGCCTCCGTCAGCGGTTGAAATGGGCTCAGCATCGCCTTCAGCGGTCCCGACGCGTAAAGCCGCTGCGAGACGTCGAGGCGTTCTGCTGCGCGGTGCAGGTCCCATCCCGCAAGCACAGCCCCGACCGAGCCGACCAGGCTGTACTGACCGGCATAGATCTTGTCCGCGTGCAGTGCGATCAAGTACGCAGCCGAGGCGCCGACGTTGCCGACCACCGCGATCACCGGCTTCCGATGTTCCACCTTGAGGCCTTCCATCGCGCGGTAGATACGCTCCGCCTCCCCGGGGGAACCACCCGGTGAGTCGATCGCGAGGACGACAGCTTTGACCCGCGGCGACTCAAAGGCCCTCTTGAGCGCGGGGACGACTCGGCCTGCCGATGCGAGAGACCCTTGATTGATCTCCCCGTCGATCCGGACCACACCGACCACGTCCCCGATGGGACCGATCCGCCACCCGAACTGAGGTGCCCACAGGAAGAAGTACAGAAGCGAGAGAAGGATGGACCCTCCAATGAACAGCACCCGGAAAGCCCACCTCCAGCGCCGCTCCGTCCGGCGCTCTCGGAGCAGGTCAGAGATCAAGCTCTCGGCCATCGCGTGTGTCAGATCATGCGGCTTGGGTGCTTCCATGGGAGCCTCTCACGCTCGAACCACTTGCAAAGTGATCTGTGCTAGCCTTCCGCTGTCAAGACACGCCGCACGCAAGAACATGCCACGACGGACGAGGCTTGTGCTGGTGTCGGTTGCAGTGGTCGGAGCCATCTCGGCAACTCTCCTCGGCTTTGACCCAGCTCTCGTCGGCGCCATCGCTCTCGCGATCTGTGTCGGCATTCTTGCGGTTCAACTCGCAGTCAAGGTCCTATACGGGCCGATCGGCGGGTCTGAGCGGCAGTTCGACGATTTCGTCAACACCGCAGCGACGCAGGTCGAGCCAAGCATCGAAGATCCAGGGTCCTACAACCCCAAAAACCCCATGGTCCCATTCCATTGGGATCCACCGTGACGCGCCGACGCCGAGCTACGCGAGCCCTCACACGTCAGCCCCGCCACACGGTTTTCCACGACTCTCCAGTACCCGATCGTTCAGCGTCTGCCCCGGACATTCGCCCTCCCGCCAGGATCCGGGTCATTCATCGCACTGACCCTTGACTCGCGACGCTCACGCTCCACTTTGTGAGCCCCTTCCTCGCGGTCCACACGCTCTTTCACCTTCGCTGTCGCAGCTTGAGCTTCGCCTGTCACCTCGGCGAACCGTGTCGCTGCGTCACCCGTGCTCGGCGCTCCAGCTTCAGGCACTCCCTCACGGCGATTCACTCTAGACACCGCGTCCTGCCCTCGTTGGGAGTCAGCTGACACCGCCCCAATCGATGCTGTGACGCCATCGGAAAACGCCGGCGCCCCGAGCTCGCTAGCCTCAGGCCCTGCCCTGGTCGGGTCCAGCTGGTTCACTGGCGCGCCAACCCCTGCCCGGTACTTCTCGGCGAAATACCTTCGCGCCACGTCCATCATCACCCCCGGATCGTTCATCTGCGCCCTCGAAACCCCCTCGTCTGCGGCGCGCTGATGAATCGCGAACGTATCGTCGCCCGTAATCGAGAAGCCCTCACGACTCACGACACTTGCCGCATTGCGAAGAGCCTGCGCCTCCGAGAACGACGACGACGCCTGCCGTTCATAGGCGACTGCCGTGTCATGCGCAGCCTTCAGTTCCCGGGCGCCCCGCTCGCTCGCACGCCCGCCGGACTGGAACCCGCCTTCCGCCATGGCCGCCTGAACAACCGCTTTCTCGTCGGTCAGCCCACTCTCACGGCTAACCTGTTCGACCTTGCGAACCGTGTCCATGATTCGTTGATCTGACAGATTGCTCGCATCGACGCCACCGGCCAGCCGGATCGCCTTGGCCAGCGAGGCCGCCCCCGGGCCGCCGGGGCCCTCCCCAGAGCCTCCTGCCCCCAATGAGAGCCGCCAGACTCGCGTTGCGGCACTCGCGTCGGTGATCCCCAGCTCGTCGCCGATCATGCCCAACGCTCGAGCTGCGCCTTGGGCCTGCACCGACATGCGTCCACCGAAACTCCAGCTGTAGCCGCCCGTCGACTGGGAGAAGGTTGAGTTGTCCTTGATGTGGGAGACCGCACTCTGCATGCCCGAGCGCCACGCTTCCTGAGCTTGGTGCGACTGCGACCGACCAAGCTGCGTCCACGCTTCCGACTGCCGCGACCACTCCCGCCCGGCCGAGGCCATCATCTGCGGTGTGATCACACCACGCCCCTGGTTCGTCGTGTACACGGGGCCGAACCCCCCGGCGCCCGTCTCCCAGCTTCCGGCGACATCGGTCCAGGAGTGCATTGAGGCGGGGCTCGTGCGGTGCGCCTGGTTCCACTGGTTGGCGTTGTGATTCGCCCAGGTGCCCGTGTCCCAGGTTGCATTGGCGAATCCGATGTTCCCCGCCCCGGCAGCGGCACCTGCGGTCTGAGCGCTGCTCTGAGCCGGCCCCATCACCGTCGCGGTCATGCTCGTGAGCGCCTGCGCGCTCCCGGTGACGATCATGGTTGCGATCACGGGGATCGCGAGCGTCATCATGCCCGCGACGGCCTGGTCGGAGATCAGGGTCGAGCCGATCACCGCCGTCGTCGAGAGCGTGAATCCGGCGATGCCCTCGGCGGCAGCCTGCGCGTTCGACGAGCCCTCGACCGTCGCCACGTAGTTGAGGATTGCGTAGAGGGGCGCCCAGAGCTGGACCCACACGAACGCCATCACGTAGCTCCGGATGATCAGCCCCGCCTTACTCCCTGCCGCCACGATCAGCAGCAGGATCACGGGGAAGACGGAGATCACGAGGATCTCCACGACGTTGCGGATTTTGGGGAGCGCGGATTCGGCCATCTTGGCCATCGTCACGAACGCCGACTCCGCGGTCACCTCGGCCTGCGCCTGGGCGAGCGCCGCCTGGACGGCGGCCGGATCCGAGAGGAGCTGCGGGATCGCGACCGCGGAGTCCCGCATGAGGTTGATCATCATGTTCTGCCGGATGGTGTCGCTCGCCGCGCTCGAGGCCCCCAGGAGAAGGTTCGTCACGACCGGCAGCTGGGCGGCGACGAGCGCCGATGCGTTCACGGGGTTCGGCTCGTGGGGGTTCAGGAGCCTTCCCAGGCGGGTTTGCTCGCGTGCCGTGGCCCCGTTGATCCGCGCATCCAGCACGCCGTACACGTTCGGACAGGTGTCCACCTTCGCGCCCAGGTCGTAGGTGACGAACCGGCCGGGGTTCATCGTTCCCGGCGCGCCGATGTCGCCCCAGATGTTCGTGCTCCGGACGAGGAGATCGATGTCGAGCGTGTGGTCGATGAGCTCGGGGACGACGCACTCCTTGACGAACTGGACCATGTCGCGCTGGAGCACCGGTCGATCGATCGCCGCCCGGCGCATCTCCTGCAGTACGCGGCTCCCGAACAGGAGCCCGGCGCCCTGGAACCGTACCTCGTCCGGCAGCGAGAACACGGTCTCGAAGCTCCGCGTGAGATAGTCCCCGACGTGGCTCGTCGCCGAGGCGAAGAAGGCGACGCCCAGCGGCACGTTCGCGACGGCCTGCGGGGGGTTCGAGCCGGTGCGATCGATGATTGTCACCGTCACCTTCGGCACGAAGAGGGTGAAGTAGAAGACCCCGAGGAAGATGATCCAGGTCCCGAGGTCCTCGCCGCGGGCCCGGATGATCGCGGCCACGGCCGCAATGATCAGCCCGAGGATGGCGATCGCACGCAGGAGGCCCACGAAGTCGTTGTGCCCCATGATCGCCACAATCCCGTTGAAGATCGCGACGAGCTGCTGGACGTTCCAGTAGGCGTAGACGTCGTACATGTCTGTGTTCCCTTGGCCGCGGTGCCCCTACTGCTTCCGCGGCCGGGAGAACTTGAGGTTCTCTGAAAGCACGCTCGGCACGTAGGCGTGCAGGGTCCGCTCCATCCTGAGGAGCTCTTCGGCGATGGCCGTGTTCTTCGCGGCCTGGTGGTAGAGCGTCCGGATCTCGTCCCGGCTCTCCTGCTCGAGCTCGCGCATCCGGGCATCGAGCCGCTCCAGCTGCTCCTGGTCGAACGCCGTCCCGTTGGCGGCGTGCGCCGTGATCGCCTGGCGCAGCGTGTCGACCCCGCGCCTGATGAAGGCCTGCGCGTACTTCGCGGCGATCAGCTCCTTGTAGGTGTCGATGAGGGAGTCGGTGATCCCGGGGAGCGAGCTGAACGCCCCGATCGACATCATCCGGTAGACGGGGAGATCGGTGACATTGACGAAGGTCATGTCGGCCGGGGTCTGGGGGACTCTCGAAACGATGTTGTTCGCGATGGCGCGCAGCCGCTCCTGCACGATCGAGCTGAACGAGGGGTAGCTCGCCGGGGTGTCCAGCTCAACCTGGAGGCACTGGTCGTCGCTGTAGCCGTCGAGGCAGCGGTAGAACTCGAGCGACGCCTCGCCGGTCGCGCTCTTGCCGATGAAGTCGGCGAGCTTGAGGTGCCCCGGCTTGACGATGAGCCGCGGAGACTCCTGGTCGTTTCCCGGCGGCAGGTAGATGGCGGTGCCAATGAGGGTCATGAGCTGGCGCTTCTGCAGCGTGTCCACTCCCAGGACCGGGTTCGAGAGCGCCTTCCAGGTGAAGTTGCCGATGGGGATCTGGTTCGAGAAGCCCTGGCCTGGGGGCGGCTGGATCCCCGGGATGTCCTTCTTGGCGCGGCTCTGCGCGTCGTAGATGTCGAAGTTCGTGGTCGTGTTGACCCAGGAGCCGACCCGGTCGGAGAAGTCGCCGAGGGTGACGCGCCAGTTCTTCGCGCGCTCCTCGTCCGCGTGGAAGTAGCGCCCCACCGTTCCGTCGACGAGTCCGCGGGCGGCGTTGCACGAGTTGATGTTGAGGGCGTTCATCTTCTGGGCCTGGTCCTGCAGCCACTCGAGCGTGACCGCGATCTCAGGGGCCATCGATTTCAGCGCGAGCTGGAAGAAGTACCCGAGCGCGTTCTGGCCGATGTTCTTGAGGAGCGCGACGAACTGCGCCTCGTTGATGAAGCTGAAGGAGCCCGCGAAGAGGTCGATGCCGCCGCAGCCCGCCTTCAGATTCGGACCCGCCACCGCGGCGAGCTGGAACGTCTTCTGCGGCACCCGCACGAACATGTTGCCGCCGGTGAAAAGCCCCATCGTCTGGCCGCGGTAGGCGCCGGGGCCGGTGACGTTTGCGTAGACGCCGGCCTCGTTGTAGAAGTCGAGCATCCCGTAGCCCTGGGACACGCCCGGCGCGAACGCCGTCACCGCGACCGCGAGCGAGAACACGACGCTGCGCGCTGTCATCTTCCCTCCTAGAAGTCCTCTCCCGGCCGGAGCTGGGTAAGCACGAACATCCGCTCGAGGATCTCCTCGGCGGCGATGACGCCGTAGCCGAGCGCCTGGACGCGACGCTCGACCTTCGAGCTCAAGAAGAGCGCCGGCACCTGCGCGACGCCGAGCACCAGGCTGATCCCGTTGTCGGGGTAGGCGTTCGGGAACTCCCGCAGCCGTCCCCCGTCGAGGCTCACTGGGAAGACCTCGATCCCGTGGGCGTCCTGCAGGTACTTGAGGATCGGCGCGATCTGATGGCAGTAGGGGCAGTCGCTGCGGAAGAAGAAGAACAGCCCGTTCTCGGCCGCAACCCGCGCGATCGCCGCCTCACGTTTCTCGCGGCGGACCTCCTTGAAGCCCTGGATCGCGAGCGCATTCGTCGGCCGGCGAAGCGAGTAGTCGAGCGTCGGGGTCTCCCACACCACACGGCGGGCAACGTCCGCGAACACGCTCCCCTTCTCCATGACGTACTGCTGCGCCTCGAGGTAGCGGCGGACGTTGTCCTTCGTCGGGTTGATGACGGCCTCGTCCTTCAGGCGGTCAAGCTCCTCGCGGATCTCCTTGGTAGAGATGAGCGCCCGGATGTCGCGCCGTTCGGGGATCCTCGGGGTCGGGGCCGGGTCGACTGCGCGCTGTTCTCCGCGCTCGGGCGGATACCACTCGTGGGAGCGCTCGGGGTTCTCCCAGATGGAGCTCTCCCACCAGAAGAAGCGATCGACGGGCTCCTGCGCCGCCGCCTGAACTACCAGGAGAGCGCAGGCGGCGAGCGCGAGGCGTCCGATACGCTGGGGCTTCATTCCAGGGTCCGCGGCGGCTGTCCGTCGCGGCAGTAGTTAAGCTGGAATGCCATGGCGCGATCCTGCGGCGGCCGGTCCCCCGTCTTCACCGCGCGCTGGGCGAAGCGCACGTTGAGCCGCCGGCACCCCGGTTCCCGGTAGACCTTCAGCGTCGTGACCTCGACCTCGAGCGGTGCCGACGAGACGCCGCGTCGGCGCAGCACCTCCGATGGCGGCCCGCCGAGGACGCCTCGGGAGGCGCCATCCGCCGCGTCGATGGCCTCGACGAGGAGCGGCCGGAGATCCTCGACCACGCGCTCGCCCGCCGTCGCGCTGATCGGGGCCAACCAGGCGCCACCTGCGGCAATCCCAGCTGCGAGGAGCCTTCGGCACGTGCCGCAGCGTGCCCAGCTCCACGTTTCAGTGCGGTGCGGTCCCATCGCGCGTCCTTGGCTCGGTCTCGCCGCTCGGGTTCTTTCCGGAGAGGGTCGCGATGAGCGCCGCGAGACCTGCGCTCACGACGGTTCCCGGCTGGAGCGCCTCGGCGACGAGCTCCGTGTTCACTTCCATGCGCTGCAGCCCGGAGCCAGCCTCGAGCGCGACGGCGTGAAGTGCGACCTGTCGCGTCTTGTTCCACTGCTCGCAGTTGACGAGGCAGACGCCGCGGCGATCCCCGCCGACCGCCTTGTTGAACCAGTCCTTCGCTCCGGTCGCCTGGCCGACGACGTCGAGGAGGAGGACGCCGCCGACGGGGGCGCTCAGTTGACCCGCGCCAACGAGCCGGTTGAGCCAGTTGCCGGTCGCGATCACGTAACCCACGTCCGCCGGCGCGAGCGTCCGGTGCGCGTCGGCGGCGGCGACCGGGCTGCCCTGCTCCGCCAGCTCCGCGATCCGGATGCGCGCGGCGTGCCTGCCCGTGAGCTGCAGCACCCCGCGCACGCGCACGATCGCAGCTCCGGGCGCCTCTTCCGTCACCTCGAAACCTTCTGCCGCCAGCGCCTCTCGCAGCATGGCCGTGAGCTTCGGGCTGTCGGCGTAGGAGACGACGATCGGCCCCTCGCGCGGCAGCGCGATGGGATCCGAGACGCTGGTCGAGATTGCCCCCGCTTCACCTCCTGGCGCACGCGGGCGCACACCCGCGTCGAGCTCGCTCGCCTGGCCGAGCGCCACGGCGGGCAGGAGGCACGCAAGCGCTACCGCCGTCTGCCGCTTGAGCCTCACCGTTCCCGCTTCGCGCATCGGCCTTCCTGTCACTGGCTGGTGAAATAGCTCGACGAGGCGCCCGACTTCACCTTGTTCTGGATCTTGGTCGCGAGCGCCGGGACGTCGGCCGCTTTCGGGACGATCTCGGCGTAGAACTCGGAAAGGTCCATTTGGCTGAAGTCGAGGCCCTGGAGCTCCGCCACCGTGAGGCCGCTGCAGTCGGGCGCGAGCGCATTGCCCCAGCCGCGCCCGAGCTGCGCGCGGCCCTGCTCGTTGATGATCCGGGCAAGCCGCGAGTTGAAGCAGCAGTGGACCTCCTTCTTCGTCACGCAGGAGCCGAGGACCTTGGAGGAGCAGTAGCTGCCGACGTGGGTACAGAGGTTCTGGCCGCGCTTCATCCCGAGCGTGTTCTCGGCCGGGTCGCATTCGAGCGCTTCCATCACGACGTACACGATCACCGCGATCACCGCCGACCACGGATCGAAGGCGAGCATGACGGTGCCCTCGGCGAAGGTCGCCGTCACGCCGTAGAAGCTGATGGAAGGCGACCACGCCGCCGTGCCGAGGCCCAGGAGCGAGGACAGGCCGTTGAAGAGGAAGTCGGGCATGTCGCTCGTGAACAGGGCGTCGTAGAGGTAGGTCGAGTGCAGGTACCCGCTCGCGTTGTTGTAGAGGTTGCCGAGCACCTGGTTGTTGCTGAGCGAGGAGCCGCCGCCGCGGGCCTTGCAGCAGTTGCCGAGCCCGTAGAGCTTCACCGAGCACACCGAGGGGGTGCCCTTGAAGACGAGCAGCGTTTCCGGATCGAGGTAGTTCCCCGCCTCGCGCAGCGCCTCCTTCGTCGCGATCGCGCGGCCGAAATCCTGATCGGCCGGGTAGCCCGAGTCGAAGCAGCTGCCGTCGAGGCAGAAGGTCTGGGTGCCGCAGTCGAGGACGGTGCTGGTCGGGCTTGCCCCGGAGCCGCATTCGTACTTCTGCTCGTATGTGGAGCAGCTCCCGTCGGCGAGCGTCGCGAGGCAGCTCGAGCCGATCTGGCTGCAACCGCCCGCCTTGAGCTCGCCGCAGTCGCCCGCGAAGCCCGCGCCGACGCAGGTGTACTGCTCCTCGTAGCGCCAGCACTCCCGGAAGACGGAATAGCCGCTTATGAGCTTGGTCGAGGGACCGTCGACGCACACCGACGCGTCCAGCTGGCAGGTCCCGTCCCCGGCTTGTGCGGCGCCGAGGCTCGCCCAGGCGAGCCATGCAGCGACCGCAAGGGCCGTGAGGTAGCGTGCCGGGCGGCGATTCATCACGGCAACTTCGCCTCGAACGCCGCGCACTGGTTGTCCCACTGGTCGGTGACCGTGTAGCTGATGCTCGGTCGCGGAAACGTGAACGTGCCGGAGGCCTTGCCGCCCTGGCACCAGCTCACCCCGCCCGGGCACACGGCGCCCAGCGCGGAGACCTCGAAGGCGAAGCTGCAGGCGTCCGCCGTGCATTTCCCGCCCTGGTACCAGACCGTCTTGTAGTAGCCGAGGACGTAGGCGCCGAGCTGCCCGAAGTAGTTGGTGATCACCTGGGGGGCGGTCATGCCCGTCTGCGGGTCCACCCAGATGACCCCGGACACGCCGCCGCTCAGCCAAATCGGGTCCTGGATATACAGGCCCACCGGTCCTTCGACCTGGCAGTAGGCGTGCACCTTGATCCCCCAGAAGGATTGCCCGACGGAGGTGCTCGTGAACCAGGTGCCCGGGGGGCAGGACTGGGCCGTGGTCACCTTCACCGCGAGGACCTTCTGGCAGGTCTGCTTCTCGGGGGCGCGGCTCTCGGTGCAGAGCTCGATCTTCTTGGGGGCCGGAGCGCTCGACGTCTGGGGCGTGCAGGCGGAATAGGTCCCGCTCATGGCACCGAGGATCGAAAGCGGGTCATTGGTGATTGGCTTCGCCTTGACCAGCACCGGGTCGCTCGGTGAGAGGGTGAAGCTCGCCGCGGTCGACTTTTTCGCGAGGAAGTTCGTCGCCTCGCACTGCTGCTGGGCGAGGCCGTCCGGAGCCGGCGGCTTGGTCTGGCAATCGGTGACCTGCTGCGCGCCCGGGGGACCCAGCTGGCCCTCGCCGCCGGCGAAGAGGCTCGACTGCGACTGGGTGGTCGAGTACTGCGGGACGGTCGATGCGCCCGTCCCCGAGTTGATGTTGCCGCCTACGCCCGGCGCCCCGCCCGCGCCGAACCCCTTGCCTTGCCCAAAGGCCTCCGCCGGGGTCATCTGGGCGAGGGCGCTCCCCGCGCCTGCGGCGAGCAGCACCGCGCAGAGGCAGCGCTTCACTTCAGCGTCCTCCGCGGAGGCGTCGCAGCCGGTCCTCGGCGGCGTGCGCGAGCGGCCCGCCCCGGCGCGCGAGGCGCTCGAGCGCGAAGTCGAGGCTGACGTCGCCGGAGATGAGTTGCGCGCGCGCCTCGCACGTGCTGTCGGCGCAGCTGTTGTCGCCCTCCGCCACCACGAACGCCGGCACGGCCCTGATCCCGAAGCGGACGAAGGCCTGCGGGTTGATCTGCATCGCGGCGCCGGCCTTCGAGAGCGGGGCGAGGCGGGCGGTCATCTCGCGCAGGCTCGCGCCCGCGAGGCCGCGGAAGACCAGCACCGCATCCGCCCGCCGTGCCTGCTCGGCGAGGCGGAGGAGGCTTTCGTGCGGCATCGAGAAGGAGACGAATACGAGGAGTTCCGGGCCAGGGGCGCCGGTGGCGGTCTGCTGCCGCCGGTAGGCCTCGGCGATCGCGCCGGGATCCGGCGCGCGACTGCGCTCCAAGTCGATCCTCGGCATCGAGCGCGGCGGGCCCGCGGCTGCGGGCGCGTCGAAAAGCTCCCCGCCCCGGAGCGCTTCGCGCGCCCGGTTTTTCTCCTTCGACATCAACTGCTCGAGCGCCTGCCGGTCCGGCAGTGTCGGCAATCCTTGCGCGGTCGCGATGCCCGCTGCGAGCACCGTCAGAGCGCCGGCGAGCGAGGCGAAGACCCGCTCAGAAGACGGAAATCGGCACCGTCGCACAGCAGTTCCTCTTCCGGAACACCTGGTAGACGAAGTCCTCGCCCGAGACCGGGAACTCCTTGCCGGCGCCCCAGACGGCGGTCGTGCGGCCATAGGGCTGGCAGCAGCGCCCGTCGATCTTCGTGGTGTTCGGGATGGGATAGAGCATCTGCAGCTTGTAGTTCCGCTTGTCCATGAGGACCTGGGGGTAGAAGCCGCAAAGGCCGTTCTCTCCGGAGCCCGCCCACATCAGGAGCTCGCGGTGGAGCTTGTTCGTCATGCGCTGGACGAGGAGCGCGGAAGCCTGCACCCCGCCGACGTGCGCGCCGACGTGGCCGGTGAGCGGGTACATCGGTCCCTGGCAGCCCGCGCACCAGAAGAGCTCGTTCAGCGGGAAGCCGGCCGTCGCCGCCACGCAGTCCGCGGCGCACACGGCTTGCGCCGCGGGGTTCGCGAAGAGCGACACGTCTGGGTTGAGGATGAAGGCGAGCTCGGAGTCGTCCCAGAGGGGGTCGACCTCGGTGATGTAGGCGATGTCGAAGTCGCCGGACTCGAGGCAGGCGTCGTCGTACAGAACCTCCAGCCAGTACAGGATCGGGTTCATGTACCAGTGGACGTGATAGAAGGAGTGGCTCGAGCGCTCGTTCTGGTGGGCGCGGTGCCCGCGGGGCGCGGCGATCCCCATGTCGAGCTCGAGCGCGTTCAGCGTCATGAAGCAGTAGGGCGTGCGCGTCACCTCGACGAGGCGCGCCGGCTCCCAGAACCCGGTCTTGATGCCGACCTTGAGCGGCGGGCATCCGCAAAGGGGGTTTCCGCCGGGGTTCGGCGTGTCCTCCTGGCCGAAGGCCGCGACCTGGGCGCCGCCGATCGACATCGGGAAGATGCACGACCAGCAGATGTCCGTGATCGGGTTCGGGAACCGCCCATGGCACGTGGGGCCCGCCAGGGCGCTCGCTGTGTCGAGCGCGCAGAAGAGCGCCAGAGCGATTGCGAGATCACGTCGCCCGGATGGGCGCCCGTTCCTCACAGGGGGATCTCCTCGATGCGCAGGCGCTTGCCTTCCTGCGTGACGAGCGCCGGGACCTGCTGGATCCCGAGCCTCCCCACGAGCACCCCGCCCTGGTCGTAGTAGACGCGGCTGCGCCAGGCGCGCGTGAGCTCGACGTAGGAGCCGCCGACGAGGATCGGCTTGAGCCTGCCCTTGCGCGCAGCCATGAGACTCGCCGCGTGCCGCACCTGGTCCCGGTCGCGGGCGTCCAGGAAGAGGAGCGGGCTCGAGAGCGCCACGTAATCGAGCGGGTTGACGCGCGTGCCCGCCGGCACCAGCGTCTCGCCGTCGGGGCCTTGCACCTCGCGCTCGAAGGCAACGCTCGGGTCGAAGTAGCTCACCCGGGACTTCGTCGCGCGTCGCAGTCCATCGACCGGCCTCGGCTCCCGGAGCGTGCGCTCGGCGCGCGCGATCCCTTCACGCTCGAGCCGGGCGAGCTCGCCCGTGCGCGCCTTCTCGCGGAGCCTCGCCTCGATGGCGCGGAGCATGTCGGGCTCCTTGATCGGGTACACCGGGCCGATCACGCCGAGATCGACGTCGCTTGCCGCGGCGGGGCGAAATGCCGCCAGAGCGGCGAGCCCAGCGAGCAGCACGACCACCGCACGGCGCCGTCGCCTAGAAGACCACATGGGCCCTGCCGATGAGCGCTTCGCGGCGGATCCATCCCGCGAGCGCGTAGCGCGAGTCGAGGCTGTCGGGGTGCGTTCCGGCGACGTAGTACTGCCCCTCGGGGATCACCCCGGTCGGTCCGGGGGCGAGGGCCTCGCGCTGCGTGCTGAAGCGCTTGGCGAGCCCCACCGACTGCCCGTTCACGAAGAACTCGCGGCCGACCGCGATGACCTCGTCGCCGGGGACGCCGCGCACGAACTTGCTGAAGACCGCGCCCGCCGGATAGGGGCCGCCGCCTGGCCAGCGGAAGGCGACGAGGTCGCCGCGTCGCGGGGTGAACTCGCCCTTCACGATGAAGCAGAGCGTGTAGGGCAGGCTCGGGGTCGCGTTCACGCCGACCGTGAAGTGCGCGCTGAAGTACACGATCCCGGCCAGGAGCGAGGCATACGAGAGCCCGTACGCTCGCAGATGGAGCCCGAGTGCCCGGAGGTACGAGCGTGCGTCGCGCACGGGCGTCCTCATCGCGCCCTCAGCCGCTGGCGAAGGACATCGGTGTAGTCGGGCAGCTCGCCCCCGGCCACGACCGCCCCGCGCACGAGCACGATGCACCCGCACTCCCTCGGCAGCGCGAGCACCTGCGCCTCGAGCTCCTTTCCGAAGGACTGCGCCATCTCCATCGCCTTCTGGGTGGCGCCCTCGCCGCCGCCGGCGACGAGCTTCATGAGCTCCTCCTGCCGCTCGTTGAAGAGCTGCGCGACGTTGAGCGTGGCAAGCCGCGGCGGCGCCGGACGGGTGACGTGGTAGGCGAGCACCGCCGCGGCCGAGCTCGCGGCGGAGATTGCCAGGCCCACGCCCACGATCCACCACGGCCCCGGGGCCGCGGCGGCTGGTGCCGAACGTGATTGCTGCTCGCTCATGGCCCGACCGTCCCCGCGCGAGAGGCCGCGCCGCGGTCTTTGAGGACACGCTCGATCGCGTCCTCGGTCGAGAGTCCCCGCCGCCGGTACAGGTCCACCGCGAGCATGTCCTCGGCCTTCGACGAGGCGAGGAGGAGCGTGAACGGGTCGAAGATGATGAGCCCGATGCCGTAGCCCATCGGGCAGTAGACGAAGACTTCCGCGAAGGACCCGTGCTCGGTCTGGAGCGACCGGAGCATCGCGCGGATCGTCTCGTTCATGGGCAGGCGCTGAGAGGCTTCCAGCGCCGCGATCGACTCGGGCTTCTGGCGCAGCATGAAGACCCAGTCCGCATTCTGGAGGGCGGCGCTGGCCGCCGGGTTCTTCGTGTAGTCCTCGATCGACTGGGTGCCGGTGATGAAGGCGCCGTTGTACTTGCGAGCGCGCCGGTAGCCGGCTTCCAGGAAGTCGCCCGTGCCCTCCCCGCGCAGGAGGTCCCAGGCCTCGTCGACGATGACGAGCTTGCGCCGCTCGCGCGTGAGGTACATCTCGCGCGTGATCCGGTACATGAGCATGAGGAGCACGACCGACTGCAGATCCTTCTTCGCCTTGAGCTCCTCGAGCTCGAGGACGATGAAGTCGCCCTCGAACTCGAGCGCGCAGGGGCCCGCGAAGAACCGGCCGTAGGAGCCGTCGTCCGTGAAGGGAAAAAGCTGGATCCCCATCTCGCGCACCCGCGGATCGCACTTGCCCTCCTCGTCCTTGCAGGCGGTCTTGAGGTGCTCGGCGAGCTGGGTGACCGTGGCCTTGCGGCCGTGGTCGAACCACACCGCCCGGATCGCCATGTCGAGCCAGGAGAGCTGGTACTGGTCGAGAGGGGCGTTCGGCGAGACCATCTGGGCGATGACCGGGCGCAGCATCTCCATGTCCTCGTCGATGTCCTCGATGAGGCTGAAGGGGTTGAGCGACACCGCGCTCCCCTCGCCGAACTGGATGAACTGGCCGCCGACCGTGTGGCAGAGCTTCTCGTAGGAGCGGCCGACGTCGATGATCCAGAGCTTCGCCCCCGTGGAGAGGTAGGAGAGCGCGATCTCGTTCATG
>Ga0187892_10006114_pt1 | contig 18207 bp, 9 predicted proteins | sample MA1701073metaG_FD_139345 | JGI IMG/M metagenome (GOLD analysis project Ga0187892, IMG submission 139345) | Bio-ooze microbial communities from a basaltic lava cave in the Kipuka Kanohina Cave System on the Island of Hawaii, USA - MA170107-3 metaG ... | reverse complement strand
GCGACGATCACCAGTCCGACGTCCGGCACGACATTCACGACGGGCTCGACGCCCGTCGCGCTTGGAGGGACGGCCTCCGATGGCGTGGGCGTGGCCGGTGTCACCTGGTCCAACGCCGCCAACGCTCTGAGCGGGACGGCGACGGGCACGCTCTCATGGTCGGCGTCCGTGCCGCTGGCCGTCGGGGCGAACGCGATCACCGTAACCGCGACCGACACGGCGGGGAATACTGGGACGGATACGATCACGGTGACCTACGACCCCAACGTGCCGACCGTGACGATCAATTCCCCCACATCGGGCCCGACGTGGAGCACGTCGTCCAACTCGATCGCGCTTGGAGGCACGGCGTCGGACGACGTGGCGGTCGTGGGCGTGGGCTGGTCGAACGCGGCGAACGGCCAAAGCGGTCCGGCGACGGGGACCACGTCCTGGTCGGCCACGGTGCCCCTGGCGCCCGGGACCAACGTCATCACGGTGACGGCGACGGACGGCGCAGGAAACCCGGGGAGCGATACGATCACGGTCACCTATGACAATTCCGCGCCCACGGTCGCGAGCGTGACGTCGTCCACCGCCAATGGGACCTACGGCCTGGGCTCGAACATCAACGTGACGGTCACCTTTTCGGAGGCGGTGACGCTAGCCGGCGGGAACCTCCTGGTGGCGCTCGACACGGGGGCGGTGGTCTCGATCGCCCCCTTCGGCTCGTCGACGTCGGCGAGCGGGACCTATACGGTTGGGGCCGGGCAGAGTTCCCCGGACCTGAACGCGACCAGCCCCCTGACTCTCTCGGGGGGCGCGACGCTCCGCGACGGCGCGGGGAACAACGCCGTCCTCGCGATCCCCGGGGGTCAGAGCATCGCGGACCTCAAGGCGATCGTGGTCGACGGAGCGGTCCCCGCCGTGATGAGGGTGACCTCGACGACGCCGGATGGAGGGTACGGCCAGGGGGCCTCGATCAACGTCACGGTCGACTTTTCGGAGCCGGTCACGCTGGCGGGGGGAAACCTGCTCGTGACGCTCGACACGGGGGCGGTCGTTTCGATCCCGGCCTTCGGGCCGGCGGCCTCGGCGAGCGCGACCTACACGGTGGGGACCGGGCAGAACTCTTCCGACCTCACGGCCGCGAGCCCCCTCGCTCTCTCGGGCGGAGCGACACTCCGCGACGGGGCTGGAAACAGCGCCGTCCTCACGATCCCTGGGGGCCAGAACATCGCCAATCTCAAGGCGATCGTCGTCGACACCGCATCGCCGACCGTGGCGATCGGCAGCCCGACGACGGGCAGCACCTATACCACGTCCGCCGCCCTGGTGAGCCTGGGGGGCACCACGACCGACAACCTCGCGGTGACGACGGTGGCATGGTCGAACGCGGCCAACGGGCAGAGCGGGACGGCCGCCGGGACGGCCTCATGGACGGCGTCCGTGCCCCTGGCCCTCGGCACGAACGCGATCACGGTGACCGCGACGGACGCGGGGGGGAACACGGCCACCGATACGCTGACGGTGACCCGAAACCCCGACACCACCGTGCCGACCGCGGCGATCACGAGCCCCACCGGCGGATCGACCTACGTCACGTCGACATCGCCGCTCGTCCTGGGGGGAACGGCTTCGGACGACGCGGGGGTGACGAGCGTGACGTGGTCCAACGCGGCCACGGGGCAGAGCGGGACGGCGGCTGGGACCACTTCCTGGAGCGCGACGGTGCCCCTCCGGCCGGGGACAAACCTGGTCACGGTGTTTGTCTGGGACGCAGCCGGAAACGTCACGACCGCCACGCTTACCGTCGACTATACGCCCGCCGACACGACGCCTCCCACGGTCGCCATCTCGGCCCCCTCGAGCACGGGAAGCTTCAGCGCTTCGGCCACTCCCGTGACGGTGGCGGGCACCGCATCGGACGACACGAGCGTGGCAGGCGTTACCTGGTCCAACGCGGCCACGGGCGCCGCGGGGACGGCCTCGGGAACGGCCACCTGGACGGCCTCCGTGCCGCTCACGGCCGGCACGAACGTGATCACGGTCACGGCCACCGACAGCGTGGGCCATACCTCCACGGCGTCCATCACGATCGACTTGGTCGCGGCGGGCGACGCGAGCACCCCTTCGGTCACGATCACGGTCCCCACCTCGGCGGCGACGTATAGCGCGACGTCGACCCCCCTTGCTCTCGGAGGCACGGCGTGGGACGACGTGGGGATTTCGGTCGTGCGATGGGTCAACGGAGCCACAGGCGCCAACGGGCTCGCGGCGGGGACGGACTCGTGGACGGCCTCCGTGCCCCTCTTTCCGGGAGGGAATCTCATCACCGTGACGGCCCGGGACCCTGCGGGAAACGTCGCCACCGACACGATCGACGTCACGTACACGCCGGCGGCCGGGGACTCGGTGCGGCCGATCGTCGCGATCCTCAGCCCCACCTCGGCCCCGACCCTGGACACGTCGGCCGACCCCGTGGTTCTGGGCGGCATGGCGGCGGACGATGTGGCGTTGAACGCGGTGGTCTGGTCCAATGCCGCGACCGGACAGTCGGGGTCGGCGTCGGGGCTGTCGACGTGGACGGCGAGCGTGCCGCTGGCGGGAGGCGCCAACGCGATCGCCGTGACGGCCTACGACACGTCGGGCAACGCGGCGACCGCGACGATTGCGGTAAACCTCGTCCTCCCGGCGGGGGGAGGCGGCGGCGGCCGGGACCGATGCGGGACCACAGGGCTCGAGCTTTTCTGGCCCCTCGGCTTGGTCTGGCTCCTGCGCCGGAGCCGAAGAAAGACACAGACGTCGTAGGATGAGGGTATGCGGTTGTCGTGGCTGTTCTGCCTTTTCCTCCTTTCTCAGGACGACGTCGCGGCCAGGCTCAAAGCCGAGAAATGGCGCGGTGTGCAGTATCTGGTCGAGAAGGGCGAGGGATCCCGGGCTGCACTTCAGGAGGCAACCAAGGGCGGGGATCGCGACGTCACGTTCTATGCTCAGGCTGCCTTGGCCGAACTCGACAGCCTTCGCGCCGGCGGGCATAGCACAGTTCCCCGGACCACGGGAACGCAGGCCCAGGCGGCGCGGGTCGTGGCGGATCTCTTCAAATCCGCGGGCCTAAGCTTTTCCCTCGACAGCCTCCCGGAGAAGTCGCTGACCCTGCCGGACGGGCTCACGTTCGCGGAGGCGCTCGACGCGGTGTCGCAAGAATTGAACGTCGAGTTTGTCCAGGACGACAAGGGGACCTGGAAACCGGGAGGCCCGTTCAACAAAGTGCCGCGGTTTTCCTCCGGAAGCGTTCGGGCGCGGATGGAGGGCGTCGTTGGGGGGACCACCTGGAACCCCGGCCTCCCTCCCACGCGCCACCTCTGGTTGACCGGAAACCTGCAGGGCTTCTTCAGCCGGTTCCGCGCCCCCGTGCTCTATGCCGATCTGCGGGTCCTGGAGGCGCTCGACGAGCACGGCCGCGATCTTCGCTGGCACAGGGACTGGCATGAGGATTCCATTCATGCGCAAGAAGAGCGAAGGGAGCGTGACGCTTCGTTTATCGTCGCCCTGAAGGCGCCCGATCTGAAGACCACCCGGGTCGCCTGCCTGCGGCTCGCAGCGGACTTCTGCTTCAAGAAGAAGGAAGACCGGATCACCTTCGACAAGGTGGCCGGGGCGCGGTCCGTGAGGACGGTGGTAGGCGATGTGGAGGCCACGCTCCTTCGTGCGGGAATGGAGGGAGACGTGTTTCGCGTGGACGTCAAAGTCAAAGCGCCGGGCGTCGATGCCCGTATCCCGGGAAACGAGGAGCGGCGCGAACTGGGGATCAGGCTCCTCGACGCTGAAGGCCGCGCGTGGGAACGCAGCGGCGGCGGGTATGGAAGCGACGGACGGGAATCCACCTACGAGTCCGAATTCAAGAACCGCGCCGGGGCCGGTCCGCCCGCGACCGTAACTTTCTCCATGATCACCGAGGTCGAGGTACGTTCCGTCTACTTTGAGTTCCGGGACCTGAACCTTCCATGAGGACGCTCGTCATTCTGGCGTCGTGCCTGGCCCCTCAGGGCGAGGAGTTCGACCGCGCGGTGGCTCGTATCGTAGAGCGCCTTTCCGAGGATCAAGTGGAAGCGCGGGACAAGGCGGTGCAGGAGCTGATAGCTCTGGGAACGAAGGCGCTGCCGGCGATTCGCCGCCGGTCGGAGGCGGTGGATGTTGAGGTGCGGGAACGCCTTCTATCCGTCGCCCGCGAGATCGAACGCCTTGACCGCATGAACTTCTTCCTGGGACAGTCGAGCAGGATCAGCCTCAAGGCGGAGCGGATGCCGATCAAGAGCGTCCTGGCTGAACTGGCGAAGCAGACGACGACCCCGGTGGTGCTCAAGGAAATGCCGGACGAAGTGCCCATCAGCATCGAGCTCAAGGACGCGCCTTTCTTCCATGCCCTGCAGGAGATCTGCCGCGCGCATAGTGGAATCCTGATGCGTCTTCCCGGCGACACGTATTCGCTCGAAGACCGCAGCCCCGTTGAGCTCGTGCGGGGTAACCCCAGGGCATGCAGCCGTTACGTAGAGGGGCCTTTTGTGGTCGACCTGGAGAGCGTCTACGTCTCTGAGTCCTCGGACTTCCAGGGCAAGCGCGAGGAGACGATCAGCTTGAACCTCGTAGCGGGGTGGGAGCACGGCATCCGCCCGATAGGAATGAGATTCAGGGTGACTTCGGTCGTCGACGGTCAGGGCACGGCCTACAAGGTCGCGTCCTCGATGGCGCGCGACGACCGGATGGACATTTACATTTGGCGCCGGACGTGGGTCACTCTCGACAAGGTCCCTCCCGCATCCGTGACCTCCTTCAAGGAGATCGCGGGAGTTCTCGAGCTCGATTTCCCGTCGGATGGCCACGTGGCGCGAGTCGACGGGCCTCTCGGCAAGAGGAACGTCGAGGCTCCGGGGGGGCCGGCCTCGTTCACGCTCGAGGAGTTTGTGCGTGACGGTCCCGACCGGGTGAGGGCGACCGTGGAGACCGCCTCGACCGCGACGGAGAAGTGGCTGGAGAGGGTGCGCTTCTTTGCCATCGACGCGCAAGGCCGGATCTATCCCCAGGAAGGCGGCCGCGGCCGCGGCACCGTTCCGGGCAAGATGAGGTGGACGTTCGCCTTCGAGATTCCCGGGGAGGCGGAGGTGAAGGAACTTCGAGCGGTGAGGATGCTGATGGAGAAGGGACGGACGTTCGAGCGGAGAATCAACTGGAAACTCTTGGACGTACACTTCCGTTGACCCTGCCGAATGCTCAGCGCACGGGGGCCGGTATCACGTGGACCCGGAAGGTCCCACCCCAGTCAAACGAACTGACGACCAGGCCTACCCACTCTCCCCGCGGGACGAGGCACCGCACGCGCAGGGCTTGCACGCCGTCGATCTTCTCCGTATCGTCGGCCTCGAAATGCCAGTCGGGGTTGAGCTCCTTCTCGAAGTAGAAATCAGGGAGCGTGTCGCTTCCGCTGTTCGTCGCCGAACCCGCGCGTCGGGTCGGCTCCAGCGTCGCGGTCAGGTCGGCCTCCTGGATGCTGGGCGGCCCCTCCCACCGGACCACGAGGCCGTACGTGTTTCCCCGCTTGTACTCGTCCCCATCCGGCGAACCCTGGGGAAGCCACCGGTCGGGATCCGTCCACGACGCGCAGGTCCACCGAGCGGCGAGGGGAGCCTCGTCCTCGGTACGCGGCCCCGCGCATCCCAGCAGCACGCTCCAGACCCATCCGCCCATCCAGCGCATGCCGCCCCCTACGGTCCGGGACGAAGCCAGACGACCATGCCCTCAGGGTTCACGCCGTAAAGCCTTTGTCCATCGGAGCCGAAGAAGAAACTGAAGTTCACCATCGGACCTGCCGTGAACGCCTGCGGACGCTGGGGGGCACGGGCCCAACGGGTCCCCCACAGCGCCTGGCAGAGATCCGCGGGCAATGAAACCTCGGCCAGCAGCCGACCCGAGGTGTCGTAGAGCTTTGTCCCCACCAAAATCAGCGACCCGGACTGATCGAGGTCCCTCCCGGTCCATGGGACGTCGAGCGACCGCGGCGCCGTCCGGAGGTCCCGATCGAGATGGCCGAGCTTCCCTCCCACTCGGACCCACGCCGAGGTGGAGCCCGGCGGAACGGAAATCCATTCGACGGCGGGAAGGGCGGCTTCCTCTACAACGTCCAGCGTAGAAATGTCCCGGATCTGGATGCCCGCGCCGCCTCCCGCGAAAACTCGGCCGCGCTCGGGATCGGCTCCCTTGATCCAGATGTTCCGCCTCTCGGCCTCGACCTTTGTCGCTCCCAACGTGGCGCCGGCGACGCTTCCCGAGTCGTCATGGAAGAGGACCCGCCGCGCTTCCGGTCCCAGGACAAACCCGGAATACTCTCTCGGGAGCCGGAGCTCCCAAAGCTTTCGCCCGCTCTCCAGGTCGACGACGACGAACCGCATATCGCTGAAGAGCGCCGCCAGGCGTCTCCGGGTACTGTCGATCTGAACAGCGCGCACCCAAACGAACGGGTGTACTGCAAGGACCTCCCCGGTTTCGAGCGATGCGAGCGTCAGGGGCGACGCGTAAAGGACTTCCTTCCCCCCGCCGACGAAGGCGATGCCGTTATACCCGGGTCCCGGAAGCTCGCGGGTCAGCTTCCCCGTGGCGATGTCGTAAATCTGGGGCCCGGCCGCGTCGCCGATCACCGCTACCTGCGAGCCGTCCTCGCTCACCGCGCCGCCGAGGATCCGAGGACCGGATTCCCGGTACACGCGCTCGATCGCTCCCGTGCCCGCCTCGTACCGCGCCAGGCGGCCTTCGTCGTCGCCGGCGAAGAGAGACTTCCCCTGCGGCGTGAACGCCAGCCACCGCGAGTTCTTGCCGGGCCGGCGCTCCCAGAGCGTCCGCGCCGTCGCTGCGTCCCAGGCGGCCAGCGGTCCGTCCCGTGTCGAAGCCGCTAGGAGTCCCCCGTCCGGCGATATCGCAATCCCGGCGGTATAGCCCTTGTGGCCCAGATAGCGCCGGACCTCGCCACCCGTCTCCACGGACCAGCGCGCGACGAAATACGGCTCCCCCCCTCCCGGCTCCAGATGCCCCACGATGTGCCGGTTGTCGGGCGTGAGGCGGTGAGTGTAGAAGTTGAATGGAAGGAACTCGCGCCGCCACGCCTCGCGGGCGCCTCGGAGGTCCCGGCACCGAAGCACGTGGTCGTTTCCCAGGGAAAGGACCCGGTCGGCTCCGGCAAACCCCACCAGATCGACCTCGGTCTTCCCGTGGCTATATCGGTCCAGTTCGTTGCCTTCGAAATCGTACAGAACGACCTCCCCATCGATCGTGCCCACCAGGGCGCCGCGTCCGGACACGGCAAAAGCCTTTGCGCGCCCTCCAATCTCACCGAGCTTCGATCCGTCCGCGGCCGAGTATCTCGCGATCGGCTTACCGTATCTCAGGTGGACAAGAACAAACTGATCGCCAGGCGTAGAAGCGACCTCGCCCAGGAGAGGGTGAAATCCTTCCGCAACGATGCGAATCTTCCCCTGCGGGACCGGCGCTCGCGCATCCCCCACGACCGCAAACCGCGCGGTCGGATCCGCCAGGCCGGATGGGTCCTCGAACTTCTCGAGCTTCCCAGGTTTCCCGTCGGTAACTGCGCACTGCCCCGCTTCGCCGGAATCAGGATTCGTGATAAACAGGCTTTTCCCGTCTGCCGAAAACCGGACCCGCGAGCGAAATCCGGTGGAGCGCGCCTCCGTGGAGCCCAGAGGGTCGCCCGTCGAGGCGTCGAGGAGGAAGACCCGGGGGCTGTTCGCCCCGATCACGGCGACGCGCGTCCCGTCGGAACTCACGTCCACGCTGCGGGCCGTGAACGTACCTTCCGCACTCCAGCGCCAGACTACCGTCCCCGTCTCCGCCTGCACCCACCAGACCCCCTTGTCGACCGCCAGGGCGACGTGCCGTCCGTCCGGCGACGCCGCAATGGAAGCGGGCCGACGCCGGGTGGAATCGAAGACGCGCAGGCGCCTGAGGGAGGGGAACTCCCAGACGGACATCTCCGAAAAGGAGTCGCCCACGGTGAGGAGGCGAGACCCGTCCGGACTCAGGACAACGGTCCGGAGGTCCCCTTGGTGGGGGCGGAAGCGGCGGACGAGCTTGCCTTCAGGAACGGTCCAGATGGAGAGCGTCTCCAAATCGGCGCCCACCGCGAGCTTTCTGTCGGGGGTGACCTGAAAGTGATCCGCGCGCCCGAAGCGGGCCAGGGGATTATCCACCTTTTCCAGCACGGGACGCGCGAAGGCGCGGGCCCGGATGCGGAGGAGGATGGCGTTCGCTCGCGCAGCCACCTCGGGGTCTTCAGACCGGGTCGCCCGCTCCAGGGCCGGCCGCGCGGCGGCGCCGGCCTTTTCGAGAGCTTCCTCCGCCCGCTGACGCTCCTCCAGCTCGTCCGATCCCAGCCGGCGAACCAGCGGCTCGAGATCGACGTCCTGTTGCGCGAGTGCCAGAACCAGTGCGATGGCCGATGTCACAAGATCCTCTGGTTGGACGCCGCCCGCGGACGGGCGTAAACGCGTCGTCACTCGCTGAATCGCACGTCGCGGAGATCGAACGAGTACGGGCACGAGACCCACTTTGAGACGGCGCGCAGGCGGACGGAGGCAACGTCCTTCACGTGGATCGGCTGCTTGCCCGTCGAGTCGATCAGGCTGGCCCAGTACCGGAAGACGTCGGGCTCGAGGGGCGAGAATCCGATTCCCCCTCCTCCTGTCCGGATCGGCTTGCCGTCGCGTTCGAGGAGTTCGATCTCCGAGGCGCCGAGGAGGTGTAGACGATCCAGCGCGTCTTGGCAGTTCGCCTCCGCCTCGCCCGAAAGATTCATCCTGATGACCCCGCCTTCGGCTGTCTTGCCGAAGCCGTAGGTCAGGCGGACGCCCTTCCATTCATGGACCTGCTCCTCAGGGTTGGGTCGGAGCGTCAGGGTCTCCCATTCCGCGGCATAGAAGAGGCGCGCATCCACGCGGAACCGGCGCAGCAAGGAGGGGGCGTACTCCCAGCCCCCCTTCACTCCCTGGGAACGCAGGCTGAAAAAGCCGCGGCGCCCCCCGCACTGTTGGAGCGGGCTCTCGTCCCCGCGACGCGCCTCGACGATGGTGTAGGACAGCCCGACGGCGTGGACGTGCGCCGGTTCGATCCTGAAGCCGAAGCCGAGCGTGGCGCACACGGCGGTGTCGACTTCGAGGAGGAGCGGGCCCCGCGCCGAGGATCGGCGCGGCTGCTCGCCTTCGCAAATAAGAAGGCGGCCATCCGGGTACGGCCCGATGGGGTATGCCCGCCCGTGCTCGAGAAGGTGTTGAATCGCTTCCCCGTAGGTGACGTCCTTCAGGCGCAGGGAGCCCAGCCGACGTTCCTCCAGCCCCTTGGAGGGCTCGAGGGCGTACCCCGTCTGCGCGGCGACCCGTCGAAGGGCCTCCGCAACGATCAAGTCCTCGCCGACGAGAGTGACGCGTTTCGGGGCGGGGACAAGGCGTCGGCGGAGCTCGGCTTCCCGAATCCGCGCCGCGATCGCCCGTGCCCGTTCCGCAATCTCGGGATCCCGTGAACGGGCGGCTTCCTCGACTGACGGAAGAACGGCGGTCCCGCGAGATTCCAGCTCCGCCGTCGCGCGTTCGCGGACCGTCACGTCGTCCGCGCCAAGCCGCTCGACAAGCGTCTGCGTGTCCTGGAATAGGAGGGCCGCGACAAGAATCAGCCGCATGAAACTCCCACGCTACATTCAAGACGTGAGATCACGCTTCATTCCTTGATCAGGCGTTGAGGGCTCCCGCGCGGCCCTATTTGATGCCCTCCAGGGCGAGGCACACGTGTGCTCAACAAGCGCAGTATACTTGAGTGGGCTCCCAAGTGCGGTGCATCCAAGCACTTTCCGTCTTGGCGCTCTTCGCCGGCCAGGAAGGCCCTCCCGGGCAAGCCCGCGAGCTTGTCGAGATACGCGGCGATCCTGGGAGGCGATCGCATCAGGGTTCTCCCGCGCGAGGAGGCCGTCAAGGACTGCGTGGTTGAAGTAGGATGGTCCCGGCGGACCGCCGGAGGGATTAGGCTCCAATGTTCTGTTTCGCCGCGTGGGTTTGCTTCAGTCTGCACCCGTCTCAGGGAGACCCTCAAACGCAGGCCCGCGGCCTGATCGAAAGGCTGGGCTCTGAAAAGTACGAGGTACGCGTAGAAGCCGGCCGCAAGCTGCGAGAGTTGGGCGACCCCGCTATCGTTCCACTCGAGGAGGCGCTCAAGTCCGCCGACGCCGAGGTTCGTGAGCGCGCGGCTGAGGTGATCGGGCGGATTCGCTGGGGCTCGAGGATGAGCCCGCGCCTTGAGGAAGCGGCCGGGCGTGTCTTTCGCGTGCTGGGCAGCCCCGATCCCGCTCACCGGGCAGAAGGGGTTCGGCAGCTGGCGCGCGTCATCTCCGAAATCCATTCGAACGACAGTCAAGTGTTTCGCTGGCTGCTTCATGACCCGTCGTACCGAGTGGCCCAGGAAGCCTACCGCCATCTTTCCTGGCGAGGGGCGGATCGCATGCTGATCGACGGCCTCATTTCGATGGTCGGAACCGCCGCCTTGGCGAATGCAGAGTCCGATTCGGGGAGAGAGATCGCGTCGATCGTGGACCGGCTGCTGGATGCCATGACTTCCGAAGACCGCCCCAGGCTCGCCCCATTGCTCAAGGCGGTGGATGGGCCGGGAAAGCTGTGCGGACGAACCCTCTCCTTCGCCTTGGGCGACAAGTCGCCCGCTGAGGAGTTGAAGAAGGACCTGGAAGGCGCCGAATGGAAAGCGAGGGTCACCCTCCAAGGGTTCTCCCGAGCGCCGCAGGCCGCGCTTGCGGAAGGTCTGCGAAAGCTCGTCGCAAAAAAGGAGGCTCCTGAGGATCTCCGGGCGCTCTCGGTACTGGCCCTGGCGCGCCTGGGGGAACGGCCGGACGTCGACTTGCTCCTGCGCTGGGCAGAAGGGAAAGACGGCGCAGCCGCAATCCCGGCGCTCCGCGCCATCGGCGTGCTTCGCGATGAGGGTGCGGTCAAGAAGATCCTGGGGAATCACAAGCGCGGCGGTGGATTGCACGAAAGCCGCCATGCGGCCGTCCTCGAGATGGTCGCGGAGCTCGACAAGCCCGGGGGATACGAAGCCCTTTTCGAGTGTATCAAGCAGGATCCCTTCGTCGCTCATCCCCTCCGTTTTCACTCGAGAACGGTTCGGATTCGCATTCTCAAGGCTCTCTTTCCGCATTGGATCGCGTCGGGCGTCCGCGACGCCCGTTTGCTTTCACTCCGGGTCGAATATGAAATCGGCCCGTCTCGGGAATTGACCGAACTCGCGGTCAAGGTCCTGGGAGATTCCAGCCGCGCTCGGGAGCACGGGGCCGCCTCGAGGGTTGTCTTTCGTCCGCTGACGCTTGAGCAGGAGGCGGTCGTCAAGTCCTACCTCGTTGAGCAGGGGAAGAAAGATCTGAGCCGTATCGGGTTCCTGAACGGCAGGCTGCAGATCGCCTTGCCGGAGCTGGTCCCGGTCGCCCGGGAGCGCTTGCTGCTCGGCGGCGATCCCCACTCGCTCAAGACGCTCGCCCTTTGGGGAGATAAGTCCGACATCCCTCGGGTGCGGCAAAAACTCGACGGCGCGGATGAGAACCTCCTTTCGACGCTGGCAAAGCTGGGGGATCGAGAAGTCGCGGACAAGCTCATCGAACGGATGAGAGACCCGAAAACGGCGCAGTCGGCGGCCACGCAGCTCGAATTCATCTGGTCCAAGGATCTGGCGGAAAGACTCAAAGGACTCCTTCGCGACGAGTCATACCGTCACGCACGGTGGTGGGTGCTCCACGCTTTCGACAGCGCGGGTGACCGATCGCTCATTCCGGAGTATCGTGCTTTTCTGAAGGACCAGGATGACACCCTTCGGTCCTGGGCGGCGCGGCTGGCGGGCGAATGGAGGGACGAGGGGGCGAGGGAGCGCCTTCGTGAACTGGTTCAGGATCCCGAAATGCGAGTGAAAGTGTATGCGCTGAGAAGCCTGGCGCTGCTCGGCGACGCCACGATCGAGCCCGAGGTTCTGAAGCTTTGTGCGTCGGACGACGGTTATGCCGTCACCGTGTGCATTGAGGCTCTCGGAGCGCTCAAGACTCCAGCCGCAATCAGGATGCTGGTGCGGCTGGCCCATACGGAGGAAGACTACAAGTACGGACATACCCTCACGGCCCTCGTCCGGTGCGGCGCGCGTGAAGGGCTGGGTCCCGCGCGCGCGGTTCTAGACGGAGGAACGGCGGCCGGGAACAATGTCGACGGGGCCCTCGCCGCGATCCAAAGTCTGGGGGAAGATTCCGATTCCAGGCTCGTCTATCCACTGGCTCTCGAAGGCAAGGTTGAGGCCCTTCGGGCGCTGGACGCGGTCGTGCATCGAAGCCGGTACGCGGCAGTTAAAGGGCGGCATGTTTGGAAGGAAACCCTTCCCATGGACAAGGCGGCCGAACGCGTGTCGCACCGCTACGGCGTTCCCGTTTCGCTGAGCGACGACGCCCGGAAGGCCCTGTCGTTCCGAAACCCCGCCATCCTCTGGGGTGACCGGGACATCTACGGCGCGATTGAACTCCTCACGCACCCGATCATGGAATGCGCCCCGCTTTTCGACGAGAACGGCCTTCGGCTTGTGGCCGTCTCGGAAGCGGTGGCGTACTGGACCGCCCGTCGCCCGAAGTAGAAGCTCTGGGTCACTATAATACCACGGGGGGAGAGGTGCTTCTTTATGTCGGGCGTGGGGAAGAGAAAGTCCGTCATGATAGGGGTTCCAGAGAAGGCGGAATACGAGCCCAAACTTCTGCCAGATCCATGATGATCGACACGTGTCGCACGATTGCATTCGCGTGGTTTACGTTGTTGACGGCTCACAGCGTCGCGTGGACTCAGGAACACCAAGGGGACCGCGTCGATCTCTACGGCGATCCTCTTCCACCTGGAGTGCTTGCGCGGCTTGGCACAAAGCGGTTTAGGCACTCCCACTTAAGCGCGCTGGCCTTCTCGCCTGACGGCATGCTTCTAGCCTCAGGAGGTGATGCCGCCATACGTCTGCATGACTCAACTTCCGGCAAGCTGATTCGAGAGCTGCGTGGACACTTGGATGGGGTGCGGGCGGTTGCCTTCTCTCCAGATGGAAAACAAATCGCTTCAGGAAGCGCCGACTCGACGATTCGACTCTGGGACGCCGCATCAGGGAAGGAACTACTGAAGCTTTTGGCTCACGAGGGCGACGTCCTCAGCGTGGCCTTCTCACCGGATGGAAAGACTCTCGCTTCAAAGGGTAAGGACTGCAGAGTGCGGCTCTGGGAGGCGACGTCTGGAAAGGAACTCGTCGCAGTCCATGAGGGGGAAACGGAGGAATGGACCGGCTCGGTTGCCTTCTCGCCCGATGGCAAGGCTCTCCTTTTCGGAATGGGGGATACGGTCCATCTCTGGGCTGTGACAACGCCGAGGGAAACGCTCAAGGTTCGAGGAGATGATAGAGCGGTCTGGTGTGTTGCATTCTCTCCCGATGGCAAGCTCTTCGCCGCCGGAGGTTGGGACCGTAAGATCCGCATTTGGGACGCCGCCCGCGGCAAGGAGATTCGCACGCTCGACGGCCATTCCGGCTGGGTTCGACGTCTCGCCTTCACTCCCGATAACAAGACGTTGGTATCGGCAAGCCACGACAGGACCATTCGCTTTTGGGACATCTCGGCGGGGAGGCAGACGTCAGCGTTGGAGGCACGCGGCATCGTCGAATCGTTTGCGCTGTCGCCGACCGGGAAAACCGTCGCTGCGGATTGCGATGATTGGACGATCCGGCTTTGGGACACGTCCACGGGCATGCAGATCCTCAGGTATCCCGGCCATGACAGCCTGGTTTCCAGCGGAGCGTTCTCACCCGACGGCAAGACCGTGGCGACAGGAAGCATGGATGGCACAGTCCGCCTTTGGGAAGCTTCCTCCGGCAGGGAATTCCAGACTCTTGTGGGTTCCTACGCCAGGCCCTTTGCCAATGATCCCCGTGTGATCAAGGTTCTATTCTCGCCCGACGGGAAGACGCTCGCCACGGCCAGTTTCGACACGGTGCGCGTCTGGGAGTTAGGTTCAACGAAGGAAATGGTCAGAGTCGAGCACGAACGCGAGGGTTTCTTCCTCGCTCTTGCCATGTCCCCTGACGGGAAGCGCTTGGCGACCGGGGCGCAGCAGAAGTTGGTGCAGGTTTGGGATGCCGCCTCCGGCAAAGAGGTTCTCAGGCTGAAGGGCCACGGGGCTGACGTCCAAGCAGTCGCCTTTTCGCCCGACGGCAAGACCGTGGCCTCTGGAAGCCATGACATGACGGTTCGCCTTTGGGACACAGTAACCGGCAAGGAAATCTTCAGCCTCCAGGGGCATACGCACAGGATTCGCTGCGTGGCCTTCTCACCCGATGGAAAAACCCTTGCCAGTGCAGGCGAGGACAAGACCATCCGATTGTGGGACACATCGACCGGCGAGGAGGTGCTGAAGCTTGTGGGCCATACGCGTGCTGTGGTATGTGCTGCGTTTTCGCCGGATGGGCAGCTCCTGGCTTCCTGCGGTGAAGAAGAGGGGATCCGCCTGTGGGATACTGCCACCGGTGACGAACTCTTCCAGATGGACGGACACGGAGGCCAGGTCTTATCCGTTGCATTTTCCCCGGATGGTAGGGCCCTGGTGTCCGGAATGTGGGACTCGACAGCTCTTGTCTGGAGCGTCGTGCCTTCAGGGCTGAAGACGGGCGAAGACCAAGCGACGGACTTGGAGAGGTTATGGGGCGACCTCGCGGGCGCGGACAGCAGGAAGTCCTACACGGCGGTCTGCACGCTGGCCGCAATCCCTCAGAAAGCTGTGCCCTTCCTAAAGGGCCATCTCCTCCCGGTCCCGGCAGACAAGTTGCGGCAACTCATCAGCGACCTCGATCAGCAGGAAATCGAAATTCGCACCAAGGCAGCCCGTGAGATTGAGCTTCTGGGTAGCGAGGCTGCTCCTGCCATTCGGGACGCGCTTCAGGGAATTCTCTCCGCAGAGGCTCGCGCTCGAATGCGAGCGCTCCTCGATGCTTTGGAAGCACCGAGGATAACGTCCGCAGGCTGTTTACGGAAAATGCGAGCTGTCCAAGTGCTGGAGCGTATCGGGACAAAGGAAGCCCGTGAAACTCTCACTCTTCTGCCTGCTTCTTTGGAATCCGCGACACTCCAAAGTACGATCGCCTTGGCGCCACCCGACGCCAGGGTCTTTCCGTCGGGCACGAAGCTGAGAGAGTGATAGGAAAGGTTCCACGCCTCGGGGTGTCTGCCGACCGTGCGGGCGGCCTTTTCGCCGGTAGCATCGAAGAGCATGATCGTGCCGTCGCCATCCGTTGCCGCCACGTGCGCGCCGTCGGGGCTGAAGGTCGCCGACCCGAACCAGGCAGTTTTCGGCGCCAGCTGTCGAACTTCCTTGCCGGTAGCCGGGTCCCAGAGCCTCAGCGGCGAATGGACCCCCGCTGAGGCGAGAAGCTTCCCGTCCGGGCTGAACGCGACAGCAATGACGGCGCCCGACCGGGCCGGGTCTTCGGCAGCTCCTCCTGCCGACGAATGGATCCAGATCACCCCGGGAATCATGAACCTGGCGAGTTGCAGGAGACGCATGCGGACCTCCTGAAGTAGTGTAGCGCCGGTTCTCAGCGGGGGGCTCAATCCTTGCGCAGCGTCGCCTCGACCGCCTGATGGAATCTGAACTCGTTGCCGCCCAATCGCACCGTGGTCGTATATCGGCCCGCCGCCTTCGCCGGCAGGTGTCTCTTGAGGTCGAACCACGTCCGACCTTCGCCTTCCGTTGCTTGGCTGAAATCATCCTTCCTCGATTCGAACGAATGCGTCCGGTGCGTCCTGACGACGGCCACATCTCCGTCGACCCGCTCGACCACACTTTCGTACTTCCCCAGGGAGGATTGATCCGGATTTGAGAACACTCCCGACTCGCCGCGTCCCCAAGGCTCGCCGATCTTCACTCTGGCGGTAGGCAAGTTGGATAGGACGCCCAGGAGCGCGCCGGGGACGAGGATCGCGAGGCCGTTCAGGTCGAAGGCCTTCGATCGACTCCATACCGACCCGTCGGTGCCCACATCGGCCTTGATCCCGTCCTCGATGGAACTCCGAATTCGATCCGCTAGCTCCCCGCGGATGCCATCGAGCGGTTTCGTGTCGTCCCAGTCCATGTCGGGCACGACGTCAGAGCCGAAACCTCGGGACGTCGTCGCTCTCAGTTTCTTGATGACGCCCTGGACGGTCGCAGGCGCCGAAATATCAACCCACGTCTCGCCCGCGTCGGTCTTCGTGGTCGATGTCGTGTCCTCGCTCCCTGACGTAACGACGTAGGCCACCGTGATCTCTACGTCCGCGTTGAACTTCAACAGCGCACTCTCCGACCGATACTCGACCCGCGCGGTCACGGCAAAGCGGTCGCCTTGCCGGAGGATGAATCGAGCCGCAACGGCCGGCGCATCGTCGCTGTGCGCGACCGTTCTCGAATCGTCGACCGGCGGCCGGTCGGGAGGAGCCCCGCAAGCGCCCAGAAACGTCAGGAGAAGAATTGCTGCAGACGAGCGCATACGTAACACGTTACTACTGGACGTGGCAGGCTGTCCCGTCATGGCCGTGATGCCCGCAACAGTACGGTCACATGTCTGGAAGGAGTCTGCAACGCGAGCGCGTGCATCGTCACAGCATAAGCCGTCCCCCCCTCCGAGTGGTGGGGCTCCAGTCCTTCCCAGGTCTTCTCCGGGTGGACGTGAGCGAGGAGCACTTTTTTAAGCTCGGACCGCCACGCCAGGAAGCGGGTCGCTGATGGGCCTTCGTGCCAGAGGAGGGCCAACGTGCCGAGGAACCAGTAGTAGAAATCCACATGGTCGGCGCTCCAGTCCGGCGGCGCCACGGAAAGGCGTTCGGCTCCCTTGGGGTTGGCTCTCCTGGGGTCGAGCAGGGAACCCAACAGCACTCCCATCGCCGTCAGCGACTCAGGATGCTCGCGCGGGCCGCGGGGGGAAGGGACGTACCTCCGGGTTCCCTTGTAGGTGTACCCCGTGCGGCCTTCGTCGTCGGCGACCTCCTCCAGCCATGCCTTTGCGCCGTCGTAAGCGGATGCAGGGACGGCCAGACCGGCATGCTCCGCCGCCTTGAGCGCCAGCACGGCGATGAGCGTGATGTGTGTGTCGTTGTCTCCACACCTCAGCGAGTAGCGCCAGCCTTTGCCCGGGTTCTGCGCGGCCAGCAGGAAGTCCACGGCCTTCTTTGCCGCCACCTTATGCCGCCCATCCGCGAGACGGCTCGCTTCGCAAAGGGCCAGCGTCGCCGCGGCGTGAGAGAGGATGTACTTGGAGCCGTTCCGAGGGGCGAGGCATCCTTCGGGACTTTGCTTCGTGAGGAGATACCGGAGGCCCTTCCGCACCGTCTCTCCGAAAAAGAGACCTTCGGTCCGCTCGTGGGACGCCGGCGTGACTCCCGCGGCGAGAAACGCCAAGACCGCCCAGCCGGTCAGGCCGGCGGCGTAATCATCGTGTCCGCCTCCCCACGACCCGTCTTCCTGCTGGTGGGTGGCGAGCCAGATGAGGTCTGCCTGAACCGCTCCCGGGACGTGCGAAAGATCGCGAACGAGCTCGCGCGCGCGGGCGGCGACTTCGGCGTCGCGGTCCTCCGTGAGCTTGCGAAGCTCGGGGATCGCGGCTTCCCCCAATTCCTTGAGCTTCCGAGTTGCCTGTTCGCGCTCCGCAACGTCCTCCGACCCCAACGTCCGGATCAGCTCCTTGACGTCTGGCGGGCAATCCTGAAGAGACCCGAAGATGACGAGCATCATCGCCGCGGTTCGCATGATGCCTTAAACGGGGCCAGGTCGGCGGGGTTCAATTCACGGCCGAGAGCGACGACCTGTGTTGTGATGGAATCCCAGAGAATGAGTAACCCAAGGAAACGCGCACATGTCTTGATCGTGGGAATTGGCCTACTGGTCGGGAGGCTTTGTCGCCTCGCGGATGCAAGCCCCTGACGTACCGGAGGTTTTTCCTTATGTCGAGGCGAACGCGAGAGGAACCGTTTCAGAAGGCAGAGCGCTAACCTGACCTTTCACGGACCAGGTACTTGATAACCTTGACGCCTCGCCGTCGGCATAGCCTGTAGGATTACCTCTCATAAACTGCATTTCCTGGACTTTG
>Ga0187892_10006113_pt1 | contig 18207 bp, 21 predicted proteins | sample MA1701073metaG_FD_139345 | JGI IMG/M metagenome (GOLD analysis project Ga0187892, IMG submission 139345) | Bio-ooze microbial communities from a basaltic lava cave in the Kipuka Kanohina Cave System on the Island of Hawaii, USA - MA170107-3 metaG ... | reverse complement strand
GGCCGCCGCTCCACCCTGTACTGCTGGCTGACACCCTGGCGTCGCTCGTCGTCGGCCGACCGATCTTTGACCCCATGGGCGTGGCACCGCTGCACCCAGTCGGGGTCTGGGCGCTGGCGGTGGTGGGCGTCGTGGTGGTCCTGGCCGGCGTCTGGGCCGCTCGCGCGGCCGGCCGGCGCGACGCCGCGGCGCTGTGCCTCTGCGCGTCGGTGGTGCCGCTCATCCTCGCCTTTGGCATCTCGTTTGTCGTGCACGTGTTCGCACCGCGCTACCTGATCTTTGCGATGCCCGGGCTCGCCCTGCTGGTGGGCGCGGCGGTCGTTCCTCCGAGGTCCGGCGTGCCCACTTGGCTGCGGGTCGCCGCGACCGCGGCGTGTGTGGTGGTGGTGACTGCCAGCGCGGCGGCGCTCGTCAGGTTCTACCAGCAGCCTCGCCTCGATGTCTTCGACTGGCGAAAGGTTTCGGCGACGATCGCCGCCGGGGCGCAGCGCGACGACGCCATCGCGTTTCTCCCAGGCTTCGCTCGTATCCCGGTGAACTACTATTTCCATGGTCCCCAACTCCGGCTGGCCCTCGATCCGCGTGTGCTCGATGCCGAGGGGCCACGCGGCAGCCGGATGAGCCTACTCGTCACGGCCCTGGCCGAGCGGTCCCGTGTCTGGATCGTTACCGTGCCGCCGGTGCCCCCGTCAGTGGAAACGCTGATCGCCGCGCTGGGCCGCCGGTCGTACCGGGTGAGGATGCGGCAGGATGTGAACATGGCCCGCCTCATCCTGCTCGAGCGTAGGAGGCGGCCGTGACCGGGCGCGCGGTCTGGATCGTCTTGCCGGCCTACAACGAGGCGGCGGCGCTTCCGCTCCTGCTGGACTCGATCGCCAAGCTGCCGCCGGACGCAGCCTGGAAGGTCATCGTCGTCGATGACGGTAGCAGCGATGGGACCGCGTCAGCCGCCCGGTCCTTCGACCGCGGCCTCCCCCTTGACGTCCTGGTCCATTCTCACAACCTGGGATTGGCGGCGGCGATGCGGACCGGCCTGGAAGCGGCCTGTCAGCGCGCCGCTTCCAGCGACGCGATCGTCACGATGGATGCCGATCACACGCACCGTCCTGAGCAGATTCCGGCGATGCTCGCCGCCCTTGACGCGGGCGCCGATGTCGTGATCGCCTCCCGCTACGTGCAGGGCGCCAGTCAGGCCGGCGTGCCGCCACACCGAGCGCTCCTGAGCGCGGGCATCGGCTGGCTGCTCCGCGCCCGGTTCGGGCTGCCCGGCGTCCGTGACTACTCGTGCGGCTTTCGGGCGTATCGCACCCGGCTCTTGCAGGAGGCGCTCGCGGCTCACGGGACCCGGCTCATTGAGTCCCAGGGATTCGTCGTCATGACCGAGTTGCTCGTCAAACTCGCCCCGCTGCGCCCGCGCATCGTCGAGATCCCGCTCGACCTGCGGTACGATCGTAAAGTCGGTCCCAGCAAGATGCCGACCGGTCGGACCATCGCCGGGTACCTGCGACTCATCGTCGGGCGCTCTGTCCGGCTATAATGGCCTGGGCGCCACGCGCGCCCATCGGTATGGGAACACTCTCGGTGGTCATCCCAACGCGCAACGAGCGCGACAACGTGCCTCGGCTACTCGACGCTGTACGGGCGGCGCTCGCTGGGGTCGACTATGAACTCGTGTTCGTCGACAACAGCACCGACGGCACACACGACCTGCTGACAGCGGCCGCCCAGGGTGATGGACGTCTCACCGTGCTCCGCCCAACGCGACGCCGCGACTTGGCCAGTGCCGTGGTGGAGGGACTCCAGCACAGCCGCGGTGAGGTCCTGGCGGTGATCGATGCGGACCTCCAGCACCCGCCCGCGCTCCTGCCTACCCTGCTGGCCCGGCTGCAAAGCGCCGACGCCGATATCGTCGTGGGGTCGCGATACCTGCCGGGCGCCGGGCGCCCCGGGTTGTCCGCGGCCCGCCGCCTCATCTCCCAGGTGACCCGGCGCCTGGCCCGGCTGTTGCTGCGTGGGGCGAGGAGCAGTACCGATCCGCTGTCGGGCTTTTTTGTCCTCCGGCGCGCCGTCATCGAGGGCGTGACCTTGCGACCGGTCGGCTTCAAGATCCTACTGGAGATCCTGGTGCGTGGCCGCTATGCGCGGGTGGAGGAAGTGCCCTTTGTCTTTGCCGAGCGCGCCGGGGGTCGCACCAAGGCGACGATCGGGCAGGGCACGGCGTTCCTTCGCCACGTCGTGACTTTGACCGCGAGCAGCCCGGCCGACGCGAGGCTGTGGAAATTCCTCATGGTTGGGGCCAGCGGGGTTCTGGTGAACGTCGTCGCCTTCTGGGCGTTCATGCACCTGCTGCGAGTGCACTACCTCGCCGCGGGCGTGGCGGCCGGGCTGCTCGCGACCGGCTCCAACTACATCCTCAATAGTGCCTTCACGTGGGCCGACCGCCCCCCCGGCAGCGTGTCCGCCTTCCTCTCCAGGATGGGCAGGTACTATGTGGCGACTTGGGCAGGCTTCCTGCTCTACCTTGCCTTGCTGTGGGGGTTCACCCATGTGGGAGTGGTACCAATGATCTCGAACCTGCTGGCCGTCGGCATCGGCGGGCTGGTGAACTATCTGGTGCACAACGTCTGGACCTGGCGGCAGCTCGATGCTCGGTCCTAGCCGTCTGTCGGTAGACGGCGCGGTTGCGGCGTCCGGGTTCACCGTCGCCGACCGGATCGCGGCGCTCCGCGCGAGCATCGCGCGCGTCATCTTTGGCAAGGCCGACGTCATCGACCTCGTCCTCGCGTCGCTGCTGGCGCGGCGCGGCTTTCCGCGTGCGATGAGCGAGACCGTGAGCGAGCACCGCCACCGCGTTGAGGCCGCGCGCCACGTCCCGGAGGTCGGCGCCATGGTCGCGCTTGTCGAGGCCGCCGCGTACGGCGGCCGGCACGCGGGTGAGGCAGACGTGCGCGAAGCGCGGCGTCACCTCGCCACGCTTCGCTTCAGACTGAAGCAGCGCAGTGATGCGGTTGGGTGAGAGACCACCAGCACCGCGGAGCATGCGGGTCGAATCGCGACCCAAGCCTCGATGGGATCCGATCCTCCTGTTCGTGATAGGCGTCACCCTCTTCGCCGCGTTGATCCGCTTTCCCCGGCTCCACACGCCCGCGGAGATGATCTTCGACGAGATCTACTACGCCAGGGCTGCGCAGCAGATGCTCGCGGGCCAGGACGCGACGGAGGAACGCACGCACCCGCCGCTGTCCAAACTCATCATCGCGGCGGGCATCGCCCTCGCGGGCGACCATGCGGTGGGCTGGCGCGTGGCCAGCGCGGTGGCAGGCACGCTGCTCGTGGGCGTGACGTACGCGCTGGCGGTGACGCTGTTTGACGATCGGTTCGTCGCCGGAACCAGTGCGATGCTGGTGGCGCTGGACGGGCTCGTGCTGGTAGAGAGCCGCATCGCCAAGCCCGACATCTTCTTGACGCTCTTTTTGTTCGCCTCGTTCACGGCGTTCTGGCGGTACCTCCGGAGCCGGCGTGTGCACTGGATCTACCTGTCCGGTGTGGCCGCGGGCGCGGCCTTCGCCACGAAATGGACGACCGTGGTGCCGCTGATCGCGATCCCGGTGACGCTGATGTTGTGCTGGCGCTGGGGGCGTCTGTCACTGACGCGCCGCGAGCTCTGGCACGTCGCCGCAGCGTTCACCGTCATGCCGGTGATCATCTATGTGCTGACGTACATCCCGTACTTTGCGCTGGGCCATGGTGTCGCTGACTTCGTGCGCCACCAGGTGTCAATGTACGAGTTTCACTCGAGCCTGACCGAGGGACACCCCTACCAGTCTCGGTGGTGGTCGTGGCCCTTGCTGATCCGGCCGATCTGGTACCAGTACTATGAGGCCGCCCCGCAGATTTACCGCGGAATCCTGGCCATCGGCAACCCGATCATCTGGTGGGCCAGCCTGCCGGCCTTTGCGGTGGTGGCGGCGCGCGCGGTGGGCCGGCGGGCGCTGCCGGAGATCTTTCTGGTGGCCGGGTTCGCACTCTCGTACCTTCAGTATGCCCTTATCCCACGCGCCCTCTTTCTCTATCACTTTTTGCCGGCACTCCTCTTCCTGATCATGGCGCTGGCGGTGAGCCTGGCGCGCGTGCGGGCTCGGGTGGGAAGCGGTGTCGTGCTGGCGTTCGTGGTCCTGGCCGCGGGCTGGTTTGTCGCCTTCTATCCTGTCCTCTCGGCCCTGCCGATCGCCGCGGCCCGGTACTGGCGGCTGATGTGGTTCGGGTCATGGATCTGAGCCCCTCATGACCGGCACGGCCGGCGTCTCGGCAGTGTTGCCCGCCCACAACGAATCGGCCGCGATCACCAGGACGGTTGCTGATCTTCGCGCGGTCCTGGACCGCCTGGGAAGGCCATTTGAGATCATTGTGGTCAACGATGGGAGCACCGATCAGACGGGCCCCATCGCGGATGCCCTGGCGGCGCGGGATTCATCGGTTCGTGTCGTCCACCATCCACACAACCTGGGCTACGGCGCGGCGCTCAAGTCCGGCTTCGCCGCGGCTCGTCTGGAGTGGGTGTTCCTGATGGACGCGGATGGACAGTTCGACCCCGAGGAGCTCCCGCCGTTCTTTGAGGCGGCGGCCGGCGCGGACTTCGTCGTGGGCTACCGGCCCGCGCGCGCGGACCCGGGTCACCGCGCGGTGTTCGCCGGCATCTGGGCCCGGATGATGGCCGTGTTGCTCGGTTTCAAGGTGCGCGACGTGGATTGCGCTTTCAAACTGATGCGGCGGTCGACTCTGGCGGTCATCCCCCTGGAAGCCGGCGGGGCGTTTCTCAGCGCGGAGTTGTTGGCGAAAGCGACGCGCGCGGGCGCTCGCATCGTCGAACGTCCGGTTCGTCATCTCCCGCGGCGCGCCGGACGGTCCACAGGTGGATCACTCCGCGTGCTCGTGCGCGCCTTCTATGAGCTGGCCCGGCTCGGGCTCCGCGTCCGGAGATTTCGCCCGGCCTGCGGGATCTAGGGGGTGCCCGGGTGTGGACAGGCGTCCGCGGGCGCTGGTCGCGACGACAACAATACCGCCAGTGCCGCGGGCAGCGCCAACGTGCCAAGCGCGCTCAAGATTCTGACGCCAGTGACTGAGAAGACGGTTCCCTCGAGCCACCCGGGGAGCAGAAACGTCTCTGCATAAGGTCGCGTGTACGCGTACAACAGGTTGGCCATGAAGACGGTCGAAAGTCCGGCATACACCCACACCGCCCGTCGGTCTCGGACGCCGGCCGCCGCGAAGAGGGGAATCGCCGGCAGCAGGTACCGCTCGTGGATGCGCGTCGGCAGCACGAATGCCGCGAGCACGGCGGTCGCAGCCAGCAGGTGGGACGAGGCGTAGGGGTGCCGCCAGGTCCAGAGGCCGATGACCCACAGTACCGCCAGCGCCGCGCCGCCGCCCAGCGCGTAGAGTGGAACGCCCAGCCAGCGGACCCCGTCACTGATCCAGAATCCCTGCGCGGCGCCCCAGAAGTTGAACGCCACCACGCTGCCGTAGGGGTACACTCCGAGCGAGGAGCGCAGCACGCGCACCAGCCCCAGAGGGCTGAGCCCGAACGGCGCGATGATGAGCGTACACATGAGAGCGGCCGCGGCCGTGGCGCCCAGGATCAGCAGCCAGCGCGGCGGGCCGGTGGCCGGCCGGCTGAGTGTGCGGAGGAGGTAGAGGCCCGCGGGGATCAGCACCGGTGCCGTCTGCGGCTTGATCAGCGCGGCCGCGGTCAGCAGCGCGGCGACGGGCAGCGGGGTGGCGCTGCCCAGCAGCGTGACCCCCGCGAGGGCAAACACCGCGCCAACCGCGTCGGCCTGGCCCCACACCGCGCTGTTGAACAGTACGCCGGGATTGAACAGGTACGAAGCGGACAGCGCGAGCGCCCCGGGGAAGCGGAGGCGCCGGCCGTAGGTAAAGAGGATCCAGGCCGTGAGGAGATCCGCCGCGACCGCCGGCACCTTGAGGGCGAAGAGGAACGCGGGATCGTTGAACCGGACGGCGCGATTGATCTCACCGATGACCCACAGGAGGTACAGATACCCGGGCAGGTAATCGGCAAACCCGGCGCCGTAGAACGCCGCGGGCCCAGCATCGGCCAAGCTGACGGCCCACGCTTTGAACGTGCCGATGTCCGTGGGGAATCCGCCGTATGGCATCAGGGCGAACCGTGCCAACGTGGCGATCGCGGCCAGATTCCACCACCAGCGCACGTCGCGCTCGGCGGGCGCATCATTGCGGCCAGCCGGCGGGAACCCCATCGTCATCAGAGGGGAACCCCGCTGCGACGCGAACATCCCGGCTTCGGGTTCACGCCGAGACAAGGGCGGGTCCGATCACGGGTACGATGACTCCACATCCGGTCGACGCCTCCGGAACCCAGGTGCACTCCAGCCGGCTCGTGGGCGGGCATCCGACGCCCCCGATAGGGGAGCGGCTGGCGGTCTTCGCCCTGATCCTGGCTATCTACGTCGTGATGACGCCGCGTCCGCACGGATTCTACCACCACCACGTCTACATGGCGAAGGCCTTTCTCGCCGGGCGGGTGCACCTGGTCTACTTTTCGACGGGCTGGGTGCAGTTCGGCTACCGCTACAGTCTTGATTGGTGGCCGTTTCTCCTCGTGGTGCTAGCGTTCACGCTCGACGAGCGGCCTCGGGCCATCGACGTCGCGCTGCTCGCGGCGAGTATCGTGATGAACGGGCTGGGTGCCTACTGGGTGCGCGTGCTCGGGTGATGATCGCGGCTCGCGGCCCGACGACACGCGGTCTATCGCTCCGGAATTTCGGGTACTCATGAAGCGAGGGACTTGTGTGACGCACCTGGCCGATGAACGTACGCTCCCGTTCTCCGTCGTACGGACGGAAGAGCCTCTCTCGCCGTGGCGTCCGTCTGCGGCCTCATCGCCGGCGCCGGATCTCCGCGGCGCGTTCGAGGAAGAGTACTTCGCCAGCCCGCTGGCCTACGGCGGGCGGTACGAGCGGGCCAACCCTCCCCGCAAACTGGTGTCCTACCTGCGCGAAGTCCGGGTGGCCAGGCCCCACGGCAATCTCCTCGATGTCGGGTGTGCCTTCGGCCGGTTTCTCGAGGTGGCAGCGCCGTTCTACACGTGTGAGGGGCTCGACGTTTCACGATACGCGCTCGTCGAGGCGCGCCGCCGAGTACCCGACGTGCCACTCCACCATGTCGCGATACAGGATTTCGTCGCCGACCAGCGCTTCGATGTCGTCACCTGCTTCGATGTGCTCGAGCATGTGCCTGAGCTCACCCAGGCGCTTGTGCGCCTGCGCGCCCTGCTCGCTCCCGGCGGCCTGCTCGTGGCCGTGGTGCCTGTCTATGACACCCCGTTGGGGTGGGCGGTCGGGATGATCGATCGCGATCCTACCCACCTCCACCGGTGGAGCCGTCACGCCTGGCGCGAGCGTCTGCGGGCCGCCGGGTTGGCGCCGATCGACATGAAGGGCGTCGTGCGGGTGCCTCTGCCTGGCGTCTTCGTTCATACCATCAGCCCGACATGGCGGTTGTGGGCGGCTGCCATTCTCCTCGTGTGTGCGGCGACGGGGCTACCATAGTGCTGAAGCCCGTGCGCCGGAGAGCGGGATTGGCCTCGAGGGGCTTCACGCTGCTCGAGATCCTTGTGGCCCTCGCCGTGCTGGCAACGTTCGTGCTGCTCATCGGTCGCGCGTTCCTCACCGTCTTCGCGGTGACCGGTGATGCGGGGGATCTGACCGTGGCCGGCGCGCTGGCCGTGCGCCGACTAGAACAGATACGCGGCGGTCCCGAATCGCAGGGAACCTCCGCCGCGTGGACGGCCGGGTTTGATGCCATCGCTGGTGAGGGACCCGTCCCATTCCCGGCACCGTACAGCCGGTACGCGTACGAAGTGCTCGTCAACCAGGTGAACCTCGTACCGGCGTCGGCCGCTCCCTCTTGGCTGACCGGTGCGCCACCGCATTCCAACACCATCAAGTGGGTGACCGTTCGGGTCACCCACCAGGGACGTACGCTCGCGCAGGTGTCGTCTGGCATCATCCGCGACATGCACCGTGGGCCATAACCATCGCATGCGCGTCCCGGAGATCATGATCGCGCTTGGCATCCTGCTGGTCGTCCTGGTATCGGTCCAGGGGCTCATCCATGACGCCGGGCGGTTGGTCGGGGTTAATGAGGACCTGCTCGACATTCAGCAGCGTGCGCGCATCGCGCTCGAGAAATTCTCCAAAGACGCTCAATCAGCGGCCCGCATCGTTGACGACCGCGCCTTCTTCCGCCGAGCGCCCACGGCCGCCCCGCCCACGTCGTGTGTGGGCCCCGGGTGCCCGCAGAGTGTGACCTTCGAGATCCCGAGCGCGAATGGCTTGATTTCCGGCTGCGCGTACTATGTTCGGTACGCGCGCGACACGGCAAGCCACACGTTTACGCGCCAGGTGAAGCCCGATCCGGCCCAGGGTGTGGTGGTTGGCACGGGCGGGTGCGTCGCGGCGGGCCCTGAGGTGCTGGCGGCCGCTGTCTCGGTGCTGACAATCGAGTACTGTGACACGGCCGGGGTCTGTGCAGGCGGCGTCCCGGCGGTGCCGCTCGCCCAGGTCGTCCGTGTGAACGGACACATCACCGTGGCGTCCATGAGCGGTGGGACACGGCAGCAGTTGGTGGTCAACGCCGGCGCATCACTCCTCGCCGCCCCTGCCACGGTCAGTGTCCCCGCCACTCGCGGATCGCCCCAATCGAAGTAACCTGGGGCCAGGAGGGCGATGCCTACGCGCCGTCGATGGTCTGCCAGTCCAGGGGTCGCGCTGGTCTCGGTCCTGCTGGCGATGGTCATCGTGACGATCGTGGTGGCCGCGGTGGTCATCGCTGCCATGGGCGAGACGGCGCTGGCATTCGATCAGTGGCGCGGCCAGCAGGCCATGGCTGTTGCCGAGGCCGGCGCGTACCGGGCGCTGGCCGAGCTGCGACGGCGACTTTCGGTCGACTTGGACGCGCAGGTCGGCCAGCCCACCACCGCCGCGACCGACGTTCGCCACATCTGCCGGTCGAAGGAGGCGGCGCCGCCCGACCCGACACGGGAGATCGTGGAAATCATCACCAACTATGCATACCCCGTTACGTTGGCGGCGTCCGACTGGACCCGCTCCGGCGGCACCGGGATCCTCCGACTGGGCACGACCGTATCGCCCATCCAGATGGTCGGTGCGGAACGCGGCGCGGCCGTCGGCGAGTTCCACGCCACCGTCTACATCCGGTGGTCGGGGGCACCCGCGACCTGCGTGTACGGGGCGGCGCAACCGGAGCAAGAGACGATGGGATTTGACTACGCGGTCGTCGCGGCCGGTAGCTTGGGGACCGCCGTCAGAACCGTCTGCCTGCGAAGTCCGTTCGCAGACACGTGCGCAGACTGGCTCCCGAGTGCACCCCCGGCCGGCTGGGCGGGCAGTCATGTGTTGACCGCCGGGGTCTATCAGGGGTGGCCGGTGGTGATCACACTGTCTCCAACCGGCGGTGCACCACCCGGGCTGCCGCGGCGGGATGTCTACGCAGCCGTTCGCTGGCCGACCCTCGCGCCTGCTTTCCAGAATGGTGATCCACTCTACGAACGCCCGCACTGGGAGGAGCTGGTGGGCCAATGAAACGTGTGCGGCGCTTTGGCGTGGCCGGATTCTCGCTCCTGGAGCTCGTGGTGGCCGTGGCGACCGGCGGACTGCTCCTGGCCATGCTGTTTGGCGGGCAGAACATTGTCACCAACCGCCGCCTCGTAGCGGCTTCGCGCCGGCTGACAAGCGACATGCGCCTGCTGGAGCAGCGCGCCCGAGCGGAGCAGACCTGCTACCGGATAATTTTCGACCCAGTTGGGAATACCTATGTTGTCCACCGGTACGGCGCGGCGGTGAGCCCAGCTGTAGCCGGTGGGGGCAGCCAGTGCCCCGACAGCGCGGCCTGGTCGCCTCGGCCCTACTTGATGGAGAACCCTGGTGACTCCGTTTCACGCCGGATGCCCCCAGGGGTAGATCTGGTTGCGACGTCATTCCTTTGGGACGCGATGGTGATCAGTCCGCTGGGGAACGCCAACGCGGGTACCGTGACCTTGCGGACGCCCAGCGGACAGGACCGGCAGGTGGTCGTTGAGGTGATGGGGAGGGTGCGAATCCTCCCGTGAGACCGCCCGAGAGGGTTTTCTGTCGGGCGTCCGAACGTATGTGTGATGGTCAGCGCGGGCGCGCACAGCAGGCCCGCGAACGCGACGCAGAAGGGTGGTGAGCCAAAGCCGATGGGTCTCTTCTCCAGTTCCCCTCAGGCGCAGGTTGGCATCGACATAGGCAGCGACACACTCAAGGTCGTCGAACTCGGCGGCTCCTACCGATCGGGGTTTCGGCTCCTCCACATGGGTTCTGCACCCTGCCCGCTCTCGGTTATCCGGGACGGGGTGCCGGTTGCACCCGAGGAGCTGGGCAGTCATATCCGCGCGCTCCTCGATCGCAGCGGGATCAAGCAGGACCGCGCGGTGATGGCGGTGGGCGGTCAGGCGGTGACGGTTCGCGAAGTGCGCGTGCCGCCCATGACCAAGCAGGAATTGACGGCGGCGGTCCGCTATGAGGCGGAGCGCTACCTGCCGTACAATATCAAGGAAGTCTACATGGACTACCAGGTGCTCGGAGAGGCCGCCGAGGACGGGCGCAAGATGCTCGACGTCATCGTGGTGGCTGCCCGCCAGGACGTGGTGGACCAGATCGTGGCGGTCGCCGACGCGGCCCGGGTGCAACTGCGGATCCTGGACGTCGAGTCGTTCGCGCTGCTGCGCTCCGTGGTGCCAACGTCTGCCAACGGACAGACCAGCGCGGTCGTGGACTTTGGAGCCGAGGCGTCCGACATCCTCATCACCGAAGGTTCGCGGCTGCGCTTCACGCGCAACATCCCCATTGGCGGAAGCGCGCTGCTGGCCGCGATCCGTGATGCGATGGAGGTCGACGGCGCCACCGCCCGGAGTCTCCTCGAAGAGAAGGGCGAAGTGCTCGAAGAGGGTGCGGGGACGGCCGATCCGTCGGCCGAGCGTCTGCACGATATCATTGCCCCGCACATCGGCGATCTGGTCACCGAGATCCGGCGGTCGCTGGACTACTACCAGACGCGATCGCGCGCCGCCGTGGTCAACCAGATCCTCCTGTCAGGAGGCCTGGCCCGGTTGCGCAATCTCGACCGCGCCATCGGCGCCGAGCTCGGTCTCACCACCGTGGTAGCCTCACCCTTTGTCAACGTGACGACGGGCGGGGTCACGCAGACCGACCGGTTGGGGGCCATGGGGACCACGATGGCTGTGGCGGTTGGACTTGCCATGCGAGGGGGTGACGTCGCTTGATCCGCATCAACCTTCTTCCCAGAGTTCCACGCCGCCGCCTGCCGGTGCCGCAGATTAGTGAGCTGGCCATCCCCGCGGTCGTCCTGGTGCTTCTGCTCGGCGCCTCGTTTCTGATCGCCAGGCGGACCACAGACCTGCAGGACCAGATCGCCAGGACCAACCAGGAGATCCAACAGCTCCGGCCCGTCGTGGCGCGTGTCGAAGAGCTCGACCTGCTGATTTCCAGCATGAAGAAAAAGGAAGACGTCGTCGCGGAGCTCCTCAAGCAGCAGCTGCCGGCCGCGTCGGTCCTGAACGAAGTGCGTCTGCTGATCCCCCGGGAGGTCTGGATGGTCTCGATGTCCGTCCCGGATCCCTCCTCGATCAACCTGGAGGGTCTCGCCAGGAACCACTACGCGGTGGCTCGATTGATGGACAACCTGAGCACCGGACAGCTTTTCAAGAGGGTGGACCTGACCGTCATGCAACTCGAGAAGGTGGGGCCGGTGGAAGTCGTGCGGTTCCAGGTGACCGCGACGATCGCCAAGCCCCAGGCCGCAGGAGGTGATCGCCCGTGAGAGGCTTGAGCGCCCGCGAGCGGTTGATGATTGCGATCCTGATCGCCGGGGCGTTCGCCACCGGCTTCTACGTGTTGTTCTACAGCCGGGCGATGGAGACGCAGAATCGCCTCCGGGCCGAGCTGGATCGGGCAGGGACCGAACTGGTCCGCCTACAGAACCTGGCCCAGACCAAGGATGCCAGGGAGCAAGAGTATGCCGCGCTACTCGAGCGGATCAAGCTCATTGAGGTCCGGCTGCCCCCCGAGCGTGAGATTCCGCGGCTGATCCGGCAGCTCCAAGATGTAGCGCAGGAGCTCAAGATCAAGCTGACCCTGCTGCGGCCGGGCCCGACTCAAGCGCCCGCGCAGGCCGGGAGTGCCCAGACCGCGGGAGCGCGCCAGCCAGCACCGGCACCAGCGCCGGCCGCCGGCCAGCCGGCCAGACCCGCCCCGGTCTATCAAGAGTTCCGTATCGACCTGGGTTTCGATGGGACCTATGCTGACCTGCTCGCGTACCTGGGCCGGTTGGAGAACTTCCCGCGGTTCCTGGTGCTGACCCAGCTTTCCCTGGCGCCTGGGGAACTCCCCCGGCTGAAGGCGACCATCGCGGGTAAGACGTTCGTGCTCCCGCGGGAGCGTCAGGGAGGCGGTCGGTAGCCTGGGTGCGCACGCGGTGCCGGACCGTCTCGCCAGTCTGCTCGACCGGGAGCAGGACCGGATCGCGCTGACCTGGGCGTCAGCGCTCTCACGGCTTCGGCCATCCGCATACGTGTACCGGCCCCTGGAGGAACTCCGCCGGCTGGGCCGATCGTATTTGAGCGAGCTCATCGTCTATTTGGACTCCGACGATCCCACACCATTGCGCGGCTTCATTCACCGTGAAGCCGCGCTGCGTCTCAACATGGGTTTTGGTGGCGCGGAGGTGGTCCAGGGATTCCTGGCGTTCCGCGAACTGGCGCAGGACCTGTGCGCCGAGATCGTGTCCGATGAAACGGCCCGGCTCGCGCTGTTGCGCCGCCTGACGGAAGCCACGGACTTCACGATCGTGGAGTTCGTCACCCACTTTCAACACCTCTCCGAAGAACGCGCGGGCCTGCAGGCCCGCGAGATGGAACAGCTCCAGCGGGCCCTGGTGGACCAAGCGGTGCAGGACGAGATCACCGACCTGTTCACCGCCCGGTTCTTCGATGAGCACTTGTCCGTGGAAGTCAAACGAGCCGCGCGATACAGTCGGGCGTTTACCCTGGTGGTACTCGACATCGACCACTTTCAGGCCTACCATGCCCGCTACGGACCGGCCGCGGCCGCGGACGCGCTGCGGACGGTCGCCGATGCGTTGCGTGAGTCCACCCGCGAGCTCGACGTCAAAGCCAGAACCGACGAGACCGAGTTCGGTTTAGCGATGCCGGAGACCGCTTTTGAGACGGCCATGGGCATTGCCGAGCGCCTTCGTATCGACCTGAGCGGTGTCTCTGCACCCTATGAGCCGGTGGCCGCCGGGAACCTCTCCGTGTCCGTCGGCGTGGCGACCCATCCCCTCCACGGGGTCGCGGCCCGCGACCTACACGGCGCGGCGCGCCGTGCACGCGATCGTGCGCGGCTGCTCGGAGGCAATCTGGTCATCTCAGCGGAAGGGGCCGCGGGCTAACGCCCGCGGCCCCTTCACCCTCTCGGTGTATGTGGTTTCGACTAGAGGCGTGTGCGCTGCTGCTCTTGGAGCATTCTGCCCGCCTCCGTGTGCGTCAACCAGAGGCCGGTCTGTTGATACACGACGTAGCGGAGGAAGCCCACGACGGACATGTACTGCGTCTCGGGGGAAAACGGCCTCAGGCTCTCCACCCGCGGCAGAGACACGAGGCCGATGTCAAACTGTGTCTGGGGTGCTGCCACGGCCGGCGCAGCAGCGGGCGGGGCGGCTTGGGTGCGTGGCGCGTAGACGATGATGATCGAAACGACCACACCGTCCAGGCCAAACGCGATGCCGTGCTGGTCGTAGGCCATGCCCATCAGCCCCTCGACCACCGCGTCGGCGAACTGCGCGCCGTAGACGCGCCGGACGTCCGCCACCGTCGAGCCCAGCGCGATGCCCTCGCTGGTGCGCAGCAGGCTGTTCGTCGTCGAGATGGCACGGACCACGCCGTCGGAAGTGTAGACGTTGAGGCCGTACCGTGGGTAGGTGTGGAGGAAGCCGTCTCGGAGCGTGCGGACCTCCGCCGGCTGGCCGAGCCGTGACAGCGCGGTTGGCGCCGATCGGCCGAGCAGAACACCGCCGAGGCTCTGGCCTGGCGAGATGAGCACCGGTGGAGGAGACTGTGACTGCTGTGCCACGACCGGGAGGGCTAGTCCGAGGATCAACGCGATCAGGAGGGACCAGGTGCCGCGCAGCATGATGTTTTGCCTCCTGCCAGATAGCCGCCCGGCAGCGGCCAACATCATTCCTTCTTCCTATCAATATTCCTATGCCCAACTCGTTCGTAGTCTAGTTCGGGGTGAGTCGAGTTTTTCCTGCCCTCGGCCGCGGGGAGGCGGGCCATGAGCCTTGCGGACGCCATCCTGACCGGGGCGTTCGGCGCCGTGCTGGGCAGCTTTGCCAACGTTGTTATCTACCGCGTGCCCCGCGGTGAGTCCATCGTGGCGCCTGGCTCTCGGTGTCCCCACTGCCAGACGCCCATCCGTGCCTGGGACAACGTCCCCCTGATCAGCTACGCGCTGCTCCGCGGGCGGTGCCGGGTCTGCGGCGCATCCATTGGCGTCCGCTATCCCATCGTCGAAGGGCTGATGGCGGTGTTGGCGCTCGCGGTTCGGGCACGCTTTGCCGATCCCATCGCATTTCTCGGGGCGCTGATGTTTGTCTTTCTCCTGGTCGCCATCACGTTCATCGACCTCGATCATCAGATCATTCCACACTGGCTGTCGCAACCGGGAATCTTGGCCGGTTTGGTCTTCGCGGGGCTGCAGCATCGACTGGTGCCGGCGATTCTGGCGGGTCTGGGCGCCGCCGCATTCATCCTGCTCATCTACGTCGCGAGCCTGTTGCTCTTGAAGCGCGAGGGTATGGGACTGGGCGATGCGTGGCTGGCCGCGTTGATGGGTGTCTTCCTCGGTTGGCCGGCGATCGCCTCCGCGGTGTTCCTCGGGATTCTCGTCGGCGGCGTTGCGGCGATGGTGCTGCTCGTGTTGGGCCTGCGCGGCCGGAAGGATGCGATCCCGTTTGGCCCCGCACTCGCGGCCGGCGCGGTGGGCGCGCTGTTCTGGGGCGAGGCCATCGCGCGCTGGTATTGGCGATACTGAGATCTCCGCCTCGTGCCCCGGCGGCTGAGCGCCACTCGGAGGTCTATTCTGCAGGAGTTCAGGGTAATCTGTTGAAAGGGTAGACAGTTTACGGGAGTCAGGCACGCTCGTGCACGTCCGTCAGTCGTCTGAACGTGAATAGGTTATCCCAGTACGGGGCCTGCCGGGGCTCCACCGGGACTTGAGCCACACCGTGGGGGACCTGGATGCGCAAGGCCGTTTCCTACCTACGAACACACCCGATCATGGCGCTGGCAATTGTCGTCCTGATTGCCGGCGCCTATTACGTCACCCGCCCCTCGGCGCCAGAGCCTGCGGCCACGACCCCGGCTACACCGGGAGCGCCCCAGGCACAGCCGGCACCACAGACCGGCGCGCCAGCGCCCGGCGCCGTGCCGGCTCCTGCAGCGACGCCGCGCTCGGCGGGGGGAGCAACCGATGCTGGCCGGCCGGATCCGTTCGCGCCGCTCGTGCGTCCGGCGGGGCCGGGCACTGGGACCGGACTGCCGGTTCCGCCGCCGGCGCCGCTGCCGCCGCCGCTCTTCCCTGGCCAACAGCCGGGGCAGCCCGCTCCGCCGCCACCACCGGTCCGCGATTCCAAGACCGCCCAGTTAATGGGGCTGGTGGGTGACACCGGGCAGGCCGCCGTCATCAAGCTGGGTACGGAGACATTCATCGTGTCCCCTGGTGACCTCATCAGAAACAAGATCCGGGTCACGGTCATCGACGCGAACAAGGGCCTTGTGATCCTTGAGGAAGAAGGAGAACGCTTCGAGTTGAAGATGGGAGGGGTGAGCGGAGCGCATGTCGCCGCTTAATCATCGAGCTTCAGTTAGACTCCTAACCGGACTCACCGTCGTCCTTGCGCTCGCCCTGGTGCCGGTGGCCCCGGCGCTGCCGCAGACGAACCCGGTGCGTGTCACCCAGGTCGCCGTGAAAGTCTACGGAGACACCGTGCAGCTGTCGGTGGTCGCTACTGGACCCCTGACCTACCGTACGCTGCAGCTCTCTTCGCCGGCGCGGCTCGTGATCGATCTCCCGGGCGCGACGCTGGACGCCGCGGTCCCATCATTGCTTGAGGTTGACAAGGGTGGCGTCGGGCGCGTGCGCATCGGTCAGTTCCAGGATCGACCGCCGGTGACGCGCATCGCCGTCGACACGGCGACTGCCCTGCCGTTCACGCTGGCGACCGTGTCGCCCACGGTGCTTGTAGCGAAGTTCGCCTCGCGTGGTAATGTCGCGGCTCCGGTCACCTCGCCTGCGGCGCCCATTGCGCCGCCGGCGCAGGTCGCTCAGGCGCCCGCGGTTCAGCCGGTGGCGCCCGTCGCACCACCGGTGCCCATCGCACAGGCCACACCCGTGTCGGCGCCGGGACGCATCACGCTGGAGTTCCGCCAGACCGAGCTGGCCGACGTGCTCAGCGCGCTGGCGCGGGTCTGCAATATCAACATCGTGACCGACGCCTCCGCCAAGGGTCAGGTGACAGTGCGCCTGCTCGATCTGAGCTGTGACGAGGCTCTGCGATTCATCCTTGACGCGAACAACCTAGGCTTCCGACGCATCGGCCGGAACCTGATTATCATGGCCGCCGAGAAGCTCGTGCCGCCACCGGAAGCGCCCGAGACGGTGACCTACCCGATCGGGTTCGGCGTCGCCAAGGACGTCGCGGACGCGATCCGAGCGTCCGTGCCCGGCGTCCGGGTGACCCAGGATGTCCGGTCCAATATCGTGATCGTGGTAGGCACCGTGGCCCAGCAGGAAGAGGTGCGGAAGATCCTGTCCGGCCTAGACATCCAGCTGCCCCAGGTCATGGTCGAGATCCGTGTGGTGGACGTGAACAAGAGCGTCCTCGACGAGATCGGACTGAACTGGGGGTTGACCAGCACGTGTACGCCGCCGAACTGTAACCTGATCAACATCACCGGAACAGGGCCAACCGCCACGACCCCGGGCCCCAACAACCAGATCATCATCGGGATTGGACCACTCAACATCAACGCGGCCCTGACCGCGATGGTCACCTCCGGGCGGGCGCGCGTGCTATCAGCGCCGCGGGTTGCGGTGGTCGACGGCAACGAAGCGAACGTGAACCTGGGTGACGAGATTCCGATCCCTCAGACCGACGCCAGCGGCCGCACGACCTTCACCTTCAAGCCGGTCGGGGTCATCCTGCGGATCGTGCCAAAGATCAACCGCGACGGTCTGATCACCACCAGGGTGGAGCCTGAGGTCTCGTCAGTGGTTCGGCTCATCACGAGCGTGGGCGCCCAGGTGCCGCAGATCGCGTCTCGCAAGGCCTCGACCATCGTCACCGTGCGCAGCGGCGAGTCCATCGTGATCGCCGGCATGATCACCGCCGAGGAGCGGCGGACGACCATCAAGGTCCCGCTCCTGGGAGATATCCCGATCATCGGGCTCCTGTTCCGGGCAGAGACCGTCGAGCGGAGGGAGACCGAGGTCATCTTCGTGATCACACCGCAGATCGTCCGATCCTAGGGAGACCAGCATGCGGACAGCCGTTCTCGCGGTGGGGATGGTCATACTGGTGACGGCCGTGGCGGCCGCGCAGGCCCTGCCGCCGTTCAGCGTGACCCGGCCATACTTGAAGGAGGCCGACTTTACGACCGCCATTCAGCCGTATCAGGCGGCGATCACAGCGAACGCCCGCAACGCCCAGGCGCAGTATTGGCTGGGCTTCGCACACGTCGTCGCCTACCGCCAGTGGCTCGTGGGCGCCGCGCCGTATGCCGGTGGCTACCTCGCGCGTGCCGTACCGCCACTGCAGGAGGCGATCAAGCTCGAGCCCGGGTTGATTAATGCCTACCTGGCGCTCCACGACGCGTATCACCTGAACGGCGAGTACGACAAGGCGGAGGAGATCGTCGTACAGATGCGCGCGAAGACTCGCCCGGGCTGGTTCCCGCCGATCCCCGCACCGTAGCCCGCGACCAAGCCTATGAACCGACGGAGAGCGGCCAACCGGCCGCTCTTCAATTTTCCTCCGGCCTGC
>Ga0187892_10006112_pt1 | contig 18216 bp, 15 predicted proteins | sample MA1701073metaG_FD_139345 | JGI IMG/M metagenome (GOLD analysis project Ga0187892, IMG submission 139345) | Bio-ooze microbial communities from a basaltic lava cave in the Kipuka Kanohina Cave System on the Island of Hawaii, USA - MA170107-3 metaG ... | reverse complement strand
CGCTTTCGCGGGGATGACGTCGCGAGCCGTTGTTGGCTGCACGCGTGGCTATCATCGGCGCACGAGGGAGAGGCACTTTGTCTGCACTGGAAGTCATTGTCATCGTGATCACCATCGCGACGGCGATCGCGCTGGTCGTCGCGGTGCTCGCGTTGCGTCGCGCGCCAGCGGAGGGCGTCGGCGAACGGCTTGAGCGAGAACTGCGTGCCGCAATCGATGCGTCTGCCAGCCAGGTCCGGATCGAGACCGGCGCTCGCCTGACCGAGTTGCAGACCGCGCTCGTCACGCAATCGTCCAGCCTGTCGCAAACGCAGACCGCGCAACTCGGCCAGTTTGGCCAGCACCTGACCGATCTCACCCGCTCGATTCAGCTGAGCCTCGCCGACGTGCGCAATACGCTCAACACGCAGTTGCTGTCGCTCGCGCAAGGCAACGAAACCAAGCTCGATCAGATGCGCGCCACCGTTGAAGAGAAGCTGGAGGTGACGCTGCAAGCAAGGCTGGGAGAGTCATTCAAGCAGGTGTCCGATCGTCTCGAGCAGGTGCACCGCGGTCTGGGCGAGATGCAAAGCCTCGCGCAGGGCGTCGGCGATCTCAAGCGCGTTCTGCTCAACGTCAAGTCGCGCGGTATGTACGGCGAAGTTCAACTCGCCGCGTTGCTCGAACAGGTATTGGCGCCGGAGCAGTACGCGACCAACGTGCAGACACGCCCGGGCAGCAATGAACGCGTGGAGTTCGCCGTGAAGTTTCCGGGCCGTGACGACGGCATCCCCGTGTGGTTACCTATCGATGCGAAGTTTCCGACCGAGGACTACGAGCGCCTGCTGGCCGCGCAGGAGGCAGCCGACAAGGACGCGCTTGAAGTTGCCGGCCGCGCGCTGGAAATGCGCATTCGCGCACAAGCGAAAACGATTCGCGAAAAGTATGTGGAGCCGCCGTACACGACCGACTTCGGCGTGTTGTTCGTTCCGACCGAAGGGTTGTTCGCCGAAGCGCTGCGCCGGCCGGGACTGGCCGAGGCACTGAACCGCGAACTGCGCATTCTGCTGGCCGGGCCGACGACGCTTTTTGCGATGCTCAACTCGCTGCAGATGGGGTTTCGCACACTCGCGCTGGAAAAACGCGCCGCCGAGGTGTGGCAGGTGCTCGGTGCGGTGAAGAGCGAGTTCAACAAGTTTGGCGACGTACTGATCCGCTTGCGCGGCCAACTGGAAACCGCGACCAAGACGATTGATTCGGCCGAGACGCGCACGCGCCAGATCGGCCGGGCGCTGCGCGGAGTTGAAGAATTGCCGGTCGATGAAACGGAGCAGCTGTTTCCGAACAATCGTGAGCCGTGATCCGTGATCGGTTCTCCGTTGTTCCCGCAAGGGTCCACGGACGACTAATTGCGGATCAGGAAGCCGACTTTTCACGATTGCACCAACCCATTGCGGCAGGTCTAATCAGCCACCCTTTTTTCGCACCTGCCGAAGAAACCGAACGATGCCGGACTCCTTGCTGGCACACGACCACGAACGGTGGCAGCGCTATCGCGAAGCGGTAGAACGGCTGAGCGGTGGCTACTTCGTTCTCAGTCGCGCGCGTGTGCTGATGGAGGTCAGCCAGTCGCTGTGCGAAATGCTCGGGTGCAATCCCGCGGAGATGATTGGCCGCTCGCCACTGGACTTCGTCACGCCGGAAAGCGCGACGCGCATGCGCACCGTGCTGGACTCGATCGAAACCACCGTGTCGCGTACCACCCGGTACGACGCTTTACGTCCCGATGGCACGATCGTTCCGGTTCTGGTCCGCTCGCTGACCCATCGCGATGCGACCGGCGAGGTCGAAAGCTCGATCGGATTCGTCACCGATCTGACGGAGATCGTCGAAGCGCAGAAGAACGTTGCCGAATCCGAGCGCGAGTTACGCGGCATTCTCGACAACCTGCAGGACGCGTACTACCGCACCGACGCGCGCGGGCTGATTATTCGCGCATCGCGCTCGGCGCTGCGCCTGCTGGGGTGCACGCAGGAAGAAGTCATTGGGCTTCCGCTCGCGGATTTCTACTGGTATCCGGAGGATCGCGCTCGCTTTCTCGCGGCGCTGGTGGCAAACGGCGGTTCCATCGAGCAGTACGAATGTTTGCTGCGTCATCGCAGCGGTCGCGCAATGTGGGTGTCGACAAGCGCGCATTTCATCTACGACGCGCTGGGAAAACCGGCCGGCGTGGAAGGCACCACACGCGATGTGACCGATCTGCGGCGCGCGCGCGAAGAGCTGCGGCTGGCGGCGCGTGTTTTCGAGGTGGCTGCCGAAGCGATCGTCATCACGGACCCGTCGTTCGCCGTGGTATCCGTCAATCCGGCGTTTACACAGTTAACCGGTTGGCTCGCAACCCAGGCGGTGGGCCGCTCGATCTTTGAATTTGCGAACGGCGCCGCACGGACCGATCTGGAAGGGCAGCTTGGCGAAGCGCTGAAAACGCAAGGCCAGTGGAACGGTGAAGTTTGGGCACGCCGCAGCGACGGGGGCGGCTTTCCGAGCTGGTTGTCTGCTTCGCTCGTGCGTGATGAGAGCGGCCAGCCGACGCATGCGGTGCTGCTGTATTCGGACCTGACTGAAAGCAAGGCCAGCCAGCAACGCATCGAATTTCTGGCACATCACGATTCGTTGACCGAACTGCCGAACCGGTTGCTGTTCCGCGACCGCGTGGAACAGGCGATCGCGCGCGCGGCGCGCGCCGGCAACTCGATTGCGCTGCTGTTCATCGATCTCGATGACTTCAAGATCGTCAACGACACGTATGGTCACGAGGCGGGCGACGACGCGCTACGTGAGATCGCACGCCGCCTGCGCGGTTGCCTGCGCGAGACCGACACCGTCGGCCGGCACGGCGGGGACGAGTTCCTGATCGTCGTGAGCGATCTGACCGACGTTGCCGTCGCGCGGCAGATCGCGGTCAACGTGCGAGATTGCCTCGCGAAACCGCTGCAGATCGATGGACGCGAGTCGGTGATCGGCTGCACGATCGGTATCGCGGTGCATCCAGGCGACGGCACCGACTACGACACGCTGGTGCGCAACGCGGATGCCGCGATGTACGCGGGAAAAAACGCGGGGAGGCGACAAATCAGGTCGTTTCGTGATCCGTCACAACTGTCATTCCGGGCTAACTAGATCTTCGCAAGCCGCTCCAACGCTCGCTCGAGCGTCTCGTCCTTCTTCGCAAAACAGAACCTCGCGACGCGTGCGTCGAACGGCGGGTCGTAGAACACCGACACTGGAATCACCGCTACGCCGTGCTTGGTGACCATCTCGTGGGCAAATTTTTCCTCGGACAGATTGGAGATCGCCGAATAGTCGGCCAACACGAAGTACGTGCCTTCACAGGGCAGCAGGCGAAAGCGCGACAACGCCAGGCCGCGGCAGAAAAAATCGCGCTTGGCCTGATAAAAGGCGGGCAGATTCAGATACGGCGCGGGATCTTCAAGGTACGCCGCGAGCGCATGCTGCGCCGGCGTGTTGACCGCGAAAACGTTGAACTGATGCACCTTGCGAAACTCTGTGGTGATCGGGGCCGGTGCGCAAACGGTACCGATCTTCCAGCCGGTGGCGTGAATCGTCTTGCCGAAGCTCGATATCACGACCGTCTGATTCGCCAGCAACGGCGAGCCAGCCAGCGAACGGTGCGGCTCGCCATCGAACACGATGTGCTCGTACACCTCGTCACTGAGCAGAAACACGCCGGTTTGATCGACAATCGCTTCCAGCGCGCGCAAATCCGATTCGCGGATGCGGCGACCGGTTGGATTGTGTGGAAAGTTGAGCATCAGCAGTCGCGTCCGCGGTGTCATCGCGGCGCGCACGCGATCCCAGTCCGGTGCGTAGCCGTTGCGATGATCCAGCGGAACGAATACCGGCGTGCCGCCCGCGAGCAGGATGGAGGGAACGTAGCTGTCGTACGCCGGTTCCAGCACGATGACTTCGTCACCGGCGCGCACCAGCGCAAGCACCGCACTCAGGATCGCCTGCGTCGCGCCGGCGGTGATCGTGATCTCGCTCTCGGCGTCGTAGCGGTGGCCGTACAGGCGCTCGTTCTTCGCTGCAACGACCCGACGGAGCGCTGGCACGCCCGCCATCGGCGCGTACTGGTTGTGTCCCTGCATGACGGCATCCGCGAGACAACGCTGCAGGCGCGGGTCGCAGTCGAAATCGGGGAAACCCTGACCCAGATTTACTGCACCGTGTTTCGCTGCGAGCGCCGACATCACCGTGAAAACGGTGGTGCCGACGCGCGGCAACTTGGACGGGCCGAGCCGCGCGATCGAAGCGGCCGTGTTGGAGCGATCGTTTGACATCGTTGTGAGTCTGAGCTTCGCAGAACAATTCCGCTGCCGTCATTCCGGCGAATGCCGGAACCCAGTGTCTTGTATTCGTCCGAAAGTCGCTGGATTCCGGCATTCGCCGGTATGACTAGCATAATTCGTCGCGAACCGACCGCCTTCCGTTTCCCTTCATCACACTGAATGATCGTCGCCACCGGCAACAGAGTTCGGCTGCGCCTGGCGGAGTTGCGCGACCGCGAGCCGGCGTGGACATGGATGGCGCGTTCGGACCTGACGGCCGATACGCTGGGTCCATCGCTTTATGCCGATCGATCGACGCCCGGCTTTGATTCGTTCTGCGACGATCATCCGCCTTTTGTATTTGACGGCACGCAGCCGTTCGACGGGCGTGCGTTGATTATCCAGACCAACGGACTCGACATCGGTTTCCTGGGTTACCGCCAGATCAATCTGCAGCACGACCTGGTTGAACTCTACATCTGGCTCGCGTCGCGAGCACTCGCCGGGCAGGGACATGGCTCCGAGGCTTTGCAGCTGGCTTGCGGGTGGATGCAGAAGACCTTCGGCGTCAATCGATTCGTGTTGCGACCGTCACGGCGCAACGTACGCGCACTGCGCGCGGTGCGCAGAGCGGGTTTCCGCGAGACCGATCTTCAGGCGCATGAGGTCGTTGGCAAACTCGGGTTGCCGCGCGGCAACCATGCGGACGAAGTGCTGCTGTTTCGCAGCCTGCCGCTGCCGCCGGTTTCGCTGACCGTCGATCCGCAGCGCGTCTACGTCTTCATCGACAGCGAGTTCACCAATCTGACCGAACCGCGCCTTATCAGCGTCGGCGCAGTGGGCACCGATGCGGCCGCTTTTTACTGCGAGTTGTCGGACTGGCCGCGCGATGCGTGCAGCGAATTCGTGCGAGCACACGTGCTTCCGCTGCTCGACGGCGACGCCGTTCCGCATCCGGTCGCGGCCGATTCGCTTGCCCGCTGGCTCGCCGAACGCGCCGAGCATGCTCCGGTGACGGTGGTCTCGGACTCGGGCTTCGACCGCTGGGCGATCTCCGATCTGCTCGGGCGCGAAGACCTGCCATCGCGGGTCGAGTGGCTGCGCGTTCCCATTGCGCCTGAAGAACTCGACGCGCTCGCAACCGAACTGCGCCTGCGCCGCCATCACGCGCTCGACGATGCGCGCGCGTTGCGGTATGCGGTGTTATCAGCTCACGGAAACACCGGCATCATCGGCTCCACGCCGCGGTCCGCCACTTCGGGATGACGCTTGGCCACGAGCGCCTGCACTTCTTCTACGCGCGCGACCGGCACGTCGACCATCAACAGGATTTTTCCGGCGTCGATCTCGCGCTCGAACGGTTTGAGCATCTGATTCGGTGTTGACAGCCCGACGAGCGTCGATGACCAGCCGCCGAAAAGGCCGCCGCCGATCACGCACAGGATCAAGGTACCAAGGCCGAACTCGAAACCGCCGATCGGTGTGAGCTTCAGATAAAGCCCGAGCACCATGCCGCCGATGACACCGAGCCCGACGCCGAGCATCAACGCATGGCGCAGGTCTGATTTCTGAACGAAACTCGCCTCATGCAGCTCGCCGAGCGACATGCCGCGGCGACCGAGAAAATGCATGTGCTTGTCTTCGACGCGCGCGAGCAGCAGATCGTTGGCAGTGGCGATTGCGCTCGCGAGGTCGGGCAGAACGAAGTACAGCCGTCTACGCATACGACCTCCTGCAACAGCACGGCATGTGGCCGTGGGCGGCGGTATAGGCCCCGCATGAGCGGGCGTCAAGTTGACCGAGGATTGAGGATTGAGGATTGAGGATTCAGGATTCAGGATTGAGTGCATCCGCGGCGCAGGTCGGGTCGTATTGCTTTTGATGAAACTCTTCAACTCTCGGCGTCGCACGGCAGCGCTCATGGCTTTGCTGGCACTCGCGGCGGGCGTTGTCGCCGCCGCGTGTTCGCCGCTCGCGGCAATCAACGCGTTTGTCGCTTCGGATACATACGAATTTTTCTCGGCGCGCTATGGCGCGGACGGTCGGCACGCGCTTGATATCTACAGGCCGCGGGCAGCAACCGGTACGGCACCGGTGGTCGTGTTCTTCTATGGCGGCAGCTGGCGCGACGGCGAACGCAACGACTATCGGTTCGTCGGCGAAGCGCTTGCGGCGCGCGGCATTGTTGCGGTCATCGCGGACTACCGCGTCTATCCGCAGGTTCGCTATCCCGACTTTCTGCGTGACTGCGCGCAAGCGGTGGCGTGGACCAAACACGAGATCGCGCGCTTTGGTGGCGATGCGCAGCGCGTGTTCGTCGCCGGGCACAGCGCCGGCGCATACAACGCCGCGATGATCGCGCTTGACGCGCGCTGGTTGCGCGAAGTAGGGTTTGCGCCGTCCGAGCTGTCGGGCTGGATCGGGCTCGCCGGACCGTACGACTTTTTGCCGATTCGCAATCCCGACGTGAAACCCGTTTTCTTTTTTCCGGATACTCCGCCCGAATCGCAGCCGATCGCGCACGTGTCGTCCGGTGCTCCGCCCGCTCTGCTGCTGGCGGCGGCGAATGACAGCGCTGTCAATCCGGTTCGAAATACGGAAGCGCTGGCGGCGCGCCTGCGCGACGCGGGAGTACCCGTGCGCGCGAAAGTCTTCGATGGCGTAAGCCACACGACGCTGGTAGCGACTTTGGCGCAGCCGCTGCGCTCGCTGGCGCCCGTGCTTGACGAAATGGTTGCGTTCGTCGCAGCGCCTACGCGTTAGGCAGCCTCTACACAGGCCGAAATCCGCCAGCCAACACCGCGCGACCGACCGCGCGGCCCTGGTCCAGTCCCAGCAACACGGCGCGGCGGAAGTGGAATCCCACATAGATGCGCGATTCCGCGTTTTCCAGCGCGGCCTGTGAGAACCGCGTGTAGGACCGGCGCGCGCCCGGAAGACTGTCGCTCGTCAGCGTGAACGCTTGGGCATCGCCACCCAGCAGGTCGGCGAGCACAACTTCGGCCGCGCCGCCGGCGGCTGCATGGGCGCTCGTGTAATCGGGAGTCGGTGGCGTGGGCGTAAAGGGCAACCAGTTCGTATCGGCCACCGTGACGGAATTGCCGTCAGTTTCGGCCGATCGGATCGCGGTCACGGGGCGCCAGAACGCGTAGTGATACTTCGATTCGAAATTGACGATCAATGCATCGCACATCGCCACGTGCACGAGCGCATACAAGCGCGCCTGCTGCCAGCCGTCCAGGGCCTGCGCAACGGCGCGTTCGCGTGCGAGCCGGTTCCAGGCCGGTGGGCAGTTTTCCAGCCAGAAGCGACCGATCTCGGTTTGATCCGCCGTGCGCGTCGAACTGTTGATCGTGCCGACGCTTTTGACTTCGTTGAAGTCCGTTGCGTATGCCGCGCTGGCAAGCGCATCGGGTGGCGGTGCGCGCAGCGCGGTCGCGTCGGGTATCACAAAGGGGCGCACCTGACCCCAGCGCGAATAAACGCCGCGCGCAAGAACGTTCGGAATCGAGCGGTATTGCCCGGGCGCAGTCCCGTCCGGCCAGGTCACATCGGCTTGCGCGGCACCGTCGCCGGTGCGCGCGGTGACAACGGCCTGCGCGCACCGGGTGCCGATCGCAATGCCGTCGTCCTTCGCGGCGCCCGCCGTTATGCCACCGAGGATCGCGGCGAGCTGTTGGTTTACCAGCGCGGACTGTGAGGGCACGATGGCGAGCAGTACGTCGTGCGTGGCTTGCGCCGCGGCAGCGGCCGGATGAGCGCCCGCGGCAAGCGTGTCCGTCAGATACGGAGCGAAGCGGCGTTGAATCGAGTTCAACGCGTCATGCACCGCGACCCACACCATTGCGCAGAGCCGTGATTCCTGGTTGGAGAACAACCCAGCGCCGGCAGCCTGAGCGGCAGCGAGCACAGCCATCGCATCCGTGTTGCAGCGGGCGATGATGCCGGCGTCGAGTGGTGGAGCGGGCGGAGGCGGCGGTGGCGGAGGAGGCGGTGAAGGAGGGGGCGGAGACGGCGGAGGTGGCGGAGGCGCCGGTGTCGGTCCGGGATTAGGCGCCGGCGCTTCGTCGCCGCCCCCGCAACTCGTCAGGGCTCCTGCGACCGGCAACCACACCAGCGCGAACAAAGTTTCGCGTCGCTTCATCTTTGACCCTCGCGTCCGAACCCGCCGAATGTGGGCCGTGCGCGAGGATGCTGCGCGCCGTGCCGCGGCGGTGGCGGGACTGCCGCGGGCGAGCGTCAAACAGCAAATCGGGTGCCCGTGCCCGCAGCGGCTTCTTCGCCGCTGATCGGATGCGTTTACTCTGGCTGGGGGTGCACGAGGGGCCGCCGAGCCTCCTCGTTCCGATCATGCCGCCAGCAACTGCCGTAAAACGTACGGCAGGATGCCGCCGTGCCGGTAGTAGTCGACTTCGATCGGCGTATCGATGCGCAGCGTGAGTACGACACGTTGGGTCGACCCGTCGGCGCGCCGAATGACCAGCGTCATGTCCTGCTGCGGCCGGATGTCGTTCTCGATTCCCAAGAGATCGAAGCTTTCCGTTCCGGTGATGCCTAGCGTCTCGGCACTGTCGGCGCCCTTGAACTGCAGGGGCAGCACACCCATGCCGACGAGGTTGCTGCGATGGATGCGCTCGAAGCTGCGCGCCACGACCGCCTTGACGCCGAGCAATTGCGTGCCCTTTGCAGCCCAGTCACGCGACGAACCGGTGCCGTATTCCTCGCCGCCGAAGACGACGGTGGGTATGCCCGCCGCGATGTATTTCATCGCGGCGTCGTAGATCGACATCCGTTCGCTCGACGGTTGGTGGAGCGTTAGGCCGCCTTCGATGCGCGAGCCATCGGCCTGCGGCGGAATCATCAGGTTCTTGATGCGCACGTTGGCAAACGTGCCGCGCAACATGACCTCGTGATTGCCGCGCCGCGAGCCGTACGAGTTGAAATCGGCCTTCAGCACGTTGTTCGCGATTAGCCATTTGCCGGCCGGCGATGTGTCCTTGATCGAACCCGCGGGCGAAATGTGATCGGTCGTGATCGAGTCGCCGAAGATGCCCAGCGCGCGCGCGTTCGAGACCATCGGCATCGCGCGCGGCTGCATCGAAAAATCCTCAAAGAACGGCGGCTCGGCGATGTAGGTCGACTTCGGCCAGTTGTAGGTCTGTCCGGTGCTCGACCCGACCTTCTCCCACAACTCGCCCGGTTGGCTCTTCACCTTCGCGTAGTTGGCGGCGAACGCCTTGGGATCCATCGCATGCTTGAGCAGCGCGTAGACCTCGTCGCTCGTCGGCCACACGTCACCGATCCACACATCCTTGCCGTTCTTGCCTTTGCCGAGCGGTTCGGTCATCAGGTCTTTTAATACGGTGCCCGCGATCGCGTAGGCAACCACCAGCGGAGGTGACGCGAGGAAATTGGCCTTCAGGTTCGGGTGAATGCGCGCCTCGAAATTGCGGTTGCCCGACAGCACCGCCGCGCACACCAGATCGTTCTTGATGATCACATCGTTGAACTCGGGGGCGAGATCGCCGGCATTGCCGATGCACGTGGTGCACCCGTAAGCCGCAACGGCGAAGCCGAGTTTTTCGAGATAGGGAAGCAGGCCGGTCTTCGTCAGATACTCGGTGACGATGCGCGAACCCGGAGCGAGCGATGTCTTCACCTGCTTGCGCACGGTGAGGCCGCGTTCGACCGCTTTCTTGGCGAGCAGTCCGGCGGCGAGCAGCACGCCCGGATTGGACGTGTTGGTGCACGAGGTGATCGCGGCGATCAAAACATCGCCGTTGCCGATCGTCAGGCCGGCGGGCGCGTGTTTCGTGGCGGCCGAGGCTTGCGTGGAGTCGAGAGTGGAGCGGTTACCAACCATCTCGACCACGTTGCGCGCGGCGCCCGGTTGCACCGGCGGGGCGTCGCCGTTGCGCTGGCCGTCGCCAAACCGCACCGGATAGCGGCTCGTGAGCTTCTCCGCCGGCTGGTTGAACCCGTTTTCCGCAATCGGCTGGCTGAAGAGCGACGTGAATTTTGTCTTCACATTGCCGATCTCGATGCGGTCCTGCGGCCGCTTCGGCCCAGCGAGTGACGGCGCCACCTTGGCAAGGTCCAGCGTCACCACGCTCGAGTAGTCGATGTCGCCCGCTTTCGGCACGCCGAACAACTGCTGCGCCTTGAAGTACGCCTCGAACGCGGCGATCTCGTCGCGCGTGCGACCGGTGCCTTCGAAGTAGGTGATCGTTTTCCCGTCGATCGGAAAAAATCCCATCGTCGCGCCGTACTCGGGCGCCATATTGGCAACGGTGGCACGGTCGGGCAGCGCGAGCGATCCGGTGCCTTCACCAAAGAACTCGACAAACTTTCCTACGACCTTTTCCTTGCGCAGCATTTCGGTGATGGTCAGCACAAGGTCGGTGGCCGTGACGCCTTCGCGCAGCCGGCCCTTGAGATTCACGCCAACGACGTCTGGCGTGAGGAAATAAACCGGCTGGCCCAGCATGCCGGCCTCGGCCTCGATACCGCCGACGCCCCAGCCCACCACGCCGATACCGTTGATCATTGTCGTGTGGCTGTCGGTGCCGACCAGCGTGTCCGGGTAGTAGATGCCGTCCTTGTGATGCACGCCGCGCGCAAGGAACTCAAGGTTGACCTGGTGAACGATGCCGAAGCCCGGCGGCACAACACCAAACGTATCGAACGCCTGCATGCCCCATTTCATGAACTCGTAGCGCTCGCGGTTGCGCGTGAATTCGAGCTTCATGTTGAGGTCGAGTGAATCTTTGCCGCCGTAGTGATCGACCATCACCGAGTGATCGACCACGAGATCCACCGGCACCAGCGGCTCGATGGTCTTTGGATTCTTGCCGGTGCGCGCTGCCACGTTGCGCATCGCCGCCAGATCAGCGAGCAGCGGAACGCCCGTGAAGTCCTGCAGCACCACGCGCGCGACGATGAACGGAATCTCGTCGGTACGCGCCGCTACCGGCTGCCAGCTCGCCAACTGCCGGATGTGCTCTTCGGTCACCTTCTTGCCGTCGCAGTTGCGCAGCACCGCCTCGAGCACGATGCGGATCGAGACCGGCAGGCGGTTGACGTTGGGAAAAGTCTGCGCCAGCGCGGGCAGCGAATACATCTTGCCCGTTTTGTTCGCGCCCGCCTTGAATTCCTTCAACGTGTTGAATAGGTTGTGCGCCATCTTTCTCTCCGTTGCTCGTCCCCCCGGCGCAGGCCGGGGCCTAATCTCAAGCGCGGCAACTTGGGCCCCGGCCTTGCGCCGGGGCGACAGCTGCAAGCATCGCCTTTACCCCTTCAGCCGAATCTGCACGTCGTACAGCAAGCCCTTGTCATCCTGACAGGTGCCGCCGCCGCTGCGACTCGAGCCGAGGCCTTTGAAGTCGCACCGCAATCCGGTGCCATCAGCCGCTTGCAACAGTGCCTTGGCTTCACCGCCCTGCGGGTTGTCTACCGTTACGACGGTGCCCAAACCCCCGCGGCGACCCCAGCCGCCGAAACCGAATCCACCCGATACGTACGCGTTCGAGCGGTCCGGCGCGGCAACCACCCAGGTGCCGGTGTAGACCTTGTTGTCGATGGCTATGGTGACATCGGCCTGATCTGTTCCGGCCCTTTGCACCGCTTCGCCGGTGTAGACGGTGCCGCTAGTACGTGGCATCAGCGTCAACTCGTAGGTCGAGGCGCAAGCGGCCAATGCCGCGGCGGCTAGAAGTGGGACGACTCTTTTCATACGACCTCCTTGCGATCGATAGTCAAGTGACCATCAGATCGACAAATTCGTTCACCGGCGTGGCTGCCAGCGTTGGTGCATCAAGGCACAGATCGAGAATCGCCTGCGCCTGCCTGGCCGCGAAAACGCGCGCGAGATTGGTCTTGAACTTTTCGACCAGCACCGGCATGCCTTCGTTGCGGCGGCGCTTGTGGCCGATCGGATACTCGACGGCGATCTCCGCGAGCTTCGTTCCGTCATTGAACTCCACCGCCAGCGCATTGGCGATCGAGCGCTTTAAAGGGTCGTGATAGTCGCGAGTGAACTGCGGGTCTTCGACGCAGTCGATTTTTTCGCGCAGCCTGTCGATGCGCGGATCACGCGCGATTTCGTCTTCGTAGTCTTGCGCGGTCAACCTGCCAAAAAGTACCGGCACCGCGACCATGTACTGGATGCAGTGGTCGCGGTCGGCCGGATTTGCGAGCGGGCCTTTCTTGTCGATGATGCGGATGCAGGCTTCGTGCGTGCGGATCGTGATGCGCTTGATGTCTTCGGCCGTCTTTCCCCGTTTGCCCAACTCGCCGTGGATCGTCATCGCCGCTTCGACCGCCGTCTGCGAATGAAACTCGGCGGGAAACGAAATCTTGAACAGCACGTGCTCCATCACGTAACTGCCGTAGTCGCGCTGAAACCTAAACGGGTTGCCCTTGAACAGCACGTCATAGAAACCCCAGGTCTTCGCGCTCAGCACCGACGGATAGCCCATTTCTCCAGTGCGCGCGATCAGCGCCAGCCGCACCGCGCGGCTCGTGGCATCGCCCGCCGCCCAACTCTTGCGCGAGCCGGTGTTCGGTGCATGTCGATACGTGCGCAGCGACTGGCCGTCGACCCACGCGAGCGACAACGCATTGACGATCTCGTCCCTCGACAGGCCGAGCATCTGCGCGACCACCGCGGTGGACGCGACCTTGACCAGCACCACGTGATCGAGGCCGACCTTGTTGAACGAGTTCTCCAGCGCGATACAGCCCTGTATCTCGTGCGCCTTGATCATCGCCGTCAGCACGTCGCGCACGACGAGCGGCGGCCTGCCTTTTGCCGCCGCGTTGCGGCTCAACCAATCGGCCGTCGCCAGAATGCCGCCGAGGTTGTCCGACGGATGCCCCCATTCCGCGGCGAGCCAGGTGTCGTTGAAGTCGAGCCAGCGGATCATTGCGCCGATGTTGAAGGCTGCCTGCACCGGATCGAGTTGATGCGATGTGCCCGGCACTTTCGCGCCATTCGGAACGACGGTACCCGGCACGACTGGTCCGAGGAGTTTGGTGCAGGCGGGATACTCCAGCGCCTCGAAGCCGCAGCCGAGTGTGTCCATCAGGCAGTACCGCGCCGTTTCATACGCCTCATCGCTCGTGACCCTGTAACCGATCACGTAGTCGGCGATGTCGGTCAGGACCTTGTCCGGCTGCGGACGCACGGTGCTGATGTGGCTGCCCATGAGTTGTCTATTTTTTCGATGCCGCGGATTTGGATTTCTTCTTGCACGAGAGTGGTTGCTCGAGCAAGCCGGCGAATTCAAGCGTCGCGTCGTCGCCCTTGATTTGCCACGTTACTTTGCCGTCAGCGCTGGCATACCGCGCGCCCGAGAGTCTTACTTCAACGCGATTGCCGATGTACGTGACCCACGCTTCCTCGCGCGCGCGGCGCGGATGGAAGTTGAAAAGCACCGCGCGGCCGTTGTCGCATTCCCACTCGGTGGTGATCGGCCTCAGCGGGCCGGTGTTTTGCGCGAGCGTGGGGGCCGCGGCAAATCCCGCGATCGCTGCGACGATGGAAAGACGCCACGTCTTCATTTTCGTTTCTCCATCGGCACGAACTTCCGGTCTTCCGGCCCGACGTAGTTCGCGCTCGGCCGGATGATCTTGTTGTCGATGCGTTGCTCGATGATGTGCGCGCTCCATCCGCTGCTGCGCGAAATCACGAAGAGCGGCGTGAACATCGCGGTCGGTACGCCCATCATGTGATAGCTGACCGCGCTGAACCAGTCGAGGTTGGGAAACATCTTCTTGATGTCCCACATCACGGTCTCCAGCCGCGCGGCGATGTCGAACAGCTTCATGCTGCCCGCCTCGCGCGACAGCTTGAGCGCGACTTCCCGGATGACTTTGTTGCGCGGATCGGCGACTGTGTACACCGGATGGCCGAAGCCGATGATGACTTCCTTGTTTTCGACACGGCGCCGGATGTCCGCTTCCGCCTCATCCGGGTTGTCGTAGCGATTCTGCGCGTCAAAGGCAAACTCGTTGGCGCCACCGTGCTTGGGCCCGCGCAGCGCCCCGATTGCACCGACGATGGCGGAGTAGAAGTCCGATCCGGTGCCGGCGACCACACGCGCGGCAAAAGTCGACGCGTTGAACTCGTGCTCCGCGTACAGATTGAGCGACGTATGCATCGCCCGCACCCACATCGCGCTCGGCTCCTGGCCATGTAGCAATTGCAGGAAATGGCCGCCGATCGAATCGGCATCGTTTTCGACTTCGATGCGCCGGCCGTTATGGCTGTAGTGATACCAGTAGAGGAGGGCAGAACCGAGGCAGGCCAGCAATCGATCGGCGATGTCGCGCGCGCCGCCGACGCTGTGGTCTTCTTTCTCCGGCAGCAGGCAGCCCAGAGTCGACACGGTCGTACGCAGCACGTCCATCGGGTGGCTGGAGGCGGGCAGCCATTCGAGTACGGCCTTGACGTTGGCCGGCAGTCCGCGCAACGCCTTCAGTTTGGTCTTGTAGTCACGCAATTCAGCTGCGGCCGGCAATTTTCCGTGGATCAAGAGGAACGCGATTTCCTCGAACTCGCACTCGCCGGCGATATCGAGAATGTCGTAGCCGCGATAGTGCAGATCGTTGCCGGTGCGTCCGACCGTGCACAGCGCTGTATTGCCCGCCACGACGCCGGACAGCGCGACGGATTTTTTCGGTTTGGGTCCTGCGGCGGGTTGCTGCGCGTCGTTCATCCTATCTCTTCCTTGCGAACAACTCGTCCAGTTTCCGTTCGTAATCGTGATAGCCGATAACGTCGTAGAGCTCGGCGCGCGTCTGCATCGTGTCGACAACGCTTTTCTGAGTGCCGTCGCGGCGGATCGCAGCGTAGACGTTGAGCGCCGCCTTGTTCATTGCGCGGAACGCCGACAGCGGATACAGGGCCATGGCAACGCGAGCGCTGCGCAGCTCGTCGATGGTGAAGTAGGGCGTTGCGCCGAACTCGGTGATATTCGCCAGCAATGGCGCTTTGACCGCGGCTGCGAACCTGCGATACGTCTCGAGGTCGCCCGCCGCTTCGGCAAAGATGCCATCGGCGCCGGCATCGACGCAAAGGACGGCGCGTTCGATCGCGCGCTCCACCCCTTCGGCGGCGATCGCATCGGTGCGTGCGATGACGAAGAAGTCCGGATCGGTGCGGGCGTCGACCGCCGCCCGCACACGGTCCGCCATCTCTTCGGCGGAAACGACTTCCTTGCCCGGCCGGTGGCCGCAACGCTTCGCACCGACCTGATCTTCGATGTGCAGCGCTGCCGCGCCGAACTTGCAGAGCGACTTCACGGTGCGCGCAATGTTGAATGCGCTCGGTCCGAAGCCCGTGTCGACATCGACCAGCAACGGCAGTTCGCACACGTCGGTGATACGGCGGACGTCGGTGAGCACATCGCCGAGGGTGTTGATGCCAAGGTCGGGCAAACCGAGGGACCCGGCGGCCACGCCTCCGCCGGACAGATAGATCGCGCGGTAGCCAACCTGCTGTGCCATCAAGGCATGGTTGGCGTTGATCGCACCGACGATTTGCAGCGGCTGCTCGGCCTTCAAAGCCGCGCGAAAGCGGGTGCCCGGAGAGGTGCTCATCGCACTTCCGCGGGCTGCATCAGCTTCAACACATTGCCTTCGCTATCGGCGAACAGCGCCAGCCGCCCCCACGACTGCTCCGATTCGCTCAGGACATTCACGCCGCTGCGCCGCAGATAGCTCGCGTCGGCGGCCACGTCGGTTGAGCGCAAGGTCAGCGTTGCGCCGTGGCGGGCGCCGTGCTCATCGTGTTCGACGGCAGGTACCGGCTGGCCGCCACTGCCGTGCAGGCCGACGCGCGCACCGAAGCATTCGAGCGAAGTCCAGTGCTCGTTGCTGTCGATCACACGCATGCCGAGCAGGTCGCGATAGAACGCCACCGCGCGCACCATGTCGGTCACGTTGTAGTAAACGTCCTGCACGCCGACGATCATGCTCGCCTCTACATCCAGCAAATGGCTGAAGGCCAGTGCTGCGCGAACCTCCCCTCTCCCCTCGTGGGAGAGGGGCGGGGGAGAGGGGGCTGAGCGTTCGAACTGTCAGTCATTGACGTAACGCTCAGTAGTTCAGCAAGTGTTTGACGCCGTCCCGCTCTTCCAGCAGTTCTTTGAGTGTGTTGTCCATCCTGCCGCGCGAGAACTCGTCGATCTGCAATCCTTTGACGACCTCGTATCGACCGCCGGCGCAGATCACGGGCACCCCGTAAATGACTTCTTCCGGAACTCCATAGTTGCCGTCCGAAGCAACGCCCATCGTGACCCAGCGGCTATTCGTTCCGAGCACCCAGTCGCGCACATGATCGATGGCCGCGTTCGCCGCCGACGCGGCCGATGACAGCCCGCGTGCATCGATGATCGCCGCGCCGCGTTTGCCCACCGTGGGGATGTAGACATCGCGGTACCAGGTCTCGTCGTTCACCAGGGACTTTGCCGGCGCACCGTCGACGGTGGCGAAGCGGATGTCCGGATACATCGTCGGCGAATGATTGCCCCACACGATCAGTTTTTCGATCGACGCGACTGGCTTGCCGGTGCGCGCCGCCAGTTGCGACAGCGCGCGGTTGTGATCGAGCCGCATCATCGCGGTGAAATTTCGTCTCGGCAGCGACGGCGCCGATTTCATCGCGATATACGCGTTCGTGTTGGCCGGATTGCCGACCACGAGCACCTTGACGTTGCGCTTGGCCGCGTTGTCGAGCGCCTTGCCTTGCGCGGTGAAGATCTGCGCGTTGGCCGCCAGCAGATCCTTGCGTTCCATACCGGGGCCGCGCGGGCGCGCTCCAACCAGCAACGCGATGTCGGTGTCTTTGAAGGCCGCGCTCGGATCGCTGTGCGCCTCCATGCCGGCCAGCAGCGGGAACGCGCAGTCTTCCAGTTCCATCATCACGCCCTTGAGCGCTTTTTGCGCCTTCTCGTCGGGGATCTCCAGCAGCTGCAGGGCGACGGGCTGGTCCTTGCCTAGCATTTCGCCCGACGCGATTCGGGGAAGCAGCGCGTAACCGATCTGACCTGCGGCGCCGGTCACGGCCACGCGAACGGGAGCTTTACTCATTCAGTGTCTCCGGAGGGGCGAAGTATCTGGCGGACCGCTTGGCGGAAAGCTGCGGAAGTTTAGGTCAGTCGGGCGAGCATACTCTTCTATAAGACATAAGAATTTTGGCATTTGACCGCAAATCCGCCGTTTCCTGTGCTTCAATCGCGCCATGGCAGCTTCGCAATCGGTCCGACCTGCGACTAGCGATGGCGGCAACGGCGCGGCGGAGAGCGCCGGCTCCGCGGTGTTCACGCCGCTGTACAAGCAGATCAAGCGCCTGGTCATCGACGATCTCGACCGCGGTGCGTGGAAGCCGGGCGAACTGATCCCGAGCGAACAGGAGCTCGCGGTGCGCTTCCAGGTCAGCCAGGGAACCGTGCGCAAGGCGATCGACGAACTCTCGGCCGAGAATTTGCTGACCCGCCGGCAAGGCAAAGGAACGTTCGTCGCCACGCACGACGAGCCGCGCGCGCAGTTCCGCTTCCTGCGTATCGTGCCCGACGAAGGCGAACCGGCGCCGGCGCAAAACCGTTTTCTCGATTGCCGGCGCGTGCGCGCCACCGCCGATGTGGCACGCGTGCTCGATCTGAAAACCGGCGACACGGTGATCTTCGTGCGGCGGCTGCTGATGTTCGGCGCGGACCCGCTGGTGCTCGACGATATCTGGCTGCCCGGTGCGCTGTTCAAAGGCTTGACCGCCGAGCGGTTGGGACAGCATCACGGTTCGATGTATGCGCTGTTCGAAAGCCAATTCGGTACGCGGATGATCCGCGCCGATGAGCGTCTGCGCGCGCGGGCGGCAAATGCTGTGGCT
>Ga0187892_10006111_pt1 | contig 18218 bp, 19 predicted proteins | sample MA1701073metaG_FD_139345 | JGI IMG/M metagenome (GOLD analysis project Ga0187892, IMG submission 139345) | Bio-ooze microbial communities from a basaltic lava cave in the Kipuka Kanohina Cave System on the Island of Hawaii, USA - MA170107-3 metaG ... | reverse complement strand
GTCCATCTTGTGCTCGACCAGCAGGATCGTCTTGTCGCCCTGCGCCTTGACGTGGTGGATCAGGTCGAGCACCACCGGCACCTCGTCCACGCTCATGCCGGCGGTCGGCTCGTCGAACATGAATACGTCCGGCTCCAGCGCGAGCAGGATCGCGACCTCGAGCTTTCTCTGGTCGCCGTGCGGCAGCGTGGCAGCGACCGTGGCGCGTTTTTCGGCCAGCTCGACGCGGTGCAGGAAGTGCTCGGCCTTCTCGATGAGTTCCATGTGCCGTCCCCACATCGAGAACAGGTCCTTGCCGACGCCGGCGCGCGCCTGCACCGCGAGGCGCACGTTCTCGAGCACGGTGAGGCGCGGAAAGAGGTTCGTGAGCTGAAAGGCGCGGCCGATGCCGCGCTTGGTGCGCTGCGGCGCGGTGAGCCCGCTGATGTCCTCGCCGAAAAGCGCCACGCGCCCGGCGCTCGCCTTGAGCTGGCCCGAGATCAGGTTGAAGTAGGTGGTCTTGCCGGCGCCGTTCGGCCCCACGATCGCGGTGAGCGTGCCGGGGCGGAAGGCGCAGGAGACGTCGTTCACCGCCACGTGCCCCCCGAACCGGATCGTCAGGCCGTGCGTCTCCAGGACCGGGTGCTCGGCGCTCATCGCAGCCCGCCGCTCGTAGGGCGGCAGCTAGGCTGCCGCCGTAGGAGGCGGATGCAAGGCATCCGCCCTACCGCTTGACGCGAATGGGAACCTTCATCTCTTCGGGCCTGATCTCCCGTACGAGTTCAGGGATCGCCCAGGCGATGTTCGGGTCCACCTTGACCTTGAAGTGATACATGGACTGCATCGCCTGATGATCCTCCTTGCGGAAAGTCATGCGGCCCTTGGGCGTCTCGAACGCGAGGCCCTCCATCGCGGCGATCAGCCTCTCGGTGTCGGTCGAGCCCGCCTTCTTGATCGCTTCGACGATCGCGATCCCGGCCGCCATCCCGCCCGCCGTGAAGAAGTCCGGCGGCGACTTGTGCCGCGCCAGGTGTTCCTTCACCAGCCACTGGTTGACCGGGTTCTTGGGGATCTCGTAGTAGTAGTAGGTTGCGCCTTCCATCCCGGGCAGCGCCTTGTACGAGGCGAGCGCGGGGAGGATGTTGCCGCCGGTGGCGATCTCGATGCCGAACCGGCCCGGGTTCAGCTCGGCAAGCTTGAACGGGTTGCCGCCGCCGCCCGCCCAGAGGATGAAGATCACCTTGCGGCCCTTCCTGTCCTTGAGCGCGTTGAACAGCCGCTCGCCCGGCGCGGTGAAGTCGTTCGTCGCTACGGGCGCATACTCCTCGTGCACGATTTCGGCGCCGGTGCCGGCGAGCGCGTCCTTGAAGGCTTTGACGCCGTCACGACCGAAGGCGTAGTCCTGCGCCAGCGTTGCGATGACGGTATTGGGCTTGCCGAGCGCGACCGCGTTCGAGATTGCGTCCTGCGACGAGGAGCGGCCGGTGCGGAAGATGTAGCGGTTCCACTTGTCGCCGGTGATCGCGTCGGCGACCGCGGGCTCGACCAGCAGGATCTTCTTGTACTCCTCGGCGACCGGCAGCATCGCGAGCGCGACGCCCGAGCCGGTCGGGCCTATGGCGAGGTCCACCTTGTCGTCGCCGTAGGCGGCGGCGAGCTGCGCTTTGCCGACGTCCGGCTTGAACTGGCTGTCCTTCTCGATCACCGTGACCTTGCGGCCGAGCAGTTCCATCTTCCCGCCGGTCGCATACTCCAGGCCCATCATCAGGCCGATGTGCGTCTGCTTGGCATAGGCCTCGAGCACCCCGGTCTTGTCGTACACGTGGGCAAGCTTGATTTCCCTGGCTTGGCCGAACGCCAGACCGGTCGCGGCCGCGAGCGACGCAGCCGCAACCCATTTCGACATGCGATTCATGGTTTCTCCTCCGTCAAGACACCAGCGGGCCGTGCGGGTCCGCTCCCAATGAAGCTTACGTCATCCCGCAATGCGCGTGCCAGAACCACGAACTCATTGATTCGTAAGCCATCACCCTCTGCAATGCCGAGCCTTCGCGCTCGCAGTCGTCCGAAACACAGACACGCGACTGCACGAGATCTTAAGGATATTACGTCAGATCATCGAGTTACAAGAGATCTGGTCTGTCTGGATGTCAGGCACATGTCCGCTAGGCGGACAGGCGCTTGAGGGCAGCGAGCCTCTCGTACAGTGTGGCGCGCGAGATTCCGAGAAGCTTCGCCGCCGATACCTTGTTGCCGCCAGTCGCCTCGAGCGCCGAACGTATCGAGCTGGATTCCAGTTCGGCGATCAACTGGGGAAGCGGGCGGAACGCGCCCGCGCGCGCGGCTTCCGCGGAGGCGCTCGTCGGGAGAATGGGGGCGAAGTCCTCGGCGCCGAGGCGGGCCTTGTCGGTGAGCATCGCCGCCCGCTCGAGCACGTTGCGCAGCTCGCGGATGTTTCCCGGCCAGTCGTGCGCGGCGAGCGCGGCGAGCGCCGTGGGCGCGAGCTCGCGCTGCGGCATCCCGGTGCGCATGGCGATCGACTCGAGCAGGCTCTCGGCGAGCGCTTCCAGATCCGAGAGCCGCTCGCGCAGCGCCGGGACGCGGATCGGCAGCACGTTCAGCCGGTAAAAAAGGTCTTCGCGAAAACGCCCGTCGGCGACCAGCGCCTTGAGGTCGCGGCTGGTCGCAGCGATCACGCGCACGTCCAGCTTGATCAGCCTGTTCGAGCCGAGCGGCTCGATTTCCTGCTCCTGCAGCGCGCGCAGCAGCTTCGCCTGCAGCGCATGGGGCATGTCGCCCACCTCGTCGAGGAAGAGCGTGCCGCCGTCCGCGAGCTTGAACTTGCCGTCGCGGCCCTTGCGGTCGGCGCCCGTGTAGGCGCCCGGCGCGACGCCGAAGAACTCCGCCTCGAGCAGCGTCTCGGGTACCGCCGCGAGATTGACACTGACGAGGGGCTTGTCGGCCCGCGCCGATCCGGCGTGGATGGCGTGCGCAAGCAGCTCTTTCCCGGTGCCGGTCTCGCCGAGAAGCAACACCGTCGAATCGGTCTGCGCGGCGCGCCTCGCCTGCCGCTTCATCTCGAGCACGGCCGGGCTCGACCCGATGAAGCTCGTGAACGTGTACTTGGTGCGACGCCGGGCGGCGAGCTCCCTTTTCGCGTCGTCGAGGTCGCGCTGCAGCTTCGCGAACTTGCGGATCAGCGGCTGCAGCGTCGTCTCGGGGTTGTCGAACAGGATGATCCCGAGGGCCCCGATCACTTCGCCTGACTCGTCGCGCAGCGGGATGCGGCTGACGACGAAGGTGCCCGCGTTGTTGGTCAACAGGTCCACCAGAATCGGCTTTCCGGACTCGATCACGAAGGGCATCAGCGTGTTCGGCACCACCTCCTTGACCGGCCGGCCGACGAAATCCTCGGCGCGCTCGAAGCCGAGCGCGGGGAGGAACTTCTTGTAGCTGTCGTTGATCCAGACCACGCGGCCGGCACGGTCCACCAGCATCATGCCTTCGCTCATGCTCGAAAACAGGTCGAACATCGAGCGCGCCGCGAGCTTGAGGACGCTCGCCGCGTCGCGCGGCAGGGGCGAGGAGGATTTGCGCGTCATTCGGCGCGCGCCTGCGGCTTGGGCCTGCGCCCGATGGTGACCGGGAGATCCATGTCCTCGCCCTTGCGCTTGATTTTCAGGGTCGCCGTGCGTCCCGGCTCCAGCCCGGCGACGACGTCGAGCACGCTGCGCGGATCGGTGATGCGCTTGCCGTCGATCGAGAACAGCACGTCGCCCGGCTTGGCGCCCGCCTTGTCGGCCGGGCCGTTGCGCAGCACGCCGTTGATGATAGCGCCCTCGACGGTGCCGAGCTTGAAGGACTCGGCGAGCGCCGGCGTGATCGGCTGCAGCTCGACCCCGATCCAGCCGCGCGTCACCGCGCCGGTGCGCACGATCTGCTCGAGCACGGTCTTCGCGGTCGAGACCGGGATCGCGAAGCCGATGCCGAGCGAAGCGCCGCCCGGCGTGCGCGAGTAGATCGCGGTGTTGATGCCGACCAGGTTGCCGCGCACGTCCACCAGCGCGCCGCCCGAGTTGCCCGGGTTGATCGCGGCGTCGGTCTGGATGAAGTTCTCGAACACGTTGATCCCCGCCGAGCGGCCGAGCGCGGAGACGATTCCCGAGGTCACCGTCTGCCCGACCGCGAACGGGTTGCCGATCGCGAGCACGATGTCGCCCACGCGCAGGCCGTCGGAGGAGCCGAAGGTGATCGCCGGCAGGTTCTCGCCCTGCACGCGCAGCACCGCGAGGTCGGTCTCCGGGTCGTTGCCGACCACCTTGGCGAGGAGCTTCTTGCCGTCGGCGAGCGCGACCTCGATCTCCTCCGCGGCCTCGACCACGTGGTGATTGGTGAGGATATAGCCCGCCGGGCTGACGATCACGCCCGAGCCGAGGCTCGAGGCGCGCTGCGTGTCGTCGCCGAACTGGTCGCCGAAGAAGCGCCGGAACAGCGGATCGTTGAGCAGCGGGTGGCGCGGCGTGCGCACCTCCTTCATGGTGAAGATGTTCACCACCGAGGGCGTCGCTTTCTTCACCGCGTCGTGGAACGAGTCGACGCGCGCCGCGCTCGGCGGTGGTGCCTGCGCCGGCGCCTGCTGCAGCACCGCGACCGGCTGCGACGCCGTCCTCTCCGGCAGCCACTCGGGCTTGAGCGTCGAGACGACGAACAACACCGCGAGGCAGACGGTCGCGGTCTGGGAAAAGATGAGCCACAGTCGCCGCATGGAAGAATCGCCAATGTACCATCTTTTGTCTTATGTTTTAATCACTTACGCGCGAATTCGTGGACATCCAAGGAGTGCCCCGCTAAAATCGCGTTTCGCTTCAAAGCCCAATCCCCTGAGATCCCGCCCATGAGCGAGCAGCAGCCCGACAAGACGCGACGCAACCTGATCCTCGCCACTTCCGCGGTCGGGGGCGCGGCGAGCGTCGGCGCAGCGGTGCCGTTCGTCTGGAGCATGTGGCCCTCGGAGCGCGCCAAGGCCGCGGGCGCCCCGGTCGAGGTGGACCTCTCGAAGCTCGAGCCGGGCGAGCTCAAGGTGGTCGAGTGGCGCGGCAAGCCGGTCTGGGTGATCCGCCGCACCAAGGAAATGATCGAAACGCTGAAAGCCGTCACCGCGAAGCTCACCGACCCGGCTTCGAACGCTTCGGCGCAGCCCGCCTACGCGAAGAACGATGTGCGCGCGCTCAAGCCCGAGTTCATGGTGATGGAAGGCGTGTGCACGCATCTCGGCTGCTCGCCGCAGATGAAGACGCTGGAGGCAAAGGCCGAGATGGGCGGGGACTGGGCGGGCGGCTTCTACTGCCCCTGCCACGGCTCCAAGTTCGACTACGCGGGACGCGTGTTCAAGGGTGCTCCCGCGCCGCTCAACCTGCCGGTGCCGCCGCACACCTATCTCTCGGACGCGACGCTGCTCATTGGCGAAGAAAGAAAAGGCTAGCGCATGGCGAGCCGCCTGACGGCGCTGTGGGACTGGTTCGACTCGCGGATGCCCTCGGTCGCCGAGGAGTGGCGCAAGCACGCCGCCGAGTACTACGCGCCGAAGAACTTCAACTTCTGGTACTACTTCGGCTCGCTCGCGCTGCTCGTGCTCGTGATCCAGATCGTCTCGGGCATCTTCCTGACGATGAGCTACAAACCGGACGCGGCGCTTGCCTTCGGCTCGGTCGAGTACATCATGCGGGACGTCCCCGGCGGCTGGATCATCCGCTACATCCACTCGACCGGCGCTTCGGCCTTCTTCATCGTGGTGTACCTGCACATGTTCCGCGCGCTGCTCTATGGCTCGTACCGCCAGCCGAGAGAGCTCGTGTGGATCTTCGGCGTGCTGATCTACCTGACGCTGATGGGCGAGGCGTTCTTCGGGTACCTCTTGCCTTGGGGCCAGATGTCGTACTGGGGCGCGCAGGTGATCGTGAACCTGTTCGGCACCGTGCCCTTCATCGGACCGGACCTCGCGCTCTGGATCCGCGGCGACTACGTGGTCTCGGACGTGACGCTCAACCGCTTCTTCGCCCTGCACGTGATCGCCCTGCCGCTCGTGCTGCTCGGCCTGGTGGCGGTGCACATCCTGGCGCTGCACGACGTCGGCTCGAACAACCCCGACGGCATCGAGATCAAGAAGAAGAAGGACGCCAACGGGCACCCGCTCGACGGCATCCCGTTCCACCCCTACTACACGGTCAAGGACATCGTAGGCGCGATCGTCTTCCTCGCCATCTTCTGCGCCATCATGTTCTTCGTCCCGGAGATGGGCGGCTACTTCCTCGAGTACAACAACTTCATCCCGGCCGACCCGCTGAAGACGCCGGAGCACATCGCGCCGGTGTGGTACTTCACTCCCTACTACACCATCCTGCGCGCCGTGCCGCCGCTGTTCAACTCGCAGTTCCCGGGCGTGCTGGCGATGGGAATCGCCACCATGATCCTCTTTTTCCTGCCTTGGCTCGACCGGGGGCAGGTCAAGTCGATCCGCTACCGCGGCACGCTCTACAAGAGCTGGCTCGCGGCGTTCGTGGTCGTGTTCCTGGTGCTGGGGTACCTCGGCACCGAGCCGACCACCGTCTGGGGGCAGTTCGGCTTCGATGCGTTCTTCTTCGACACCAAGGACATCGCCACCTGGGTGGGCAGGCTTTGCACGGTGGTGTATTTCCTGTTCTTCGTCCTCATGCCCTGGTACACGGCGCGCGACCAGTGCAAGCCCGAGCCCGACCGGGTGACGATGTGAGCGCCGCGATGCGGGCGCTCCTCGCCGCGCTCGCCGCCGTGCCGCTCCTCGCCTGGGGCGCTGCGGCCGGCTACCGGATCGATCGCGCGCCGATCGATCCGCGGGACCTCGTCAGCCTGCAGGCGGGCGCGCGTACCTTCGTCAACTACTGCCTCAACTGCCACGGCGCGCAGTACATGCGCTACAACCGGCTCACCGACATCGGCCTGACCGAAGCCCAGATCAGGGACAACCTGATCTTCACCGGCGACAAGGTGGGGGATACGATGAAGGTCGCGCTCGGCGTGAGGGAGGGCAAGGCGCTGTTCGGCGCCGCGCCCCCGGATCTCTCGGTGATCGGGCGCTCGCGCGGCGCGGACTGGCTCTACACCTACCTGCGCACCTTCTACCGCGACTCGAAGACCGCGACCGGCTGGAACAACGCGGTGTTCCCGCAGGCCGCGATGCCGCATCCGCTTTGGCAACTGCAGGGCCCAAGAGTAACCACGATCCAATCGACCATTGAGGATATTGACCCCAACACTAAGAAGAAGATTGGTTACCTGAAACATACGCTCGTGCTCAACGAGAGCGGCATAAGAACCGAGAAGACCGAGAAATTGCCCGGCGGGAAGGAGTATCACGTGGGCACGGAGATCAGTTTCGCATCGCCCGCGGACGCAAAGCTAGCGACTGTGGCGTATGACTTCGCCGTTAGGGATCTGGTGAACTTCCTGATGTTCATCGCCGAGCCGAACGTGGTCACGCGCAAGATCATCGGCATCGTAGTGCTGTTCGTGCTCGGCTTCGTGTTCATCTTCGCCTTCCTGCTGAAGAAGGAATACTGGAAGGACGTCAAGTAGTCGCCTCGATCCCCTCCGTGAAGCCGGACGTTGCCGCCGTCCGGCTTTTTTTCCTGATCAGGACAATCGCAACATGATGCAACTGTATTCCGGCACCACCTGCCCGTTCAGCCACCGCTGCCGCTTCGTGCTGTACGAGAAGGGCATGGACTTCCAGGTGATCGACGTCGACATGTACAACAAGCCGGAGGACATCGCGGTGATGAACCCCTACAATCGCCTGCCGGTGCTGGTCGAGCGCGACCTGGTGCTGTACGAGTCGAACATCATCAACGAGTACATCGACGAGCGTTTCCCGCACCCGCAGCTGATGCCCGCCGATCCCGTGATGCGCGCGCGCGCGCGCCTCATGCTCTTCAACATGGAGGTCGAGCTGTTCTCCCAGATCGAGGCCCTCGAGTCCGGCAAGGAGAAGCAGGTCGAGCGCGCCAAGGCGCACGTCACCGACCGCCTGATCGAGCTCGCCCCGGTGTTCACCAGGACCAAGCACATGCTGGGCGACGACTTCAGCATGCTCGACGTCGCCATCGCGCCCCTGCTCTGGCGGCTGGACCGTTACGGCATCCGCCTCGGCAAGCCCGCGGCGCCGCTCATGAAATACGCCGAGCGCATCTTCTCGCGGCCCGCCTTCATCGAGGCCCTGACCCCCTCCGAGAAGGTGATGCGGAAGTAAACTTCGCCCGCTTGAACGAGATCCCGACCAAGCCCTACCTGCTGCGCGCGCTCTACGAGTGGTGCGTGGACAACGGCTATACGCCGCATCTCGGCGTCAAGGCGGACTCGCGCGCGCAGGTTCCGGTCGAGTACGTGAAGAACGGCGAGATCACGCTCAACATCGCGCCCACCGCGGTGCACAAGCTGCAGATGGGCAACGAGCTGATCGAGTTCTCGGCGCGCTTCGCCGGCGTCGCGCGCCAGATTTCCGTGCCGGTGGCGAGCGTGTACGCGCTCTACGCGCGCGAGACCGGGCACGGCATGACTTTCGACGTCGACGCGGCCAAGCCTCCGGTGCAGGCGGGTGCCGAGAGCGAGCCCAGCCTTCCTGCCTCGTCCAACGACCGTGCGCCGGCGGTGCTGCCCGCGCCCGCGGTGCCGCCCGAGCCGACAAAACCCTCCGGCGGCAAGCCCAAGCCGCAGCTGCGGCGGATCAAATAGCCGCTTGCCGTCGTCCCCGCGGCTCTAAACGGGGACCCACGAATCCAACTGTCGTCCCCGCGGCATGAGGCGGGGACCCATATAATCGACCCGGGCCGGCTTAGCTCAGACGGTAGAGCAGCGGTTTTGTAAACCGTTGGTCGGCGGTTCGACTCCGTCAGCCGGCACCAGTATCATCCGTGGCAACTGGTTCGAATCGGATATCGAGAATGGGCACCGCGCTGAAGCTCGACGCCGAGACGCTGCGAGCGCTGGAGAAGATTGCGCGGCGGGCGGGCAAGTCGCCCGAGACGCTCGCGCGAACCGCGCTGCGCGAGTTCGTCGAGGATTACTGGGACATGCTCGAAGTGAGGCGCCGCGCTCGCTCGCGCGCGAAGACGATCCCCTGGTCCGAGGTCAAGAAGCAGCTTGGCCTGGGCCGTTGAGTTTCATCCTGCGGCGAGGGACGAGCTGGCCGCCCTTGATGAGCAAGTCCAGCGGCGCATACAGCGCTTCATCGACGAGCGGGTTTTGAAAGCGGACGATCCCCGCAGGCTGGGTCAGGCGCTGACCGGAGCCTGGGCCGGTCACTGGAAGTACCGAGTGGGTGACTGGCGCATGATTGCGCGCGTGCGCGGCGAGCGCCTGATTGTCTACATCGTACGCGTCGGCCACCGCCGCGAGGTTTATCGCTAGGCGAGGCCGGATACCATCGGCCTCGCCACGCAACCCGACTTTCATCCTTGATGAACGCGCGGGACCTCTATCGCGAGAGGCAGGATCCGAGAATAGGGATCGTCTACTGCCCTCAGCTGTCGCCCGCAGGCGAGCAATTCATCAGCTTGCGAAAGGCCCGGGAGTTCTGGGAGCGCATCACTCACTGGAGCAGTCTACTCGCTATCGCGCCCAGGCAAGCAACTACTGCCCAGTTGAAGCTCGCGCACGAGGCAGCGTACGTCGAGGGCGTAACATCGGGCAGATGTCCGAACGGGTTCGGCTCAAGCGCACCACACCTTACGGAGCAAGCACGGTGGGCCTGCGGAGCGATGATTGCCGCGACGGAGCATGCTTTGGAGCGGCGCACAGGAGTCTGCGCAACCGTATCGTCGCTCGCACAAGCAGGCTGGAACTATGGCGCCGGGTTCTGCACGTTCAACGGTCTACTTGTTGCAGAGCGTGTTGCTCGCAGCGAGGGCTGGCTAGGACACGGCGACACGGTCTTGATCTATGACGGCGACGCCAGCCATGGCGGTGGCTGTGTGGACATCATTCAGAAGCTTGGGATCGAGGGAGAGGTGCGGTACCTGGGGCGCGACGCTGGCATCGACATGTCCGATCCAATCGGACAACTCCGGGATCTGTCTAAAGACGTCGGAGCCTTTGCGCTTGTACTGTACCAGGCAGGGGTTGATGCCTACTCTTTTGATCCACGCGGACCTGGTAACCTCCTGAAGGTTGACCTCGAAGAGCGCGATCGTGTCATCTTTAGAGCGTGCGCGACAGCCAAGGTCCCGCTCGTTTGGAACCTAGGGAGCGGTTGCCACGAAACGGCATCCGTAATTATGCACGAGTCCACCTGGAAATCCTTCAAATCGGAGTATCGACGCGCGAGCCGCGTGGGCGGCTGAATGACTTGGGTGACGCTCAAACCGGACGAGGCTCGCACCAGGCGGCGGCGCGCGGCGGAACACTATCGACCGGACAAGATTGACGTCCTCTTTCTCTGCGAGTCGCCGCCGGCCTACCGGAGTCGGAGTGAATCCTCATACTTCTACTTTGCGAACAATCCCAGTGGAGACATCCTGTTTGCGACTATCGTGCTGGCCGTGCTCTGCCAGGAGTACCGTAAAGCCGGTGGCAGTAAGCCCGACCTACTCTTGGTGCTTAAGAGGAAAGGATACTGGCTGATCGATGCTGTGGAGTATCCAATCAATAAGACGACTAACGGAGCGGCGGCTTCTGACGCGCTGCGAAAGGAGCACATCTATCAACAAAAGGACAAGCTCTTGTCGAAACTGCGGCAATTGCGTGATGCTGGCATTATGCACGATCGCACCAATGTAGTGCTCATCAAGAAGCTCGTGTTCGACACGCTTGCACCGAGCATCCGTCGTTGCTTCCAGGTGCCTCAGGAAGGTCCGATTCCGTTTCCTGGGTACTACGGAGATGAAAAAACAGTTCGCGACATACGCGCGGCGATGGGTTGTCGGTGATGACCGTAGTGGAGGTGCTTAGGCGGCTCGACGCGCTCGACGGGAGCACGGTCAGCATCGAAGGTCGCCTTAGATATGAGTTCGAATGGCAGAGCATTTCTCCCGCCCGCGCGACCAAAAAGACCCGCTTGTTCCGGCGACGCATCAAGGGCCGATGGAGAACCTATGTGGAGGCTGGCGCGTCTGGATCGACTGCGCCGGGGGCGCAGCGCGCGTTAGAGGCAGACTTGCGGAGCTCCACGGCAAGCACGTGCGCATCGTGGGACGGCTATGCAAACCGAGGCCGGGGTACGATGGATGCGGGCATAAGTCCGGGTGGCCTGCTCGCGTAGAGCCCAGAGCGTAGTTGAGATTCGATAATCGCGCCCTACCGCGGAACCGTAGCAAGCAGCTACCGCTTGAAGATCCACAGGATCAGCGTCAGCACCAGCGAGACGATGATCCCGGTGGTGATCGGGAAATAGAAGCTGAAGCCCTCGCGCTTCACCACGATGTCGCCTGGGAGCCGGCCAAGCCCGAGCTTCGCTAGCCACGGCCAGGCAAGCCCCGCGACCAGCAGCACGATCCCCAGGGTGATGAGCCACTTCTGCACGGACTACCTCGGCTCGACGATCGCGCGCCGCTCGACCTCGGCCTTCTGACGCTCGTAGGGCCGCAGCTCCAGCGGCGTGTCGGCTTTCACCTCGCGCAGCTGCCGCTCGCTCACGTTCTCGAGCCGCTGGCGCTCTTCCAGCTGCCGCGACTCGGCAGCCGGGCGCTGGGCCGCGGGCACCTTGAGCAGTTCCTGCGACTGCCTCAGCTGCAGGACGAACGCGTCCGACTGCTGCTGGCGATGAATCAGCTCGCGCTGGATTTCCCGTTCTTGGGCGACACCGGGGAGCGGCAGCAACACGAGGAGAAATGCAGCGCGCATCCTAGCTTTGGCCGGCGAGCCCCGCGCACAGTTCCCGCAGCCGCCCGCGCTCCTCGCGCTCGAGCCCCTGCGGATCGAAGCGGTAGCGCTGGTGGAGCTTGAGCGCCTCGCGCAGGCGCGCGGCGCGCTCGGGCGCGAGCCGCGGCGCGATGCGCGCGAGCCACGCCGCGTGCGTCTCGCTCGGCTCGCGCGCGGGGAGCGCCCTCTCGAGCGCGTAGAACTCCGAATCCGCGCCCGGAACGGGGCGCTGCACGGACGCGGCGGCGAGTTCCTCGCTGCTTCGCACGCGCCGGCCGCGCAGCAGCCGCCAGCCGAGGATCACGGCAAGCGCCGCCGCGAGCACGTACCAGCCTTCGCCCGCGCGCAGCTCGCCGCGCTGCGACCAGCGGAACCCCGCCCAGCGCAGCAAATCCGCGATCCGCTCCCAGGCCGGCCCCAGGCGCTCCTCCTCGGTGAACCAGGACGCGGGCGTCGTGTCGAGCTCGATCCAGCGCCCGCCCACCCAGGCGCGCGTCCAGGCGTGCGCGTGGCGCGCGCGCACGATGAAAGCGCCCTCGAGCGCGCTGTACTCCATCACGGCGAAGCCGGTGGCGTAGCGCGCCGGGATGCCCGCCGCGCGCAGCAGCAGCGTGGTCGCGGCGGCGAAATACTCGCAATGACCCGCGCGCGTGCGCTCGAGGAAATCGCCGAGCGCGGTTTCGCCCTCGGGCACGGCCTTCTCGCGCCAGGTCGAGTACGAGAAGCCGCCGAGGAAGCGCTCGATGCGCCGCACCGCTTCTGCCGGGGGCACGTCGCGCAGGCCGAGCTCGGCCGCGGCCCGCAAAAAAGCCGCCCGCTCCGGCGGCGGCAGCGCCTCGTCGACGGGAGCCGGCGGCGCGTAGCCCTCCATCCGGGCGACCGCGCCGACCTCGTACTGGATCCAGTCCGGCCCGGCTTCGGTGTGCACCGCGCCCAGCTCGTTGCGCCGCATCGCCGAGGCGGGCAGGCCGAGAATGCGCGTCGCGCCGGCCGGGAGCGCAAGCAGCGCGCGTCCGCGCTCGAGCCGCGTCGCGATGCGCGCGGTCCACTCGGGCTCGGCGTCCGAGAGGACCCACGTGAGCCCGTCGGGCTGCGCCGCGAGCGTCTCCATGCCCCCGGCGCGCGCGCGCCAGGTCGTGCCGACATAGACGTTGTAGCTCGCGCGGTGCAGCAGCCGCACGCGCTCGAGGTCCCTGTCCGCGACGTAGACGCGCAGCACGATGGCGTCGTGCTGCTTGAGCCGCCCGAGCGAGCCGATGTCGGTGCGCGTGCGGTAGGGATCGGCGTCCATGCCGCGCAGGTGCAACTCGCCGATCCAGGTCTCGAGCGCGGCCTGGGCCTCCGCGAGCCCGACGTGGCCGATGTGGCCGAGCGCCGCGGCGAGCGCGAGCATCGCCCCCCACGCGCCGAGGCGCGCATGGCGCGGGCGCGCGCCGTACAGCGCCCACGCGGCCGCCGCGACGATGCCGGCGTAGTACCAGGGCCCGCGCGCGTTCGCGACGCCGGCGGCGAGCAGCGTGGCCGCGAGGTAGACCGCGCTCACGTCGACCAGCGGGTCCTTGAGCGCGGGGTTCTCGGCCTTGAGCTTGCGCATGTAGCGAAACAACGCCGAGAGCGGGATGCGGCCGCTCTCCGAGACCATCTGCGCGAGCAGGATCGGGGCCAGCGCCGCCGGCAGCCAGATGAACGCCTCGAGGATGCCGTACGCGACGTTGCGGTTCGCGGAGAGCAGGATCGCGACGCCGACGAAGGCCACGGTCGAGAGGTCCGCGATCCACGAATGCTGCTTCGCGCCCAGGTCGAAGCGCAGCGTCAGGCGGCGCGTGCCCTCGAGCGCCGCACCGAGCAGGACGCCGACTGCCAGGTTGCCCGACTGCCAGCCCCAGAAGACGAGCGCGACCCCGAGCAGGAGCGGCGGAATGCTCATGCAGGGCAGGGCTTCAGACCCGCCAACCCCTTTTCGATCTCGCCGGGATGCAAGACGTGCACCCCCGGCGGCAGCTCGGGCGGCGCCCGGTCGGGCGGCGTGACGAGCAGCACGCGCAGCTCCGCGCCGCTCGCGCGCAGCGCGGCCACGAGCTCGCGCCGCGCCGGGTCCCAGGAGACGAGCAGCAGGATGAGGCTCGAGAGCTGGGCGCGGCGCGCGAGCACTGCGCGCGCGAGCGCGGAAAACTCATCGGGCGCGCTCGCCGCGACCCCGGCGAGCACCTCGAGCATGTGCTCGGCCTGCATCTGGCCGCGTCCCGCGGTGTAGGCGCGAATCATGGGCCCCTCGGGTAGCGCGCCGCCGACGAACAGCAGATCGAGCAGGCACTCGTGCGTGTCGATGGTGTAGACGAACGAGGCGGCGAGCGCCACCGCGTCCTCGAACGCCGCGTCCTCGCCGCGCGCCGTGCCGGTGTCGAGCACCAGCGCGTGGCGCTCGAAGAACTCGTCCTGGTATTCCTTGACCACCGGCTTGCCGGTGCGCGCGAAGCTCTTCCAGTGCACGCGCTGCAGCGGGTCTCCCGGGCGGTAGTCGCGCAGCGCGAGGAACTCCTCCGAGTCGCCGACCGAGGCGGCGAGCGAAACGCCGCCCGGCTGGAAGCGGCGCTTGCCCGGCAGCCGGATCTCGGGCAGGCGGTAGCGCCTGGGCAGCGCGATCACGCGCGCCGGGAGCGGCACGCGCGCGAGGCCGCGCACCAGCCCGAGCGGGTCGGTGCGCGCCATGATGAGCCCGGCAAGCTCGATGCGGCCGCGGCGCCGCGGCGTGAAGCCGAGGCGCACGCTCGCGCGCTCGCCCGGGGCGAGCGCCGGCAGCGCCGCGTGCTCGGCCTCGCCCGGCAGGCGCTGCTCGATCAGCCAGCGCCAGCGGAAGTAGCCGACGTTGCGGTCGAACCAGTTGCGGCGCTCCTCGCCCGGCTCGCGCGCGCGGCGCCATTCCTCGAGCGTGGGGCGGGGGTCGCGGAACTGCTCGCCGAGAGTCGCGCCGGAGAGCGCGTGCGAGCTGCGGTTGATGAGCGTCACCCGGTAGCGGTAGGGCTCGCCGGCGGTGGCGTAGCGGGGCAGCTCGCGACTCGCTTCGACCCGCGCGCGGAACAGCCAGCTCGCGATCCAGGCGAGCGCGATCAAAACGCCGAGGAAGGCGAACGCGCGGTAGGTGACCGTCTGGTTGGTGTTGAGGCCGGCGGCCGCGGCAGCGCCGGCCGCGCCGGCGACCAGCCAGCCCGCCGCGGTGAGCCGCTCGCGCAGCCAGTGATCGAGCGCGCTGACCGAGCGCAGCGCGCGGTGCAGCAGCCGCCTCATGCCGGAGCCGGCACCGTGCGCACGATCTCGGCCACGAGCTCGCTCGCGGACGCGCCGGCGAACTTCGCCTGCGCGTCGAGCACCATGCGGTGCGCGAGCACCGGCACGGCGAGCTCCTGCACGTGCTCGGGGCGCACGTACTCCTCGCCGTCCTGCAGCGCGAGCGCCTTCGCCGCGTGCGCGAGCGCGAGCGAGGCGCGCGGCCCGCAGCCGAGCTGCACCTGCGGCGCAGCGCGCGTGCGGCGCACGAGCTCCACGACGTAGCGGCGCAGCTCGTCGGACATTCGCACCCGGCGCGAGCGTAGCTTGAGCGCGATCACCTCCTCGCGCGTCGCCACCGCGGTGAGGCCCGCGAGCGGGTGGCCGAGGTCCTGCGCGGCAAGCACCTCGGCCTCGACCTCCGCGTCCACGTAGCCGAGCGCGAGGCACATCGCGAAACGGTCCATCTGCGCTTCCGGCAGGGGGTAGGTGCCGCGGAACTCGACCGGGTTCTGCGTGGCGACGACGAAGAACAGCTCGTCCATCGGGTGGGTGCGGCCCTCGACCGACACCTGCCCCTCGGCCATCACCTCGAGCAGCGCCGACTGGGTGCGCGGCGAGGCGCGGTTCACCTCGTCGGCGAGCAGGATCGAGGTGAACACCGGCCCGGCGCGGAACTCGAAGATCTGCTCGCGCTGGTTGAAAACCGAGACGCCGAGGATGTCCGAGGGCAGCAGGTCGGGCGTGAACTGCACGCGCGCGAAGCGCGCCCCGATCGAGGCGGCGAGCGACTTGGCGAGCGTGGTCTTGCCGGTGCCGGGATAGTCCTCGATCAGCACGTGCCCGCCCGAGACGAAGGCGGCGAGGAGCTTGCGCACCGCGTCGTGGCTGCCGCGCATCACCTTCTCGATGTTGCCGGCGACGCGGCCGAAGAGCGCCGCGGCTTCGCGCGCCGGCAGCAGCTGCGCCGAGCCCGCGTCCATCAGGCCTCCGCCAGCTTGCGCTCCCGGATGGCCTGGGCGAACTCGAGCACGCCGCGCGCGAGCGCCACCCGGTCCTCGACCGAGCGCATCACGGTCTGCGCGGTGCGCGCCTCGATGCCGCTCGCCTGCACGCTCTGCGCCTGGTCGCGGTCCTCGGTGTCGATCACGAAGCCGTCGATCAGCCGCAGGTATTCGAGCGCCACGCGCCGCGCCGAGACCTCGCGCCGCAGCTCGCGCATCATCTTGCCGGCCGAGCCCCTCAGCGCCTTGCCGCCGACGATCGGCGTCACCGCGACGACCGGTGCGCCGCGCTTGCGCAGGAGCTCGCGCATGCCCGGCACCTCGAGGATCGGGAAGATGCTGTGGTAGGGATTCCCCGGGCAGATCACGACCGCGTCGAGGTCCTCGGCATCGAGCGCTGCGGCGATCTCCTCGCTGATGCGCGCCGAATCCGCCCCGGCGTACTGGAAGCCGCGCACCGCGGGCTCGCAGGCGAGGGTGGTGAAGTACTCGTGGAAGGTCACCGCGCCGTCGTCGGTGAGCACGTGCGTGCGCACCGCGTCGTCGCTCATCGGCAGCACCTGCGCCTGCACGCCCAGGCTGCGTGCGAACTCGAGCGTGATCTCGGTCAGCCGCCGGTCGTTCGCCAGGCCCTCGGCGCGCAGGATCGGCGCGGCGAGCGACTTGTCGCCGAGCACGATGCGGTCGGGTCCGCCGAGCGCCTTGAGCATGCCGAAGAGCGCCCGCGTCTCGCCCTCGGGCTCCCAGCCCGCCGCGGCGCTCGCCACGCCGGCAAGCGTATAGAGCACGGTGTCGAGATCGGGCGAGAACGGGAGCCCGACGTGCTCGTAGTCGTCCCCTGTGTTGACGATGACGGTGAGCTGCGGGCCGCGCAGGCGGTACAGGCCGTCCGCGAGCTTCGCGCCTCCGTATTGCCCCGCCAGTGCCACCACCGTGCCCACGCGGCGCCCTCCTGCCCCTAGTTTACGGGCCGGGCGCGCGCTTCGCCAGCGCGTGAAAGTTGAACAGGCGGCTCGAGGCCTTCTTGCGCAGGCCGATGTCGAACCAGCGCGAGAGGTAGTCGAGCAGCGCGAAATCGCGGTTGCCGTGCAGCTCGCCGACGATCAGCCGCACGCGCTCGAGCACCGAGGCCGGCAGCGCGGTGAGGATGTCGTACTCGGCCCCCTCGGTGTCCACCTTGATCACGTCGACGCGCGCGAGCGCGAGCTCCCCGAGCACCGCGGCGACGCTGCGCACCGGCACGCGGGTCCGCCTCGAGGTATCGCTGCCGGCGGGATGCAGGCTGTAGCCGCCGAAGTTCGCCGGGTTGTCGCTCGCGAAGAGCTCGAGCATCGCGTCCCTGGCGCCGAGCGCGAAGGGGAAGCCGCGGATGCGGTCGCAGTTGGCGACGTTCTTCGCCAGGATCGCGAAGTTGTCCGGCGCGGGCTCGAAGGCGTAGATGCGGGCGTTGGGAAACACCTGCGCGAAGTAGAGCGCGGTGATGCCCACGTTGGCGCCGACGTCGAGCACCGTGGCGACCTCGGCGCGCGCGAGCCCGGGCGGCGGCGCGTATTCGTCGCGCTCGCGCGGCTTCATGAGGTGGTTGTAGATCGCCCAGGGGTCGCTCGAGCCGGGTCGGTAGTGCAGGGTCATGCCCTGCCAGCGGATCGCGTGCAGCGCGGCGTCATAGGGCCCGATCGCGTCGCGATAGAAACCGAGGCTTCTTGATCGCGCGAGCAGCTTCGCCTTCAGCTTCCAGGAATGCATCGTCACAGCCTCGCCGCGAGATCGGCGCCCTCGAGGCTGCCGCCCCACTCGTCGCTGCGCTGGTTGGTGCGCGGCGCGAGGAACTGCGTGATCAGGTAGCCCTCCGAGCCCATCACCTCGACGCCGTCGTAGCCCGCTTCCCGGGCGATGCGCGCGGCGCGCACGAAGTCGGCGATCGTCTGCGCGATCTCCTCGCGCGCGATCTCGCGCGGCGAGTTAGCAGGCCGTTGAAGAATGGCTCTTGAGGCAGCTGTTTTCTGCATTCATCGACCGCCGCGCCGTGGAAACGGCTGCCGTTTCGAGCTGCTTATGCTCGTTCATGGTTGATTTCCAGTC
>Ga0187892_10006110_pt1 | contig 18221 bp, 11 predicted proteins | sample MA1701073metaG_FD_139345 | JGI IMG/M metagenome (GOLD analysis project Ga0187892, IMG submission 139345) | Bio-ooze microbial communities from a basaltic lava cave in the Kipuka Kanohina Cave System on the Island of Hawaii, USA - MA170107-3 metaG ... | reverse complement strand
GCGGGTTCTTTCGCGACACGGTCCTAAGGGGATGGCAGTTCCTCCTCCTCGGGTTCCTGGTCGCGTTCGAGTCCCGCGGCCGGGAGGACGCGCTCCGCTTCCTCTCGCTCATGGCCGCGTCGGCGGCGATCTTCGGCGGCTTCTACCTCGTGGTCTTCTTCGCCGAGTGGTTCCGCATCGGCTCGATCGACGCGACGCGGCGCGTGGTCGGGAAGATCGTGAGCCTCAACGTGAACAGGCTCGCGGCGCTGTTCACGATCCCGATGTCGCTCGGTCTCGCGCTCTACAGCGCGTTCCCGGCCCGGAGCCACCGCCGCTGGTTCTGGCTCTCGATCGCGGCGCTCTCGTTCTTCGTCGTCGTCTTCACGTTCTCGCGATCGGGCTACGCCGCCGCGGCGTTCCTCCTCACGGCGTACCTCTGGCACCGGAGCCGGCCCGCGGCCGTGCTCCTCCCCGTTCTCCTTCTCCTCCTCCCGATGTGGCTCATCTCCCCGATCTTCGAGCGGATCGCCTACGGGCTCGGGACCGGGAGCGCGAACGCCATCCTCACCGGGCGACTGAACGGCATCTGGCTCCCGCTCCTGCCCGACTTTTTCGAGAACCCGCTCTTGGGCCAGGGCCGATACGCGATCCTCTTCTCCACGGCGGCGAAGTCCGGCGTCCTCTGGTCGGGCCTCAACGACCCCCATTGCGCCTATCTCGAGCTCCTCCTCGACGGGGGGATCGTCGGCCTCGCCGGCGTGCTCTTCTTCTACGCCGCGGCCCTTTTCGCCGCGCGGAAGCTCTACCGAGCGTCGGCCGATCCGTTCGCCCGGAGGTTTTCCTCGGGCCTCTCGCTCGCGATCGTCGCCTACGCGATCGGAGCGGCGACGGGCCTCTCCTTCTACCCGGTGCACGGAAACGTGTTCCTCTGGCCCGCGATCGGCGTCCTCGCCGCCCTCGTCCGGATCGAATGCGGGGCGGGGAAGGAGGCGCCGTCGTGAGGCCCCTCAGAGTGGCCTTCGTCGCGCTCGAGGCGCTCCCGCTCCTCCGGAGCGGCGCCTCCGGAGCGCCCGGCGGCGCCGAGCGGCAGCAGGTCCTCCTCGCGCGAGAGCTCCTCGCGCTCGGGGCCGAGGTCTCCTTCGTCACGTTCGACGCCGACCGGCGGGGGACCGCGCCTGAAATCGCGGACGGGATCGAGATCCACCGCGCGTGCGCTCCCGACGCGGGGCTGCCGGTCGTCCGCTTCCTCTACCCGCGGCTCACGTCGATCTGGGGCGCGCTCGACCGGGCCGGCGCCGACGTCTACTACCAGCGGTGCGCCGGAATGCTGACGGGCGTCGTCGCCGCCTTCGCCCGCCGGCGCGGCCGCGGATTCGTGTTCTCGAGCGCGCACGAGAGCGACTGCGATCCCGCCGCGCTCATGGTGAAAAACCCGCGCGACCGAGCGCTTTACTTCCACGGGCTCTCGCGCGCCGACGCCGTCGTCGCGCAGACCGAGGAGCAGCGCAGGCTCTTCCGCGAGCGCCTCGGCATCGAGGCCGAGGTCGTCCGGAACGCGTGTCCGCGCCGGGAGTCTCGTCCCACGGCACCCGGCCGGCACGTCCTCTTCCTCGCCGCGACGAGGCCCTGGAAGCGGCCCGAGTGGTTCCTCGAGATCGCGCGCGCCTTTCCCGGCGTCCGGTTCCTCATGGCGGGCGCCCCGGCTCCGCGCGGCGCCCATTACGCCCGTGCGATCGCCGCGCAGGCGTCCGCCGTTCCAAACGTCGAGTGGGCGGGCCCGGTCCCGCCGGAAGCGGCGGCTCGGCTCGTGCGCGACGCGATCCTCCTCGTCTCGACGTCGCGCGCCGAGGGGTTCCCGAACACGACGCTCGAGGCGTGGGCGGCGCGGCGCCCGGTCGTCTCCGCCACGGACCCCGACGGGTGCATCGCCGCGTCCGGCGGGGGCCTCGTGGCGCCGACGCTCGACGGGCTCGTCGCCGCGGTCGGCCGGGCGCTGTCCGACGAGGAGGGCCTCGCGGCCATGGGCGAGCGGGGCTTCGCGCACGCCCGCGAGCACCATGACCCGCGACGGTGCGCGGGCGAATTGCTCGACGTCCTTTTGCGCGCGGCCAACCGGCGCGAGCGGGCGGGAGATCTCGCCGTGGAGCCGGCGCCATGATCGTCTACGGGGCCCTCGCGGCGCTCGCGGCCGGCATCTCGCTCCTCTGCACGTTCGTCATGCGGTCGTTCGCAAGGAGCGTCGCGATCGTCGACGTCCCGGACGAGCGGAAGATCCACGCGGAGGCTGTCCCGCGCTTCGGCGGCACGGCGGTCTACCTCGCCTTCGCGCTCGCGATGGCGCTCGCGTTCGACGCGCAGCGCTTCCTCGGCCTCGACTTCGCGTTCTCCGTCGCCGAGTACGCGAAGCTCATGATCGGCGGCACGGCCGTCCTCCTCCTCGGGATCTACGACGACATCCGCGGGGCGCGGCCGTCGGCGAAGCTCGCGGTCGAGGTCGGGATCGCGGGCCTCATGTTCGTGCTCGGGTACCGGATCGAGGCGATCTCGAACCCCTTCGGCGGAACGGTGGCGCTGGGAGTGCTCTCGGTTCCGGTCACGATCCTCTGGATCATCGTGATCATGAACGCCCTCAATCTGATCGACGGCGTGGACGGGCTCGCGGCCGGAGTCACGATCATCGCGGCCGCGTCGTCCTTCGTGATCTCGTCCCTCCTCGGCAACGCCGAGGTCGCCGTCGCGTACGCCATCCTGTTCGGCGCCGCCCTCGGCTTCCTTCGCTACAACTTCAACCCGGCGACGATCTTCCTCGGCGACTCGGGGAGCCTCTTCCTCGGGTTTCTGCTCGCCGTGCTCTCGATCAAGGGAGCGCAGAAGGGCCCGACGTCGGTCGCGATCACGGTCCCGATCCTCATCCTCGGCATCCCCATCCTCGACACCGCGGTCGCCTTCGTGCGCCGCGCGATCGGGAAGGGCGCCGCGTCGCTGGACGGCGGATCGCCCTGGGCTCGGCTCCGGAAGACGATGGAGCCCGACCGGAACCACATCCACCACCGGCTGCTCGGATTCGGCCTCACGCACCGCCAGGTGTCGCTCCTCCTCTACGGCGTGTCGGCGCTCCTCTCCGTCGTGGGAATGCTGACGCTCTTCGCGAACCGGCGCGGCGTCGCCGGGTTCCTCGTCTTCGCGGCGGCATTCGCGGTCGCCGCCGTCATGCACCTCGGCTGGTTCGCGTTCCGGAAAGCGGGCCTTTCGCTCGCCGGGCGGCGCGGAACGCGCGCGCTCCTCGTCGGCGACCCCTCGTCCTCGGGGGAGGAGGACCCCGGCGCGGCGATCGCGGACCTCGGCTACTCGGTCGTCCGCGCTCCGGCGGACGAGGGCGCGCTCGCCCGCTTCCGCGGCGCGCGGTTCGACGTCGTGCTCGTCCAGCGCGACGCGCCGGGCTTTTCGCCCGACCTCTTCATGCGGGTCCGGGACGAATTCCGCTTCGCCGTCCCGATCCTCCTCTCGGCCGCCCCGGCCGACGGCGCGGTCGCCGCGCGCGAGGCCGCGCGCCTCGGCGCCTACGACCACGCGGCGTTCGGCGGCGGCGCCGACCTCTTCTCGGCCGTGATTCTGCGCTCGTTCGAGAAGGCTTCCCTCCTCGCGCGGCTCCGGTTCGTCTACGGCGTCGCCTGGCTCTGCGTCATCTTCATGCCGCTCCTCGTCGCGCTCACGTTCTGCGCCTGCCGGGGCGGCGTTCTCTAGGGCGAAAGGACTCGAGATGGCATTCGACGTCATCCGTGCGGTGAAGCCTTCGGGCTCGGGAGCGGCCGAGATCGCGCTCGGGGCCGGGCGCGCGGCTCCGCACGACCGGAAGGACATGGCCCTCGTCACGTCGTTCGTGCTCGGCTTCATCGTGATCCTCTTCTTCGCCGCGGTCCTCGTGCTCACCGAGTCGCGCGAGACGGGACGCTCCGCGAGGCCAAGGGACGCCGCCCTCACGGAGCGCTGAAGAGGCCGCTCTCGAAGATGACCCTTTCGGCATCGGCGCTGAGGGACGTCCTGGCGCGCCGGATCGCGGCCCCGATCCGGTGGTCGCGCTTCCGGCCCGGGTTCTCGGCTGCGGCGAAGGGTCATCGGGAGGGGATGGCGGAGCGCGAGCGGCACTCGCGGCTCTCTCCCACGCGCCGCGCCACGCTCGCGCTCGAGGCGTTGCGGCGTGTCGTGCGGCACGCGGGCGACCGGGTGCCGTTCTACCGGGAGCGCTTCCGGCGCGCGGGGTTCGACTGGCGCGCGCCGTTCACGCTTGCCGAGTACGCGGGCCTTCCTCCGCTCGAGCGGAGCGACGTCGCTCTCGCGGGCGACGCGCTCCTCGCCGAGGGGATCGACCGGTCTCGCCTCATTCCGGACGCAACCGGGGGCTCGACCGGAGAGCCGCTCCGTTACCTCCTCGACCCCTTCGAGCGCGGTTACCTCGACGCGGGGCTCGAGTGGCACGCCCGCTCCCTCGGCGCGTCCCGCGGCGCGCGCACGGCGCTCTTCTACGGCGGCGAGGCCGATCCCCTCGCGAGGAAGGGACTCGGGCGGAGGATCCGCGACCTCGCCGCGAACCGGCTCGTCTTCCCGTGCTTCCGGATCAACGAGGAACTTCTCGAGGAGGTCCACCGCGCGTTCACGCGCTTCCGCCCCGAGATCCTCGTCGCGTACTCGTCGGCCGCGGAGGCGCTCGCGCGGCACCTCCTCGCATCGGGACGGCGCGCGGACTACCCGGTCGTCGCCGTCGTCGCGGCGGCGGAGAAGCTGAAGCCCGAGGCGCGCGAGGCCCTCGCCGCGGGCTTCGCGGCGCCCGCGTTCGAGCGGTACGGCTCGCGCGAGGCGGGTCTCGTCGCCGCCGAGGGCCCGCCTGGCGGCGGACCCCTCGCGGTCGACCTCGCGCACGCGATCGCCGAGCCCGGCGAGGCGCCTGCCGGCTCGCGCGCGGCTCCGATCCTCGTCACGAAGCTCGCGCACTACTCGATGCCGTTCCTGCGCTACCGGATCGGCGACGTCGCGGTCTTCGATCCCCGGCATCGCCCCGCGGACGGGCTGCCGTTCGTCGCCCTCGCCTCGGTCGAGGGCCGGGACATGGACTTCCTCGTCCGGCGGGACGGGGGGCTCGTCCACCCGGTCGAGCTGCCGCATTTCTTCAAGGACGAGCCCGTGCGGGAGTTCGCCGCCGAGCAGGGCTTAGACGGCTCCGTCCTCGTCTCGGTCGTGCCCGGCGACGGCTACGGCCCCGCGCACGGGAGGAAGATCCGCGGCGTCCTCGAGAGAAACCTCGCCGGCTTTCCCGTGGCCGTTCGCGAGGTCGCGAGGATCGACCGGACGCCGTCGGGGAAGAGGCGGCCCGTCGTCTCCGTCCTCGGCCGATCCCGATTCGCGGCGGACGGCCGCGCGCCCCGCTCCCTCCCGTGAAGGACATGGATCGCCTCCGCCCGACGCCGTTTTCGCCCCTCGGCCTCCCGCTCGCGGCCGCCGTGCGCGATCCGCGCGCCGTCGCGTATCCGGAGCCGGGCGACGCCTACTCGCCCGACGAGGCGTTTCCCGAGTACCCGTTCGGGCGCGAGACCCTCTCGCGCCGCGAGAACCGCGTCTATCGGCTCGTCCGCCGGGCGCTCTTCCTCCTCGGCCTCGACCGGGAGCGCTTCGGGACGCCGGAGTGGAATCCGCTCGGGGCGTTCGTCCGGAAGGGCCAGCGCGTCCTCGTGAAGCCGAACCTCGTCCTCGAGACGAACCTCCTCGGTCCGGGCGAAGACCCCCACGCGGTCGTGACCCACGCCTCGATCGCGCGCGCGGTCCTCGACTACGTCTTCATCGCGCTCGGCGAGGACGCGGGGACGATCCGCATCGGGGACGCGCCGATCCAGCAGTGCCGCTTCGCGGAAGCGGCCGCGAGGTCTGGGTTCACCGAGGTCGCGGAGTTTTATCGGCGAGAGACGGGCGCCGATCTCGGTCCGGAGGACTTCCGGCTCCTCGTCACCGACCGCGACCGGCGCCTCCAGGTCGTGCGGTGCACGGAGAAAAGGGACGAGGCCGGCCGGTTCGTCGAGGTCGACCTCGGCGGCTTAAGCGAGCTCGTTCCGGTCGAGGAGCGCTCGGACACTTTCCGAGTCACGTGCTACGACCCGCGCGAGATGGCGCGCCACCACGCTCCTGGCCGGCACCGCTACCTCGTGAGCCGTGCCGTCCTCGAGGCCGACGTCGTCGTCTCGCTGCCGAAGCTCAAGACCCACCGGAAGTCCGGCGTCACGGGAGCGCTCAAGAACCTGGTCGGCATCAACGGGCACAAGGACCGGCTCCCGCACCACCGCGCGGGCGCGCCCGCCGACGGCTCGGACGCATACGCGCGCCGGAGCGCGCTCAAACGCTGGGGCGAGGCGGCGCTCGACCGGTTCAACGTCGCGAAGTCCGTCCCGGCGCAGACCGCGCTCCAGCTCGCCTCGCGCGCGCTCATCCGGGCGGGCATGCGGCAGAAGGGCGACTTCACCTTCGAGGGCTCGTGGCACGGGAACGACACGATCTGGCGGACCGTGCTCGATCTCAACCGCGTCCTCCTCTACGCGGACGAGACGGGAGCGCTCGGCGACGCTCCCCGCCGGATCCACGTCTCGATCGCCGACGCGATCGTCGCCGGCGAGGGCGAGGGGCCGCTCGAGCCGACGCCGAAGCGGATCGGCGTCGTCACCGCGGGCACGAACGCCGCCGTCCTCGACCGCGTTCACGCGGCCCTCATGGGCTTTTGCCCGGAGCGGATTCCGGTCGTCGCGAACGCGTTCGCGCGGCGCTCAGGGCCTCGTCCCCTCGTCGCGTGCGCGCCGGAGGACGTCAGGGTCTCGACCGAGGAGGGACTCTTCGAGCCCGAGGCCCTCGGCCGGGCGTGGGACCTCGCGTTCGTTCCGCCCGCGGGCTGGCGCGGGCACGTGGAGCGCGCGTGAGCGCGGCGGCGGAGCGGCGGGCGCGGATCGCCATACTCGTCGGCGATCTCGGGCCGGGCGGGGCGGAGCGCCAAGCCGTCCTCCTCGCTGCGTCGCTCGACCGCTCGCGCTTCGAGCCCGCGCTCGTCGTCTGGAGGAGCCGCCTCTTCTACCGCCGCGAGGTGGAGGAGAGCGGCATCGAGGTCGTCCGGGTCGCGAAGGGCACGAGGGCCGACCTCGGATTCCCGTTCCGGCTTCGGCGGGAGCTCGTCCGGCGCGGCTTCGACGTGTGGCACGGCTGGCTCGAGGCCGGAAGCCTCTGGGCGCGGCTCCTCTCGCGCGGGCGCCCGCGCCGCCGGCCGGTCGCGATCGCGTCCTTCCGCTGCTCCGACATGGCGCGCGGATACTTCGCCGCCGAGCGGTTCCTCGCGCGCTTCTCCGACGCGATCGTCGCGAACGGGGAGGAAGTGAGGTCGGCGCTCGCTTGCCGCTCGCGCGTCGATCCGGGCCGGATCCTCGTGATCGAGAACGCCGTCGACACGCGCCGGTTCTTCCGCGAGCGGAGGCCGGAACCAAAGGAGCGCGCCGCCGCGCGCCGCGCGCTGGGACTCGGCGACGTTCCTCCGGACGTGCCCCTCGTCGCGCTCGTCGGCCGTCTCTCGCCGCAGAAGGACCCGCTCGCGCTCGTCCGCGCCGCGGCCTCGTCCCGAAGAGTGCCGTTCGCGGCCCTCTTCGTGGGGGAGACGTCCGACGCGGACCTCCGCGGGCGAGTGGAGCGGGCCGCCGCGGAGTCGGGCCTGCTTTCGCGCGTCCGTTTCCTGGCGCCCGTGCCCGAGATCGAGCGCGTCTACGACGCCGCCGACGCGGTCGCGCTCCCGTCGCTCTACGAGGGGTGCCCGAACGTCCTCGTCGAGGCGGTGGCGGCGGGCCTCCCGGTCGCCGCGTCGTCGATCTCGGAGAACCGCTCGGCGCTCGCCTCCTACCCGCGCGCGCGCTTCCACTATCCCGGCGACGCGAGCGGCCTCGCGGGCGCCATCGCCGGCGCGCTCGCCACGGAGGAGGCTCCCGCGGAAACGCGAGGGAAGCTCCTCGAACGGTTCTCCCCGGAGCGGCTCGGCCGCGAGTTCGGAGCCCTCTACGAGCGGCTTCTTGTGGCGAGGAGCCCGGTCTCCGCGCCGAGCGGGACGGTCCGGCCGTCGAGCCAGCGGAAGAAAGACTCGAGGTTGAGGAGCGCCCAGAGCGTCCGCCCGTGATCGGCGCGGCCGCGCGCGTGCTCGCCGAGGAGCCGCGTCACCGCCTCGGGCCGGACGACGCCGCGCTCGCGGAACGCGCGCGACGAGAGCGCGTCCTCGGCGCGCGCGCGGAGCGGTCCGCGGAGCCACGCGGAGACCGGAACCGCGAACCCGATCTTCTTCCGCGAGAGGACCGTCGCGGGCACGAGGTCGCGCGCGATCTCGCGCAGGAGGCGCTTCGTTCGGAGCCCGCTCACCTTGAGCCGCGGCGGGACGCGCGAGGCGAACTCGACCAAGGGATGGTCGAGGTAGGGCACCCGTCCCTCGATCGAGTGCGCCATCGTGAGGCGGTCGCCGCGCTCGAGGAGGTTGTCGGGGAGGTAGTGGCGCATGTCCGCGTACTGCATCCGGAAGAGGCGCGGGGCGCCCGACACGCGGCCGACGCTCGAGCGGACGGAGTCCGCGCCAGAGGCCCCGTTCGCGCGGGCGAGGAACTCGGGCTCGAGGACCGACTCCGCCTCGCCCTCGCCGCACGACGCGAAGTAGTCCGCATAGCGGCTCGGCTCGTCCTCGATCGAAAGCGAACGGACGGTCGACGTCACTCGCCTCATTCGGGCCGGGAGCCGCGAGGCCAAGGGCGCGAGGACGTGCGCGCGGAACGGCCGCGGCATCGCGGAGAAGAGGGGCCGGAATCCCTCGACGACGTACTTCCAGTAGCCGCCGAAAACCTCGTCCGCGCCCTCGCCGGAGAGGACGACCTTGACGGAGCGCGACGCGAGCTCCGCGAGCCGCTCGAGGGCCAAGTCCGACGGCTCGGAGAGAGGGCCGTCCCGGTGCGCGACCATGAGGTCGAGGCCGTCCGAGAGGTCGGCGGGAGCCACGCGAACCTCGAAGTGCTCGGTCCCAAGCGCGCACGCAGTCGCGCGCGCGGCTCTCGACTCGTCGATCGACTCGTCGTCCACGCCGACCGAGAAAGTGCGGACGCGGGAGGCCGACCCTTCGCGGCGCATGAGCGCGACGAGAAGGGACGAGTCGAGGCCTCCGGAGAGGAACGCGCCGACCGGGACGTCCGCGACGAGGCGGAGCCGCACTGCCTCCGCGAGGCGCTCGCGCGCCTCGGAGACGTAGTCGAGGAGACTTCCTCCGCCGGATCGCGCTCCGGGCTCCGGCACGTCCCAGTACCGCGATTCGCGGACGCCGCCGGGCGTCGCGACGAGGACCGAGCCGGGCAAGAGCTTTCGCACCGCGCGGAAAAACGTCCCCGGCGCGGACGCGAAGCGGAAGCGAGCGTACTCGGCGATCGCCGTCTCCGAGACGCCGGAATTCCGGACGCTCTCGATCTCGAGGAGCGCCTTCGCTTCCGACGCGAACGCGAGCGCGCCCCCGACCTCCGCCAGAAAGAGCGGCTTCACGCCGAGCCGGTCGCGGGCGAGGAAGAGGAGCCGCTGAGTCCGGTCGTAGAGCGCGAACGCGAACATCCCGCGGAGGCGCGAGACGCACGCCTCGCCCTCGTCCTCCCAGAGGTGGACGATCACCTCCGTGTCGGACCGGGTGCGGAAGACGTGGCCTTTCGCCTCGAGGTCCCGCCTCAGTTCGCGAAAGTTGTAGATCTCGCCGTTGAAGACGACGACGACCGAGCCGTCCTCGTTCGCGATCGGCTGGCGGCCCGAGTCGAGGTCGATGATCGAGAGCCGGCGGTGGCCGAGCGAAGCGGGGCCGTCCTCGAAGAAGCCCTCGTCGTCCGGACCCCGGTGGCGGAGGATCCGCGTCATCGAGCGGACGAGCGCGCCGCGCCGCGGGAACCGCCCGCCGGGATCGTAGAGGCCCGCGATGCCGCACATGCGGTCAGTCTCCGCCCGGCCCGGTGGGCGCGGCGATCCGGATGACCGTCTCGAACGGTCCGCGCGCACCGCCCTCGAAGACGATCACGGGCGCGGGCTCCATCCGCCCGTAGCCCCTCGACTGGAACCCGAGAGGACCATGAGGCCCGTCCTCGCCCCGCGCGCATCGCATCGTGAGGCTCCGCGGCCCCGCGATCTCGACGCGCGCGGACCCCGCGGAGACGGCCGCCGTCCGGCGCCGCCCGTCGAGCGCGACGCCGCACCGCGCGTCGAGTGGAAACGCGATCGCGACCGGGAACTCACCGCCGCGGGAGCCCGCGATCTCGTCCCGCACGGTGACGATCGCGTCCCGCCCGCGGCGCTCGAAGGAGACCGACCGCGTCACGACCGGCGAGCCCGGACGCCGCGAGGTGCCGCGGCGCTCGCCGCGGGCCTCGAATCGTCCGTCGCGCGCGGTCGCCTCGAGGAGCCGCGCGCCGGGATCCCCGTCCCAGAGGAAAGGCCCGAGCGACCTGCACGGATCCTCGCCTCCGATCGTGAGCGTCGCGTGCGAGCGCGCGCCGCGGAAATGGCTCCGCCATTTCTCTCCGCGGTAGTACGCGAACGTCCCGGGGTCGACGACGACGGGAGCGCCGCCGACCGAGAGAGCGATCGACAGCCCGTCGGAATGAGCGTGGCCGTAGAGCGGAGGGAAGCCGAGCGGTCCGGCGTCGAAGAGGAAGGAGATCGTGGGCCGCCCCTCGGAGCGGAAAAGGACGAGCCCGGAGTCCCCGTAGACGGCGAACCCGCCCGGGGGCGCCTCGGGCGCGGCGCTGGAGTCGCTGAGTGGCTCGAGCGCCGCCGTCGACAGGAGGCCGCCGGGGCCGCCCGGAGGGAGCCCGGTCGAAAAGCCGCCGTCCTCGTCGCCGAAGCGCGGAAACGGCCCGGGAGAAAACGCGGCGTCGAGAGCCGCGAGGAACGCACGGCCGCGGCGCGCGGCCGACGCGATCGCCTCCGGCACGGCCTCCCCCCGCCGCGCGAGAGCGCGCGCGACGAGGAAAAGGTCGTCGACGACGTAGGCGAGGTACGCGGGCGACTGCTCGGCGCCGGAGCCGTCGGGAAGGACGAGGCTCGCCGCCGCGCGCGCGAGGCGTCGGACCGCGCGCTCGCGGACGCTTCGGAGGCTCTTCTCTTCCCTCTCGAAAAGGAGCGCGACGAGGGCGACGCCCGCGAGCTCGCCGGCGAGGTGGTTGTTCGCGGACGAGTAGAGCGAGAGCCTCCGCAGAACCGCGAAGAGGACGCGGAGGAGCTCGTGCGCCGCCGCGCGGGCGAGCTTCCGCGCCTCCGCGGAGTCGCCGAGGATCGAGAACGCGAGGATCCACGACTGCGCACGCCGCGCCATCTCGAGCGCGCTCGCGTCGTGGACGCCGCGGCCCGGGCGCGTCGCGCCGAGGTAGGACGAAATCGCGCGGAGGACGCCCGCGGCGTGGCGCTCGTCGCCGGTCGCGCGGTACGCGAGCGCTTGCCGCACGAGGTGCTGGTGCCGGAGGATCTCCCAGACGTTCTTCGGATCGCCGGGGCGCGTCTCGGGCCGCCAGTCGATCGATTCCGAGAGTTCCGCCTCGGGCCAGCGCGCGCCGGTCAAGGGGTCCCGGTGCCAGTCGACTTCGCCGCCGATCTCGACCGTCTCTCCGAAGAGCCGGAAGCGGCCGCGCGCGAGGTCCTCCGCCTCCGCGAGGAGGTCGTCGATCGCGGGGGAAGAAAGGCGCCGGGCGAGGTCCGCGCCGTTCCTGTCGAGGATGAGGTCGTTCCCGGCGAGGAGCGAGGCCGCGCGCTCACCGGCCTCGCCGCGCGCGGCGGCGGCGCGCGGCCCGACGATTCTCTCGCGGAGGAGCGACGCGGCCCCGCGGACCGTGCGTGGCGCGCGGACGAGGACGATCTCCCGCGCCGGCATCCGGCGGAGCCGCTTCAGCGCCCACCGCACGTCTCGAAGGGAGGCGGGGGCGCTCACGGCGACTTCCTTTCTTTTCCCCCCGTGTAGCCGAGCGCGCGGATCTGGGCCTCGGCCTCGGCGCCGATCGAGACGCTCTGGCCTCTAAACGCCTCGGGCGAGTCGAACGTCCGGATGCGCTGCGCCGGCCCCGCGACGATTTCGCTCCGGACGCTGCCGTCGGTCCGGCGCGAGATCGGGTACCCCGCGAGGTGGAGGAGAGAGGGCGCGACGTCGAGCGCCGACACGGACGCGAGCGCTCCCGGGTCGTCCGGGACGCCGGCGCCGAAGCGCGCCGCGACGCCGGGGCCGAGCGCGAGGAAGATCCCCTCGAGCCGGTGGTCCCCGAGCGGGCCGCGCTCGGGGCTAGCGCGGAAGCCGTGGTCCGAGACGATCGCGACGACGTCGCCGGGCGCTCGCTCCGCGAGGACTCGGGCGAGGAACGCGTCGACGATCTCGTACAGCTCGGGGATCGCGCCTTTGAGCCGCTCCACGTCCTCCCTCGGAGGCGGAGGCGAGTAGGCCTCGGGCTCGTGGTAGGGCCAGAGGAGGTGCTGCGCGCGATCGGTCTCCGTGAAGACGACGAACCGGAGCGCCGCGTCGCGGTACCCCTCCCCGTGGAAGAGGTCGTCCGCCACCTGTGCGCGCAGCTCGGCCGACGCGCGCATCTCCTCGCGCCAGAGGAGCGCGAGCTCGGGATCGCCGACGATCGGGATCCAGGTCGGGGCGAGCGCGACGAGCGGTCCGTGGCGGTCCTCGAGCGCCTCCACGGCGGCGCGGTCGGACCCGTAGCCCCCCTTTCCGAGCGAGAGCATGAGAGGCGAGACGAAGAGCTCGGGGGACTCGCCGCCTCGGAGGAGCTTTACGCGGCCGACGAGCCCGCTTCGCGACATCGCGATCGGGGGCGAGAGCTCCGAGACCCCGAACTCGGCTCGCGAGCGGGCAGTCCCGTCGCGATCGACGACCTCCGCCACGGCGCGCGAGCCGCGGCCCTCCTCGCGGAACCGGACGACGATCGTCTCCTCGCGCCCGAAGAGCCAGGAGAGCGACGGCCTCGAAAGCCCCTCGACGATGAGATGGCGCACGACGAGGTGCGAGAACCCGAGACGCGACGCTCGGGCGGGGTCCGGGATGCGCGGGACGCCGATCCGGACCGTGCTCCATCCGTCGCCGGCGCGCTCGATTCTTCCCGGCTCGAGCCGCGCCCACGGCGACGCGGCGGGGTCGGCCGCGAAGAAAAAGCCGGGGCCCTGCGCGAGGACCGACTCCGGGAGCGGCATCCCGGAGACGAGGAGGCCGCGCACGGGATCGGGCGGGTACGTCCCCGGCACGTTGAGGACGATCGAGCGTCCCCCGGCGGCTCCCACGACGTTCCAGAGCGCGGGGACCCTCCGATTGACGGACACGGCGTTGTCCCACCCGTCGACGCCGTGGCGCTCCGGGGCGCACCCGGTCGCGATGCTCGTCCACACGACAGGCGAGGCGATCTCGCCGGTCGCGTCGCGCACGCTCCGGCAGACGAGCGCCGTCCCATCCTCGAAGAAGCGGGCGAACGCCGGGAGCCGGCCCGCGCGGATGAGGGGGAGGAGGACCGAGTAGTCCGCGCCGTCGACTCCGACGATCGTGATCCGCGAGGCGAGCGCGGCTCCGTCCCGCTCGACCGTGAAGGCGGGGCGGGGGACCTGCGCGAGGCGGCGCGGCAGCTCCTGCGGCGTTCCCGCAGCGGCGGCGCCGAGGAGCAACGCGACGGCGGCGGCGATCACGCCCGCGCGGAGGGGCGCTCGCGAAAACGTCCGCCGCGCGGTCCGTGCGACGAGCGCCATGACGGAGCCGCCCGCGACCGCGAGCGCGAGTAGGGCGGCGAGGCCGGACGGCGTCGCCGAGATGAGGTTGATCGCGGGCAAGCGGGCGTCGGCGGCGATCGCGAGCGCGGGCGCGGCGACGAGCGCGCCGAGGAGGAAGGAGATCCGTCCCGGCCCCACGGGGGCCGGCGTCCCGCGCGTGAACGCGAGCGCGAGGTCGAGGAAGAGCCCGGCCGCGACCGCGCCCGCCGCGTTTCCGAGGATGAGCCCCGCCGCGAGCGGCGACGCCCCGACGCCGGGGTGAACCGCCCACCAGAAAAGCCCCGCGAGAAGCCCCGCCGCGGCGTCGACAGCCATCCGCCCGGCCCGGCCCGTCGCCGTGCCGTGTCCGGATCCGCCCATGACTCCGTCCCTCCCGCGCGCCCCGTACCCCGCGCGCCGCGCCGCTCCGGTCGTCAGTCCCCGTCCTTCTTGCTCCCGAACGGGAGCGCGATCCGGAACCTCGAGCCCTCTCCCGGCTTCGAGCGGACCGTGACGGTCCCGCCGTGGTCGTGGACGATGTCCCGGCAGACGAAGAGCCCGAGGCCCGTGCCGTCGCTCTCGGAGCGGGTCGTGAAGAACGGCTCGAAGATCTTCTCCACGTTCTCGGACGGGATCCCGACGCCGTCGTCCTCGATCTCGATCGCGACGCCGTCCGCGAGCGCCTCGGTCCGGACCGTGATCGTCCCGCGTCCGCGGTCCTTCAACGCGAGCGCGGCGTTGATCACGAGGTTCGTGAACACCTGCTCGAGGCAGCCAGTGTCGGCGACGATCTGCGGGAAGGTCTCCGGATCGGAGAACTCGCGGATGACGCGGATCCCGCCGCACGAGGACACGAAGCTCTGCGTCATCGCGAGCGCCTCCTCGAGCACGGCGTGGACGTTCATCGGCTCCCGGCTCGATTCGCGCGAGCGGGTGTAGTCGAGGAGCCGGTTCACGATGCGCGAGATCTTCTTTCCGGCCTCCTCGATCTCCTCCGCCGTCTTCCTCGTCCCTTCGGGAGCCGCGCCGTCGAGCTCGATCTTCTGGGCCCGCAGCATGATGTTCGTGAGCGGGTTGTTGATCTCGTGGACGACGGACGCCGCGAGCTGGCCCACGCCCGCGAGCCGCTCCGAGCGGACCATCTTCGCGCGAAAGAGGTCCGACGAGAGCCGCGCGATCGTGACGACCTGTCCCACCATGCTCGAGAGGACCTGTAGGACCTCCTTCAGGTTTTGCGAGACCTCCTCGATCTCGGGGTGCGAGAGATTCATCGCGCCGACGGGACGGGTCTTCGCGACGACCGGGAGGCAGAGGAGCGATCTCACCGTGACGGCCGTCTCGCGGGCGGAGAAGACGTCGCTCTTCGAGACGTCCGGCACGAGGATCATCTTGCCGGTGGCGACGACCTGGCCGGCGACGCCCTCGCCGACCTTCATGGTGAGGCCCCGGTTGAGCTTCTTCCTCTCGTCCGGCGAGAGGCCGGCGTCTCCTCTTCCCGCCGCGGCCTTGAGCTTCAGCGTCTTTCCGTCCTCGGCGAGGAGGAGGATCGAGGCGTTCTCGAACCCGAGCTCCTCGACGAAGATCCGGACCGCGCGCTCGCAGATCTCGTCGATCTCGAACGTCTCCGCGAGAATCTCCCCGACGCGGCGGAACGCGTTCAGTCCCGCGAGAACCTGCCGGTAGCGCGCGGCGACCGCCTCCAAGCCGTCCGTCTTCTGCCCCGCGGGGCCTCGAGCCGGCGTTCGCGCCTCAGCCCCCTCCTTCGCGCTCGCGGTCACGTCGGTCTTCGCCTGGCGCCGGATTCCGCTTCGTGGCATGGACGCTCTCTCCGCGGCGGCGGGATCGAATCCGGGCGCCTTCTCCCGACGAAGGGGGAGCCGATGCGCCTCGGGTCTCGCGAGATGGCGCGGAGCCGCGGTGCGGCCGAAGGCGAGGGCCTGGGAGCGGCCGGCCGGCCCGGGCGCCGTCGCGCCCATAAAGGCCTCCGGCACCCGGCCGGCACCGTCCTGCGCTCGCGCCGGCGGGCCCGCCCTCGAACCCGCCAACAACAAACCGCCGGGCGCCTACTATATATCGGCCCTTCCGGAGGCGCCATTTCGCGCGGCTTTCGAGAGAGTCTCTATCGGCCCGCGGGCGGCCCCGGCTCAACCGGGGGATCCGAGGGGCCCGAGGCCGCCTTCGATCCGCGCGAGATCGGCTCAACCCGGACTCTCGAGCGTGCCGAAAGGGGTGAGGCGGACGAGTTTCCGCTTCGATTGACAACCTCCGACGGGGGTCCTTAAACTGCCCCGATCGAGAGGGGAACGAGAAGGCTCCGTCCGGAGGAAGGCCCGTCGGTCGCCATTCGGTTGGGCCCCGGGACGGGCCCCTTCGGCCGGGAGAGACGCCGACCATGCTTCGACACCGCGCACACGACGCCGAGGCCCGAGGCCTCCCGCTCCCGGCGGCGGTCCTCGCGCTCTCCCTCTTGGCTCCGGCCTGCCGGTCGGTCGAGTTCAGCCGGGACGCGGACCGGATCGAGAACCAGCGGGGCTTCGGCCACCTCTACACCGGCGATTCGAACGAGGAGTACTGGATCGGAATCGGCGACGGCATCTCGGTCAAGTCGTTCGAGAACACCGAGCTGTCGTTCAACCAGGTGGTCGGTCCGGACGGGAAGATCACGCTGCCTCTCATCGGCGACGTGAAGGTGGCGGGCCTCACGGTGACGGAGGCTCGCGAGCGGCTCACCGACCTCCTGCTCGAGTACTACCGGGAAGTCGACCTCTTCGTCACGGTGCCGCTCAAGAACAGCAAGAAGATCTACGTGCTCGGCCAGGTCCGCCGGGGAGGGCTCGTCCGGTTCGAGGGTGACATGACGGTGATGGACGTCCTCTCGCGCTACCCCCCGAACCAGTTCGCCGACACGGAGAACATCTGCCTCATCCGAGGGGACCCGCGGAATCCCCAGCGGTACCAGGTGCGATTCGAGGAGATCTCGCGCCTCGGCGTCACGACGACGAACTATATCCTGCGCGAGGACGACATCCTCTACGTGCCCGCGGGCGCGTGGGCTTCGTTCGGCCTCTGGCTGAACGACGCGCTCTACCCGTTCCGCGTCGTCTTGAACACGGTCGGGCTCCTCTTCCGCACGGCCCTCATTCCCGCGCGGTTCGAGAGCTTCGACGAGGTCTCGACCCGGATCGAGGAAGGGCAGGGCGGCGGGGCCGGGGGCGGGCGGGGGGGAGACTTCTTCTTCTAGCGGAAGGGCGGGGCGTCCGCGCGAGCCCGCGAGCTGAACGTCATGAACATGATGGAGCCGACGACGACCCGGTTCACCTCACCGGCCGAGTACTGGACTCTCGTCCGGGAGAAGAAGTCGCTGATCCTGGTGCCCGCCGCGGTGGCGCTCGTGATCGGCGTCGCGGTGGCGTTCGCGCTCCAGAAGAAGTTCACGGCGTCGACGACCTTCTACCTCAAGGACCGGAGCTTCATCCGTCAGCTCTACCAGGGATACGTGTACTCCTCCGAGTTCGACGCGAGCCTCGCGACGATCCAGGAAGAGATGCGGAGCACCGCGAACATCTCGAAGATCGCGGGCGAGATCCCGGGGATGCGCGCCTACGCCAATCCCGAGAGCCCGGCGTGGGAGTCGCTCGTCCAGGACATCCGGCAGAACCTCACCGTGTCGGTCGCGCAGAGGAAGATCGGCGACGACTCGATCACGATCACGTTCACTTGGAGCGATCCGCGCCATTGCTACCAGTTCGTCAACCGGCTCGCGGAAAGCTACCAGGACAAGAACGTCGGCGCGTACCAGGAGTCGATCCGGCAGAAGCGCGACCAGCTCGCGAGCCAGCGGCGCGAGATCGAGAACGCGATCGCGAACGTGCGGGAGCGGATTCGCGAGTTCCTGGACGACCACCTCCAGGAGATCAGCTTCGAGGAGAGGGACCTCACCGGGCGGCTCCGCGACAACGAGCGTCAGCTCACGCAGCTCAAGCTCGACCTCGCGACGTACACGGAGGCGCTGCGGCGGCTCGAGGAAGGGATCAAGAAGACCCCCGAGCAGGAGATCGAGCTCATCCGGAAGGCGAACCCGCGACACGCGGCGCTGACCGAGGCCGTCTCGAAGCTCGAGCAGCAGGAGCGCGAGTACGCGCAGAAGTACACGGAGAAGCACCGGAACCTGATCCAGGTCCGCGAAGATCTCGAGCGCGCGCGCGCGCAGCTCGACAACGAGAACCCGCTCGTCCTCGATTCGGAGAGGGTCGTCGCGAACCCGGAGCACACGCGCCTCAACGCCGAGAAGCGCGAGTTCGAGACGAAGGTCGCGGTCACGAGGGCCCAGATCGCGAGCCTCGAGCGCGACCAGAAGATCACCAGGGACAACATGGCCGCGCTGCCGACCCTCAAGGCGCAGAGCCGCGCCCTCGAGGAGGAGAAGGCCAAGGCCGAGGCGG
>Ga0187892_10006108_pt1 | contig 18221 bp, 20 predicted proteins | sample MA1701073metaG_FD_139345 | JGI IMG/M metagenome (GOLD analysis project Ga0187892, IMG submission 139345) | Bio-ooze microbial communities from a basaltic lava cave in the Kipuka Kanohina Cave System on the Island of Hawaii, USA - MA170107-3 metaG ... | reverse complement strand
GTGGGCTCGCTCATCGGCGGTCTCCTTGAAGGCTGAGGCCGGCAGCGTAAGGCGGTGGCGGCGGCCCGTCGAGACCGGCACGGCTCAGCGCGGGAGCCGCGGCCGCACGTCCTCCGCGAGGAAGCGGATCACGGCGCTCGTGAAGGCGTCGTTCTGGTCGCCCGCGACCCTGTGCGCGGCGTCGGAGACGTCGGCGAGCTTCGCGTGGCGGATCTTCGCGAGGAAGTCGTTCACGCCTTCGTCGGTGACGACGTCCGACAACTTGCCGCGCACGAGCAGCGTCGGCACGTCGATGTTCGCGAGCGCCGCCTCGAAGAGCCCCTGGAAGTCGGGCGCCGGCACCTCGACGCCGCCGCGGCGCGACATGAACGCCGGATCCCAGTGCCAGTGCCAGCGGCCGTCGGCCTTCTGGCGCAGCACCTTGCGGAGCCCTTCGGGGTTCACCGTGCGCTTCCGGTGTGGGGTGTACGCGGCGATCGCCGCCGCGGCGTCCTCGAGCGTGGCGAAGCCGCCGAGCCCCGACGCCATGAAGTCCTTGATGCGCTGGATGCCGTCGGGGTTGTTGCGGTGGGTCACGTCCACGATCACGAGCGCGCTCGACACCACGCGGTCGCTGCTGCCCTCGGCGAGAATCGCGGAGATGCCGCCGAGCGAAGCGCCCACCAGCACCGGCGGCCGGCCGAGCTGATCGCACACCGCGATGCAGTCGGCGCCGAAGCTCGTGAACGAGTAGTCGCCGTTCGGCGCCCAGCCGCTGTCGCCGTGGCCGCGAAGATCGAGCGACACCGCGCGCCAGCCCGCGCGAGCGAGCGCCGCGGCGGTGTCGCCCCAGGCAAAGCGCGTCTGCCCGCCGCCGTGCATCAGGAGGACCGGCCACGCCTCGCGCGGACCGTACGCGTCGGCGACGAGCGGGATCCCCTCGAAGCCGGAGAGCGCGAGCGTTTCGTGTTGCACGGCCCGCCTAGTCGTTGAAGAAGGGGCTGTCGCCGGGGAGGCCGAGCAGCACGCGCCCGGCGGTCTCCCTCCACTGCGGCGAGACCATGATGTGCTGGGGGACGACGCGCACGTCGCGCAGGCAGCGCTCGAGCGGGCAGCTCGTGAAGTTCGCCGTCGTGCCCGCGGCGGAGTGGAGCAGCTCCACGGTGTGGATCGCCGCGGTGCAGGCTTCCGTGCAGGCCAGGTGCACGTGCATGCGCTGCTCGGCGCTCGCGGGGGCGCCGGCCTCCACCATCCGCCACACCTCCTCGACCGCCTCGAAGGCGTAGGCGCGCGCCGCGCGGAGACGCGCCGTGGCCTCGGCATAGACGAGGTGGACCGAGACCTTCTCGCGCAGCAGCTTCCGCGATCCGCGCGGCTGCTTCTCGGTCGCGAGCTTCTTGAAGTGCTCGAGCGCCGCCTGTGCGATGCCCGTGGCGACGCCGATCTTGTTGTACGCGAGGCGGTTGAAGGGCGGGTAGCGGTAGAGCGTGCCCGTCTCGCGCAGCTGCATGCCGCCCTCGAGCACGGCGGTGACGTGCTCGTCGGGCACGAAGACGTCGCGCGCGGCGACGTCGTGGCTGCCCGAGCCGCGGAGCCCCGAGACGTGCCAGGTGTCGACGATCTCGAACTCCGTGCTCGGGATCAGCGCCTCGCGCAGCACCGCGCCGCCGCTCGGCGACTTCGCGAGCCCGTCGCCGTCCGTCACCAGACACTGTCCCCAGAACCAGCCCGCGTTGTGGCAGCCGCTCGCGAAGGGCCACTGGCCGGTCACGCGGTAGCCGCCGGAAACGGGGGTGGCGCGGCCCAGCGGGTTGAGGGCGCCCGCCACGATCAGGCCGGGGTCGGCATAGAGCTTCCGTGCCGTCTCGAGGGGCAGGGCCGCGCCCAGGAATCCCATATTCTCGATGCCGATCATCAGGTTCCAGCCCGCCGCGCCGTCGGCGGCGGAGACGATCTCGATCGTCTCGATCTGCGTGCGCGGATCGCACTCGCCGCCGCCGATCGAGCGCGGCGCGGCGATGCGGTAGAGGCCGGCGGCGGCCATGGCCCGGGCCGCGCGCTCCGGCAGCCTGCGCTCGCGCTCGGCCTCGTCCGCGCACTCCCGGATCAGGGGCATGAGCGCCCGCCCCCGCTCGCGCGGGTCGGCTGCCTCGGCTCCCGGGTCGGCGCGGCGTGCCATGGGGCTGCTCCGGCCCCCACGGTACTCCGCCTCAGGCGCTCGCGCCGAGCACGGCGAAGCGCTCGAGCATCGCCTCGCGCGGCGGGCCGAGCTCGACCTTCTCGCGCTGGTCGCGCTTCGCGTACGAGGCCAGCAGGCTCTGCATCACGACCGGGTTCTTGAGCAGGTCGCGCGGGCTGTCGAGCAGGTTCACCGCGCGAATGAAGATGCGGAGCAGCACGAGGTCCTCGGCGAGGGCTGGCACGAGCCCTTCGCGGAGCAGCGAGCGGATGAACGCCTTCGGGTTCTGCGTGCCGTCGGGATTCGCGATCCGGTAGGGATCCTCGCCGCGCTGCTGCGCCTCGGCGACCGCGATGGCGTCGGCGTCCTGCACGAGCTGCATCTCGTACCAGGGCACGACGTTCCGCTCGACCGCGGCGTCGTACGCGAGCGCGAGCGCGCGGAGGTCGTCACCGTGCTCGGCGAGGCACTCGGCGAGGTCGAACGCACTCGTCCACGCGAGCGAGCAGCCGCGGCCGACGATCGGGTTCGTGTGGACCTGTGCGTCGCCGACGGCGACGAAGCCGAGCGCGAGCGGCTCGCCATCCTCGACCAGCCAGCGGCGCGTGTTCTTCAGGTTCGCCATCCCGTGCACGTCGGAGACCGGCTCGGAGAGCGTGGGCGAGGTCCACGTCGCGGCGAGCGGGATCGCGGCCACCGCGGCGTCGAAGCCCGGCTGGCGCAGCACGCGCCGCATCTCGGCGTCGCTCGGCGAGGCGGCGAGCGTGATCGAGAAGACGCGCGAGTCGCCGGCGAAGATGCCGACCTTGAGATAGCCGAGATCGACGCCGATGATGCCGCCGTCGAGCGGCGGCGGCGTGGCGCCGTCGAGCAAGCGGTAGAAGCGCGAGGTGTAGAAGATCCCGCACGGGCTCGAGGCCTCGCGCACCGGCTTCGTCCCGATGGCGGGGAGCCAGCTCTCGAGCTTCGAGCGGCGGCCGGACGCGTCCACCACGAGGTCGCCGGCGACGAGCGCCTCGCCGCCGCCCCGCGCCTTCGCGTAGACGCCCGTCACGCGGGGCAGCCCGGTCGCCGCGTCGCGCTCGGCCGCGAGGCGCGTCACCTCGACGCCGTCCTCGAAGTCCACGAGCCCGGTGTCGAGCACGTGGCGGCGCAGCACCCACTCGAAGGTGATGCGCCGGCAGGCGAGGGAGACGACGTCCTCGTCGCCCGGCTCGAGGACCGGATCCGGGAAGAGCTGCCGCGCTCGCTCCGTGAAGCGGAGCTCCTCCGCGCCGCAGGCGAGGAGCTTCTCGAGCAGGTCCGGCGCGTGGTCGCGGATCAGGTTGCGGAGCCGCGCGAGGAGCGCGTGCGAGTGGCGCGCCTGCGGCGAGCCGCGGCGCTCCCAGCGCTCGAAGGCGTCCTGGTGGCTCGCGGGGAGCGGCGTCGCGTCCGCCTCGAGGATCGTCACGCGCTGGCCCCGCCCCGCGAGCGCGAGCGCTACGCCGAGGCCCGCGACCGAGCCGCCGATCACGACGACGTGCTTCACCGCCAACGTTTCGTCAGTCCGGCGCGAGGCCTGAGAACGTGATCCGCAGGAACTGGCGGTTGATCTCCTCGGGCGAGACGTCGCCGTCGCGGAACACCTGGCCGCTGATGATCGCCGCGGCCGTCGCGAAGAAGGACGCCGCTGCGAGCCGCGCGTCGATCCTGCGCGTGAACTCGCCGCGCGCCTGGCCGCGCTGGATGATCTCGGTGACCAGACTGGGGAGCGCGTCTTCGCCCGAGTAGGCAGCGAGTGTCTCCGGGCTCGCGAAGAACTCCGCGAGCATCGCGGTCATGATCTCGGCCTGCGCGACCAGCTCGACCGACATGCGCTCGACGAGCGCGGTGAGCTCCGCGCGCGCCGGTGCGCGCGGCTCGACGAGCGAGGCGCGGAAGTCCTCGGCAACGCGCTGGTTGAACTCGTAGAGGAGCGCGGCCTTGCTCGGGAAGTGGAGGAAGAAGGTGCCGCGCCCGACGTCCGCGGCCTCGCAGATCTCCGCGAGGGTCACGGCGCCGAAGCCGGAGCGCGCGAAGAGGCGCATGGCGGCCTCGTAGATCTCGCGGCGCGTGCGCTCCTTCTTGCGGTCGCGGCGCGTCGGGCTCGGGAGCGGCTCGCTCGTGGCCATGGCGGACGCGATCCTAATCCATGACTGGACTCCTGTCCATCGATGTAATACGATCCGCGTCGCCTGCCCGTCCCAGGCCGGAGGAAGGCATGAGCGACCCCGCTATCCGCCACCGCCAGGTGCAGGTCGGCGCCCTGTCCATGCACCTCGCCGAGGCGGGCGCCGGTCCGCTCGTGCTCCTCTGCCACGGCTTCCCCGAGTGCTGGTACTCGTGGCGGCACCAGCTCGGCGCGCTCGCCGCGGCCGGCTACCACGCGGTCGCGCCCGACCTTCGGGGCTACGGCCGCACGTCTGCTCCCGCGCCCGTCGAGGCCTACTCGATCCTTCACCTGGTCGGCGACCTGACCGGGCTCCTCGACGTGCTCGGCCAGAAGCAGGCGGTCGTGGTCGGCCACGACTGGGGGTCGCTCCTCGCGTGGAACGCGGCGCTGCTCCGGCCGGACCGCTTCCGCGCGGTCGTGGGGATGAGCGTGCCGTTCATCCCCCGTCTGCCGATCCGGCCGACCGAGATGATGAAGGCGATGGCCGGCGACCGCTTCTTCTACATCCTCTACTTCCAGGAGCCCGGCAAGGCGGAGGCGGAGCTCGACCCGCGCGCGCGGGAGATGCTGCGCGGCATGCTCTACACCGCGTCCGGCTCGATCGACCCGGGCCGTCTGCGCCGCGCCGCGGAGCTCCCGAAGACGGCGCGCTTCCTCGACGCCATGACGCAGCCCGAGAAGCTCCCCGACTGGCTCAGCGAGGAGGACCTCGCGGTTTACGTGACGGAGTTCGAGCGCACGGGCTTCCGCGGCGGGCTCAACTGGTACCGGAACTTCGACCGCAACTGGGAGCTCCTCGCGCCGTTCGCCGACCTGCGCGTCCAGGTGCCCGCCCTCTTCGTCGGCGGCCTCCGCGACGCGGTGGTGACCGGGCCCGAGCTCGCGGGTGAGGGGCCGGCCGTCCAGATGCTCCCCTCCTTCTGCGACGATCTCCGGGGCAAGGTGCTGATCGAGGGTGCCGGCCACTGGAACCAGCAGGAGGCCCCGGAGCGGACGAACGCGGCGCTGCTCGACTTCCTCGCGGGCCTCGTACACTAGGACTGGAACGGGAGCGAGCCATGGCACTTTCCCGACAGCGCCGCTTCGTCGTGCCCGAGCCCGGCGAGGACTGGCCCGCGCTGGCCAGGCGCGCGCTCCCGCAGGAGCCCGCCGCCGCCGCGATCGAGAAGCTCAAGAGCTGGAACCTCCAGCTCTTCGCGCGCATCCCGCCGGGCGAGTTCCTCGGCAGCGACGTGATCTTCGTCGAGCCGCCGCTCGAGAGCCGGGCGGGAGGTGGCTGACCCCGTGATCGACGAAGCCATCGTGTCACCGGGTCACGACGGGCAGGCCGTGCTCGTAGTGAGGCTGCGCTACGCGAACGGCGCCACCGACACGGTCACGCTCGCGGCCGAGCAGGCCCGGAAGCTGATGGACGACTGCGCGGCCGAGAGCGTCGCGGAGCTTCGCGGACAACCCTGGCAGCGGCTCCTCCACGTGCTGGAGCCGTAGGAGCAACCATGCTGGACATCCTCGTCAAGAACGGACGGATCGTGGACGGAAGCGGACTCCCCGCCTTCTCGGGCGACGTCGCCATCGCGGGCGGCCGCCTCGTGCAGGTCGGCGGCCAGCTCTCCGCCGAGGCGCGGACCGAGATCGACGCCGCGGGCCGCGTCGTCGCGCCCGGCTTCATCGATCCGCACACGCACTTCGACGCGCAGCTCCTCTGGGACGGGCAGGCGCGCCCCGCGCTCGAGCACGGCGTCACCACGGTCGTGCACGGCAACTGCTCACTCTCGCTCGCGCCGCTCAAGGTCGAGCACCGCGCGAGGCTGGTGAAGATGTTCCAGCAGATCGAGGAGATGCCGGACGCCGCCTTCCAGGGCGCCTTCGAGTGGACGTGGGAGAGCTTCGGCGACTACGTGGCGGCGCTCCGGGGAAGGGTCGCGCTGAACGTCGCGCCGCTCGCCGGCCACACCCCGATCCGCATGTGGGTGATGGGTGCCGACGCGCAGAAGCGCGCCGCGAAGCCCGACGAGATCCGCGACATGCAGGACCTGCTGCGCGAGTGCCTGGAGGCCGGCGCCGTGGGCCTCTCCACGAGCTACGTCGACATGGACGAGAACTTTGCGCCGGTGCCGAGCCGCCACGCCCACTACGACGAGCTCGACGCGCTGTCCGCCGTGCTCGGCGAGTACGGCCGCATGCTCCAGGTGGTGCCGGAGTTCTACAACACGGACGTCACGGTCGCGCGCGTCGATCAGCTCGCCGAGCTGTCGCTCGCGCACGGGATCCCCACCACGTTCTCGCCGCTCTTCGATTCCAGCGTGGTGCCCGACAACGTGCCGCGCGTGCTCGAGCGCGTGGCCGAGCAGTTCGCGCGCGGCGCGCGCGTGTGGCCGCAGGTGCAGACGCGCCCGATCGACATCAGCTTCAGCCTCGACATGGCGAGCCTCTACTTCATCCAGCTCCCCATGTGGTACATGCTGCTCCGCATGCCGCGCGCGCAGAAGCTCGCGCTGCTCGGGAACGAAGGCACGCGCAAGGGGCTGATCGACGCGGCGGAGCCGGGCGGCGACACGCAGCGCTTCGCGGGCCTCCGCGTGCGCGACAGCCAGGACGCGAGCCTCATCGGCCGCACGCTCGGCGAGATCGCGAAGGAGCGCGGCACGACGCCGGCGGGCGCGCTGCTCGACCTCTCGCTCGCGGAGGACCTCGGGGTCCACTTCCTCGCGGCGCGCATGGGTCACGAGGACCCGCGCCGGATCGGCCCGATCCTCGCGAACGACCTCGTGCACGTCGGCGCGAGCGATGGCGGCGCGCACATCCAGTCCTTCGCGACCTACGGCGACACCGGCTACCTGTTCAGCGAGTTCGTGCGGAAGGGCCGGCATCTCTCCCTCGAGCACGCGGTCCGGAAGATCACGGGCGACACCGCGCAGATCTGGGGCATCGGCGACCGCGGCCTTCTGCGGCCCGGCCTCGCGGCCGACGTCGTGATCTTCGACCCCGACACGATCGGGCGCGCTGACGAGCTCCCCGCGCGCGACATGCCCGAGGGCGGCATGCGCTACGTGCGCGGCGCGCGCGGCGTCGGCGCCGTGATCGTGAACGGCGAGGTCACCTGGACGGCGGAGGGCGGCTACACCGACGCACGGCCGGGCGTCGTCGCGCACGCCTGATGCTCACCATCCACCACCTGGGCGTCTCCCAGTCCGACCGCATCGTCTGGCTGATGGAGGAGCTCTCGCTCCCGTACCGGCTCCAGTGGTACGACCGCAAGGACGGCCTCGCTCCGCCGGAGTATCTGGCGCTTCATCCCGCCGCCACCGCGCCGGTGATCACGGACGGGGATCTCGTGCTCGCCGAGTCAGCCGTCATCGTCGAGTACATCAGCCACACCTACGGCGGTGGCCGGCTGTCGGTCCTGCCCGGCCAGCCGAACTACTTCGAGTACCTGTACTGGATGCACTTCAACAACAACGTCCAGGGGCTCTTCTTCGCCAAGCTCGCGCTGGGCGGCAAGAGCGATGGCGACGCGGCCCGCGTGGCCGGCTTCGTGAAGCGCCGCGAGGACGGCTATTACCGCTTCCTGGATCAGCGGCTCGCGAAGTCTTCCTATCTCGCCGGCCCCGAGTTCACCTGCGCCGACATCATGGTCGCATTCAACCTGACCTCGCTCTCGCTGTTCGGCGGCCGGAAGATCGACGACCTGCCGAACGTGGGGCTGTACGTCGCGCGGATCACCGCGCGGCCGGCGTACGCGAAGGCGATGGCGATCGCCGGGCCCGGTGCGCAGCGGCCGGGCTCCTAGCTGTCGAGTCCACGGACGTTCGTCACAGGTCGCCGCCGGAGGGCAGTTCCTGCTCCGGCTCCAAGAATCGGGTGATGTCGCCTCCGCAGGAACCGCCCTCCGGCGGCCCGAGCTCGGGCGCATGGCCGGCGCCCGCCCGGCGCTCGCTCAGTGCCGCGCGCGCCGGGCGTCGTATTCGGTCACGCGCTTCTTCTTCGCCTTCGCGCGGAACGCAGCCTCGTAGAGGGCCGCGAGCTCCGCGCGCGGTAGGCGTTCGAGCCGTGCCAGGACGTACGGGTAGTTGCGGTAGTGGTCCGTCGTGAAGTACGTGCGCGAGCGACCGGCGAGGAGCGCGTCGCGGAGCTCCTCCTCCACATGGATCACGAGCCCCTCCTCCTTCGCGTTGAAGCGCGAGAAGAACTTCCCGTCGAGGAGGAACGCGTGCTCGCCGTAGGACGTGCCCTCGCTCATGCCCGGGAACGACAGCGCGAGCTTCCGCACCGCCGACCAGCTCACCCCTCGCCTCGCGCGCCGCGCCGCCTTCTTCCTGCGTTTCACGTCAGCCCTCGCTCAGCGCCGCCAACAGCTCCGCGACGAGCTCCTGCGTGCCGTCGTCCTCGAGATCCGGGAGCGTGAGCCCGAGCCGCACCACCACGAGGCGCGCGGACGGCACCACCACGACCCACTGCCCGCTGTGCCCGCGCGCCGCGAAGGTCTCGGTCGGGAGCAGCGGCCACGGCCTCCGCTCGGGGGCGCCGGGCTCGCCAGCATCGAGCCACCAGTGCGCGCCGTAGCTCCCACGCGGCGCCTGCGGCGTCGGCGTCACGGCGTAGCGCACCCAGCCCTCGGGCAGGAGGCGCCGGCCGTTCCACGTCCCGTCGCGCCGGAAGAGCTCACCGAAGCGCGCCCAGTCGCGCGCCGTCATGAAGGCGAACGAGGAGCCGATGAACGTGCCGGACACGTCGGGCTCGAAGAAGGCGCTCGTCATGCCGGCGGGATCGAAGAGCCGCTCGCGGGAATGGCGCACCAGAGCCGCGAGGTCGCCGCCGAAGGCGTCTCGCACGATCCGCGCCACGATGTTCGAGGTGCCGCTCGAGTAGGACCAGACGCTCTCGGGCGGCGCGGCGAGCGGGAAGGCCGCCGCGAAGGCGCCCGTGTCGGGCCGCGTGAAGAGCATGCGCGACACGTCGTTCACCGCGCCGTAGGTCTCGTCGAAGGCGAGGCCGCTCGACTGGCGCAGCAGCTGGTCGAGCGTGATCGCCCCGCGCGGATCCCCCGCCCCGCGCCACTCCGGGACGGGGGCCGGCGCGCGCGGATCGAGGCGGCCCTCGAGCACGAGCGTGCCGACGAGCGCCATCGTCACGCTCTTGGCCATCGACCAGGAGAGGAGCGGCGCCCCCGACTCGACGCCCGGGGCATAGCGCTCGGCCACGAGGCGGCCGTCCTGCGCCACCACGACCGCCTGGGTCTGGCGGAGCGGTCGGGGCGGCCCGGGCTCCACGAACGCGCGCTCGAGCGCGCGCGCCACGCCGCCAGGCGGTGGTGCCGCGAGCGGCGCCTCGCCCTCCGGCCAGGGGCGCGCGGAGTCGAGCCTCGGGCGCGGCGGGAGCGCGCGATCGAGTGCGACGAGCGCGTCCGGCTCCCCCAGGAGGAGCGTGCAGCCGAGCTCGGGGCGGAGCTTCGCCTCCACCCGCACGAGCCCCAGCACCTCGGCGCGCGCTCCCTCGGGCGTCACCGTCACGTCGAGCGCCGGGCCGAGCGGCGCCACCTCTGCCGCCACGTAGCGGTCGATGAGCGGGCGCTCATAGCGCGAGAGGTGCGCGAGCGAGCAAGTCACCTTCGCGGCGTAGCCCGCGCCGACGTGGACGCCGACCCAGACCCAGCGCGCGCCGAGCGCGCAGGCGGCGAGCGCGGCGAGGGCAAAGGTCCCGAGCAGCGCGCGGCGCATGGCGCGCAGCATAGGGCGGGACGGGCGCCCGCGCGGAACGCGGTACCGTCGGGGGCGCGAAGGGGAGGCCTCCATGTCCGAAGGAACCGCGCTCGTCACCGGCGCCTCCGCCGGCCTCGGCGCCGAGTTCGCGCGCCAGCTCGCCGCGCGCGGCCACGACCTGCTGCTCGTCGCGCGCCGGAAGGACCGGCTCGAGGCGCTCGCGGCCGAGCTCGGCGCGGCGCACGGCGTCCGTTTGCACGTCTTCGCCGCGGATCTCGCCGACCCCGAGGCGCCGGCCTCGATCGAGCGCTTCGCCGCCGAGCAGGCGCTCGCGATCGACTGGCTCGTGAACAACGCGGGCGTCGCCGGCCCCGACCTCCTGGAGGACCGCGACTGGAGCGCGCAGGCGCGCTTCTTCGAGCTGATGATGCTCTCGGTCGCGCAGCTCTGTCACCGCTTCATCCCGCCGATGCGCGAGCGCGGTCACGGGCGCGTGATCAACGTGTCCTCGTTCGCGGGACGGCTCGCGCGCCCCGCCGGCGCGAACTACGGGCCCGCGAAGGCCTACCTCGTCGCGCTCTCCGAGGAGCTCGCGCTGATCCTCCGCGGGAGCGGCGTCCACGTCTCGGCGCTCTGCCCGGGCTTCACGCACACCGAGTTCCACGAGGCGGCCGGGCTCATGGACATGAAGCGCGGCCTGCCCGGCTTCATCTGGTACGACGCCGCGAGCGTGGTGCGCGAGGGCATCGAGGCCGTGGAGCGCGGGAAGCCGATCCAGGTCTCGGGGCGGATCTATCGCTTCCTCGACCCGCTCACCCAGTCCGTGTGGACGAGATCGCTGCTGAAGGCGCTCGCGCCCGGGCGCTGAGCACGACCACGATCCCACGAGGAGGAGTCGCATGTCCCGAGTGAACCGGAGCCCGCTCGAGCAGGAGGCGCTCGACACGTATGCCCGCTTCGTCGCGCTCCGCGACGAGATCGACGCGGGGACGGCGACCTGGTCGCGCCTCGCCGATTTCTTCACCGAGGACGCCGCCTACATCGACCCCGCGTGGGGGCGCATCGAAGGCCGCGAGGCGATCCGCGACTTCTTCGAGCGCTCGATGGCCGGGCTCACCGGCTACGGCTGGTCCACGCCGGAGAACTGGACGCTCGTCGAAGGGCCGCGGCTCGTGAGCCAGTGGGACCAGATCCTCGGCCAGAGGCCGGACGGGAGCCCCTGGCTCGTGCCCGGGCTCTCCATCCTCTACTACGTCGGCGACGGCCTCTTCTGCTACAGCCACGACATGCTGAACATGACGCACGTCGGAGAGACGCTGAAGGCGATGCGCTGGCAGCCGCCGCCCACCTTCAACATGCCCCCGCGTCAGCCGAACCGCGACGTCTCGCTGCCCAGGGCCTGGGCGCACCTCGCAAAGGGGAGCTGAGGCACGAAGAAGCGGCCCCGCCGGCCTCCGCCTCGTGCATAATGGCGGCGCAGAGGAGGGTAGGTGCCATGCTCGTCCTCGCGCGCCTGATCGGCCTGTTGATCGTCGCCACCGCGTTCCTCGGCAACCAGGGCTGCCTCCCGGTCCGGCAGCCGCCGGGCCTCGTGATCACCTCCCCGCCGCACGGCGCCTTCGTGCCCGCGGCGAACCTGACCCTCACCGGCTTCTTCACCGGGGTCGCGGCGACGGACGGGCAGATCCGCGTGAACGGTACGCTCGCGACGGTGAACCCGGACCGGACCTGGTCGGTCACGCTGACGCTCGACCCGGGCCGCATCATGCAGCCCCACGAGGCCGTGCTGCGCGTGATCTCGACCGGCGTCGACGTGGCACGCCAGCGGATCCTGGTGCACCACGGCGAGTCGCGGGCGGACGGCGTCTTCTCCGAGCAGAGCGTCGCGCTCCGCCTCTCTGACGCGGGCCTCGACCAGGTCGAGCCGCTGATCGAGAGCGGCGTCGATCTCGACCTGCCGACGCTGTTGCCCCCCGGCAGCGTCGTGATCAGCGGCTACTGCGCCCTGCCGGGGCCGTTCGGGACGTGTCTCGGTCGGATCACTGCACGCGTGGACGGAAACCCGCCGCCCGCGATCTCCGGCTTCTCGATCGACGTCGACTCCCAGTCCAACTACGCGTTCGGCGACATCGAGATCTTCGACCTCAGCATCGACCTCGACCTCGACGGCTCGGGCCTCGCACCGGACTGCGGCTGGCACTTCGAAGCCGACGCGACGCCGATCCTCGGCGACTACGCGTTGCGGCGCAGTGTCACGGACCCGTCGAACGTGGACGTGAACCTCATCGGGGCGCCCAGCGTCTCGTTCATCGGCTTCGACGACGAGCCGACCTACGGGCTCTGCGACTTCCCGGTGATCGGCGACCTGATCCAGCTCATCATCGGCGACCTCGAGCCCACCGTGCAGGACGCGTTCGTCGACTTCCTCTCCGACCCGGACGGCGCGGGCCCGGCCGACGCCCCCGTGGCCGGTGCGATCGAGGACGCGCTCGCCGACATCTCGATCACCGGTCCGCTCTCGGGGAGCCTCGGGGTCCAGTTCGAGGCGCCGCTCTTCGAGATCCCGGGGCTCTGGGACGGCGTGGGGGAGGACGTCAACGGCCTCACGCTCGGCTCGGACACGCGCGTGACGTCGAGCGAAGGCACGGGGCCCGGTCAGTGCACGCCGCCGGCCGCCGCTCCTGATCTCGCCGGGTCGTACCACGTACCCGAGTTCTTCCCCGTGTTCGGCGCGCTCACGCCGGGCGGGCTGCCCTACGACCTCGGCCTCGGCATCTCGACGTCCGCGTTCAACCAGCTCCTCAAGGCCCAGGTCGAGTGCGGGCTGCTCGTCACGAGCCTCGAGGAGATCGACATCGGCTTCGGCCCCGTGCCGCTCACCGCGGGTGTGCTCTCCGTGCTGATCCCCCAGTTCGGCGCGCTCACTCCCACGCTCAGGCTGCGCATCGACCTGCGGCCGTCGCTCGCGCCGCTGCTCTCCGGCAACCCGGGCCCCGGCGGCGAGATCGCGGAGCTCCAGGTGCCGCACCTGGTGGCCGAGATCCGCGAGGTCGTGAGCGGGCACCTGTGGCTTGCGCTCGCGCTCGACTTCACCTCGGGGCTCGGCGTTGCGTTCGACGCCGGAACCGGCGCGCTGGTCTTCTCGGTCCAGTCGGTATCGGCCTCGAACATCACGATCGCAGTCACCCACAACCCGATCGTGATCCCGCCGGCGCAGCTCCAGGAGGCGTTGCCGCCGATCCTCGAGCCGGTGCTCCCGACGCTCGGCGCGGGGCTCGGCTCGTTCCCGCTGCCGGCCTTCCTCGGGCTCTCGCTCGAGAGCGTCGAGGTCTCGCGGACGGGACAGTTCCTGACGCTCTACGCGAACCTCACCCCGGCGCCGTAGCCGTCCGAGTCGAGCTCTTGCCCGCGCCCTACGAGCTCTACTACTGGCCGAACATCCCCGGCCGCGGCGAGTTCGTGCGCCTCGTCCTCGCGGAGACCGGCGCGCCCTGGGTCGATGTCGGCCGGCTCCCACGCAACGAGGGCGGTGGCATGGAGGCGGTGCTCGCGTTCTACACGGGCAAGCACGGCGGGCACCCGGTCTTCGCTCCGCCCATCCTGAAGCAGGGCGACTTCGTGCTCGCGCAGACCGCCGCGATCTGTCACTTCCTCGGCGGGCGGCACGGGCTCGCGCCGAGCGACGAGGCGGGCGAGTCGCATGCGCTCGAGCTCCAGCTCACCCTCGCCGACCTCGTCGACGAGGTGCACGACACGCACCATCCGATCAGCGCCGCGCTCTACTACGAGGACCAGAAGCCGGCCGCGAAGCGCCGCGCCGCGCACTTCGTGACGGAGCGGCTGCCGCGCTTCTTGGGCCACTTCGAGCGGGTCCTCGAGTGGAACGGCGGCGAGTGGCTGGTGGGGAAGGCCCTCTCGCACGCCGACCTGTCGCTGTTCCAGGCGCTCGAGGGCCTCGCGTATGCCTTCCCGCACGCCTTCGCGCGCGCGAGCGAGGCCGCGCCGGGCGTGCTCGGGCTCCGCGAGCGCGTGCGCGGGCGGCCGCGTATCGCGGCCTACCTCACGTCCGGGCGCAGGCTGCCCTTCAACCAGGAGGGCATCTTCCGGCACTACCCGGAGCTCGACGCCCGCGCTCCGCCCAGACGCTCGACGGCGCGCGGGAGGCGGCGCCGGCCGAGCCGGCGGCGGCCGTAATCCGCTCCCCGTCCTGACGGGTCCAACTCGCCGACCCCGACCCGGGGGAGGAGGAATCCGATGCGAAGCAACTGGATGATGGGAATCGCCGGGGCCGCGCTGGCGCTGGTGGTGGTGATCCTGCTCGGTGCGGGCACGGCGCTCTCGAAGCCCGGCCACGGCGGCTGCCACGGTCACGGGAAGGGAAAGCACCTCGATCGCCTCGAGGCGAAGCTCGCAGAGCTCGAGCTCGACGCGGACACGCGCGCCGCCGCCGCTCGCGTGCTCGAGCAGGCGCGCACGGAGCGCGAGGCCCAGCGCGACGAGCTGAAGGATGCGCGTCGCGCGCTCCACGAGCTGCTCGCGCAGGAGACGCCGGCGGTAGAGCAGGTGATGGCGCAGGCCGACGCGCTCGGCGCGCTCGAGACCGAGGCGCACAAGGCGAAGCTACGGACGCTGCTCGAGCTCCGCGCACTGGTCGGCCCCGACCAGTGGCAGGAGCTGCGTGACTCGCTGCACCGCCAGAAGGGCAAGGGCGAGCGGATGGAGAAATCCTGACCAACCGGCAACATGCTGCGGCGAGTGGGCGGCCGGAAGTGGTCTGGCCGCCCCTCGTCTTAGCCCTGTCTTCGAGTGGGCTCGCGATCGCGCGGGAGAGCGGGGTGGACGACCGGGAGCGCGCCTTCGCGGCCTTCGTCGTGACGCACCGCAGGCGCGCGGTCGGCCTCGCCTGGCGTCTCCTCGGCGGCGACGGTGCGGCCGCGGAAGACGTGGCCCAGGAGGCCTTCGCGCGCGCGCACCGCGCGCTCGCGAGCTTCCGCGGAGAGTCGAGCCTGCCCACCTGGTTCTACCGGATCCTCGTGAACGAGGCGCAGCGCCACCGGCGCTGGCGCTGGGTACGCGAGCGCTTCGGCGGACCGATGCCCGACGAGCCCGGCGATCCGCGGCCTGCCGCGCCGGGCGACCCGGCGCTCCGCAACCGCGTCGCGCAGGCGATCGCACAGCTGCCGCGCGGCCAGCGCGAGGCGTTCGTGCTGGTCCACCTCGAGGGGCTCTCACTCCGCGAGGCGGCCGAGGCCACGGGCCGCGCGATTGGCACGATCAAGTCCCATCTGCACCGCGCCCTGCGCTCGCTCCGCCAGCAGCTCGCGGACCTGGATCCGCGCGAGGACACGACATGAGCCAGAACGACCAAGAGCTCCCGATCTCTGCCGACGACGCGCGCTTCGTCGAGAAGCTCGCGGCGCACTACCAGCCTCTCGCGGAGACCGCCGCCTCGCGCGCGCGCTTCCAGGCCGGGCTCGAGGAGCGGATCGCGCGCGGAAGCAGGCGCCGGCCGCTCTGGCTCGGCGGCGCCGTCGCCGCGACCGCCGCGGCGCTCGTGCTCGCGCTCCTGCCGGGCGGTGAGCTCACGCCGCCCGCCCCGAGCGACGCCGGCCACGCCTCCCTCGAGCTGCCTTCCGCGGAGGAGTCGCTACTGCTCCTCGCGAACGGACCGCTCGAGGATCCGGACGCGGCCTTGCCCGAGGACTATCAGACGCTCGCGAGCCTGCTCGAGTGAGCCCGAGGAAGGAGCGCCCGATGCGCACGTTCCGGCCGATCCTGTGGCTGCTCGCGGCGCTCGCGCTCGCGGGCCCCGGGCCCGCGCGCGCCGGCGACGGCAAGCACGAGCGCCCGCCGCTAGATGCGCTCCTCGAGCGGCACGCCGAGCGGCTCGGGCTCGACGCCGCGACGCTCGACAAGATCCGCGCGATCGGGGCCACCTCGCGCCCCGAGCACGAGCTCCTCAAGAACGAGGTGCACAAGCTCCGCCTCGAGATGCGCGAGCTCCTCGGCGGGGACGCTCCCGAGCGCGACGCCGTGATGGCGCTCGCCGATCGCATCGGCGCCGCCGAGACCCTGCTCGACAAGCACCGCCTCGGCACGCTGCTCGAGATCCGCGTGCTCCTCACGCCCGCGCAGCGCCAGGAGCTCGTCCAGATCTTCGACGAGCGGCGCCGCGCGCGGCACGCGGCGAAGCGGAAGGCCGAGGACTCGCTCGCGCCCTGAGCGCTGTAGCCCGCCGGCGAAGCCCAGCTCTGCGTCGGCTCCAAGAGACGGTTTATGTCGCCTCCGCAGAGCTGGGCTTCGCCGGCCCTGAAAACTAGCGTGCGCGACGCGCCCCCTCGGCGAGGTAGAGGGCGAAGTGCGCGCGCAGGTCGGCGCGCCGTTCGGCGGGCGTGGCGTCCACGCCGAGCAGGTAGCCGAACATGCCGGAGAGGCAGAGCCGCGCAGCCTGCGCGGGGGCCATGCCCGCGCGCAGCTCGCCGGCGCGGCGCCCGCGCTCGAAGCGGGCCAGGAGCTCCAGGAGGACCGGCATCTCGCTCGCGTCCAGGTCCGGCGCCGTCGGGCGACGGACGAAGATGCTGAGCATCTCGCGGAACAGCGCGGGGTCGCCGACCTCCTCCTCCGCCTCGATCAGCGCGTCGGCGAGGCGCTCGAGCGTGGCGCGGAGCCCATGCACCGGCTCGAGCCGGCGCACGACGTCCCGCGCGAGCCGCCAGGCCAGCTCGAAGAGCACGTGGTCGAGCGTCGGGAAGTGGGCGTAGAACGAGGGCCGCGAGACGCCCGCCGCGCGCGCGATCTCGGCCACGCTCGCGCGCTCGCAGCCGCTCCGCCGGAACTCGGCGAGCGCGGCCGCAAAGATCCGCTCGCGGGTTGCCGCGCGCTGCCGCTCGCGCGCGCCCGTGCGGACGAACGGGGAAGGCGGCTCGGAGGGCCAGGCGGGGGCCGGCACGAGCCTCGCGCGCGCGCTCATGCGTCCGCCTCGAATACCACGGGGAACTCGGCGAGGCCGTTCACGAGCGTCGAGGCGAGCTTCTTCGGCGGCCCCGCCGGCACGAAGCCAGGACCGCGCGCGAGCAGCTCCTCGAACATCACGCGCGCCTCGAGCCGCGCCAGCGAGGCGCCCAGACAGAAGTGCTCGCCGAACCCGAAGGCGAGGTGGCGCCCCGCGCTCGGGCGCGAGACGTCGAAGCGGTCGGAGTCCGCGCCGAACACGGACTCGTCGCGGTTCGCGGAGCCGTAGAAGAGCGCGAGGTACTGGCCCTCGCGCAGCTTCTTGCCCGCGAGCTCGGTGTCGTGCTGGACCCGGCGCACGAAGTTCTGGATCGGGCTCACGAAGCGCAGCATCTCCTCGATCGCGTTCGGGAGGAGCGCTGGCTCCGCGCAGAGCTTCTCCCACTGCGCGCGCTCGTCGAGCAGCGCGCGCATGCCGCCCGCGATGAGGTTGCGCGTGGTCTCGTTGCCGGCGACGAGCAGCGTCAGGCAGAAGCTGCCGAGCTCCGCGTCGGTGAGGCGCTCGCCGTCGAGCTCGGCCAGCGCGAGCGTCGAGAGCACGTCCTCGCGCGGCGAGCGCCTGCGCTCCGCGACCTGCGCGAGCATGTACGCGAACAGCTCCGCGGCGACGGCGATCGTCTCCTGGCTGGGTCCGTTGCCGCCGGCCTCGATCATCGCGTCGGACCAGCGCCGAAACGCCGCCTGGTCGGAGCGCGGCACGCCGAGCAGCTCCGCGATCACGAACATCGGGAGCGGGATCGCGATCCGCTCGACGAAGTCGAAGGGCTCGCCCGGCCGGAGCCCGGCGACACTCTCCCGCGCGAGCTCCCGCACGCGCGGCTCGAGCGCCGCGATCATGCGAGGCGTGAAGGCGCCGATCGCGAGCTTGCGGTAGCGGTTGTGCGCCGGCGGATCCATCCGGATGATCGAGGGTGCGAGCTCGTCGATTCCGACGCCGCCGCCGGCGAGCCGCATGGGGATCTCGAAGAGCTGCGTGCCGTGGGCCGAGGAGAACGTGCGCGGACGCCGTGAGATCTCGCTCACCTCGGCGTGCCGCGTGACGCACCAGAAGGAGCCCGCCTCGTACCAGTGGAGCGGGTCCTCCGCGCGCAGGCGCCGGAAGGCCGCGTGCGGGTCGGCCAGATAGAACTCGACCTGATCGGGAGCGAAGGCGGTGGTCATC
>Ga0187892_10006105_pt1 | contig 18227 bp, 14 predicted proteins | sample MA1701073metaG_FD_139345 | JGI IMG/M metagenome (GOLD analysis project Ga0187892, IMG submission 139345) | Bio-ooze microbial communities from a basaltic lava cave in the Kipuka Kanohina Cave System on the Island of Hawaii, USA - MA170107-3 metaG ... | reverse complement strand
AGCTCGGGCAGGCCGCGCGGGTTGCCCGCGTTCGCCTCGATCCACTTCCAGCGCTCCGTGCGCACGGCGCGGAGGACGTTGCCCTCGTGGTTCTCCTCGGAGAACACCATGCGCTGGGTCTCGCTGCGCGCGGCGAGGTCGCCCGCCAGGTCGAGGCCCTGCATCGAGGACGGCTGCTGCGCCCCGGCGCGGGCGAGCAGCGTGGGGGCCACGTCGATCAGGCGCGCGGGCGTCTCGGGCGCGGTCTCCGGCGCGAGGCGGTCCTTCGCGCGCCACTTCACCAGCAGCGGCACGTGGATCTGCTCGTCGTACAGGGTCAGCCCGTGCCAGAAGCCGCCGTGGTCGAGGAACTCCTCGCCGTGGTCCGCGACCAGCACGATCACGCTGTCGTCGTAGAGGCCGAGCTCCTCGAGCTTCGCGAGCAGGCGCCCGAAGTTCCCGTCGAGGTAGGCGATCTCGCCCTTGTAGAGCGCGTGCATCTCCTCCGCCATGCCGGGCGTCGGGTGCTGGTTCGCGGCGCGCGCGATGCCGTGCCCGTCGTACGGATGCCGGAAGTAGGGGTCGTGCGGGTCCATGTAGTGGAGGAACAGGAAGAAGCGCGACGCCCGGTGCCGCTCCAGGAACTCGAAGGCGCGGCCGTTCACGACCTCGGAGTCCTGGTAGAAGTCGCCGAAGCGAAGGCCCGGCACCGCCATGAAGTAGACGCGGCGCAGGATCTGGTAGAGCACGAGCTTCGACGACGACTCCTGCGCGCGGAACAGGTAGTCGGGGCCGAGGTACTGGTACTCGTCGAAGCCCTGGGCGAAGCCGAAGGCCTCGGTGAGGTTCGTGTTCGTGACCACGCCGCCCGTGGCGTAGCCGTGGGTCTGGAGCGCCTCGGCGAGCGTCTCGATCTCGCTCGGCAGCGCCGCGGTCTTCGACATGGCCTGGTGGCTGGTGGGCACCAGCGAGGTCAGCAGCGTGGCCGTCGCGGGCTTCGTCCAGGAGGCGTGCGAGAAGCCCGTGTAGCGGGTGCCGCCGTCCGCTGCGATGCGGCAGAGGTTCGGCGTCTCGACGGCGTGCGGCCCGCCGTAGCACGACAGGTGGTCCGCGCGCAGCGTGTCCACCATCACGAGGATCAGGTTCGGCTGCTCCGCGAGCGCAGCCGGCACGGCAGGCGCCGCGGAGCGCGAAGGCGGCGTGAGCGGAACGAAGCGGCCCGCGATCACGCCAGAGATCACGGCGGCGACGAGCAGCGAGAGCGCGACGCGGGGCGTCGCGATCGCGCCCGCGGCCCCGCGCAGCACGCGCGGCGCCACGAAGAACAGGAGCAGCGCGAGCACGCCGAAGGCGGCCGCCACCGCCAGCAGCACCGGCGCGGGCGGCATCTGCTCCTGGTAGGCGTCGCGATAGAGCCGGAACAGCGTGACCGCGGCGCCCATCGGCACGAGCGTGAGGAGCCACGCGAGCGCGGGGGTCCAGCCGCGCGTCTCGCGTTCATCCATCGGGAAGGCCGCGAGCACGAGCCCGCCCACGGCGCAGAGCGGCGCGAGCACCGCCGCCCAGGCGAGCGGCGAGTACCACAGCACCTGGGCCTCGCTGCCGAAGCCCGCCGCGGCCACGGCGACGGCCTCGCCGAGGCCGAGCACGAGCGCGGCGATCACGCCGGCGCCGAGCCCATAGGCCGCGGCGCCGCGCGCCCGCAGCGAGTACGCAGGCACCGCAGCGCCCGCGGCGCGCGCGCCGGGCACCTCGTCGGCGAAGCTGGCCGCCTCGCGCGCCGCCTCGGCGTAGTCGACCTGGCGGCCGTCGACGCGGCACCACTTCGGGGTGTAGCTCGCGGGACGCGTCCACCAGAACCAGGCGCCGCCGAGCGTGAGCGCCTCGGCCGCCCAGAAGCCGAGCGCCGCAGACACGATCGACGGGCCGGCGCCGATCAGGTTCTGCAGCAGCACGAGCTGCGCGAGCTCGCGGATGCCCTCGCCCGCGATCGTCACCGGCGAGAGCACCGTGGCGAGGATCTGGATCGACGAAGCCAGCACGATGGGCCAGAACTCGGCGCCCGGCGCCGAGATCGCGCGCGCCGTGAAGTAGTAGAGCACGGCCGTCGTGAAGTGGACGACGAAGGACAGCCCGAGCGCGAGCAGCGCCAACGCCTTCTTGTTCTTGTAGGCGGCGGCCGCGTGCGAGACGCGGTGCACGACGCTCTGAAGGCGCGCCTTGCCGGGCAGCGGCAACCGCTCGATGCACCAGACCACGAGGCCGGGGAACCAGAGCACGACCAGCAGCCCGCCGACGATGGCGACGCAGGGCAGGATGCTCAGCACCGCGACCAGGTCTCCGCGCTGCTCGCCGAGGATCGAGTGGAACATCGCCATGCCGGCGGGCAGCGCGACCAGGTACGTGAGGAAGATCCCGGTGATGCCGAGGATCTTCTCCAGGAACTTCGCCGCGGTGACCTCGACGCTCTTGCCGCTGAAGCGCGCGGCGTCGTAGAGCGTGTAGCCGTCGAGCCCGGCCGTGCTCGGCAGGAAGGTGCCGATGAAGCGGCCGATCAGGAACGAGCCGAACACGTGCCAGAAGGGCAGCTCGATGCCCTGGCCGCGGAGCAGCACCCGCCAGCGCTGCATCGAGGCGAGGATGCCGACGAACTTCACGCCCGTACCGAGCGCGAGGAACGTCCAGAAGGTGGCGGCGTCGATGCCGGCGAGCGTGTCCGCGATCAGCTTCAGCGCGACCACGCGGCTGCCGTCCTCGAGCTTCACGGGGTGCGCGAGCAGCAGCCAGAACACGCGCACGGTGAACCATGCCTTCAGCACGCTGAGCGCGCGGTCCTTCCAGGGCTCGCGGCCGAAGCGGCTCAGCAGCACCGCGGCGACCGCGTAGAGGAGGACCTCGAGCAGAAGCAGGACCAGGGCCATGGGCGCTCCGAAAGGGGGGGCTCTCGAATGGGTCGCGTGCGGAACGCGACAGGTTACGCGAGGGCCTCCCCGCGGCCAGCGCCGGCGCCCGTTGCTAGCGCGTTGCCGGCTCGAGCAGCGCGCGGCGCTTGCGCTGGTACTCCGCCTCGGTGAGCTGACCCGAGCGGCGCGCCTCCTCGAGGTCGGCGAGCGCGCGCAGGGCTGCGGGGTCGGTGGGAACCGCCACGCCCCCGGCGGGCTCGTCCGCCGCGGGAGCCTCCTCCTCCATCAGCACGCTGCGGCGCATCACCTTGCCGCCCGGACCGATGCGCACCGTGGTCGGGTTCCGGAAGCGCTCGTCCCGCCAGTGCACCGCGACGGATTGATGGCCGGTGGGGTCGATGCCCTCCGAGGCCAGCACGCGGAACGCCATCACCTCGCGCCCGGGTACGGGCTCGCGCAGCTCGTCCTCGCCGCCCTTCGGCACCGGCCAGTCGAGCCGCGAGAGCTGCAGGTGCAGCAGCTCGTCCTTGCCCATGAAGGCCACGAAGCTGGTGGCATAGCTCTGCGTGAACAGGCCCATGCGGCGCTCGCGGCGCAGCGCCTGCACCACGACCTCCTGGGTCGGGTCGGCCTTGGCGAACGCCTTCGAGAGGAGGTCGCCGAGCGGGTAGACCAGCTCGGTGGAGATGGCCGGGCGGCGCTCGCTCGCCGCGTCGCCGCCCTCGTCCACGCGCACGTCGATCTGCGCGAGCATGTGGGCGAGCCGCACGCCCGAGACCGTGGCCGGGTGCGCGTAGCCGCGGTCGACCGGCTCGCCGCCTTCGAGCGTGGCGCGCAGCACCACGGTGGCGAGGTCGTCCTCGTGCACCGGGACGCGCGCGTAGCGCGTGCCGCAGCCCGCGCTCGCGAGCAGCGCCGCGCCGATCAGGAGCGGGAGCCGACTACGTCGTGAAGGCACTGACGACCCGGTACGTGAGGAAGCTCGCGCCGTACGCGAGGGCGAGAAGGTAGCCGAAGGCGAAGGCCGGCCAGCGCCACGAGTTCGTCTCGCGCCGCATCGTGGCGAGGGTGGAGGCGCACTGGAGCGCGAACACGAAGAACACGAGCAGCGCCGCCACGCTGGCCGGCGTGAAGACCGGCCGCCCCGTGCGCGGGTCCCGGTCCGCGCGGATGGCGTCGCGCAGCGAGCCGGCGCCGTCGTCCGTGGCCGCGTAGATCTGCGCGAGCGTCGCCACGATCACCTCGCGCGCGGCGAGGCTCGCGATCAGGCCGACGCCGATCTTCCAGTCGAAGCCGAGCGGCGCGATGGCGGGCTCGAGCGCGTGGCCGATGCGCCCCGCCGCGCTGTGCTCGAGCGCGCTGCGCGCGGCCTCGGCGGGGGTGGCCTCCGGCGGCGGCGCCGTGCGCGGGAACGAGAGCAGCACCCAGAGCACGATCGAGACGCCGAGGATGATCGTGCCGGCGCGGCGCAGGAAGGCGCGCGCCGCGCCCCACACCTGCGAGGCGAGCAGCCGCAGCGGAGGCACGCGATACGGCGGCAGCTCGAGGTAGAACGGCAGCGCATCGCCGCGGCCGACGCTGCGCGACAGCACGGACGCCGCGACGAGCGCGGCCGTGGCGCCGAGCAGATAGAGCCCGAGCAGGACGAGGCCCTGGAGCCCGAGGAAGCCCCACACCGTGGTGGCGGGCACGAAGGCGCCGATCAGGAGCGCGTAGACCGGGAGCCGCGCCGAGCACGTCATCAGCGGCGAGACGAGGATCGTGACGAGGCGCTGGCGCGGCGAGGGGATCGTGCGCGTCGCCATGATGCCCGGCACCGCGCATGCGTACGACGAGAGCAGCGCCACGAAGGCGCGGCCCTCGAGCCCGATGCGGCCCATCAGCCGGTCCACCACGAAGGCGGCGCGAGCCATGTAGCCGAGGTCCTCGAGCAGGTGCAGCAGCGTGAAGAGCAGCAGGATCTGCGGCAGGAACACGATCACCGAGCCGACGCCCGCGATCACGCCGTCCACCAGGAAGTCGGTGAGGAGGCCCGGCGGGAGCGCGCCGCGCAGCGCTCCGCTCGCGGCGCCGACACCCGCGTCGATCGCGTCCATCGCCGGCGTGGCCCACGCGAAGATGAGCTGGAAGAACAGCACCATCACGAGCGCGAAGAGCAGCGTGCCCAGCAGCGGGTGCAGCACGACGCGGTCGATCGCCTCGGTGCGGCGGTTCGGGCCGGGGCGCGTCACGAGCACGCGGGCGACTACGGACGCCAGCCAGGCGTCGCGCTCGCGCGGCTCGGCGGGCGGGAGCAGCGGCGGGCGGCTCCAGCGCTCCGGGTGCGGCAGGAGCCGCTTCAGCTCGCCGAGCCCGAGGCCGCGATGGCCCACCACGCCCACGACCGGCACGCCGAGCGCGTCCGACAGGCGCGCGAGATCGACGTGGCCGCCGCGCGCGCGCAGCTCGTCCATCATGGTGAGCGCGAGGCAGACGGGCTTGCCGAGGCGCAGCACCTCGGCCACGAGCAGGAGAGAGCGCTCGAGGCTCGTCGCATCCACCGTCAGCACGAGCCCGTCGGGCGGCGGCACCTCGGCGACCTCGCCGCCGAGCACGCGCGCCACCACCGCCTCGTCCGGCGAGAGCGGCACCAGGCTGTAGACGCCGGGCAGGTCGATCACGCGCAGGCGCGCGCCACCGACGGAAGCGAAGCCCTCGCGCCGCTCGACGGTGACGCCCGGGTAGTTGCCGACGCGCGCGCGCAGCCCCGTGAGCGCGTTGAAGATCGTGGTCTTGCCCGAGTTCGGGCTGCCCACCAGCCCGAGCCGGACCGGAGCGCGCGCCGCGGGCGCCGCTTCGCTCACGCGGGCTCGACCAGCACGCGCCGGGCCTCGCTGCGGCGCAGGCAGAGCTGGATGCCGCGCAGCTCGTACACGCGCGGGTCGCCGAGCGGCGCGCGCCGCCGGCACCACACCTCCGTCGCCGGCAGAAAGCCGAGCGCGGTCAGACGCGCGGCGAGCTCGGGGCGGGCGTCGAGGCCGACCACGACGGCGCGGCCGCCGACCGGCAGCTCGGAGAGGGGGACCGGAGGAAGGCTCATGGGGCCACACTGAAAATGATTTTCATTTTCGCGCTCGACGGGGGTCCGGACAAGGCCGGGGCTCCTACCTCTCCTGGGCGGCGCCGTTCGCCCCGCGGGGCTACTCGTTCTCGCTCCGCAGCTGCCGGGTCATCAGCCCCTGGCCGACCTCTTCGGGGCTCAGGTCGCCCTCGAGCACGGCCCGGACCGCCTCCGCGATCGGCATGTCCACGCCGAGCCGCGCCGCGAGGGCGCACACCGCGTAGGTCGTGCGCACGCCCTCGGCCACCTGCTTCATGCCGCCCACGATCTCGTCGAGACTGCGCCCGCGGCCGAGCTCGAGCCCGACCTGGCGGTTTCGCGACAGGTCGCCGGTGCAGGTGAGGATCAGGTCGCCCATCCCCGACAGCCCGAGGAAGGTGAGCGGATTCGCCCCCAGCGCCTCGCCCAGGCGCGTGATCTCGCGCAGGCCGCGCGTCATCAGGCCGGCCCGGGCGTTGAGGCCGCGCCCGAGCCCGTCGCACATGCCCACCGCGATCGCGACCACGTTCTTGGTCGCGCCGCCGACCTCGGCCCCCACCACGTCGTCGTGCGTGTAGCAGCGGAACCAGGGGCAGGAGAGGGCGGTCTGGACCGAGATCGCGTAGGCCTCCTCGCGGCAGGCGAGGGTGACGGCGGTGGGCTGGCGCGCCGCCACCTCGCGCGCGAACGAAGGACCCGACAGCACCACGAGCCGCGCGTGGAAGCTCGGGTCGAGCACGTCCTCGAGCACCTGGTGCATCAGCATCCCGGTCTCGACCTCGATGCCCTTCACGGTCGAGACCAGGATCGACTCCGGGTCCATGCGCTTGCCGGCCTCGGCCATCACCGCGCGCACGCCGTGGCTCGGCACCGCGCAGATCACCAGCTCGCGGCCCTCGAGCGCCTCGCCGAGGTCCGCGGTCGCCCGCACCGCATCGGGCAGCTCGACCTCGGAGAGGTAGCGGGGGTTGCGTCGCTCGCGCTCGATGGCTGCCGCGACGGCCGGCTCGCGCGCCCAGATCGTGACGTCGTGCTCGCGCGCGGCGAGAACGGCGAGACAGGTGCCGAAGCTTCCCGCGCCGAGCACCGCGACGGGGGTCGGCATGGCCGGACTATAGACGCCGCAACTGACCACGAGGAAGGGAGCCGCCGGATGCGTGCGGCGTGAATCCCCTCGCTGGCGCGTCGCAGCGGATGCACGCCGCACGCATCCGGGAGGTCCGTTCCCCGTGGCCGGTTGCGGCGTCACCAGGACGGGATCTACGCCGCACGCATCTGGTGCCTTCCTACCTCGTCGCCGGTTGCGGCGTCACCTGGAGGGGCTACGCTGCGCGCGCTTTTTCGCGTGGAACTTCGCGGAGTTCGGGGGGAAAACGGTGCTCGAGCAGTTCGTCGGCATCCTCCTGATCACCGTCGTCGCGCTGCTCGTCGCCGGACTGCTCGGCGGCGTCCACAAGCTGCTCGGTCCGCGCCGCGAGTTCCCCGAGAAGCAGGAGCCGTTCGAGTGCGGCGAGCGCCAGATCGTCTCCCCGAAGCAGCGCTTCTCCGTGAAGTTCTACCTGGTCGCGATGCTGTTCGTGCTGTTCGACCTCGAGGCGGTGTTCTTCTATCCGTGGGGCGCGCTGTTCCGCGACCTCGGGCTCTACGGCTACGTGGCGATGACGGTCTTCACGGTGCCCCTCGTGATCGGGCTCCTCTACGAATGGAGGAAGGGGGCCCTCGAGTGGTGATCGGGAGCGAGACGCGCGCCGCGATCGAGCGCGAGATCGCGAAGTACCCGAAGAAGCGAGGCGCGCTCCTGCCGGCGCTCCATCTCGTGCAGGCGGAGCGCGGGTACATCACGCGCGACCAGGCGGGCGAGCTGGCCGAGATCTTCGAGATCCGGCCGGTCGAGGTGATGGAGGTCATCTCCTTCTACAACATGTTCTACGACCGCCCGCAGGGCCGGCACCACGTCTACGTGTGCACCAACCTGCCGTGCTCGCTGCGTGGCGCGCGGCAGCTGCTCGGCGCGCTCGAAGCGCACCTCGGCGTGAAGCCGGGCGAGACGACGAAGGACGGTCGCATCACCCTCGGCCACGAGGAGTGTCTCGGCGCCTGCGCCTACGCACCGATGCTGCGCGTGGACGAGACCTACCACGAGAACCTCGACGCCGAGAAGGCGAAGCAGATCGTGGACGGGCTCGCCTAGCCATGGGTCTCGAGGCGCCCTACGTCACCGGCTACCTGTCCGAGCACTTCGCCGACGCCGCGTACGCGACGCTCCAGGGCTACCAGGCGAAGGGCGGCTACGAGGCGGCGAAGAAGGCGCTGAAGCAGATGTCCCCCACCCAGGTGGTGGAGGAGGTGAAGGCCTCGGGCCTGCAGGGCCGTGGCGGCGCGGGCTTCCCGACCGGGCAGAAGTGGTCGTTCATGCCGCCCGGCAACGAGAAGCCGAAGTACCTCGTCTGCAACGCGGACGAGTCGGAGCCGGGCTCGTTCAAGGACCGCATCCTGATGGAGCGGGGCCCGCACCTGCTGCTCGAAGGCATCCTGATCGGCGCGTGGGCGACGGGCGCGGAGAAGACCTTCATCTACGTGCGCGGCGAGTACGCCGAGCCGGCGCGGCAGGTGCAGCGCGCGATCGACGAGGCCACCGCGAAGGGCTTCCTCGGCGCGAACGTCTTCGGCACGAAGTTCCGGCACGAGGTGGTGCTGATGCGCGGCGCCGGCGCCTACATCTGCGGAGAAGAGACCGGCCTGCTCGAATCGCTCGAGGGCAAGAAGGGCCAGCCGCGCAAGAAGCCGCCGTTCCCGGCGCAGTACGGCGCCTTCGGCATGCCCACCACGGTGAACAACGTGGAGACGTTCTGCCACGTGCCGCACATCCTCTCGCGCGGCGCGGCGTGGTTCAAGGGCATCGGCACCGACAAGAGCCCGGGCAACACGATCTTCGGCGTGTCGGGCCACGTGAACCGGCCCGGCCTCTACGAGCTGCCGCTCGGCACGAAGCTCGACGCGCTGATCTTCGAGCACGCCAGCGGCGTGCCGGGCGGGCGCAAGGTGAAGGGCGTGATCCCGGGCGGGATGTCGATGCCGATCCTGCCCGCGGGCATGCTCGACGTGCCGATGGCGAACGAGTTCCTGCGCGAGCGCAAGACGATGCTCGGCACCGGCGGCGTGATGGTGATGGACGAGACCACGTGCATGGTGCGCGTCGGCTGCGTGATCTCGTACTTCTTCCGCGACGAGTCGTGCGGGCAGTGCACGCAGTGCCGCGAAGGCACCGGCTGGATGAACAAGGTGTTGAACCGCATCGAGCGCGGCGCCGGCAACCCCGACGACCTCGACCTGCTGCTCGACGTCGCCGGCAAGATGGAGGGCGCCACGATCTGCGCGTTCTCCGACGCCGCCGCGTGGCCCATCCAGGGGCTGTTGCGGCACTTCCGCGAGGATTTCGAGGCCCACGTCAGACTGGGGCGCTGCCCCTTCCCGGAGAGCTTCGCGCTCTGATGCCGCGCATCACCATCGACGACCAGAGCTACGAAGTCGCGGACGGCCGCACCATCCTGCAGGCGCTCGACGACCTCGGCCTGCTGATGAACGGCGTGGACGTGCCGCACTACTGCTGGCACCCGAAGCTCTCGATCGACGGCTCGTGCCGGCTCTGCCAGGTGGAGATCGAGGGCTTCCCGAAGCTCCAGATCGCGTGCAACACGCCGGTCAAGGACGGCATGGTGATCCGCACGCAGACCGACCGCGTGAAGACGGCGCGCGAGGGCGTGATGGAGCTGCTGCTCGTCAACCATCCGCTCGACTGCCCGATCTGCGACCAGGCCGGCGAGTGCAAGCTCCAGGACTACGCGTACGAGTACGGCGCGACGCACGCGCGCACGCGCGAGCCCCGCCGCCCCGCGAAGAAGAAGGTCGATCTCGGACCCACGATCGTGTTCGACCAGGAGCGCTGCATCCTGTGCCGCCGCTGCGTGCGCTTCTGCCGCGAGGTGCCCGGCACCGGCGAGCTGATGGTGCAGGGCCGCGGCGACCACTCGGTGATCGAGACCGCGCCGGACCAGCCGCTCGCGAACGACTACTCGATGAACGTGGCGGACATCTGCCCGGTCGGCGCTCTCACCACCAAGGACTTCCGCTTCAAGATCCGCGTCTGGTTCCTCGAGGACGTGCCCGGCGTGTGCACCGGCTGCTCGAACGGCTGCAACGTGCACCTCGGCGTCGCGAACAACCGGGTCTATCGCTACGTGCCGCGCCGCAACGACGCGGTGAACGAGACGTGGATGTGCGACGAGGGGCGGCTCTCGTACGCGGCGATCGGCGCGGCCGACCGCCTGCGCGAGCCGCAGCTGCGCGGCGCGGACGGCCGGCTCGTGGCCGTGGCCTTCGACGCGGCGCTCGAGGAGGCCGCGGCGCGCATCCGCCGCGCCGTCGACGCGAGCGGGCCGGGCGTGGTCGTGGCGCTCGCGTCGCCACACGCCACGAACGAGGACCTGTTCACCCTGCGCCGCCTGCTCGAGGCGCTCGGCACGAGCAGCGCCGCGGGCGTGGCGGTGCCGAACGGCCGCTCCGACGCGCTGTTGATCAAGGCCGAGAAGGCCGCGAACGGCGCGGGGGCGCGCGCCCTCGGCTTCGGCGGGCCGGGCCCCGTGCTCGACCGCATCCGGGGCGGCGGCGCGCGCGTGCTCATCGCGCTCGGCCACGACGTGCTCGACCCGGCGCACGGCGCGAACGAGGAGCTGTTCCGGAGCCTCGACACGCTGATCCTGCTCGACTCGCACCACTCGGCGCTCGAGCGCGTGGCGCACGTGGTGCTGCCGGCGCGCGTGGCCGCCGAGAAGCTCGGCACGCTCACGAACCACGCCGGCCGCGTGCAGCGCGTGGAGCCCGCCGTCGAGCCGGCGCACCTCGCCTACGCGGAGGGCGAGACGCTGCTGCGCCTCGCGCGAGCGCTCGGCCTCGCGCTGTTCGAGGGTCCGTGGGATCCGCGCGCCGTCTCGCGCGCGATCGGCGCGGCGGTGCCGGCCTTCGCCGGCGTGCACGTCGATTCGGTGGGCGCCGAGGGCCTGCCGCTGCGGGGCCCGTCCGCATGATCCTCCTCGGCGTCATCGTCAAGCTGCTCTTCATCGTGCTCGTGGTGGCCGGCCTGTTCCTGCCGCTCATCACCTGGGTCGAGCGCAAGCAGAGCGCCGTGATGCAGGACCGCATCGGCGCGAACCGCGCCGACCTGTTCGGTCTCACCCTGATGGGCCTGCTGCACCCGGCGGCGGACGTGCTGAAGCTGCTCTCCAAGGAAGACGTGGTGCCCTACGGCGCGAACCGCGTGCTGCACCAGCTCGCGCCGGTGATCGCGCTCGTGCCCGCGATCGTGACGCTCGCGGTGATCCCGTTCGGCGGCACGTACACGCTCGGCGACACCACTTTCAGCCTCGTCGTGGCCGACATCGACTGGGGCATCCTGTTCGTGTTCGCGGTGGGCTCGCTCGCCACCTACGGCGCGGTGATGGCCGGCTGGGCCAGCAACAGCAACTGGGGCCTGCTCGGTTCGATGCGCGCCTCGGCGCAGATGATCTCCTACGAGGTCACGATGGGGCTCTCCGTCGTCGGTCTGTTCATGTGCTTCGGCACGCTGAAGCTCACCGAGATGGCGGCCTTCCAGGATCAGACCTTCCGCATCTTCGGCTTCCTCGAGCACTTCGGGCTCGTCACCCAGCTGCCCTGGCTGATCGACAAGCTGACGCTGCCGATGTGGGGGATCCTGCTCCAGCCGCTCGGCTTCATCCTGTTCCTCACCTGCATCATGGCCGAGAACAAGCGGCCGCCCTTCGACGCGCCCGAGGGCGAGTCGGAGCTCGTCGCCGGCTACCACATGGAGTACTCGGGGATGCGCTTCGGCCTGTTCTACACGGCCGAGTTCCTCGAGGTGCCGGTGATCGGCACGATCGTCACGTCGCTCTTCCTCGGCGGCTGGTCGATCCCGTGGCTCTCGACGGCCGACATCATCGGCGGCGTCTCGGGCGTATTCGGGCACGGCTTCGCCACCGGCCTTTGCATCGTGATGCACGTCCTCTCGTTCCTGCTCAAGGTCGTGATCATGATCTGGCTCCAGATGGCGCTGCGCTGGACGCTGCCGCGCTTCCGCTACGACCAGGTCATGGACCTGTGCTGGAAGATGATCCTGCCGCTCTCGATCGCGAACGTGTTCGTGACGGGCGCGGTGATCCTCTTCCTGGAGCGCGCGTGACCGATTTCCTGTTCTACCTGTTCGCGGCGCTCGCCGTGGCCGGCGCGCTCGGCATGCTGCTGAACGTCCGGAACACGGTGGCCGGCGCGCTCTCGCTGGTCGGCACGATGGTGTCGCTCGGCGCGATCTACGTGCTGCTCGACGCCTATCTGATCGGCGTGCTCCAGATCCTGGTCTACGCGGGCGCCATCGTCGTGGTGTTCCTGTTCGTGGTGATGCTGCTCAACCTGCGCCAGGACGACTTCGGCGCGGATCGCCTGCGCTGGACGAAGCGGCTCGCGGTGGCCTTCGGGGTGCTCGTATGCGTCGAGCTGCTCCTGGTGGTGCCGCGCGCGCTCGGTCCGGCTGCCGAGATCCCCGCAGACTTCGGCGGCTACCGCATGGTCGGCGCCGCGCTCTTCACCGATTGGGTGCTCGCGTTCGAGGTGACCTCACTGCTGCTGCTCGCCGCCATGGTGGGCGCGGTGATCCTCGCCAAGCGGAGCATCGACTGATGGTCGAGAAGGCCGTCGCGCTGTCCGCGCTCCTGTTCGTGCTCGGCGCCCTCGGTGCGCTCACGCGCCGCAACCTGATCGTCATCCTGATGTCGATCGAGCTGATGCTGAACGCGGTGAACCTCGCGCTGGTGGCCTTCTCGCGGCAGTGGGGCGACCTCGCCGGCCACATCTTCGTGCTGATGGTGATCGTGGTGGCGGCCGCGGAGGTGGCCGTCGGGCTCGGCATCGTGATCGCGCTGTTCCGTAACCGCGAGTCGGTGAACGTCGACGACGTGAGCCTGCTCAAATGGTAGAGGCCGAGGCCTACCCGGTGCTGCGCTGGATCGTGCTGCTGCCGCTGCTCGCGGCGGCGGTGCACGGCGTGTCGCTGGCGCTGCTGCGGAAGCCGCTCGGGCGCACCGCCACGATCGCGCTCTCGGTGGGGGCGCCGGCCGTCTCCTTCGCCATCGCCTTCGTCGCGCTGCTGAAGCTCGTCGGACTGCCCCCCGAGCAGCGCGTGCTCGGCGACGTGATGTTCACCTGGATCGGCGCCGGCAGCCTCTCCGCGGACGCCGCGTTCCTGTTCGACCCGCTCTCCGCGGTGATGACGCTCGTGGTCACGGGCGTGGGCACCCTGATCCACGTCTACTCCGTCGGCTACATGGACGACGACCACCGCGAGGACCGCGGCTTCCAGCGCTTCTTCTGCTTCCTGAACCTGTTCCTGTTCTCGATGCTCGTGCTGGTGCTCGGCGACAACCTCGTGCTGATGTTCCTCGGCTGGGAGGGCGTCGGGCTCTGCTCCTACCTGCTGATCGGCTTCTGGTTCACCGACCGCTGGAACGCCTACTGCGGCAGCAAGGCGTTCATCGTGAACCGCATCGGGGACTTCGGCTTCCTCATCGGCATCTTCCTCTTGTTCTGGTCGCTGGCCGAGATGGACGCCGCCACCGTGAACTTCCGCGAGCTGGCCGAGGCGCTGCCGCGCATCGCGGAGCAGACCGTCACGCTGCCGGGTTGGCTCGGCTTCCTGCCCGGGGCGCCGACCTGGAAGCTCACCACGCTGATCGGGCTCTGCTTCTTCCTCGGCGCAGCGGGCAAGTCCGCGCAGATCCCGCTCTACATCTGGCTGCCGGACGCCATGGCCGGCCCGACGCCGGTCTCGGCGCTGATCCACGCCGCCACCATGGTGACGGCGGGCGTCTACATGGTCTGCCGGCTCGGCTTCCTCTACGCGGAGGCACCCGGCGCGTCGGCGGTGATCGCGTGGACCGGCGCCCTCACGGCGATCTTCGCCGCCACCATCGCGATCGCGCAGACCGACATCAAGAAGGTGCTCGCGTACTCGACGGTGAGCCAGCTCGGCTACATGTTCCTCGCGGCAGGCTGCGGCGCGTACTCCGCAGCGATCTTCCACGTCGTCACGCATGCGTTCTTCAAGGCGCTGCTGTTCCTCGGCTCGGGCGCGGTGATCCTGGCCATGCACCACGAGCAGGACATCGACAAAATGGGCGGGCTGCGGGCGCAGATCCCGTGGACGCACCGCTTCTTCGGCATCGGCGTCCTTGCGATCGCCGGCTTCCCCTTGATGTCGGGCTTCTTCTCGAAGGACGAGATCCTGCTCTCGGCGTACTTGGCGCACGACGTGCCCGGGCACGGCGCGCTCTACGCGATCGCGCTCGTCACGGCCGGCATCACCGCCTTCTACATGTTCCGGCTCCACTTCCGCACCTTCCTCGGCGAGAGCCGCGTCGACCCGGAGGCGCGCGCACACGTGCACGAGCCGGGCCAGTGGATCCTGGTTCCGCTCGCCGTGCTCGTCGTGCTCTCGATCTTCGGCGGCTTCCTCGGCCCGTCGGCCGCGTTGAACCCGGTGCCGGGCGTCGATCCCGCACACAGCAACAGCCTCGCGAACTTCCTCTCCTCCGTGCTGCACGGCGCGCACCACGAGGTCGCGGTGGCGACGGAGCGCTGGCTGGCCGTGGGCTCCGTGGCGGTGGCCGGCGCCGGCGCGCTGCTGGCGACCTGGCTGTATCTCTGGAGCCCCGAGCTCCCCGCGCGCATCCGCGAGCGCATCGCCGGCCTGCACCGCCTCGTCGTGAACAAGTACTTCGTGGACGAGATCTACGACGCCGCGCTCGTGCGCCCGCTCGTCGCGGTGTCCGAGAACGTGCTCTACCGCGGCATCGACGCGGGCCTGATCGACGGCGTCGCGAACGGCTCCGCGCGCGCCGTGCGCGGCTTCGCGAGCGGCGTGCTGCGCCGCTTCCAGTCGGGTCTCACGCAGGGCTACCTGTTCCTGATGGTGCTCGGGACGCTCGCGATCGCGGGCTACCTGGTGGCCGGATGACGCCGAAGCACCTGCTGTCGCTCGTGACCTTCTCGCCCTTCGTGGTCGCGCTCGTCCTGGTCTGCGTCGAGAGCGTGGCGCGCCTCTCGGGTCGCCGGCTGCCCGCCGAGCTCTGGCGCGGCGCGGGCCTCGCCGCCGCCGTGCTCACCTTCGTGCTCTCGCTCGGACTGTGGACGGGTTTCGATCCGACGCGCACCGGCTACCAGTTCGTCGAGTATGCGCCGTGGCTGCCGCTGTACGGCATCCACTGGTTCGTGGGCATCGACGGCATCAGCCTGTTGCTGACGCTGCTCACCACCTTCCTGATGCCGGTCGTGCTGGTCGCGTCGTGGAACGACATCGAGCGCTCTCCGCGGAGCTGGATCTTCTTCATGCTCTCGCTCGAGACGGGCATGCTCGGCGCGTTCGCGGCGCTGAACCTGTTCCAGTTCTACGTGTTCTGGGAGCTGATGCTGATCCCGATGTACTTCATCATCGGGGTGTGGGGCGGCGCCAAGCGCGTCTACGCCGCCGTGAAGTTCTTCCTGTTCACGATGTTCGGCTCGCTGCTGATGCTGGTGGCGATCCTCGTGCTGTACGTGATCCACCACCAACAGTTCGGCATCTGGACCTTCGACCTCGTGCAGGGGCCGGGCAGCGTGGTGCAGGGCCTGCTCGAGACGAAGGTGCCGACGGAAGGCGTCTGGTGGCAGACGCAGACCTGGCTGTTCGCGGCCTTCTTCCTGGCGTTCGGCGTCAAGGTGCCGATCTTCCCGCTCCACACCTGGTTGCCGGACGCTCACGTCGAGGCGCCCACGGCCGGCTCCGTGATCCTGGCCGGCGTGCTGCTGAAGATGGGCACGTACGGCTTCGTGCGCTTCACGCTGCCGCTCTTCCCGGTCGCCTCGGTGGAGCTCGCGCCGGTCGTGTTCGGGCTCGCGCTCGCGGGAATCCTGTACGGCGCGCTCGTCTCGATGGTGCAGAAGGACATCAAGAAGCTGGTCGCGTACTCCTCGGTGGCGCACCTCGGCTTCGTGATGCTCGGCATGTTCGCGTTGAACGTGGAGGGGCTCGAGGGCTCGATCCTCCAGATGGTGAACCACGGCATCTCGACCGGGGCGCTGTTCATCCTCGTCGGGATGATCTACGAGCGCCGCCATACGCGGGAGATCGCCGCCTTCGGCGGCATCGCGAAGCCGATGCCGGTGTACGCCGCGCTGTTCGGCATCACCGTGATGTCGAGCGTGGGCCTGCCGCTGCTCAACGGCTTCGTGGGCGAGTTCCTGATCCTGCTCGGCGCCTTCCAGGCCGCCCCGGTCGTGACCGCCGCCGCCACCTTCGGCGTGGTGCTCGCGGCCGTCTACCTGCTCTGGATGTTCGGGCGCGTGTTCTTCGGCCCCGTCGAGAATCCCGAGAATCGCGGGCTCATCGACCTCGGCCTGCGCGAGAAGGCCGTGATGGTCGCGATGATCGTGCCGATGTTCTGGATCGGCATCTATCCCGACACGTTCCTGCGGCGGCTGCACCCGCCCGTGCTCGACCTGCTGCACGTGATGGAGGCCAAGACGAACGGCCTCGCGGGGCCGGCCGCAGAGCGCGCCCGGGCGAAGCTGCTGGCCGCGCTCGAGGCGGGAGCCGCGCGATGATCCCCGCGCCCACGCTCGAGCTGCGCGCCGCGCTGCCGCTGATCCTGGTCTCGGTGGGCGCCTTCGCCGTGATGCTGGCCGAGCTGTTCCTGAAGAAGCGCGAGACGAAGAGCCCCGCCTTCGCGAGCGCCGTCCTCTGCACCCTCGCGCTGCTCACGCTGGGCGCCATCACCCTCTCGTCCGCCGGAATGTTCGTCGAGGGCGGCTCGCTCGTCTTCAACCCCGCGCGTCCCTTCGTCCGGCTCGACCGCTTCGCGAACTTCGCCATCGCGATGGTCGCGGTGGGCGCGCTGCTCTCGTGCCTGCTCTCCTACTACTACCTGCGCGAGCTGAAGATCGACCACGGCGAGTACTACGCCCTCGTGCTGCTCGCGACCAGCGGCATGATCCTGCTGATCTCGGCGGTGGACCTCGTCGCCGTGTTCCTCGGCATCGAGCTGCTCAGCATCCCGATCTACGTGCTGGCCGGCTTCGACCGGCGAAAGCTGCGCAGCAACGAGTCCGCCCTCAAGTACTTCCTGGTGGGCTCGTTCGCGAGCGCGATCCTGCTCTACGGCATGGCGTTGCTGTACGGCGCCACCGGCTCCACCGACTTCGTCGAGATCCGGAAGGCCTTCGACCCGCCCGGGACCGCACCTTCGGTGCTCGAGCAACCGCTCGCGGCGCTCGGTCTCGCGCTCGTGGTGGTGGGCTTCACCTTCAAGATCTCCGCGGTGCCCTTCCACCAGTGGACGCCCGACGTCTACGAGGGCGCGCCCACCTCGGTGACGGCGTTCATGTCGGTGACCGTGAAGGTGGCGGCCTTCGCGGGGCTGATGCGCATCGTGGTGGTGGCCTTCGACGGCGGAGGCGAGGCGCTGCGCACCGTGCTCTGGTGCCTGGCCGCGGCCACCATGGTCGTCGGCAACGTGATGGCCGTGATCCAGGAGAACGTGAAGCGTCTGCTCGCGTACTCGAGCGTCGCGCACGCGGGCTATCTGCTGATGGGCCTGCTGGCCGGCACGCAGGCGGGCCACTCCGCGCTGCTGTTCTACCTGCTCGCGTACGTGTTCACGAACCTCGGCGCCTTCGGCGTGATCATCGCGCTGGCGCACCGCGGCCAGGACGCCGACCGGGTCGAGGACTTCGCGGGCCTCGCCCGCACGCGGCCCGCGCTCGCGGCGCTGATGACCCTGTTCCTGATCTCGCTGGCCGGCATCCCCGGCACCGCGGGCTTCATCGGCAAGCTGCAGATCTTCCTCGCCGCGGTGCGCGAGGGCTACGTCGGCCTCACGATCATCGCCGTGATGACGAGCCTCGTGTCGGTCTACTACTACCTGCGCCTGCCGGTCGTGATGTACATGCGCGAGCCCGGCGCGGAGCTGCCGCGGCTGCGGCTCCACAGCGCGGAGGGCATCGTGCTCGCGGTGTGCGCCGTCGCCGTGGTCGCGCTCGGCTTGTTCCCCGGCGAGGGTCCGATGCTCCTGTCCTGGGTCCACGCCATCGACTGGACGCGCGAGAGCGCGGCGGTGCTTGCCGGCCGCTAGCGGCCCGGGCCCTGGCTCGGCCGCTAGCACGAAGCTCCGCGTCGCCGTCGTCGT
>Ga0187892_10006104_pt1 | contig 18231 bp, 16 predicted proteins | sample MA1701073metaG_FD_139345 | JGI IMG/M metagenome (GOLD analysis project Ga0187892, IMG submission 139345) | Bio-ooze microbial communities from a basaltic lava cave in the Kipuka Kanohina Cave System on the Island of Hawaii, USA - MA170107-3 metaG ... | reverse complement strand
TCTACTACGACGAGTACGAGGAGGCGGAGAAGGCCGGGAAGCGCCTGGAGATGAAGAAGGCGGAGAAGCTGGCGTTGCTTTTCGGCAAGGAGACGTACGGGCCGAAGCTCGCGCGCGAAGGGACGATCGAGATCGACTCGAACCCGTCGGGGGCGGAGGTGGAGCTTCTGAAGTACGAGGAGGCGCCCGATCGACGCCTGGTGGCGAAGTCGGCGCGCATGCTGGGGACCTGCCCGACCGCGAAGGTCCGGATCGAGGGCGGATCGTATCTCCTCATCCTCAAGAAGCCGGGCTATCGAGACGTGCGCTATCCCGTGCTCATCGAGCGCGGGACCCGGCACGAGGCGAAGGTGAATCTCTACACGGACGAGGAGATCGGGAAGGAGTTCGTTTACATCCCGGGCGGGACGTTCGTGATGGGCGGCGACCCGGAGGCGTATCTGGCGGGTTCGCGGCGCGACGTGCCGGTGGAGGATTTCTTCATCGCGAAGCACGAGACGACGATGGAGGAGTACTTCGAGTTTCTCAATGACCGCGCGTACCAGACGGTAGACCAGGCGTGGGGGAGGACGCCCCGCGAGTCTGCGGGTTCGGGCCAGTATGCCGAGCGCTCGGGCCAGCGGATCGCGCCGCGGGCGGGATGGGAGAAGTGGGGGGTGATGGGGATTTCGTGGGACGACGCGAAGGAATACTGCGCGTGGCTGACGAAACGGGCGAAGGCGCGGGGGGAATCGGTGACGTACCGGCTTCCGACGGAGGCGGAGTGGGAGAAGGCGGCGCGAGGAGTGGACGGCCGGAGCTCCCCGTGGGGGAACCATTTCGATTGGAGCTTCACGAAGGGATTCGAATCGCGAGAGAAGAAACCCGCTCAACCGGAGGCGATCGGCCTGTTCGAGTTGGACGAGAGCCCGTACGGAGTGCGGGACATGGGAGGGAGCATGCGGGAGTGGTGCGACGACTGGTACGACGAGAAGGCGAACCTCAAGTGCGTGCGCGGCGGCGCGTGGGGCAGCCCCGTCGTAGCGCTCTTCCGTTCGGCTTCGCGCTACGGCCTCGACCGTGCGATCGTGTCCGCGTACAACGGCTTCCGCCTCGTGCGCGCGCGAGGGCTTCGCTGATTACCCCTTGCTCCTTTACCCCTTTACTCCTTGCGCCCGAGCGAAGCGAGGGGCGCGGTTTAAAATCGAGGTTCGATGTCGGAAGAGCTGAAGGTGATCCAGAGGCGTACGACTTCTGCGTCTACCTGGTCCCAATCGTCAACCGCTATCCGCGCGACTTCCCACCTTCGCGCCTTTGGCGGCTGCGCTTCGGCGGGCAGGCAAGTTCACGCTCGGCGACCGGATCACGAACGGGGCGCTTGACGTCCTGGAGGACCTCATTGCCGCGCGGTACACGCGGGAGCGCGCGGAAATCCTGCGGCGGACCAACCTGCGGATTCTGCTGCGCCTCAGCGGGGACTTCGGAATCCTGGGCGGCAAGAGCGTCGAGCACTCGGCGAAACTGCTGGACGAGGTGGGGCGGCTGGTGGGAGGGTGGCTGAAGGCGGCGACATGAAGCGACACGGTCCCCAGTTCGCAGCCGAGTCACAGATGGTCGGGGCGGCGGGATTTGAACCCACGACCTCTTGCTCCCGAAGCAAGCGCTCTAGCCAGACTGAGCCACGCCCCGAGCTGTGAGCGGGCGCATTATCGCACGCGAGGGCGCGAAGTCAAGTCGGGCCTATTTATCCGCCGTGAGCTTCAGGTACCGGCGCTCCTTGCGCAGGCTGTCCAGGTCGGTGTCCTGCTTCATGTGGTCGAAGTCGTTGCCGTCGGTCCCGTAGCCCGTCTTCACCGCGATCTCGAGCCAGTCGATCGCCTGGTCCTTGTCGCCCGTCAGCGCGTACCCGCACGCCACGTTGTAGGCGCAGACCGCCCCGTAGTAGCGGTCGCTGAACTTGTAGTAGAGCGTCTTGAAGCCCGCGATCGACTTCTTGAACCCCGCCGCGCCCTTCTCGCGGTTCTTCTTGATCTCCTCCGTCGCCGCGTTGTGATCCGCGAGGTACCCGTCGAACATCTCCTTGACGGTGCCCTGGTCCTCGGGGACGCTCTTCGCCTCCTTGCGGAACGAGGCGTCCTCCTCCTCGCGCCGGACCGAACGGATCTCGACCATCACCCCGTCGAGCTGGTCCTGCAGTTCGTTCGCCTTCTTCTGCAGCTCCCGGATGCGCTTCGCCGCGTCGCCGACGGGCGGCTTCTCCACCGGCGGCTTCTCGACCGGAGGCTTCGCCTTCGCGAACTCGTCGTCGATGATCCGCGCCAGCCGCTCCATGATCTTCTTGTGCTCCTCCTGGATGCGCGCGCGCACCTTGTCCAGGATGTCCTTCTTCACCTTGTCCGGATCCGGCTGCGGCGGCTCCTGCGCCAGGGCGGCGAGCGAGCCGGACGCGAGGATCAGCGCGGTGAGCATCGAAGCGAGCGAGTAGCGGCGCATGGGAACCCCCGAATCACGAATTACGAATCACGAATCACGGGCAATCGACGAGATTCTATATATACGGACGAGAGTCCTCAAGCGCTTGCGGTCCGCGCGCCGATATCTATGATGGACACATCACGGAGAACCGAATGGACATCGGCCGCACCGAGGGGGTCCAGGGACCGTCCCGCATCGAGCCGAAAGCCGTTCACCCCGCCAAGCCCACCGACCTGACGCCTCCCGCGGCGGCGGACCGGCTTGACGTCTCCGAGGCCGGACGCCTCGCGTCGGAGGCGATCGCCATGTCGCCCCTGCGGCTCGACCGCATCGCCGAGCTGAAGCGTCAGATCGACGCCGGGACGTACCAGACGGACGAGAAGCTCGCCCGCGCGTTCGAGGCTTTCCGACGGGAGAATCCCGACCTGCCATAACCGCCCCGGAATCCTGCCAGTCTGACAACCCTTGACGGGCCCTCCGCCCGACGGCATTAATCCTCCGACCACCAAGGACTTGCGCGCGGCACGGTGGCATGGCGCTTGCTTAACTTCGCGCAGTCACCCTCTACCCGGAGGCTCCCGATGCCGAAGCAGATCCTGTTCGACCACGACGCGCGCAAGGCGATCTGGCGCGGCGTCCAGAAGGCCGCATCCGCCATTCGGCCGACCCTCGGCCCGCGCGGGCGCACCGTCGTGATCGACAAGAGCTGGGGCGCCCCCCAGGTGACCAAGGACGGCGGCAGCGTCGCCGACGAGGTCGAGCTGACCGACCCGTTCGAGAACATGGGCGCGCAGATGATGAAGGAGGCGGCCTCCAAGACGAGCGACCAGGCGGGGGACGGCACGACGACGGCGACGGTGCTCGCCGAGGCGCTCTTCAACGGCGGCTACAAGCCGGTCACCGCCGGCGCCGACGCGATGGCGGTCAGCCGCGGCATCCGGCTCGGCGCGGCCGCGGCGATCGAGGCGATCAAGAAGCAGAGCGAGCCGGTGGCCGCGAAGGACCACGACCGCATCACGCACCTCGGCGCGATCGCGGCGAACGGCGACCGCACGGTCGGAGAGATGCTCGCCAACGCGTTCGGCAAGATCGGCAAAGAGGGCGCGATCGCGGTCGAGGAGGGCAAGGGGATCGCGACGGAGATCAAGATCGTCGAGGGCATGCAGTTCGACCGCGGCTTCCTCTCGCCGCACTTCGTCACGAGCCCCGAGTCGGTCGAGTGCGTGCTCGACGAGCCGTTCATCCTCATCCACGAGGACAAGCTCGCCTCCGTCGCGAAGCTGATCCCGCTGCTCGAGAAGGTCTCGCAGGCGAAGAAGCCGCTCCTCGTCGTCGCCGAGGACGTCGAGGGGGAGGCGCTCGCGACGCTCGTCGTGAACAAGCTGCGCGGCATCATCCAGTGCTGCGCGGTGAAGGCGCCGGGCTACGGCGACCGCCGCAAGGCGATGCTCGAGGACATCTCGATCCTGACGGGCGGGCGCGCGCTCTTCAAGGACCTCGGCGTCGATCTCGAGAAGGCGACGTTCCAGATGCTCGGCCGCGCCAAGCGGGTGATCGTGGACGCCGACAACACGACGATCCTCGAGGGCGCGGGGGACGACAAGGCGATCCGGGCGCGGTGCAAGCAGATCCGCGTCGAACACGACGAGAGCGATTCCGACTACGACAAGGAGAAGCTGCAGGAGCGGCTGTCGAAGCTCTCCGGCGGCGTGGCGCAGATCAACGTGGGCGCGGCGACGGAGACGGAGCTGAAGGAGCGCAAGAAGCGGGTCGAGGACGCGCTGCACTCGGTGCGCGCGGCGCTCGCGGAGGGCGCGGTGCCCGGCGGGGGCGTCGCGTTCCTGCGCGCGCAGGCGGCGCTCGACGGCGTGAAGGCCGACGGCGACGAGAAGATCGGCGTCGACGCGGTGCGGCGGGCGCTCGAGGCGCCGCTGCGGCAGATCGCCGAGAACGCGGGCGTCGATGCGTCGATCGCGGTGAAGCGCGTGCGGGCCGGCAAGGGGGCGTTCGGGCTGAACGCGGAGACGGGCGAGTTCGGGGACCTCAAGGCGGCCGGCGTGATGGACCCGACGAAGGTGGCGTGGACGGCGCTCGTGAACGCGGCGAGCGTGGCGTCGCTGCTGCTGACGACGGAGGCGCTCGTGAGCGAGATCCCGGACGAGGAGAAGGAGAAGGCGGCGGGGGCCGGGTCCCCCATGATGTAGCCGCGGAGATACGGAGACACGGAGGAGGACATCGATGAACCTGAGACCTTTGGAAGACCACGTGGTGCTGAAGCCGCTCGAGGCGGAAGACAAGACGGCGGGCGGCATCATCCTGCCCGACACGGCGAAGGAGAAGTCGACGAAGGGGGAGGTCGTCGCCGTCGGCAAGGGGAAGATCCTGTCGAGCGGGAAGCGCGTCGACCCGCACGTCAAGAAGGGGGACAAGGTGATCTACGGCAAGTACAGCGGCACCGACGTGAAGATCGACGGGACGGAGTACAAGATCGTGACGGAGAACGAGATCCTTGCGGTGATCGTGTAGAGCTCGGGATGTGTTGATGGGCAGATAGGCAGATCCGAACGGAGCCGGCATGGCGAAACAACTGATGTTCGGGGACGAGAGCAGCCGCAAGGTGCTCGAGGGGATCCGCAAGCTGTCGAACGCGGTGAAGGTGACGCTCGGGCCGAGCGGGCGCAACGTGATCCTCGACAAGAAGTTCGGCGGCCCGCAGGCGACGAAGGACGGCGTGACGGTCTCGAAGGAGGTCGAGCTCGAGGACCCGTTCGAGAACGTCGGCGCGAAGCTGGCCAACGCCGCGGCCGAGAAGACGAACGACGTCGCCGGCGACGGGACGACGACCGCCGTCGTGCTGGTCGAGGCGATCTACACCGAGGGGCTGCGCAGCCTGACGGCCGGGACGAACGCGGTGCACCTCAAGGCCGGCATCGACAAGGCCGTGGACGCGGCGGTGGAGGCGGTGAAGGCGCAGTCGAAGCCGGTGGGGGGCTACGAGGACTTCAAGCGCGTCGCGCTGGTTTCGTCGCACTTCGACGAGCCGGTCGCGGAGCTGGTGGCGCGGGCGATGGAGAAGGTCGGCAAGGAGGGCGTGATCACCGTCGAGGACGGGAAGTCGTTCGAGACGACGGCGGAGTTCGTCGACGGGCTGCAGTTCGACAAGGGGTACATCTCGCCGTACTTCGTGAACAAGCCGACCGACCTGACGGCGGAGGTCGAGGACGCGTACCTGCTGCTGACGGACAGGAAGATCTCGAGCGTGGCCGAGATCGTGCCGCTGCTGGAGCAGGTGGCGCAGACGGGCCGGCCGATCGTGATCGTCGCGGAGGAGGTCGAGGGGGAGGCGCTGGCGGCGCTCGTGGTGAACAAGCTGCGGGGCGTCCTGCAGGTCGTCGCCGTCAAGGCGCCGGCGTTCGGCGACCGCCGCAAGGCGATGCTGGAGGACATGGCGATCCTGACGGGCGGGCGCGTCGTGGCCGAGGAGACGGGCGTGTCGCTCGAGAAGGTGAAGCTCGGGGACCTGGGGCGCGCGAAGCGCGTCAAGGTCGAGAAGGAGGCGTGCACGATCGTCGGCGGGCAGGGCGAGCGGAAGGCGATCGACGCCCGCGTGGCGGAGCTGCGCGCCTCGATCCAGAAGACGACGAGCGACTACGATCGCGAGAAGTTCGAGGAGCGGCTGGCGAAGCTGCTGGGGGGCGTGGCGCTCCTGAAGGTGGGGGGCGCGACCGAGTCGGAGATGAAGGAGCGCAAGTTCCGGGTCGAGGACTCGGTGCACGCGGGGAAGGCGGCGGCGCAGGAGGGGATCGTGCCGGGGGGCGGCGTGGCGCTCCTGCGGGCGGCGGCCGCGGTGCGGAAGCTCGGGCTGTCGGGCGACGAGGCGGTCGGCGCGAGGATCATCGAGAGCGCGCTCAAGTCGCCGCTCTGGAACATCGCGGCGAACGCGGGGGCGGACCCGTCGATGGTGGTCGAGGAGGTGGCGGGGAAGAGCGGCGCGTCGGGCTTCGACGCGCGCACGGGCGAGTACGTCGACCTCCTGAAGGCGGGGATCGTCGATCCGGCGAAGGTCGTGCGCGCCGCGCTGCAGAACGCGGCGAGCGTGGCGTCGGTGCTGCTGACGTCGCGGACCGTCATCGTCGAGCTCAAGGAGAAGAAGAAGGCGGTGGCGGGCGCGGTGAAGTGAGACGCCTGTCGCAACAGGCGGCTCATCCGCCGTAGCCTTGCCAGGAGCCATGACCGGGGAGGACGGCGAAGGCGGATAGGTGGAAGAGAAGCGCGATTACTACGAGATCCTCGGCGTCGACCGGAAGGCCACCACCGACGAGATCCGGGCGGCGTTCCGGAAGCTCGCGCTCAAGCACCATCCCGACCGCAATCCCGGGGACAAGGAGGCGGAGCGGAAGTTCAAGGAGATCTCCCAGGCGTACGACGTGCTTTCGGACGGCGAGAAGCGGGGGAAGTACGACGCGCACGGCCACGAGGGGCTGCGGGGGTTCGCGCAGCGGGACTTCCAGAACGCGTCGCTCGACGACATCTTCTCCGCGTTCGGGGACATCTTCGGGGGGGAGTCGATCTTCGGCGACATCTTCGGGATGTCGCGGCGGCGCGGCCCGTCGAAGGGGACGAGCCTGCGGGTCGAGGTGGAGATCGACTTCAAGGAGGCGGCGGCGGGATGCGAGCGGTCGATCTCCCTCTGGCGGCACGAGCCGTGCGGGGCGTGCGGCGGGTCGGGCGCGAGAGCGGGGACGGGGCCGGAGGTGTGCGGGGAGTGCGGGGGGCGCGGCCAGGTGCTGCGCAGCGCGGGGTTCTTCAGCATCGGGCAGACGTGCGGGCGGTGCGGCGGGGCGGGGCAGGTGATCGCCGACCCGTGCGGGAAGTGCCGCGGGGCGGGTGTCGAGCGGGTGAAGCGCGAGATCAAGGTGCAGATTCCCGCGGGGATCGAGGACAGCACGCGGATGCGCGTCGCGGGGCAGGGGGAGCCGGCGCGCGGGGGCGGGGCGCCGGGGGATCTCTACGTGGACGTCTTCGTGAAGGCGCATCCGTTCTTCAAGCGCGACGGCGCGGACCTGTTCTGTGAGCTGCCGGTCACGTTCGCGAGCGCGGCGATGGGGGCGGAGATCGACGTGCCGACGCTCGACGGGCGCGCGAAGCTGAAGGTGCCGAAGGGCACGCCGAGCGGGCAGGTGCTGCGGCTGCGCGGGCAGGGGATGCCGGTGCTGAACGGCCGCGGGCGCGGCGACCTCCACGTGCGGGTGGTCGTGCAGGTGCCGGCGAAGATCTCGAAGCGTCAGGAGGAGCTGCTGACGGAGTTCGACAAGCTGGACGCGGAGAACCGCAAGGGATTCTGGGAGAAGCTCTTTGGCGGATAACAAGACGGATGCCGGATCCCCGATCCCCGATCCCGGCAGCCCGCCGGCGGAGGATCCGCGGGTCGCCGATCTGCAGGCGAAGCTCGACGAGGCGCTCGCCGCCTCGAAGCGCTGGCAGGCGGAGTTCGTCAACTACCAGCAGCGCGTGGCGCGCGACCGCGAGGGGGACCGCAAGTACGCGGTCGAGGCGCTGCTGCGCGACTTCCTGCCGGCGGTGGACACGGTGCAGACGGCGATCCGGCAGATGACGAAGAGCGGCGCGGCCGCGGCGGCGGTCGAGGCGGTGCGGCTGGTGGAGCGGGAGCTGCTGCGCATCCTGGGGAAGCAGGGGGTGAAGGCGATCGACCCGCAGGCGCAGTTCGACCCGAACCTGCACGACGCGCTCGGGGTGGTGGAGACGGCCGAGCAGCCGGAGGGCGCGATCGTCGAGGTGCTGCAGCCGGGCTACCTGCTGCACGAGCGGGTGCTGCGGCCGGCGACGGTGAGGGTCGCCAAGGGAAGAACCCGGAACCCGGAACCCGGAACCCGGAATCCCGAACCGTGACGCAACTGTTCGACCGTTGACCGTTCTGCCGCTCGCTTGCCCTCCGAAGCCTTGCCAACGCGCGCGTAAACACACGAGCAACGGACCGCGACCATCTGGATGACGGCCGTGGACGGCCAGCCAGCGCAGGACGTCGTGCTCTCCCGGTCGAAGTGCGGCGAACAACGCCGTCATCACGCCCGGCGCAATCAGCATGAAGGCAAGCGAGGCCCGCCCCTGACGCAGCTGCCGACGACGCACCGCCTCGACGATCGCCGGATCCACTCCTTGCATCCGCGCGTGTACGCCGCCTCCGCGTCGTCCAGGAGCCCGCGCGGCACGACCGCCTTCCCCGTCGCGTCGCGGAGCCCCTCATTGAATTACGCGCATCGATCCTGACGAGCGATCCATCGCCGGGCACGCGCAACGCCACGTCCCACCCGCCCGCCACGCGCGCGAACGCCTCAATCACCGCGACCCTCGCCGTAGCGCACCACTGGGCGGCGCCTTGCGGCACGCGCACGTCGTCCGTCCGCACCACCCAGCCGACCATCAAGCGCCGGCCCTCCATGCAACCTATCAGCGGCGTGCGGCCGTCCTTCCAGTGCAGATCAACGATGCTCATGCGACGCCCGCCTCCCGCAGGAACCGCTCGAACGCGGCGACCGTCGCGGGGTCCAGCCGGCGTGCGCCTGGGTTATGGCCCTGCGTGCCCTTCACGACTTCCCACAGCGTCAGCGCCGCCCCGTATTTGCGGCCGGCCGCGCTGAACTCCGCCGCGGAGATCCTGCGCCGCGCGTTAAGCGCGACCGCGATCCCGAACACGCCGACGACGGCCCCGATCCAGTAGGACGCCTCGCGTAGCCGGCCGGCTCGGCGGTTCTTGTTCGCGTTGCCCTGCGCCTCCGCCATCTTGCGGACCACGATCTGCCCGACCGTCATCTCTTCTGCCCCTTGCCGTCTCGCGTCCTTGCGTTGAAGATCATCCGTTCTTCTATCGCCTCGCCATCACAGCCAGGGGGCCAGGCCCAGCTCGCGGCCGAGCTTCTCGCTCCAGAGCCCCCGCCTGTCGATCTCCGCCCTCATGGCCCGCGCGAACGCCGTCGTGGCGCGCGCCGCGTCATCGGCCGCGCGGCGCGCCTTCGCCGCGGCCTTTCCCCAGCCCCGCGCGGCCTTGGCCGCCCTCGCCGCCGCCAGCTCCGCCTGCTCGCGCAGCCGCAGGAAGTCGCGCTCCAGCAGTTCCAGCGGAACGGGCCGGGGCGGGTTCCGCGCCTGGAAGGAGCGGACCGCGCGCCCCACCTCCCTAAGGAGCCACCCGGCGGTCCGCGCCATCCACCCGGCCGCCCATTCCACATCGGCGCGCCGGCGCGACCTGACCGCGGCGTCGAAGTGCTCGCCGTAGACGTCGAGAAGGTCTATCCAGGGGCCCAGCCCCAGTGCGTCCCGCCCACCCGATGCCCTTCGTCGCGTCACGCCGTCTCCTCCCCGCGAATCCGCTTCCCGATCAGCACCGGGTAGTAGTCCAGGCCCCCGCCGCCCTTGGCCCTCATCTGGGATCCGGGATCGGGCTTCACTCCCCCTCGATCATCCAGCCTTCGTTCGACCAGAAGTAGAGCTTGTCGCCCAGCACGACCGGCGTGAAGCGGTCGGCGTCGTAGAGCGCCTCCTTCCACGCCTCCTGGCCCGTCTTCGCGTCGAGCCCCACCAGCCCCACGCCCGGCGCGGCGAACCAGACCTTGCCTCCGTGCACGACCATCCGCGTCACAAACTGTTTCACCGGATAGTTCCACAGCTTCTTGCCGGTCGCCAGCTCGATCGCCACGAGCGCGCCGTCGGACGTGACCCAGAAGACGGTGCCGTCCCGGAACTCGAGCGCGCCGCGGAAGTGCAGCGCGATCTTGGGGTCCTGCGTCTCCGACGCCAGCGCCCACTTCTCGTCGAGCCGCTTGTCGTCGAGCGACCAGAGCCGGTAGCCCTGCTTGGCGACGTAGACCGTCTCCTTGCCGATGCCTCCGAAGAGGGTCGGCGCCTCCTGGACCCGGATCGACCGCTCCTTGCGGCCCGTGGCGATGGTGATCTCGTGCAGGTTCAGCGTGTCGAGCATGTAGAGCGAGCCGCCGATGACGCGGAAGTCGTTCGCCACGCCGGTGTCGCCGACGCGCCAGACCTCCTTGCCCGCGGCGGGGTCGAACAGGACCATCCCCGTGTTCTCGGTGAGGAGCAGCTTGTCGCCGATCCACTCGAACGGCAGGGGCAGCCGCGACGGCCGGTGGGGCGACTCCCAGGCCCTCGCCTTCGTGTTCGTGTCCCAGCCGATCGCCCGGCCTCCGTACGAGATGACGACGAGCGCGCCGCGTGCCGTCGGCGCGGGGGGCGTGACCGTGCTCGGCTCGCAGACCTTCAGCTCGCCGGCGAGCGCCTTCGTGTCGGTCTTGATGGTGTAGAGCATCCCCTTGTTGCTGAGCACGTGCCACGTGCCGTCGCCCGCCGCGGGGGGCGGCAGCGTGTCGGCGCCGACGGTGAAGCGCAGGGGCGTCCCCATGTCGTTGAGGAAGACCGCCTTCTTCGGGAGCGGCCGTTCGCGGGCGAGGTCGACGCCGGACTTCTTGAACATGATGACGCCCCGGTCGCCCGCGTCCTGGACGCGCGCGTAGTCCTGCGCGGGGACATGCCAGACGAGCCGCCCCGTCGAGGTCTCGATCTCGGTGACCTTGCCGTCCTTCAGGAAGACGAGGCCTCCCCCGAGCGTGAAGAAGTTGAACGGAATGCCGGCGGTGGGAGGGACGTACTTCCACGCGGGCGTCTTCCTGGCGACGTCGAACGCGTGGATCGCGTTCTTCCGGTCGGTGTAGACCAGGAGCGTGCCGAAGAGCGTGCGGTGCATGTACTCGTCGCCCGCCGGCATCGGCAGCATGAAGACCTGGTCGCACTTCCTGATGTCGTAGGCGACGATGGCCTGCGGCTGGCGCCCCTTGCGGTAGACGTAGACCGCGTTGTCGTCGATCGCGGCGTACTCGCTCCCCGCGTGGTCGATGCCCCACTTCTCCAGCTTCTTGCCGGTCTTGAGGGCGTACGCCCACATCTTCTCGTCGTCGCGCGCGATGATCTTCTCGTCGGCGATCGCGACGGGCAGGCCCTTGAAGTCGGGCTCGGTCTTCCACTTGACCCTGCCATCCTTCATGTTGAGCGCGGTCACGCGCGACATGTCCTTCATCGGGACGGTGTGGAAGATGAAGTGCTCGTCGGTGACCAGGAGGGGGACGCCCTTGTGGACCTCCTCGGAGCGGAACTGCCGGTCGAACGCCTTCTTCTTGTCGAGGTTGTAGAAGTAGAAGTCGGTCCACTGCACGGTCTTGGCCTTGTCGACGGTGCCGCCCCGGTCCATCGGGTTGCCGCTCTTGGTGGCGCGGATGAAGAGGTGGTCCCGGAGGCCGTGGACGCTGATCTGGTCGTCGATGAACCCGTAGAGCACGTCGTTGCGGTCGTTGTTGTCGAGGACGATCTTGTCGTACTCCTTGTTCGCGAGCAGGTCGAAGAGGGTGATCGTGATGCGCTCGACGTCCTTGGAGAAGGTCGCGCCGCCGAACTTGTACTTCTGCTTTTCGTCCGCGAACTTCTCCTTGTTGAAGACGAGCAGCCAGTTGACGTGGAAGGCCGGCCTGACGATGGGGTTCCTGGTCTCCAGCTCCCAGATCTGCTTCCCCGTGTCGACGTCGACGACGAACGTCTTCTCCTGGGGGTGCTTGGGGGAGGCGCACACGATGTTGTAGCGCGTCGTGAAGTCGAACGTGACGTCCTTGAGCACGTCGTGGGGGAACGGGCGCGTCTCGGGGAAGCGGACGAGGCGGTTCCCGCGCTCGATGCGGGCGATCTGGGTGCGCTCGAAGCGGTGCTTCTTCCCGTCGGCCGTGATCACGTCGACGTAGCCGACGAACTCGAAGACCTGGCCCTCGACCTTCTTGCCGTCCTTGAGGTGCACGGTGTCGCTGGCGAGAAGGAGGAGGGTCGCGAGGAGGTTGAGCATGCCTAGATTCTAACTACGACGGGGATCGAATCACGCATTACGAATTGCGCATCACGTTCAATTCTCGTCCGCGGCGTAGACCTTGAAGAATCCCGTGTCCGCAACCAGCCGCGGTCTTCGGCCAAGCTCCGTCCGGTCGACCATCAGCTGGGCGTGCCCCGGCCCGCGCGTGACCAGGAGGACGCGCCAATCCTCGGTGCCGGAGGCCCGCATCGCGGGGTTCACGACCAGCAGTTGGCCGGCAAGTCCATGACGGCACAGCGCCCGGCGCAGCGCCTCATGGTCGCTGTCGTCCGTCAGGATGAGCAGGGGGCCGGTCCCGGCGTGCCGCGCGACGGCAAGCGCGGCCTCGGACGGCCTGAACCGATGATGGAAGTAGTTGTCGTAGACCGACATCGGCCGCGCGCCCTCCGGGTGGCGCGACTCGTAGCCCGCGCCCGTTGCTTCGCGCCAGACGGCCGTGCCAAGCAGCGCGATGACCATGATCGCCGCCGCCGCACGAGGGGCGTGCGCATGCCACGACGCCAGCCGCCCAAGCGCGGTCGCGGCTGCGACTCCGATCAGCCCCAGCCAGAGGGGCAGCAGCGGGACGAGCGTTCGCGTGTACGGCACGTTCGCAGCCAGTGCGTAGGCTGCGGGCGGCACGATCGCGCAGAGCAGCCAGAGCAGGGAGGTCGCGCGCGACTCGCGCGCGAGCAGGAACATGCCGGCGATCGCCGCAGGCCACGCCCACCACAGATCGAGCAGCGTCGCAGCGTGCCACTCGGCGAACACGGAAGGAACGCTCGCGGATGATGTGTACGTGCGGGCCATGCGGACGAGCTGGCTCCAGATGCCCAGGTAGCAGAGGAATCCCGCCGCGGGGGCGAACGCCATCAGCGCGGCCGGCGCGAGTGCCCGACGGTCGCGACAGGCCAGCGCGGTTGCCACCGACCAGCCGGAGAGGATCGCGAACGGCACGACGTTCGTCGGCAGGATGCCGACGCCGATGAAGGCCGCCGCCGCGTAGAGGGCCGCCCTGCGCCACCGCAGTTCATTCCGATCGAGGAGCAGCGCGAACCAGCCCGCCGCGACCGGCACCCACGATGGACCATATCCGCGCAGCTGGAGCGCGAATTCGATCGTCACGTGGCTCGTCGCGAAGACGAGCCCGGCGAGCAGACCCCCCGTCCGCCCGGCCAGGCGCACTCCCGACGCGACGACGAGGAGGATGGCTCCGGCGAACAGGACGGCCGGGAGCAGGCGAAGAGGCAGAACGTGCCGCCAGAGGCCGAGCGCCGCGCCAAAGAGCACATGATTGTTCGGCTCGCGGTAGTGAAAGAACGCGGAGGACCCGGCGGACCATTCGAGCGTGTACGACTCGTCGTAGAACAGCTCGTCGGTGAAATGGGGTGCCGCCAGGGCCAGCCCCGCGACGGTCGGCAGCAGCCATGGGAGGATCCCGGACAGCCGCATTTCCGAGATGCTACAGGCGCGCGCCCGCCCGCTCAAGCTCACACCTTGACCCGGCCGGGGCGATCAGATATAAGGTACGCCCGCCCTCCGCAGCCTTCCCGGCCCGGGGTTACCGAAGGGACGGCGAAGGAGGGTCCTCATTTCGGAGCCTGCCTGATGCCGACCGCCGAAGAGTCCATCGACCTGAAGGAAGCGCTGACGACCGAGGACCTGCCGATCGGGCGCATCCTGGATCTGCGCCGCACGGTGCACATGAGCATCGAGCGCCGGAGCGAGCTGGAGCGCCTGCTCGAGAGCTTCGGCGACGTCGGCCGCAAGCTGTCGAGCGACAACAAGGTGGAGACGCGCCGGGCGACGGCGCTCTGGATCCTGGGGCGGGTCGAGGAGGCGATCGGCGTCTTCGAGAAGGCGCGGGCGAGCAAGGAGAAGTCGTACCTGCTGGGCGCGTCGCTGCTGGACGTCGGCCGGGCGGGGGACGCCGTCGCGCACCTGAAGGACGCGCTGGAGGCGGACGCGTCGGACGCCTCGATCGGCACGGCGCTGGCGGAGGCGTACGTGCGGAGCGGGCAGTTCGAGGATGCGGACAAGATCCTCGACCGCGTCGCGAAGAAGCACCCCGAGAACGGGGACGTGCACTACATGCGCGGGCTCGCGTACGACCTTCAGGGGTACCGGGCCAAGGCGACGGAGTCGTACGAGAAGGCGATGGAGCTGGAGCCGGGGCATGCGCGCTCGCTCTTCCGCCTGGCGTACACGCTCGACCTGCTCGGGGAGGACGCGCGGGCGCTGGAGCTCTACGAGCAGCTGCGCAAGATGCGGCCGCTGCACGTGAACACGATCCTGAACCTCGGCGTGATCTACGAAGACCGCGGGGAGTTCGACAAGGCGGCCGACTGCTTCAAGTCGGTGCTCGATTACTTCCCGAACCATCCGCGCGCGCGGCTGTTCCACAAGGACGCGCAGGCGTCCCTGAGCATGTTCTACGACGAGGAGGCGGCGCGCCGCGACCAGAAGCTCCAGGCGGTGCTGGTGCAGCCGCTGACGGAGCTCTCGTTCTCCCAGCGCGTGCGCAACGGGCTCACGAACCTCGGCCTGCAGACGATCGGCGACCTGTGCGCGAAGACGGAGGAGGAGCTGCTGGAGGTCCCGAACTTCGGCAAGACGTCGCTGCGCGAGGTGCGCGAGTTCCTGCAGACCAAGGGGCTCGGCCTCTCCAGCGGCGCGAAGGAGGGGGCGGCGGCCCCGGCGCCGGGGGCGCCTCCGCCGGCGGACGTCGACCAGAAGGTCCTGGCGGACTTCGAGTGGTCGGGCCGCATCCGCAAGCTCTTCGAGAGGCTCAACCTGCGGACCGTGGCGGACCTGCTGGCGAAGAGCGAGACGGAGCTGATGGAGAGCCGCAACCTCGGCATCACGTCCATCAAGGAGATCCGGCGGAAACTCGGCGCGCTCGGCGTGGCGCTGCGCCCCGAGTAGTCCGCGCGTGATTCCGGTGCGCGGCCGCGGTCGGAAAGCCTGAGCATGGACGAGTCGCGCCGGCAGTTCTACGTCTTCGTCGCGGGGCTCTTCGGCCTGACGATCGGAAGCTTCCTCAACGTCTGCATCTTCCGCCTGCCGCGGAACTGCATGTCGATCGCGAAGGGGCGGTCGAAGTGCCCGGGATGCCGCGAGGAGATCGCGTGGTTCGACAACATCCCGGTCGTGAGCTGGCTGATCCTCGGCGGGAAGTGCCGGCGCTGCGGCATGGGGATCTCGCCGCGCTACATGCTGATCGAGCTGCTGACGGGCGCGCTCTTCGCGTGGGCGGCGTACGCGCAGCTCTACCGGCCGGCGCTCGACGACGGCGTGCAGCGGGTCACGCTCTTCGTGATCCAGGCGTGGCTGATCTGCGCGATCGTCGTGCAGACGTTCGTCGACATCGACTGGGAGATCCTGCTCGACGAGATCAACTGGAGCGGCCTGGCGTTCGGGCTGATCGCGGGGGCGGCGTTTCCCGAGGTGCTCTTCGGCGACGTGCCGCGGTCGCGGTGGCTCCAGTCGATTCCGCAGGATCTGCAGGGGCACGCGTACGGGCTGGCCCAGTCGGCGATCGGCGCGGGGGTGGGGGCGGCGGTGATGTGGGCGGTCGGCGTGGTCGGGTACGCGCTGTTCCGGCGGCGCGCGCAGAGGCTGAAGATGGACACGGCGATGGGGCTGGGAGACGTGAAGTACATCGCGTTCCTCGGCGCGTTCCTCGGCGGGGTCGGGATGGGGCTGACGTTCCTCGCCGCGGTGTTCGCCGGCGCGGCGTGGGGCGTGGGACGCGCGCTCGTGACGCTGCGCCTCGGGCGCCCGCCGGAGACGGTGCCCGACGCGCAGCGGCTGGGCCCGGTCTGGTGCCGGCTCGGCAAGGTGCCGTTCGGGCCGTTCCTGTCGATCGGCGCGCTGGCGGTGGTCTTCGCGCGGCCGCAGCTGATGCAGGCGGTCGACGCGTACCTCGGGATGTTCCGGGGGCCGCAGTAGTCCGGCGCTTCCAAGCAACTGCAGAGGCACAGAGACACGGGGCGGCAGAGCCGCAACGGCGCCTTCCCGAACAGCCGCCAAGGCGCCCGGCCGCCAAGAGTGGGAACGAACCGCCAGGGAGCCTCGTTCCGGCGTGGCCCTGCCGCCCCGGGGTGAACGGGTTCAGTTTTTCCGCGGCCGCGCCGATAAGACTTCCGGACGTTTTTCGAGGGGGGAAGATGAGGCTCATCGTAGCGAAACTGGCGGTCATCGCGTGTGCGGCGGCGTCCGCTGTCGGATGCGCGGGCGTCGACCTCGATGCGAGGGTGGACGAGCTGACGCGCGAGCGCGAGGACCTGCAGCGGAAGAATCAGCAGCTGGAGGGGCAGCTCGCCGCGTCCGACGCGCAGAAATCGTCGCTCGAGCGCGAGCTCGCGGCGAAGCGGGCGAAGCCGGCGGCGGGCCCGGACATGGACCTGCCGGCGGGGCTGCGCGACAAGGGCGTCGGCATGCGGAAGCGCGGCGGCGACACGGTGCTGGACCTGCCGAGCGACGTCTTCTTCGCGTCCGGCTCGGCGACGCTCTCGAAGGACGGGCAGCGCGTGCTGGCGCAGGTCGTCGACGTCGTGAAGAAGCAGCAGGGCGCGATGATCCGCGTCGAGGGGCACGCGGACAGCGACCCGATCCGCCGGACGCACTCGAAGTGGCACTGCAACTGGGAGCTGTCGTTCGCCCGCGCGCACGCCGTCGTGCACTTCATGATCGAGAAGGGCATCGACCCGAAGCGCCTGGCGTGCGACTGCTACGGCGAGCACCAGCCGCAGGACGCGAAGGACAAGGCGAAGAACCGGCGCGTGGAGATCGTCATCAGCCGCTGAGGCGGCGGTCGCCGGTCCCGCGTCCCCGGTCCTGGTCCCCCGGCTTTACACAAGCCCCCCGGATGCTATAATCCTCCGGGTTAGGGCCACGCCTGCACCGCGATTGTGATCCCCTGTGCCGCGTGGATTCCCGCCGCATGGAGGATTGTCTCGCTCGATGGGCAAGTACGACACCAAGGACATCCGGAACGTCGTTCTCGTGGGTCACGGAGACTCGGGCAAGACCTCCCTCGCCGACGCCCTGCTCTTCAAGGCCAGGGCGACGCAGCGCCTCGGGTCGGTCGACGACGGCACATCGGCGTTCGATTTCGAGCCTGAGGAGAGGGAGCGCCGGGTCTCGATCGACCTGGCGGTGGCGTTCTGCTCCCACCAGGGGCGCGAGATCAACGTCCTCGACGCGCCCGGCCGCTCGGACTTCGCCGGCGAGGCGGTCAGCGGCCTGAACGCGGTCGAGACGGCGCTCGTCTGCATCCACGCCGGCACCGGGATCGCGGTCGGCACGCGCAAGGTGTGGGACCGGGCGAAGGCCGCGGGCGTGGCGCGCGTCATCGTGATCAACCGCCTCGACGCGGACAACGTCAACTATCCGGCGCTCGTGAAGTCGATCTTCGAGACGTTCGGCCCCGAGTGCATCCCGTTCAACGTGCCGGACGGGGCGAGCGGCGGCTTCCAGGGCGTGGTCAGCGTCCTCGAGAGCCCCGACAGGCTGCCGGCGGACGTGAAGGACATCGCGGTGAAGGCGAGCGAGGACCTGCACTCGATCGACGACGCGCTGCTGGAGAAGTTCATGTCCGACCAGCGCGCGACGCCGGACGAGCTGGCGAAGGCGCTGCCGAGGGCGCTCGCGGCGGGAAAGGTCGTGCCGATCCTGTGCACCTCGGTGAAGAAGGAGGGCGGGGTCGCGGAGGTGCTCGAGTTCATCGCGAAGTACTGCCCGTCGCCGGCGGACGTCCCGCCGCGGAAGGGGATGGACCAGGAGAAGAAGGGGGAGCTGACGCGGCCGGCGTCGGCGTCGGCGCCGCTTTCGGCGCAGGTGTTCAAGTCGATCGCCGA
>Ga0187892_10006103_pt1 | contig 18233 bp, 17 predicted proteins | sample MA1701073metaG_FD_139345 | JGI IMG/M metagenome (GOLD analysis project Ga0187892, IMG submission 139345) | Bio-ooze microbial communities from a basaltic lava cave in the Kipuka Kanohina Cave System on the Island of Hawaii, USA - MA170107-3 metaG ... | reverse complement strand
GCTCGCCGCCCGGAATCCATTCGAGTCGTTGGAGACGATCGTGCAGTGGGCCACGAGGAACTTCGGACAGTTCCGCACGCTCACGGCCGAACTTCCCGGCGGACCCGAGGAGCCGTTCGCGACGACGCAGTTGACGATCGAGAAGCGATCCCCGGAAGAGACGTCGATCGCGTTGCCGTCCGTCGCCTCGCCGTCGCGCATGTCGCACTCGACGACGGCGCAGTCGGTGGATCCGCTGAGGTCGAACGCGGCTCCGCCCGTCGCGCCGCTGAATCGAAACGCGCAGCTGCGGACCACGCAGCCCGAGGCGCTGGCGATCCTCACGCTCCCTCCGCCCGTGGCGCGGCAGGAGCGGAACGAACACTCGCGGACGAGGCAGTCGGACGATCTCGTGAAATTCACGCCTCCGCCGCCCGTGGCGTCGAGATCGCGAGAGACGCATCGGGCGATCCGAACGGCGCTCGAGTCGAGCGACCGGACGCCGCCGCCCACGCTCGCGCGACTGTCGGCGAACCGGCAGTCGCGGACGTCGGCGCCGGTCGTTTCGTTGATCGTGACGCCGGCGGAAACGCCGGAGTTCCTGCGGAAGAGGCATTCCTCGACGACCAAGTCCGTCGAACCGAGAGTGCCGACGCCCGCGCAACCGTTGCCGCGGAAGTCGCAGCGGCTGACGCTCGGCGAGCCGCCCTCGAAGTTGATCGCGGCGCCGATGTTGTTCGCCACGGGCCGGCAGAAGTTGGCGATAAAGGCGCAGTTCGTGATCGTCGGATGGCCGTCGACCACGTACAGACTCGCGCCGACGAACGGGCCCGGAGCACTCGACGACGTGGCGTTCCCGCTGCGGACGTAGAACCCGTTCAAGACCGTCCCTTCGTCGACGGGATCGAGCGCCACGAGCACGTGAACCGCGTTCTCCGATCGGCCCTCGGTCGCGGTGTCGTCGCCGAGGAGATCGCCGTCGAGAACCGTCGTGTCGGCTCGGATGTCGCGCTCGTTCCGCGAATCCTCGGAACCCGCGAACCCGCCGAAGAGCGACACGCCCGCGAGCAGCGAGAAGGCGACGCACAGCGGCTCGGCGCAGAAAGGCCGGCTCGGGACGTAACGGCCCGCGACGACCCAGATCTCGTCGCCGGGCGCCGCGACGTCGAGCGCGTCCTGCAGGTCGTCGAAGGCGTCGATCCAGCTCGAGCCGTCGTCCGCTCCGCTCGCGTCCGCCTTCACGTGGACGATGGCGGCGCGAGCGCCGACGGCGAATTACGCGAGGATCGCGGGAACGGCCAGGCGCGCGATCGACACGACGAAAGAGCGTCGGTTCCTGGTCCCGTCTCCTTCGCCGCGGCCCACCGCCCGTGAGAAACAGTCCGGACGCGGTCGAACGGAATACCAAGAGCGGACCCGGATCGGGCTCAGTAGATCGACCACACTCCCGGCGTCGCCAGCTCGAGGAGATGTCCGTCGAGATCGCGGAAGTAGAGGCTCGTCCCCCCGCGCTCCCACGTCTTCTTCTCCTCGATCGCGATGCCCTGGATTCCGAGCCAAGCCTCCCACGCGGGGAGCGTCTCGGCGTCGATCGCGAAGGCGAGGTGGAGCGGCCCTTCGCCGTCGTGCGCGCCGACGGGCAGGCCCAAGGACGCGCCGCGCTTGCAGATGAGGAGCACCTGCCGGCCCTCGACCCCGAGCGCCACGAGACGCGAGCCGCCCCAGTCCGAGATCTCGAACCCGAACACGCGGCGGTAGAACTCGACCGAGCGCTCGACGTCCTCGACGTAGAGCGCGGACTCGAGAATCCGTGTCACCCGCGGCGGCCTCTCCATGCACGGGAAACGGTACCAGGTACCGTTTCCGATGCCAGTGGGTCACCGCCGCTTCCCGGCGCCGGCTTTCGTCTTCTCGGGAAGCCCCGTGACGAACGCGAGCGCCGAGTCGAGCCAGGTCGCGAGGTCCGCCTCCTTCGCGAAGCCCGCCGGCTCGACGAAGGCGAATCCCGCGAGCGGCTCTCCGGTGAAGTCCATCGGCTTCGCGTGAGGACGCGCGAGCGCCGCCGCGTGCGCGTCCGGCCCGACCCGGATCATGAGCCTTCTCCCCACGACGCCGCAGCACATGTGGCCGCGCACGAGGAACGCGAGCCCTCCGAGCATCTTCTTCTCGACGGCCGCGGCGCGGCGCGATAGCCCATCGCGCACGCGCTCGGCGACGGATTCCTCGAACGCCATGATCGATCCCTACCGCTCAGACGGCAATGCCCCGGCGGCGGAGATCGAAGAAGCAGCGCGCACACGCGCGAACGTCGGCGAGCGCGTCGTGCGCGTTCTCGACGCCGGCGCCGAAGAGAAAGCGGTGCAGCTCCTCGAGCCGCGGCCACTTGTAGCCCCCCCACTTTCCGGGCAACCGACAGAGATCGGTGGACGCCTCCATCGTGCAGTGTCCCTCGACCCCGTCGAGCGGGCTCTCGCGCCTCCCCGCGCGGTGGAACTCGGCGCCCACGACCCCGCCGTCGAACGCGAGGTTGTGCGCGACGACGAGGTCGGCCCCCGCGAGGTCCTTCTCGAACGCTTCCAGCGCGCTCGCGAGCGCGACACCGGTTTCGAGCGCCATCTTCGTCGTGATCCCGTGGATGCGCGTGGCGTCGCGCGGAATCGAGAAGCCGTCCGGGCGGACGACGAGCGAGCGGCTCCGCTTCTCGCGCCCGCGGGCGTCGGCGAGAGTCCACGCGATCTCGACGATGCGAGGCCAGCACTCGACGTCGGAGGCGAGAGTGCCGCGCCTCGGGGGAAGCCCCGTCGTCTCGGTGTCGAAGAAGAGGATCGTCACGGCGAGTCTACGCCGCGATCTCGCGCTTCAGGAGGAGCCGCTCGAACGCCTCGGGGTCGCGCGGCCGCGCCCAGTCGAAGCCGATCCTCTCCCAGTCGGGGTCCGCCGGATCGAGCCCCAGGACCCGGATCGCGGCCGGCTCGGCGACGAAGAATTGATCTTGGTACGGGAAGAGGAAGCCGCCGTCGGTTTCGCGAGCAGCGCGCGCGTCCTCGTAGCACGTGAACCAGCGGTTGAGGTAGACGGCCATCGACGAGACGTACATGACGGGCAGACGGGGCGCGGCGTCGTTCATGGCGGGTCTCCGGTGCTCTCTCTGTTTTACGGGTATTCAGGGATTCGTGTGGGTGTCCGGCATTCGACGCCCGCCGCTCGTCGTCTCTCGGGGGCGCGTTCCTTTTCATTCGAATGGGCGAGCGACGTGTTCCCGCCGTTCCGAAACGCCGTTCGGAGCTCTTCGGAATCCGCCGCACTTGCGCACCGCGAACCGCGGGACTCTCGAACGAATCGACCCAAGCCGCGGCGCTCCCTCGACGCCCTCTCTCCTTGCGCCGTTTCCGCTCGCCCGAAGTCGCCGCCTCCGCCGATCGCCGTTGCCGTCGCAATCGAGCGATTTCGCAAGTCCGCTTCGATCGAAGCCTTACGAGATCGCTGGTGGCGCTTGAGCGCCACGAACCGCAGGTCTCGCCTACGAACTGTGAGAGCCCACACGCTGCCGCGACGTCCTTTCTCTTTGCGCCGTTTCCACTCGCCCGAAGTCGCCGCCTCCGCCGGTCGCCGTTCCCGGAGCGATCGGGCGATTTCGCAAGTTCGCTTCGATCGAAGCCTTACGAGATCGCTGGTGGCGCTGGAGCGCCACGAACCACAGGTCTCGCTTACGAACCGCGAGAGCCCACACCCTCCCGCACGAGAAACCCCGGCGCACCTATTTCACTCCGGAACGCGCACGACGACGAACCGCGGCCAGTAGAGCGCGCGAGCGCCGCGCTCGGTGAAGAGGTCGCCGAACTCGAAGCTGTTGGTCGCGTACGTCACGACGAGATCGCGCCGGTCGGGGCCACGCAGCTCCGGGTGTGCCTTCGCGGCGTAGACGAAGGGCCTCGGACCGTCCGACTCGGGCGGCCTATAGACCATCCGCGGCGCGCTCCACGGTCCCGTGAGCGCTGGCGCGGTGCGGACGCCGATCGTCGTCGCCCCGAACCCGTAGCTCGCGACGTGGACGTAGCGCCGCGCGAACGAGTCGAAATGGATCGAGCACTCGGCGCCGGCGTCGTCGAGGACGAAGGTGGGGCCGCCTTCGCCCAGCCCCGCTGCGCCGACCCAGCCGCGGCGCGAGCCCGCCCACCACTCGGCGCCGCGCGGATCGCCGCGGGCGAGGTCGCGCGCGCGCCAGCGGACGAGAGCGCCTTCGTGCGTCCCCTCTTGCCGGATGGCGAGCGCCACGACGTGCTCCCCCTCGCGCACGACCGCGGTGGCGGGCACCGCGTCGAACGCGGCGCGCGGCCCTGGAACGAGGCGCGGCCGCCATGCGTCGGGCGGCGCGTCCGGATCGTCGATCACGGCCACCGCGTAGCCGTCCGTCGCGAATCCGAGCCCGCGCCCCGGCGTCCGCTCCACCATATAGAGGAAGGCGACGAGCGATCCCTCGGCGAGCCTCATCCCGTGCCCCGGCCAGTGCCAGCGGTCCCCCGCTTCCGGGAAGAACGACGCGGGCGTCCCGCCGGCCTCCTCGCGCCAGTGAAACGCCATCGCCGCCGCGCGCGGATCCGCGCCCGTCTGGATCGCGATCGAGTTCCTCACCATCACGGACTCGTCGCGCCGCAACGCCGCCGTCGTCGCGACGAACGAATCGCCGAAGAGCCAGAGCGTGCGATCCGCGCCGAGCGGGATCGAGAGCGCCGCGTCGCCGCCCAGCCATCGCGGCTCGCGGCGAAAGAGACTCTCCGCATCCTCGAACGATCGGGCCGCGGGCGTCGCGGCGGGCGCGGCGGGCGCGGCGGGCTCGCGACCGAGGCACGCGGCGAGCGCGAGCGCTCCCACGGCGACGCCCGAGACGCTCTTCACGAGGGGCGGCGCGGGCGCTGCTTCGCGGAGACCGACTTCACCACGAGACGCCGGCGCGCCGTGGCGTCGATCGCGGGCTTGGCGCGCTTCACCGCCTGCGCCATCAGCGCCCGCACGGCCGGCTGGTCGAGGACGGACGCGTCTTCGAGGACGATGGAGCGCACCTGCCGGCCGCTCCCCTTGAGGAGCTTCTTCGGATCGGCGAGCTTCGCGCCCTGGAGGAAGAAGAGACTCACCCAGCGCGGATAGAGCGCGATCGAGAACACGGCTTCCGACGCGCGATCGGTCGGCCCGAAGCCGATCACGAGAGCGTTGTAGTTGTCGTAGACCAGCTCGACCGCGCCGGGGAGGCGCGTTCGCATGCGCGCGAGAATCGCCTTCGCCCGGGCGGCGATCGCCGGCGTGTACTTCGCGAGGAACGGGACCAGCTTCGCGTCGCGCGCGCTCATGCCGAGATGGTACCCGAAACGGTACCTGGTACCGTTTCTAGAGCGTGCGCAGGTACGCGAAGAGCGCCGCGACGTCGGCGTCGGGCAGCGCGTCGAGGAGGCCGTCGGGCATCATGGAGGCGCGCGTGAACCCGGCGCGCCGGACGTCCGCGCGCGGGATCCGGATCTCCTCGCCCTCGACCGTTCTCAGGACGATCGCTCCGTCGTCCTCGCGCGCGAGGAAGCCGTCGAGGATCCGCTCGTCGCGCGTCGTCACCACGAACTTCCGGTAGCCGGGCTCGACCGCGACCGACGGCTCGAGGATCGCTCGCAGGAGCGCGTCGTCGCTCCGGAGGCTCGCGCCAGAGAGGCTCGGCGCGAGACCCGCGCCGCCCGCGGCCACGGTGTGGCACGTGAGACACGTCGCCTCGAAGACCTCGCGCCCCTGCCCCGCGTCGCCGCCCGCGGCGAGAAGCCGCCGCGCGCGCGCGAACCGGAGATCCCGCGCGCGCAATTCCGCGTCCGTGCGCACGGGCGGCCCCTCGAGGACGCTCTCGACGCGCGCCACGCCCGAGAGCGAGCGCCCCCACGGCCCATCGCCCGCGAATCGCACGACGAGTCCGGGCGCTCTCTCGATCGCACGCTCGAACGCGCCGCGGATCTCGTCCTCCGATCGCGCCACGCTCCACGCGCGGAACTCGGCGATCTCGCCCTTCGTCCCGGCGCCCCCCGGCGTCGTCCGGCCGACGTCGAGCGCCGAGAACGCCGCGTCGAGCGGGCGGCTCTCGTCCGCGTCGAGATCGCCGTCGAGGTAGATCCGGAACCGCCCGCTCGCGTCGCGCGTCGCCGCGACGTGAGTCCACGCACTCTCCCGGATCGGCGTCCGCGCGATGACGCGGTCGCCGTGCTCGGGCCCGCCGTAGACGCGGAAGAGCTTCCCGGCGAAGTTCAGGTCCGCTCCGCCCGGCCGGCCGAGGATCCCGTCCTCGTTCGAGATCTCGGGGTCGAGCCTGACCCACGCCTCGACCGTGAACGGCCCCGAGAGATCGATGTCCGCGTCGGCGTAATCGTCGTTCCCGCCCTCGAGCCTGAGGACGCGCGCGAGCGGCGGCGCGTGCTCCCGGAGGATCGCCTCGGCTTCCGCGTCGCCCGCGAGCTGGCTCCGGACGCGGTCCCACGCGGCGCCGCTCACCTCGCCCGCGCCGATCGCCCCGCTCGCGACCGCACCCAGGAGCGAGCGAGCGCCCGCGCGCGTGCGCGCCAGCGCCTCCGCCGCCGCGCGGCGCGGCTCCGCGTCGAGGTCCGGCAGGAGATCGAGGAGGAGTTTCCCGGCTTCGGGACAATCCGACGCGGCGAGCGCGAGCGCCGCCTCGCGCGCGAGCGCGCTCCCGAACGGCGCGGCCGCGGCGGCGGCGTGAAGCCGGTCGATTCGCGCGGTGCCGATCGCGCGCAGCGCGCGCGCCGCCGAGAGCGCGAGCTCCGGATCGCCCAGCGCCTCGAGCGCGAGCGGCTCCGTTTCGCGGAGTCCGAACGCCGCACCGAGGCGGAGCGCGAGGTCGATCGGCGACGACGCCGCCGCGCGCCCGAGGACCGGGCGAATCGGCTCGGGATCGAACCGCGTCGCGAGCCGGAGCAACGTCTCGAGCGCGGCGGGCAGCGCGAAAACGCGCGCGAGCGCTGCGCCCACGACCGGGTCGCCCGCGTGCGAGACGGCCGCGAGCAGCTCGTCCTCGGAGACGTCGCGCTCGAGATCCGCGAGCGCCCGCGCGGCGGGAGCGGCCGCGCCGCACGCGAGCGCCGCGAGGAGCCGCGCCTCGGCCGGAAGCGCGTGGCCCGCGTCCGCGTCGAGGAGCGCCCGCGTCGCGTCCGAGTGCCGCTCGAGGTTCATGCGCACGAGGAAGCGGAGGAACGCGCGATCCGACGCCGCGCCCACGAGGACGGGCCCGCCGCCGCCCTCGGGGTTCACCGTCTCGCCCGGAAGCGGCGCGCCGGCGAGACTCGCGAGACGCGAAAGAGCCCGCGGCCCCGGCGACTCGATCGAGCCCAGCGCCCGCGCGATCTCCTCGCGCACGCGCGGATCTTCTTCCACGTCCACCCGCGACGCGATCGCGAGAACGTCGCTCTCTGCGAAGTCCCCGTCGGCGAGGACGCGCACCGCCTCGCGCCGGAGAGCCGGATCGGGCTCGCTCGCGAGCGCGCGAAGGGTCGCTGCGTCGGCGAGCCGCAGCTCTTCGAGCGACCAGAGCGCGAGGAGCCGCGCGTCCGCCGAACCGTCCGAGGTCGCGAGCGCGCGGAGCCGCGGGGCGAGGGCCGTCTCCTTCCGGTCGACGATCTGATGCCACGCGGCGCGCGACTCCCACGTCGAATCCGACGCGAGCCGCGAGAGGAGATCCTCGGCCGGAAGACGCGTGAGATCCGGGACGTCGCGGCGCGGTGCGCCGTCCCACCGGACGCGCCAAATCCGCCCGCGCGTCTTGTCGCGCTCGGGATGCGTCCGCGGCACTTCATTGTGCGAGATGATCTTGTTGTAGAAGTCGACGACGTAGAGGCAGCCGTCCGGCCCGAAGCGGAGCGCGACCGGCCGGAACCATTCGTCAGTGGACTCGAGGAAGTCGGCGAGCTTCTCGAGCCGGAACTCCGACCCTTCGCGGTCGATCCGGATCGCCTGGATCTTCCGCGCGATCGGGTTCGCGACGAAGGCGACGCCGTCCCACTCGGGCGGGAGGGTCCCTCGGTCGCTCGCGAGCGCGAGCCCCGAGAGCCCCGTGCCGCCCATGCGGAAGTCCGCGAGCGGCGGGAGGAACGGCGCGTACGGCCGCATCCGGTCCATTCCGATCCCGGGCCAGCTCGCGCTCAGGCGGAACGGCACGACCGGGTAGCCGAGATCGTTCGCCTCCTGCGCGAAGAACGCGCCGCTCCGGTCGAAGTCGAACCCCCAGACGTTGTTGAGCCCCACGGCCGCGACCTCGAAGCGGTGGCCGTCGGCGCGGAAGCGGCCGATCTTGCAGAGGTCGAAAGAAACGACGGGCCCTTCGCGCGTCCGGACGCGCGAGCGGTTGAACGCGCCCTGCGCGAAGTAGATCCAGCCGCCCGGGCCGCGCGTGAACCCGTGAGGAAGGAGGTGCGAGTCGTCGATGCCGAAGCCGCCGAGAAGAACCTCGCGCTCGTCCGCGCGGCCGTCGCCGTCCGTGTCCCCCAAGAAGAGGATCTCGGGCCCGTGCCCGAGGACGAGCCCGTCGCGGACGGGGAGGATCCCCATCGGCATCGCGAGCCCGTCGGCGTAGACGCGCGGAACGTGCGGCCCCGGATCGCACGGCCGGTCGATGACGAGGATGCGGTCGCGCCCGCCCGTTTCGAAGAGGCGGCGCGCGGCGTCGGGGTTCTCGTTGCCGTCGAGCGGGTATTCGAAATCGGTCGTGAGCCAGAGCCTTCCGGCATCGTCGAAGGCGATCGCGACCGGCTTCGCGATGTCGGGCTCTGTAGCGACCAGCTCGACCGAGAACCCGGGAGCGGCCGTGAACGTCTTCAGCTCGTCCGCCGCGGAGAGCGGCGACTCGGCGAGGAGCGCGACCGCGAGGGCGGCGATGACGGACATGCGCTAGTCGCCGCTCGGCGCGGCGCGACGGACGACGAGGACGAGCGACAGAACGAAGCTCCCGAGAGCGATCGCGCTCGCGGCGCCGACCACCCACGCCTCGGCGGGGCCGTGATCCAGCGCTTCGCCCTCGGCGAGGGCGGAGATCCGCCCGAACGTCGCGCGCCAGCCGTTCGACGCCGCCCAGCCGTACGCGGCGCAAAGGATCGCGGGCGACGATCGGGGCCGCGCTCGGAGAGAACGCCACGCGCCCCAGAAGAGGAGGATCATCGCGATGAGATCGACGAGGTAGAAGGGATGCGAGAGGCCGTACGGCAGCGACACCCACGTCTCGGCCGGGAAGGTGACGGCGAGCGAGACGAGCGTGAACCGCGCGAGGCCGGTCTCGACTCGTCTCGATCCGGAAGACTCCGTCACGGCCGCTCGATCCCGTGGACGACGTGCTGGACGGACTCGGGCAACAGGGAGAGCTCGCTCTCGAAGAACGACGGCCGGATCGGCGCCCGGGAGAGCGTCGCGGCGTCGCGGCGCACCCACGAGAACGAGACCGGGCCGTCGGGGAGCGGCACGCCGACGGGCATGCGCATGAGGAAGTAGAGCCCGATCTCGTGGTAGCGCTTCCCCTCGTAGCGAAAGAAGTTCTCCACGACGAACAGGAGCCGTCCGACCTCGACCCGGACGCCGACCTCCTCGCGCATCTCCCGCTCGAGCGCGCGGGCCGCGGGCTCGCCGAGTTCCGGCCGGCCGCCGGGAAACGTCCAGAAGTCGTCGCCCGCGGTGGTCTGCAAGAGAACGCGATCACCGTCGAGCGCGATCCCCGCCACGCGGAGATTGAAGCGGTCCTCGCCGCGGCCGAACGCGATCATCGTCATCGCAGGCCCTTCCGGAAAGAGACCACGCGGCCCGCCTCCTCGAAGCCGAGCGCGAGATGCGCCGCGAGGCTCGCGGCGTTCCCGGGGTCCGCGTCGGAGGCGAACTCCGCGCAGCCCTCGGCGTACGGCCGAATGGACAGCTCCGCGAATCCGATCGCGCGCCCATCCGGGCCGATCGCGAGAAGCACTTCCGCGGCGATCCGCCGGTCGCCCGAAAAGTACCGCTCGATCTCGCCCGCGTGCTCGCCCGCGGGCGACGGCCAGAGCGCTTCACGCATGCGCTCCCAGTCCGGGGCCTCTCCGCGCTCGACGGGTCGAACGATCGTCATCGATCGGGCCGCCTTCCGGTCAGCCGATGTTCTCGCGGATCTCGCGATACCGCGCCGTCGCCCGCTCGGACGGCTTCCCCTTCGCGCACAGAGCGAAGGTCGCGAGCGCCCGGTGCGGGCGCTCGACGACGACGCGCCCGCGGTCGTCGAGCTTCGACTCGAGCGCGCGGAGCGCCGCATGGAAGCGGCGGTCGCGCCGGGCCTTCTCGTAGAACGACAGCACGTAGACCCAATAGAAGAGGTTGTACCGGAAGAACGGGTACTCGACCTGCATGAAGAGCGCCCCGATCCCGAACTGGCACGGGCCCGCCGGCAGCTTTTCCTCCCAGTGCGCGAGAAGCGTGTCGATCGCCCGTTTCAGCTCGGGGCGCTTCCACTCCCGCTCGGAGTAGCGGAGCGCGTCGAGCGCGAACAAGGTCACGCCCGGATTCGAGAGCGCGCCTCTCGTCCCGGCCTTGAGCGGCGCCGCGGCGCAGCGCCAGCCGCCGTCCTCGTGCACGGCGCCGAGAAGATGCTCGAACGTCCGAACGATCCTCTTGTCGCGCGCGTAGCCGAAGCGGCAGAGAACGCGCGCCGCGTAGGCCGTGTGGCACGGGAAGATCGTTCCCTTCGGCGCGACGCGGAATCGACCGTCGTCGCGCGCGTTGGCGAGGATGGCGTCGAGCGCGCCGCGGACCGCCTCGTGCGTCTTCTTGACGCCGAGTTCGTGAAGGATGACGAGCGACTCGAGAGAGCTGAACGGCGCGCCCACGCCGATGCGGCCGTCGGGCGTCGCCCAGAAGTCGGCGCCGTTGTCGTGCCGCCGCGCGAGTACGGCGTCGACGTCCGCGGTCGCTTTCAACGCGGGCCTCGCCGGCCTCAGAACCGCGATGCCGTCAACGTCACGTCCGCGTGCGCCCAGGCCCTGCGGAAGCGCGCGTCCATCTCGCGCGCCTCGTCGAGGCGGCCCTGGTCGCGAAGGCTCTGCATGAGGCCGTAGAGAGACCATCCGTTCTCGCGGTGCCGCTCGAGGTCCTCGCGATACGCCTTCTCGGCGTCCCTCGGCCGGCCGGCCGAGAGCAGCGCGGCGCCCATCATCGGACGGACGGGCGGATACCAGTCGGGCGGCTCCTGGTAAATGAGCGAGTCCTCGATCTCGATCGCTTTCCGGAAGTGCGGGAGCGCCCCGTCGATCTTGCCGCTCCGCGCGAGGATCTCGGCCGAGAGCGTCTCGTGCGCGATCTCGAGGACGGTCTTCGCGGGGTTGTGGTCCCAGATCTTGACCGCTTCGACTTTCGGGTCGGCCATGATCGCGGCGACCTTCTTGCGCTCGGCCTCCGCCTTCGCGAAGTCGCCGAGCGCCGCGTGGGCGATGCCGCGCGCGTAGTGCCAGACGGCCGTCGGATAGAGGAGGTCCGCCCCCGGCGGCTGCTCGGAGAGGATGTCGTCCCACCGGCCGAAGCGGACGTACGAGTGATAGAGCACGGTCCGGTAGTGCTGGAGCGCGCCGAAGCCGGGCTCGCGCATCGCCTTCTCGTCGGCCATCATCGAGGTCTCGCAGGCGGCCTTCATCGCGAGCTCGCTCCGGCCCTCCATCGTCGCGCAGGCCCAGAGGAAGTGGACGTTGTGCGGCCGGTACGCGAGCGGGTAGAGCCCCTGCGCCCGGCACTGCGTGATGTACGAGTCGTCGGCCGCCTTCGCGTTCTGATTCGCGACCGTGCCGTCGTGGTAGCGCCCCACGCGGATCCAGATGTGCGACGGCATGTGGACGAGGTGCCCCGCGCCCGGCGCGAACGGCCCCAGGCGCTCTGCTGCGGGGATCGCGCGGTCCGGGTCGGGCGACGCCTCGACGGCGTGGATGTACAGGTGGTTCGCGCCCGGATGGCCCGGACTCCGAGCGAGGACGGACTCGAGCGTCTTGACGAACTCCGCCGTCCACGGCTGCGCGGTGCCGTCCTTCCGCCAGTAATCCCACGGGTGGAGGTCCATCAGCGACTCCGCGAGGAGCGTCAGGACGTCGTCGTCGCCCGGGAACCGCCTCGCGACCCCGCGCATGGCCTCGGCGTACGCGACGTCGAGCGCCTTCCGGTCGGCGCCGGGCTCGGGCCCGTAGCGCTTCGAGAGCGCCTCGATCAACGCCCGCTCCTTCTCGGACGCCTTCGGCGCCAGCTCGAGCGCTTTCCGCACGGCCGCGTACGACTCGGGCACGGCACCGGCGTCCATCGGGGCGTTGATGTTCGGGCCGAGGACGAGCGCCACGCCCCACCACGCCATCGCGCACCCGGGATCGTGGCGGGCCGCCTCGCGGAACGATCGCGCCGCCTCGGCGTGGTTAAACGCGTAGCTCAAGGTGAGCCCCTGGTCGAAGTAGCGCTGCGCGAGCGGAACGCTCGTCGTGACGGCGAAATGATGGTCGCCGAGATCGTCGAAGAGCGGCGCTTTCTTCTCGACGCGCGACGGCGACACGCAGCCGATCGAGAGCGCCATGAGACAGGCGGCGGCGGCAACGGCGGCGGCGGCGGCGGCGGCGGAACGGAAGCGTGCGACGGTCATGATCGTGTCCTCCGAATCGGTCGATGGATGGGACGACAGCCGAGCCCGCGTGTCAATGGCCGCGTCCGCTTCGATCGGCCGCCCGCCGCCGGCGCTCACGCGGCCGCTCCGCGCGCGCGGGCGATGAACGCCGCGAGCTTCTCTCGGTCGAGGCGGCCGTCCGTGCGGACGCCCGTGCAGACGTCGAGCGCGTACGGCCGGACCGCCGCGACGGCGTCGGCGACGTTTTCCGGCCGGAGGCCGCCCGCGAGGAAGAGCGGCACTCGCACGGTCTCCCGGATCCGGCGGCTCACGCTCCAGTCGTGGACGCGGCCCGTGCCGCCCAGCTCCTTCACCGCGAGCCGCGGATCGCCCGAATCGAGGAAGATCCCGTTGACGAGCGGAGCCGTGGCCACCGCCTCGGCGACCGACTCCCCGCCGGTCACGTGGATCACCTGGACGAGCGAAATGCCGGGCAATTCCGCGCTGACAGTCCCGAGGACGGAAGGCTCGATGCGGTCGCAGAGCTGAATCGTGTTGACGCGTGCGCGCCGCTGCTGCCGGACGATCGACTCGGCGTCGGTCCGGCTCGTGAGGAGGAACGTGCCGATCGCCGGCGGCACGCTCGCGGCGATCTCCGCGATGAGCGCCTCGTCGATGACGCCCGGTCCGCTCGGCATCGCGGAGCCGAGCCCGAGGGCCGAGGCGCCGAGAGAAACGGCGAGCTTCGCCTCGTCGACGCTCGCGATGCAGCAGACCTTCACTCTCATCATGGCGCTCGTTCAGGTCGAAGCGCGCGCCGCCGCCCTCTCGGCGGCCTCCTCGAGGATCGACCGGACGACGTCGAGCTCGAGGCTCTCGATGTCCCGGAACCGGATGCAGCTCTTGCCGCAGTCGACCCGTCCGAGCTTCTTCTTCCACTTCCGCACGACGCCGGTGTCGCAAACGTAGAGCGCCATGTACCCCTTCTGCGACGCGAGAGCGAAGACAGGCTCGGCGCCGAGGAAGTAGGTCGGCATTCCGTACTGCATCGTCTCCTTCGCCGCCGGGAGCGCCTTTCGAACGAGCGTCCGGAGCCTGGAGATCGCGGCCTTCCTCTCCCTCGGCAGATCGCGGAGATACGCGGCGGCGGTCTTAGCTTCGCTCTTCATGGCGGACGAGAGCGTAATCGGCGCGTCACGCGGGCGCAATCGGGAGACGGGAGGGGGCGCGCCACACGGCCGTGTAACGGAACGGCCGGAGCGGCGCGACGCGCGCGCCCGGAAGCATCCGGGTGAAGAGTCCGCGCGCCTCCAAGAGCGTGAGATGCCGATCCGCGAGCGCGTGCCGCGCCCACGCCTCGCGGACGGCGCGCCGCTCGCGGAGCCGGCCCGTGCGGAGGAGGCGCCGCGCCACGAGAAAGGGAAGGGCGAGCGCGGCGGCCGCGGTTTCGAGCGGCCTCTCGAGCCGGCGGAGATCCGAGACGAGGAGGACGCCGCCGGGCCGAAGCGCGCGAGCGAGCTTCTCGAGAGTCTCCTCGGCCGGAAGGTGGTGCAGCGCCGCGATCGACGCGACGCAGTCGAAGGCGCCGTCCCCGGGCTCGAGCGCCGCGGCGTCGGCGATCCGGAACTCGACGTGTTCGAGGCCGCGGCAGCGCTCGCGAGCGACGCGGACCATCTCGGGCGAGAGATCGACCGCGAGAACTCGCCGGGCGCGCGCGGCGATCTTGCGCGTGAAAGAGCCGGTGCCGCATCCGATCTCGAGCGCCGAGTCGATCTCGCGCGGAGCGTGCCGGAGAAGGACGCGATCGGCGTCGTCGCCCGCGTCGCCGCTCTCGGCGCCGAGGAGCGCCAGGCGGTCGAAGTCGGCGCGGACGCGCGCCGTCTCGACGCTCACGCCGCCGACGACGCGGTGAGGATCAGCGGCGGCGTGCAGCGCTCTCCGCTCCTTGCCGTTGTCCGGCGCCGGTCGTCTCGCGGGCCGCACCGCTTCACACCTCGTCGGCCGTCACGACGACCGCGAAGGGGACATCAATCGTCTCGAAGTGCTTCCGGCCGCAGCGCACCTTGTCCGCTTCCGCGGTGCGCAGCTTGAGAAAGTCGCGCGTGCTCTTCGTTTCTCGCACGAGGTAGACAGCCTGGCCGTCGTGCTTGAGGACGGCCCAGTCGGGGTTGTACTTCCCGAGCGGCGTGTCGATCTCGAACCAGCTCGGGAGTTTCACGAACAGCTTGATGTCCTCGCGTTCGTCGAGCTTTTTTGCGAACTCCCGCTCGATCGCGGAGTCGTACACGACGTACTCGTAGACCGAGTTATTCACGCGGAGGGCGTCGAGGTAGTTGATGAGCTCCTCGTTCTTGAACAGCACCATCTCCCAGGCCGCCTCGGCGCCATCTCCGGCGATGCGCTCGTACTTGATACCGTCCACGAGCAGCCGATACAGCTCATGCTTCAGGATCGCCGCCACCTGATCGAGAAAGCGCTGGGGATTCTCGAAGGCCTCGACGAGCCGGCCGGATCCGGTGAGGATCCGGGCGAGCGTCGAGCGCGTCAGCTCCGTCTCGTTCTGCAGGTACGCGAGAAGATCCGGAAACCCATGCGTCCCGTAAGTCGGACGTTCCTCCGCCACGCTGGCGGCCTTCGTGCTCACCCCGCCCTTGCCAACCTCGATCTGACCGGCCGAGACCCGGATGCGGGGCGCCTGGATCCGCTCCATCCGGCCGATGGCGTCCACCGCGCGCCGCACCAATGCGTCCGTTTCGAACTCCACGCGATAGGTCGTCCTGGGCCTGATCCGCTCCCACAGTTCCTGGAACTCCGGGCTGAGGACGACCTCCTTTCTGAGCCGGTTCGTACCCTGATCGCGTTCCCTGCGAACGTGTCGCTCGATCTGGTACGAGGCGAGGAGGTCCACGAGCGCCGGGCCGAGGTCGCGATGCGCCTCCGGCACCTGGAGCGTGAAGCCCTTCCGCCGCGGATCGAAGGCCGGCTGGATCCTGCCCTCCGCATCGAGCATTCCCTGGCCCACGAGAGCCGCGCGGATCGCCTCCGCGGCCTCGCGCCCGATCGGCTGCAGGGCGCCGTCGACGACGCGCACGAGCTTGATCAGCGCCGTGAACGGGACCTTGCCGAAGGTTACCCCGCAGTCCTCCTCGTACTCCGTCTGGAGGGCGCGGGCGAAGTCCTCGTAGCTCTCGTTCGCCATGACGTAGAGCCGGTTAACCGACTCATCGAACACCCGCGCGCCGCTCTGGTCGACCGCCAGCCGCAGCCCGCGGCCGATCTCTTGGCGCTTCTTCACCGCGCTCCGCGTCTCGTTCAGCATGCAGATCTGGAAGACGTTCGGGTTGTCCCAGCCCTCGCGCAGCGCGGAGTGGCTGAAAACGAAGCGCAGCGGCTCGTCGAGAGACAAGAGCCGCTCCTTGTCCTTCATGATCAGGTTGTAGACGTCGTCGTCGGCTTCGGTGTCGCGCCCTTCGCGCGAGTCCTTCAGCACCCCCTTCTTGTCCTGCGCGAAGTAACCGTTGTGTAGGCGCTCGACCGGCTCGCCGAGCCAGGCGTGCTCCCGGAAGCGCGCGTCCTTCGCCAGCTCCGCCAGCTCGGCCTCGAAAGCCTCCGCGAACTTCCCCTTCCGCGGCTGCCCATCAGGTCCGTAGTCGCGGTAATTGACAACGCGGTCGATGAGGAAGAGCGAGAGCACCTTGATGCCGCGCGCGCGGACTTGAAGCTCCTTCTCGAGGTGCCTCTTGACGGTGTGCTTGATCTGGACCCGCCAGACATCCTCGCGGAGGCCTCCAATCTCCTCGCCGAGCCGCAGCGTCCGGCCGCTGGCGAAACGCACGTACTCGCCCCCCGGCTCGGCGTCGATCTCCGCCACCTCAAAGCCCTCGTGGTAGCAGGCGCGCTCGCCCGAGAGCACGAAGAGGTCGGCGCCCTGCTTGACCGTCACCGTCTTCTCCTTGGGGCCGGCCACAGCCTGCGCATGGATGCGAAGCTTCGCCTTGATGCCCTTCTTGTAGTCGATCCGCTCCACGCGGACGAAGGCATCGTTGGCCGCACCGTCAGCGGTCGCGCTGGCAACCACGATTCTTTTCACGAGCCTGAGCTCGAAGGCGCGCACCGGGTCGAGGCGGTAGACCAGGTTGTAGGGATTGCGGTGCGTGGCCGAATAGCGCAGGGTGCAGAGCGGATTCAGCGCCTTGATCGCGTCCTGCGCCTTCTCGGTCGAGTCAACGCTCTGCGGCTCGTCGACGATCACGATCGGGCGCGCCGCTTGCGCGAACTCGATCGGCTGGCGGCCCGAGAGTCGGTCGCTCTCCTTGTAGATGACGTTGCTCTTCCTCTCCTCCTCGCTGCCCGTGAAGTTCTTGCGGAAGGCGTCGATGTTGATGACCATCACCTGCAAGGCGTTGCTCGTCGCGAACTGCCGCAGCCGGTTGATCCGTTTGGCGTCGTAGACGAAGTGCTCGAAGGGCAGGTTGTCGTACAGCGCACGAAAGTGATCTGCGGTGATTTCGATGTTCTTGAGCACTCCCTCGCGGATCGCCACGCTCGGCACGACGATCACGAACTTCTTCAAGCCGTAGCGGCGCGACAGCTCGAAGATCGTGCGCAGGTAGACGTAGGTCTTGCCCGTGCCCGTCTCCATCTCGACCGAGAAGTGCGGGCACCCGCGCTTCCGGCCGGCCGGGACGTCGAGCAGATCCCACGATTCGGGAGCGGCCGCGGAATTGGCCACTTCGATCTCGTTGCGCTCCTGGACCCGCCGCAGGTTCTCGCGCAGGCGATCGTTGTCGAGCAGCAGCCGGTTGCCGACGCCCAGCTCCGTCCGTTCCTGCCCGGCGAACAGCCCCTCGTGCTCACCCATCCGGATGACCGCGTACTCGGGCGCGTCCTGCGGCTGACCTTCGAACAGATCGGTGACCGCCGCCACGGCGTCGTTCTGGAAGGGCTGGTTCGGGTCGAACTGGAGCTTCATCGGATCGCGCCCTCGACGGCCGGAGCGCCGCCGAGCGCCGCCGTCCCGACGGGCATCTCATTCCAGACCCGGCCTTCGAGCAGGCGTCCGGTGCGCTTCTTGTTCGTGCCGCCCCACTGCTTGAAGAAGAACGGCACCCGCGAGCGGATGCACTGATCGCGCAGGTCGGTCGCCCAGGCGGGATCCATGGGCCGCGCTCCCGGCCCCGACTCGCCGCCGGCGATGACCCAGTCGATCCCGACGAGGTAGAGGTCGGGCAGTGGCCCGAGCAGCGGTTCGAGCGAGAGGAATTTCACCCGAGCCGCCGTGGCCCGAAGCCGCTCGATGCGGCTCCGGTAGCGCGCGCTCTCGACGCTAACGCCCATCCAGACGTTCGGCGGCCAGGAGAGCCGCGGGCTCAGCTCCTCCAGACGCTCGGCGCGCTTGGTCAGGACCTGGAACCGGTGCCAGTGCGCTCGGCGCATGACGACGAAGACCTCGCGCACGTAGGCAAGCGGCACGCCCGGGTGGAACAGGTCGCTCATCGAGTTCACGAAGATCGTCCGCGGCTGCTTCCAGCGCAGCGGTAGCTCCAAAATGTGGTTCTCCTGACCATAAACGACGGCCCCGAAACGCGTCCGTTCGGCGATTCAGGCCCACGGACGCCGTCGAACGGCCTTCCCGACATGC
>Ga0187892_10006102_pt1 | contig 18233 bp, 15 predicted proteins | sample MA1701073metaG_FD_139345 | JGI IMG/M metagenome (GOLD analysis project Ga0187892, IMG submission 139345) | Bio-ooze microbial communities from a basaltic lava cave in the Kipuka Kanohina Cave System on the Island of Hawaii, USA - MA170107-3 metaG ... | reverse complement strand
GCGTCGATCGCGCAGGTGCACCGCGCGAAGCTGCAGGACGGCACGCCGGTGGTGCTGAAGGTACGCCGGCCCGGGGTGCGCGACAAGATCGACGCCGACCTGCGGCTCTTGCGGCGCGTGTCGGAGCTGATCGAGTCCGAGATCCCGGAGGCGCGGCGCTACCGCCCGGCCGAGATCGCGGCGCAGTTCGCGCGCTCGCTCGAGCGCGAGGTCGACTTCGCCACCGAGACGCGCAACATCGAGCGCTTCGCCAAGAACTTCGCCGGCGACCCGCACATCGTGATCCCGCGCATCTACCCCGAGTGGACGAGCGACGTGCTCCTGGTGCAGGAGCATGTGGAGGGAATCCCGGCGACCCATCCGGCCGCGGTCGATGCCGCCGGGCTCGACCGCAAGGTGTTGGCGGCGCGCGGCGTCGACGCCTTCCTCAAGATGATCCTGCTCGACGGCTTCTTCCACGCCGACCCGCACCCCGGCAACGTGTTCTACATGGCGGGCAACCGCATCGTGATCATCGACTTCGGCATGGTCGGCCGGCTCTCGCCGCAGCGGCGCCAGCAGGTGCTCGACCTGCTGGCGGGCCTCGCGCGCATGGCCGAGGAGCCGATGCTCGACGTGCTGCTCGACTGGGCGGGCGACGCCTACGTCGACGAGGTCAAGCTGGCGTCCGACGTCAACGAGATGGTGTTCGACTACGAGGGCATGCCGCTGAAGGACATCCGCATCGGCCCGGTGATCCGCCAGTTCGCCGGCATCATGCGCGAGCACTCGATCGTGCTGCCCTCGGACCTGTCGCTGATGTTCAAGGCGCTGATCACGCTCGAGGGCCTCGGCCGCCAGTACGACCCCGAGTTCCACATCATCGATCACCTCGGGCCGCTGGTGAAGAACGCGCTCGCCGAGCGCTACCAGCCGGGCGAGCTGGTGCGGCGCGGGCGCGGCGCGCTGGGCGACGTGTTCAACCTGGTCACCAGCGTGCCGCGCGACTTCGCGCGGCTGCTGCGCGAGGCGCGCCGCGGCAAGACGCGCGTCGACCTCGACCTCAAGCGCCTCGACAGCTTCGGCCGCCAGCTCGACCGGACGCTGGACCGCGTCACCGTCGGCATCATGACCGCGTCGCTGGTCATCGGCTCGGCGATCGTCCTCACGGTGCGCGACGGGCCGGTGGTGCTCGGCATTCCCGTTCTACCGGTCATTGGATTGCTCGGATACGTTCTTGCTTTTCTGAACAGCCTCTGGATCGTCTATGGCATCTGGCGATCCGGACGCGAGTAAGCGACCCTAATACCGAACCTAATTCGGGGCCAGGGCCAGAATGCGGTCAACGAGTCGTGGCCCTGGCCCCGAATTCGGTTTACGCCTTGCTGCCGTCCTTCGCGATGAACTTCAGCGCGACGCCGTTGTTGCACCAGCGCTGGTTGGTCGGCGGCGGGCCGTCGTCGAACACGTGGCCGTGGTGGCCGCCGCAGCGGATGCAGTGGTACTCGGTGCGCGGGTAGATCAGGTAGAAGTCCTTCTTCAGCCCGAACACGCCCGGGATGGTGGTGAAGAAGCTCGGCCAGCCGGTGCCCGACTCGAATTTCATCTCGGAGGTGAAGAGCGGCAGGCCGCAGCCCGCGCAGGCGTAGATGCCGGGACGCTTCTCGTCGTTCAGGCGGCTGGTGCCGGCGCGCTCGGTGCCTTCCTCGCGCAGCACGCGGAACGCGTCGGCCGGCAGGCGCTTCTTCCACTCGTCCTTGGAGAGCTTGAGCGGCTCGGCTGCGGCGGGCACCGTGGCGCCGGCCGGGAGGAAGGACTTCCAGTTTTTCTGCAGCGCGTCGATGTCCTTCATGGTCTTGGGCTGGGCGTGCGCGCAGAAAGGAAGGAAATACAGTGGCGCTGCGGCGCCGGCAAGCAGGAATGTGCGTCGTTGCATAAGCTCCTCATCGGTTCTGCCTTGGTCGAGCTAACGCGCAAAACCTAACACGAATTCCGTTAGGATGCGGGCAGGGAGGAACGCTCATGAAGCGCATCATTCTGGCCACGATTCTGGCGGCGGCATCGTTTGGCGCCGGCGCGCAGCAGTTCCCGGCAAGGCCGATCCACGTCATCGTGCCCTACGCCGCGGGCGGGGCGATGGACCTGACCACGCGCTCGCTCGCCGCGGTGATGAGCGAGAGCCTGGGCCAGAGCGTGGTGGTCGAGAACCGCACCGGCGCAGGCGGCTTGGTTGGCACCGACTACGTGGCGAAGGCCGCGCCCGACGGCTACACGCTGCTGATGTACGCCGACGCCAACGCGATCGCGCCCGCGATCTACAAGAAGCTGAACCACGATCCGGTCAACGGCTTCGCGCCGATCACCAACACCATCCTCGGCACGCACATCATCGTGGCGCATCCCTCGGTGCCGGCGAACAATCTTCGGGAGCTGATCGCGCTGGCGAAGAAGCCCGGCTCGAAGCTGACCTTCGGCTCGCCGGGGACCGGCACGCCGCAGCATCTCGCGGGCGAGCTGTTCAAGCAGCAGGCGGGAAAACTCGACATCCCGCACGTGCCCTACCGCGGCGGCGGGCAGCTCATCATCGATCTCGTTGCCGGGCAGGTGCCGCTCGGCCTGATCGGACTGCCGCCGACGCTGCCGCACATCAAGGCGGGCAAGCTCAAGGTGCTCGCGGTCACCGCGCGCAAACGCTCGCCGTCGCTGCCTGATGTGCCGACGGTGTACGAAGACCTTCCAGGCTACGAGACAATCCAGTGGTTCGGCCCGGTCGCGCCCGCCGGTACGCCGAAGCCGGTGATCGACAAGCTGTTCCAGCATTTCGTGCGCGGGCTGAAGCACCCCGCCGTGGTCGAGCGGCTGACGAAGGCGGGGCTCGAAGTGGCGCCGAGCGCTTCGCCCGAGGCCTACGGCGAGTTCATCCGCGCCGAAGTGGCGCGCTGGCCGGCGATCGTGCAGGCGGCGGGCATCGAGCCGCAGTAAAGAGATGCCCGGCAAGCCGAACATTCTCTTCATTACCTCGGACCAGCAGCGCGGCGACTGCTACGGCTTCGAGGGGCGCAAGGTCAGGACGCCGCACCTCGACCGCATGGCGCGCGAAGGCACGCGCTTCGCGGCGTGCATCACGCCGAACCTGGTGTGCCAGCCCTCGCGCGCCTCGATCCTGACGGGCCTGCTGCCGTACACGCACGGCGTGTCCGACAACGGCATCGACCTCGAGCCCGCGGTGGGCGAGGCGGGCTATGCCGGCGCGTTCGCGCGCGCCGGCTACCGCACCGCCTACCTCGGCAAGGCGCACTTCGCGACCTCGCACACCTTCAAGGCGACCGGCACGCCCGAGTGCCGCAACAGCGACCAGGATCCGGACTGGTACGGACCCTATATGGGCTTCCAGCACGTCGAGCTGGTGGTCGAGGGCCACAACCACTGGCCGCCGATGAAGCCGCCGCGCGGCCAGCACTACGAGCGCTGGTTCCACCAGGGCGGGCGCGGCGAGGAGCTGCAGCGGCTCTACGAGACTCAGCTCGAGCCGCGCTCGAGCGCGATGCAGACCTTTCACTCGGCACTGCCGGTCGCCTTTCACAACTCGACCTGGGTCGGCGATCGCACGATAGATTTTTTGAAGAACAATCGAGATCGGAATTTCTGCATTTGGGCTTCCTTCCCCGACCCGCACCATCCGTTCGACGCGCCCGAGCCGTGGAGCCGGCTGCACCACCCGGACGAAGTCGACCTGCCGCCCGAGCGCAGCCTCGACCTCGAGCGCCGTCCCTGGTGGCACCGCCAGAGCCTCGAGGGCAAGCCGCAGATCGTCGAGCACCTGCGCCGGATCCGCGAGCAGTACTCGCGCATCCCGGTGCACACCGACCAGCAGTTGCGCGAGCTGATCGCCAACTACTACGGGATGATTTCCCTCATCGACCATAACGTGGGAAGAATTTTGTTGGAGCTAGAGAGCCTGGGAATCCAGGATCAGACTCTCGTGGTCTATTCCACCGATCACGGCGACTGGCTCGGCGACCACGGCCTGATCCTCAAGGGGCCGATGGCGTACGAGGGGTTGCTGCGCGTGGGTCTGCTGTTTCAAGGTCCGGGAATTCCCAAAGGCAAGGTCGTCCAGGACCCGGTCTCGACGCTCGACCTGCCGGCGACGTTTTCGGATTTCGCGGGGGTGAGTTTTTCCACTCCGCACAGCAAAAGCCTGCGAAGCCTGGTCCAGGGGGAAGGCAGCCGCGACTTCGCCTACAGCGAATGGGACTTGCGCGCCTCGCGCTCGGGCGTCGAGCTCGACCTGCGCACGGTGCGCACGAAGCGCCACAAGCTCACGCTCGACCTGCGCTCCGGCGCGGGCGAGCTCTACGACCTCGCCGACGATCCGCACGAAATGGAAAACATCTTCGAAGGCTCGAAAGCGAAAAGCGAACTGGTGGACATGATCCGCAGCCGCCCCGACGACGCGGTGGCGCGCAAGCCCCAGGTCGGCATGGCATGAAAATCACGGAGGTGCGGGCGCACGTGCTGCGCTCGCCGCTGCCGCAGCCGTTCGCCTTCTCGCAGGGCTGGGTGTCGAGCCGCGGCGCGACGCTGGTCGAGGTGCAGACCGACGAGGGCGTCACCGGCTGGGGCGAGGCGCTGTGCCAGGGGCTGCAGCCGCCGGAAATCGCGGCCGCCGCCGTCAAGAGTGCGTTGAGAGATCTCAGCCTGGGCGCCGATCCGCTGCAGCCCGAAGTCCTCTGGCACCGCATGTACCAACAGACGCGCGACTACGGCCAGAAGGGCGCGGTGATCGGCGCGATCAGCGGGATCGACATCGCGCTCTGGGACATCGCCGGCAAGGTGCGCAAGGAACCGGTGGCGAAGCTGCTGGGAGGCATGTTCCGCACGAGGGTCGAGGCCTATGCGACGGGGTTTTACCGCATCAAGGGCCAAGGCGAAGCCGCGCGCCTCGCGCAGGAAGCCGGGAGCCACGCGGCGAACGGCTTCCGAGCATTGAAGATCAAGCTGGGGTTCGGCATTGCGGACGACCTCGCCGTGATGAGAGCAATTCGCGAAACGGCAAAAGACAAAGAGGTGATGATCGACGTCAACCACGCCTACAGCGTCGCCGACGCCATCCGGCTCGGGCGCGCACTGGAGGACATGGGCTGGCGGCTGCGCTGGTACGAGGAGCCGGTGGCGCAGGAGGATCTCGACGGCTACGCCGAGGTGCGCCGCGCGCTCGCCACGCCGATCGCCGGCGGCGAGAATGAATACACGCTGTTCGGGTTTCGCAGCCTGCTCGCGGCCCGGGCCGTCGACATCGCGCAACCCGACATCTGTATCGCCGGCGGCTTCACCGGCTGCCGGCACATCGTCGCGCTCGCGCACGCGCACGGCGTGCAGGTGAACCCGCACGTGTGGGCCTCCGCCGTCGGCCAGGCGGCGTCGCTGCAGCTCATCGCCGCGATCCCGGTGGCCAACCATGCGCTGTTCCCGAACGACATCCTGCTCGAGCTCGACACCTCGTCGCACCCGTTCCGCAACGAGCTCACCGACATGCCGCTGCGCCAGCGGGAAGGCTGGGTCGAGATTCCGCTGAAGCCCGGCCTGGGGATCGAAATCAACCGCAAAGTCATCGAGAAATATTCATCGTGAAACCTGCGAACTTCCTGGTGATCATGTCCGACGAGCACGACCCGCGCTGGATGGGCTGCTCGGGCGCGCGGCTCATGCACACGCCGCACCTCGACCGCCTCGCGGCGCGCGGCCTGCGCTTCACCGACGCCTACACTACCTGCCCGATCTGCGTGCCGGCGCGCGCCGCGTTCGCCACCGGAAAGTACATTCACCAGATCGGCTTCTGGGACAACGCCGATCCGTACGACGGCAGCGTGCCGAGCTGGCACCACCGGCTGCGCGAGCGGAGCCACCGCGTGGTCTCGGTCGGCAAGCTCCACTTCCGCTCCACCGACGACGACAACGGCTTCTCGGAGGAGATCGTGCCGATGAACGTGTTCGAGCGCAAAGGCGACCTCTACGGCCTGCTGCGCGGCGACGACATGCCGCCGCGCGCCGACGGCAAGAAGCTCGCGGGGCTCGCGGGCCCCGGCGAATCGGAATACACCTGGTACGACCGCGAGATCGCCGCGCGCGCGCAGATCTGGCTGCGCGAGCAGGCGCCGAAGCACCGCGACTGGCCCTGGGTGCTGTTCGTGTCGTTCGTCGCGCCGCACTTTCCGCTCACCGCGCCGCCGCACTGGTATTACAGGTACCCGTTCGACCGCGTGCCGATGCCGAAGCTCTATCGCGAAAAGAACCTTCATCCCTACGTGCGCGACCAGGCGGAGAACACCGGCTACGACAAGTACTTCGAGGACGAAGCGGCGGTGAAGCGCGCGCGCGCGGGCTACCTGGGGCTCATCTCGTCGCTGGACGAGAACATCGGCCACATTCTGGAGACTTTGGAAGATTCAAAGCTCACCTCCAGCACGCGAATCCTCTATACCTCCGACCACGGCGACAACATGGGCGCGCGCGGCCTTTGGGGCAAGCAGGTGCTGTACGAGGAGGCCGCGAAGGTGCCGCTGATCCTCGCGGGACCCGACGTTCCGGCAGGCGTGCGTCGCGAGCCGGTGAGCCACGTCGACGTCTATCCCACGCTGATGCAATGCCTCGGCGCCCCCGCGCCCGACGCGTCCGGGGTCTCGCTGCTGGGGCAGATCCCGCAGAGAACCGTGCTCTCGGAGTACCACGCGTCCTCCTCGCGCGCCGGCGAGTACATGATCCGGCACGGAAGATGGAAGTACGTCTACTTCGTGCGCTACCCCGACCAGCCGCAGCTATTCGATCTCGAGGCCGATCCCGAAGAGCTTCGGGACTTGGGAACCGACAAGGCGCATGGCGCAATGAGAACGGAATGCCACAAACGCCTCCTCGCGATGCTGGATCCCGAAGAGGTCGACCGCAAAGCAAAGCGGCGACAAGCCGAGCTTGTCGCCGCCAACGGCGGCCGGGAGGCGGTGATTCGGCGCGGGAGTTTCGCCTACTCGCCGCCTCCCGGCCTCAAGGCCGAGTTCGATCAGTAGCCTCCCGTGATGGCGTGGTGCACGATGGCGGCGCCGATCACCGCGCCAGCCAGGAGCGCTACGCCGTCGTAACGCGGCCGCTCGACCACGTAGACCGGGCGCGGCGCGGGGCGATAGTAGTGATGAACGACTGCCGGCCGCTGCACGACGACGACTCGATGGCCATTCCCGTAGCCGCGGTAGTGGTCGCGGTAGTGTCCGCGGTCGGCGAACGCGGGGGCGGACACGGCCGCGGTGGCGGCGAGGACGGCGAGCGAGGCGGTGATCTTCCTTGCAAACATGGCAACTCCTTTCAAGTTGGACGCCTCGCCATTTCACGCATCTGCGACCGGCAAGTGAACCGATAAAGTGCAACATCTGTAACATGGTGTAATTTCGCGCCGCATGGAGGAGCCCCCGTGAGAACTATTCCCGTCGGAATCGCCCTGCTTTTCGCCGCCGCAACGGCGTTCGGCCAGGCCTATCCCTCGAAGCCGATCACGATGATCGTGCCGTTCCCGCCCGGGGGCGTCGCCGACATCGTCGGCCGGCCGCTCGCTGCGCAGATGGAGAAGACGCTCAAGCAGCCGGTCGTGGTCGCCAACCGCACCGGCGCCGGCGGTGCGGTCGGCATGGCCGCGGTGGCGAAGAGCGCGCCCGACGGCTACACCATCCTGATGGGCCTCTCCTCGATCTCGATCTTCCCGGTGTCCGACCGCATCATGGGCAAGACGCCGTCCTACGAGATGAAGGACTTCGCGCCGATCGCGCTCATCACGGCGGACCCCACGGTGCTGGTGGTGGCGGCCGACAGCCCGTGGAAGACGCTGAAGGAATTCGTCGCCACGGCGAAAGCCTACCCGGGACAGATCAACTACTCGTCCTCCGGCGTGTACGGCACGCTGCACGTGGCGATGGAGATCTTCGCCAACGCCGCGGGCGTGAAGCTGTTCCACGTGCCCTACCAGGGGGGTGGCCCGGCCGTGACCGCGCTGCTCGGCGGGCAGGTGCACGCGCTCGCTTCCGGCCCGGCGGCGGCGATCGGCCAGATCAAGGGCGGCAAAATGCGCGCGCTCGCGAGCTGGAGCACCGAGCGCCTGCCGCTGCTTCCCGACATCCCGACCTTCAAGGAGCTCGGCTACGACGCCGAGTTCTACATCTGGTCGGGCTTGTTCGCCCCGGCGGCGACCCCGACGCCGGTGGTCGATCGCCTGCGCGCCGCGGTGCGCGAAGCGGCGAACAGCCCTGAATTCAAGGGTGCGATGGACAAGGTCTCGACCCCGGTCAGCTACCTCGACGCGCCCGCGTTCCGCACCTACTGGGAGCGCGACGCGGCGCGCCTCAAGGTCGCGCTGGAAAAGATCGGCAAGGTCGCGGAGAAATAGGGACAGTCCCTATTTCTTTCGCGGAGAAATAGAGAAATAGGGACAGTCCCTATTTCTTCCTATTTCTTTCGTCTGAGTGCCCTGCGCCGCTCGAGCTTCTCGAGCAGCGCGCGCGGCCGGCGGTACTGGAGCAGCGCGCCGACCCGGCGCTCGAAGGGATCGCGCCGCGTCACCGCCCTGAGGTGATGCCCGCTCACCAGCGCGAAGTGGCGCAGCTCGTCGAGCGCCTCGGGCACCTGCCACGCGTTCTTCCGGCCGGTGACCCAGATCGCGGGATCGACGCGCCGCAGGTCGTACGGCAGCGAGAACTCGCGCAGCGTCTTGTGATCGAGCTTGTTGGTGTACTCGTGGAAGTACGACATCGAGAGCTCGCGCAGGCTGCGGTACACCGGGTCGCGCCAGCGCAGGCCGACGCCGTTGGTCTTCGAGATCGCGCCCCAGCAACCGCGGCGGCGGAAGAGGGCCACCACGTGGTCGAAGTCGCGCTCGGCGCGCATGTCCATGACGAGCGGCGGCTCGCCGTGGATCCACAGCGCGCAGGCCGCGAGCATCGCTCCCTCGATGCAGTGCGCGCTTCCTGCCCGCAGCACCTCGCGCACCGGGCGGCAGGTGTCGCCGTGCAGCTCGAAGTTCTGCCGCAGGCCATAGACGTAGTGCTGGACCTTCTGCGGCGTGTCCAGGCGCTCGAGCAGGCCGAACTCGGCCGGGGTCAGGCCGAGGTCCTCGCGCCGCGCGAAGCGTTTGGTGAGCACGCGGCCGATTGTTCCAAAAAAAAACCTCCCGGGCCATCAGGATTCCGCCCTAGGGAGGGAGGAGGAGGAGGGGAACCCTGTGCTGCGGCCGGGAGGCGGTTACAAAGGTAAGCCCCGTCTAGAACAGGCCCAGGTCGCTAGAGGACTTCGGGTACGGGCGCTGGGCCTCGACGCCGGTGGCGCCGGCCTGCGCCTGCGGCTCGGTGAACGCGTCCTTCAGCGCGGCGCAGCCCGACAGCGCGGCCGCGAGAGTCAGTGCAACTACCAGGCGTTTCATGGTTCGGTTCCCTTCCGGCAGAGGTTGTGGGGAGATGCCGGGCCATCATCGGATGCCCGGGATGCGGCCGCGTTACCGGCCGGGCGCGGCGCGCTACAGTTGAAACGCTAGGCGGCGCGCCGCAGGGCGCGCGCCAGGGCCGCGGCGAGCTCGCGCGACTGCACCGGCTTCTTCAGGATCTCGGTGATCCCGGCGGCGAGCGCGCGCTCGGTCAGAATCGGCCCGGTGTAGCCGCTCACCAGCACGATCGGCAGGTCGGCGCGGCTGCGGCGCAAGCGCTGCGCGAGCTGGGTCCCGGTGATCCCGGGCATCACCTCGTCGGCGATCACCGCGTCGATGCGCCCGGCCTCGAACGCGGCGAGCGCCGCGAGGCCGTCGGCGCAGGCCACCGGCTCGTAGCCGATGTGCTTCAGCACCTCGGCGGTCACCGCCACCAGGGCTTCCTCGTCGTCGACCACCAGCACCCGCTCGCCGTTGCCGTGCGCGACCGGCCCGCGCGCAGCGTCCTCGCCGGCCGCCGCCGACTCGACGCGCGGCAAGTAGATCGCGAAACGGCTGCCGCGGCCCGGAGCGCTCGTCGCGTCGATGGCGCCGGCGGAGTCGGTGACGATGCCGTAGACCAGCGCGAGGCCGAGCCCGGTGCCCTTGCCGACTTCCTTGGTGGTGAAGAAGGGCTCGAAGATGCGCGCGAGCGTCGCCTCGTCCATGCCCGCGCCGGTGTCCTCGACGGTGAGGCGGGCATACGACCCGGCGTGCAGCGTGGAATGCGCGAGCGTGCGCTCGGCGCTCACCTCGACCGCCTCGAGCGCCACGCGCAGCGTGCCGCCCGCGGCCATGGCGTGGCAGGCGTTGGTGCACAGGTTCATCGTCACCTGGTGAAGCTGCGTGGGGTCGCCCACGACAAAGACCTCGCTCTCCGGCCACGCAACTTCCAGCCTGATGCCCTGCGGGAGCGAGCCGCGCACCAGCTCGAGGGTCTCGGCGACGACGCGCATCAGGCCGACCGCGCCGCGCTTGCCGCGCTGGCTGCGGCTGTAGGAGAGGATCTGCTCCACCAGGCTGCTCGCGCGGTTCGCGCCGGAGAGCACGTTGTCGGCGTAGCGCTTGAGCGGCGAGGCGGGCGGCGCGTTCTCGGCGAGCATCTCGGCGTAGCCGAGGATGCCGCCCAGGATGTTGTTGAAATCGTGCGCGATCCCGCCGGCGAGGCGGCCGACCGCCTCCATCTTCTCCGCCTGGCGCAGGCGGCTCTCCAGGCGCGCGCGCTCCGCCTCGGCCTGCTTGCGCTCGGTGATGTCGCGGAAGTTGAACACCACCGCGCGCACGCTCGGCTCATCCAGCAGGTTCTTGCGGGTGAGCTCGATCCAGCGGTAGGTGCCGTCCTTGTGCCGCACCTGCGTCTCGTCGACCGCGACCTTGCCGGGGCTGCTCAGCAGCTCCGCGCGCAGCCCCAGCGCCCGGTCGCGGTCGGCGGGGTGGATGTAATCCATCACCTCGCGGCCGCGCAGCTCGTCCATCGAGTAGCCGAGCAGGCGCTCGATCGCGGGGCTGGCGTAGGAGATGCCGCCGGTGGTCGGCCGGCTGAGGATCAGGGCGTCCGAGCTGTGCTCGATCATCGCCTGGTAGCGCCGCCAGCTGCGCGCGAGCGCGCGCTCGCGCCGCTTGAGGCCCCAGGCCGCGAGCGCGATCAGGCCGAGCATCGCCGCCGAGGTGAGCAGCGTGCGGTCGAACACCGCCCAGGCCTCGTCGCGCCAGGGCGCGAACACCGCGCGCTCGGCGCTGCCGCTCGCCACGAACAGCGGGAAGCCGCGCACGGTCGCGGCGGCGAGCAGGATGCGCTCGCCGAGGATCGGGCTGACGCCCCATCCGACGTGCAGGCCGTCGCGGTGCAGCTTCTCGTCGATGCTCGCGGTCGACACCTGGCGTCCGCGGGCGCCGGTCGGGTCGGGGACCCGCGCCACGACGAAGCCGTCGAAAGTCAGCAGCGAGATGAAGCCGCCTTCGCCGAGATCGATGGTGCGGTAGAGACGGTCGAAGTTCTCGACGTCGATCACCGCCGCGAGCACGCCGCCGAACGCGCCGCCCGGCGCCGAGATGCGCCGCGAAAGCACCAGGCGCCAGCGGCTGCCGTCCTCGCCGCCCAGGTACGGCCGGCTGACGACGGGGCCCGCGGCCGGCGCGGCGCGATGCGCGGCGAAGAACGGCTCGCCGGCGAGGTCGCGGTCGAGCGCCGGCGTCGGGTTGGTGCGCGCCAGGACCCTGCCGTCGGCGTCGAGCACCAGGAACGCGGCGATCTGCGGAATCTGCGCGAGCTCGTCGCGCAGGCGCTCCGCCATCGCGGCGACGCGCGGGGCGGAGCCCTCGCGCGACGCGTCGCGCAGCAGCAGGTCGGCGGCATCGAGCGATGCGGCGGTCTGCTCGGCCAGGAGCCGGGTAAGGTTGGAGAAGTCGCGCTCCGCGCGGCGCTCGGTGCGCTCCTGGGCGTTGCGCACGTCCCAGATCGCCGAGCAGATGTTGATCCCGACCAGCACGACGCCGAGCGCGATCAGCGCCCGGCCGAGCGGGATGCGGGAGAGGGCCGAACGGACGCGCGCCGTCGGCATGGAATCCTATTTTTGCGGCGGGCCGATGAGCTCGGCGACCGCGCCGAGGAGCTCGGCGCGCTTGACCGGCTTGGCGAACGCCCGCGCCGCGCCCGCGCCCACCGCGTCCTGCTCGCTGCAGCCCTGCCCCGAGCCGAAATGGCCCGACACGGCGATCAGCTGCAGCCCGGGGTGCTTCTCGCGCATCCAGCGGATCGCCTCGGCGCCGCACGGCCCGGGCATCCACATGTCGCTCACCACCAGGGCGGGCGCGCGCTCGAGCGCGGCGCACGCCGCGCCGCAGTCGGTCGCCTTGTGCACCTTGTAGCCCGCCGCCTCCAGCCAGTCGGTGATCAGGTCGCGCATGATCGGGTCATCGTCGATGACCAGGATTTCGCCGTTTTCGCTACGTTCGCTCAAGCGGCCATTCCACAGGATGGCAATTGCGTGTAATTTACATCCAGCACTGCGTCAAGTTACACCTGTAACGCCCGGTGGGCCGCGCTGACTAGACTTTTCGTTCGATGACGAGCTTGCAACCACAGGCATCATCCCCGCAGGCGGCCCTGCCGCACGTCCTCGCCGTCGACGACGATCCGACGATCCGCGAGCTGGTGGTCGACTACCTCGGGCAGAACGAGCTGCGCGTCACCGCGGTCGCCGACGGCGGCGCGATGCGCGAGGTGCTTGCCGAGCAGGTGGTGGATCTTATCGTGCTCGACCTCAGGCTCAAGTCCGAGGACGGCATGGCGCTCGCGCGCGTCATCCGCGACGAATCCGCGATCCCGATCATCATGCTCACCGGGCGCGCGGAGGAGGCCGACCGGGTGATGGGCCTGGAGCTCGGCGCCGACGACTACCTCACCAAGCCCTTCAGCCCGCGCGAGCTGCTCGCGCGCATCCGCACCGTGCTGCGCCGCCGCCGCGCCGAGGTGCGGCAGGGGCGCCCCGAGGGGATCCGCGCGTTCCGCTTCGACGGCTGGGAGCTCAACCTCAACACGCGGCGCCTGGTCGCGGCCGAGGGGCGCAGCGTGCCGCTCTCGAACGGCGAGTTCAGCCTGCTGGTGGTGCTGCTCGGCTCGCCGCAGCGGATCCTGACGCGCGATCAGCTGCTCGACCTTTCGCGGCTGCACAACGACGAGGTCTACAACCGCTCGGTCGACGTGCAGATCATGCGGCTGCGCCGCAAGATCGAGAAGGACCCGGCGCAGCCGCGCTACATCCGCACCGAGCGCGGCGCGGGCTACCTGTTCGGCGTGCCGGTCGAGACGGTGTACTGAATCAGCACCAGGTCGATGCCGCCGTTCGGCTGCTTCAGGCCGGCGTTCGACAGGTGCTGCAGCGCCACGCCCAGCGTCCCGGGACCGGCTTTCAGGCCTATTCCAAGGTGCGAGCCGAACTCGAAGGCCGACGGCAAGCGGTTCTCGTCGTTGTTGATGGTCTTGGACAGCAGGTAGCCGCCGAACCCGCCCTCGAGATAGCCCCACGCCCGCTCGGCGCGCCACACCGCGGTGGCGTTGACGTCGAAGCGCCGCGTCTGGCCGCGGATGTCGGGCACGCGCCATACGCTCGCGCCGAGCTGCGCGTGCGTCGGCAGCCACCACGAATCGCCCGCCGGCAGCGGATGCCGGTAGCCCAGCCGCACGATGTCGGTCTCGCGCGACTCGGCCGAGCGGCCGAACACCCCGATCCATTGCGGCTCCGCGGCCGCGAGCGGAGATAGAACCAAACCCAGGACGAAGAGCACGCATCGCACACCGGCCATGCTGTGCGTTACGCATCGCGTGACTGTTTCGCCGCGGATCCCCGATCATTGCAAATGTGAGAATCGCGCCATGACCCAGCACATCGGAATCGCCGCCTGCTCCGCCGAAGGCGCGGCGCTTTGCTACCGGACCATTTGTGTCGAAGGAGCGCGGCTTCTCGGCACGCATGCGCATCCCGAAGTCTCGATGCACACGCCTTCGCTCGCCGAGTACATGCAGCGCATCTACCGCGGCGACTGGCAGGGCGTGGGCGAGCTGATGCTCGCGTCGGCGGTGAAACTGGAAAGGATGGGTTGCGATTTCCTGATCTGTCCCGACAACACCATCCACCAGGCGCTGCCTCATGTCGTGCCGCGCTCGCCGCTGCCCTGGTTGCACATCGCCGAGGTGGTCGCCGCCGAGGCGGCCGCGCGCGGCTACCGGCGCGTTGGCCTCACCGGCACGCGCTGGCTGATGGAGGGCCCGGTGTATGCGCAGGCGCTGCTGCGCCCGGACGCCGCCGAGCGTGAAGAGATCAACCGCATCATCATGGACGAGCTGGTCTACGGCGAATTCAAGCCTGCGGCCATCGCGTATTTCCAGCGCCTGTTCGAGCGCATGAAGGACGCGGGCTGCGACGCGGTAGTGCTCGGCTGCACCGAGATCCCGCTGCTCATGAGCGACGCGAATTCTCCGCTGCCGACGCTCGACTCCACGCGCCTGCTTGCGCGCGCCGCCCTGCGACGGGCGGTGGGCCGCTGAAGATAGAAGCAAAAAACATTACACCTGCAACATATTCCACGATGACGGGCGGTAGAATCCTCGCCCTTCGCCTCAGTCAACTTCGAGACGTCCAGATGCGTTTCAAACAGCTGGTGCTGATCCCCATCGCCGCGGCCCTGGCGGCCTGCGGCCCCTCCGACGGGCACGAGAAGGGCGGCAAGGGGCACGGCCCCATGGGCGGCATGGCGCCTTCCGAGGTGACGGTGACGACGGTCGCGCCGCAGGCGCTGCCGGTGAGCTGGGAATACACCGGCCAGACCGCGGGCTCGCGCGAAGTGGAAGTGCGCGCGCGGGTGACCGGGATTCTTTTAAGCAGAAACTTTACCGAGGGGTCTCGAGTGAAAAAGGGTCAATCCCTCTTCACCATCGACCCGAAGCCCTTCGAGGCGGCGCTCGCGCGCGCGGTGGCCGACGTCGCCGCCGCCGAGGCGCGCCTCGAGCAGGCGCGGCGCAACGCCGCGCGCATGAAGCCGCTGTACGCCGAGAAGGCGGTGAGCCAGAAGGAGCACGACGACGCGGTCTCGGCCGAGGCGATCGCCGCCGCCGACGTCAAGGCGGCGCAGGCGAGGCTCACCGAGGCCAGATTGAATTTTGCTTATACAAAAGTTGAATCCCCCATCTCGGGCATTACGACGCGCGCGGTCCCCTCCGAAGGCACGCTGGTGTCGGGGCCGAACGTGCTCCTCACCAGCGTGGTGCAGGTCGATCCGATCTGGGTGAACTTCGGCATCCCGGACAACGAGCAGGCGCGCATCCAGAAGCAGGCGCAAGCGGGCAGCCTCCAGCTGCCGCGCAACTTCGAGGTCGAGCTGCGCCTCGCCGACGGCAGCACCTATCCGCACGCCGGCAAGCTCGATTTCTCCGACGTGCGGGTGTCGACCGCGACCGGCACGCGCGAGGCGCGCGCCGAGCTGCCCAACCCGGACGGGCTGCTGCACCCCGGCCAGTTCGTGCGTGTGATCCTGAAGGGCGCATCGCTCCCCAACGCCGTCACGGTGCCGCAGCGCTCGGTGATGGAGGGCCCGCAGGGCAAGTTCGTCTACGTGGTCGACGAGAAAGGCATCGCGCAGGCGCGCCCGGTCGAGGCCGGCCAGTGGGCCGGGGACCGCTGGGTCATCACCTCGGGCCTGAAGGGCGGCGAGCGCGTGATCGTCGACGGCGTGATGAAGATCGGCCCCGGCGCCCCGGTGAAGATCGCAGACAAGCCGGCTGAAAAATCCCTTGTAGGAAAGAAGTAGTGTTCTCCCGCTTCTTCATCGACCGGCCGATCTTCGCGGCGGTCCTGTCGATCTTCATCATCCTCGCGGGCCTCGCGGCGATGCGCGTGCTGCCGATCGCCCAGTACCCGGAGATCTCGCCGCCGGTGGTCACGGTGACCGCGATCTACCCGGGCGCGTCGGCCCCGGTGCTCGAGTCGACGGTGGCGGCGCCGCTCGAGAACGCGATCAACGGCGTCGAGGACATGCTCTACATGAGCTCGACCTCGTCGGCGAACGGCGTGGTGCAGATCCAGGTGACCTTCAACATCGGCGCCGACATCGACAAGGCCGCGCTCAACGTCAACAACCGCGCCAAGCAGGTCGAGCCCAAGCTGCCGCAGGAAGTGCGTCGCCAGGGCATCACGGTGGAGAAGGGCTCCTCGGCCTTCCTGCAGGTGCTCGCTTTCTATTCACCCGACGGCCGCCACGACGACATCTTCATCTCCAACTACGTGACGCTCAACGTGCTCGACGAGATCAAGCGCGTGCCGGGCACTACGCTGGTGCAGATCTTCGGCGCCAAGGACTACGCGATGCGCATCTGGCTGCGGCCCGACCGCCTGGCCACGCTCAAGCTCGCGCCGGGCGACGTGATCCGCGCGGTGAACGAGCAGAACGCGCAGTTCGCCGCCGGCAAGGTCGGCGAAACGCCGACCAAGGGGCCGCAGGAGCTGGTCTACAGCGTGACCGCGAAGGGGCGCCTGTCGGAGGTGAGCGAGTTCGAGAACATCATCCTGCGCGCGAACGGCGACGGGTCGCTCTTGCGCCTGAAGGACGTGGCGCGGGTCGAGCTCGCGGGCAAGGACTACAGCTTCCTCGGCAAGTACAACGGCCGGCCGGCGACGCTGATGGGCGTGTTCCTGCAGCCGGGAGCGAACCAGATCGAGGTCGGCGCGGCGGTGCGCAAGCGAGTCAGTGAGCTGGCGCAGCGCTTCCCGGCGGACTTCACCTACGCGATCCCGTTCGACACCACCATGTTCGTCGAAGTGTCGATCCGCGAGGTGGTGATCACGCTGCTCGAGGCGATGGCGCTGGTGTTCCTGGTGGTGTTCCTGTTCCTGCAGAACTGGCGCGCGACCGTGATCCCGTTCGCCGCGGTGCCGGTGTCGCTGATCGGCACCTTCGCCGGGCTGCTGGCGCTCGGCTACTCCATCAACACGCTGACGCTGTTCGGCATGGTGCTCGCGATCGGCATCGTGGTCGACGACGCCATCGTGGTGCTGGAGAACGTCGAGCGCATCATGCACGAGGAGAAGCTCGAGCCGCGCGACGCCGCGGTCAAGGCGATGAAGGAGGTCACCAGCCCGATCATCGCCATCGTGCTGGTGCTCTGCGCAGTCTTTATCCCGATCGCCTTCCTCGGCGGCCTCACCGGCGAGCTCTACCGCCAGTTCGCGGTCACGATCTCGATCGCGGTGATCATCTCGGGCTTCGTGGCGCTGACGCTTACGCCGTCCTTGTGCGCCATCGTCCTGAAAAGAAAAACCCAGTCCCCCAGTCGCTGGTTCGGCTGGTTCAACCGCGGCTTCGCGCGCATCACCGACCGCTACGAGAGTGGCGTGGCCTGGATGATCCGGCGCGGCGGCATCGCGCTGCTGCTGTTCGCGGGGATGGTGGCGATCACGGGCTACCTCTGGCGCATCACGCCCGGCTCGCTGGTTCCCGACGAGGACCAGGGCTGGTACTTCGCGCCGGTGATCCTGCCGGACGGCGCGTCGCTGCAGCGCACCGACAAGGTGGTGGAGGAAGTGAGCGCCGCGATCCGCTCCAATCCCTTCAACGAGCACGTGATGGCCTTCACCGGCTTCGACTTCGCCGGCGGCTTCGTCTTCCGCGAGAACGCCGCGACCATCTTCGTGACGCAGACGCACTGGGACAAGCGGCCGATGCCGGTGGGCGCGCTGGTCGGCGAGTTCTACGGCAAGACCGCGCACATCAAGGAGGGCCTCGCGATCGCGTTCCCGCCGCCCGCGATCTTCGGCCTGGGCACCGCGGGCGGCTTCGAGTTCTACCTGCAGAACCGCGGCGAGGGCGGGCCGAAGCGCCTCTGGGAGGTGACCCAGCAGTTCATCGGCGCCGCCTCGCAGAGCCCCAAGCTCGGGATGGTGAACACCTTCTGGCGCGCCAACGTGCCGCAGCTCTACGTCGACGTCGACCGCGAGAAGGCCAAGTCCCTCGGCGTGCCGCTCGACGACATCTTCAGCACGCTCGCCGCGACCCTCGGCACCTACTACGTCAACGACTTCAACAAGTACGGCCGGACCTGGCAGGTGCTGATGTCCGCCGAGCCCGGCCAGCGCGGCCGCCCGGAGGATGCCGGCGCGGTCTACGTCCGCTCCGAGAAGGGCGAAATGATCCCGCTGCGCTCGCTCGCGCGCATCGAGTACACGAGCGGTCCGGGCACGATGACGCGCTTCAACAACCTGCCGGC
>Ga0187892_10006101_pt1 | contig 18237 bp, 12 predicted proteins | sample MA1701073metaG_FD_139345 | JGI IMG/M metagenome (GOLD analysis project Ga0187892, IMG submission 139345) | Bio-ooze microbial communities from a basaltic lava cave in the Kipuka Kanohina Cave System on the Island of Hawaii, USA - MA170107-3 metaG ... | reverse complement strand
CTGCCGTGACCCAAATCCCAGAACCAACGGTCGGCGTGCAGCGGCCCGACATCAGAGGTCGCACCCGGTCGCACCAGCCGCCAATAGATCTCCTCCCATCCCACCCCATCTTCGTCGGAGATGGTGAACACGCCGAACTCGGCCTCGAGACGCCGCACGAGCGAGGTCTGGCGCACAGCGCGCACGGCGGCGGGGGGCAGAATGCGCGCTGCTTTGGGCCACAGCGCCGCATGGTCGACCAGATGCGCCAGCTCGTGATAACGGCTGATGCCTCGCGCCGAGAACTCGCCCACTTGGTCGGGCCGATGACGGCGCACGGTGTCGAGCCAATGCTGGGTGATGAGGTCCTCAACGAGCTGCAGCTCCGCGGGTTCCAGCCGCAGGCCCACGGCGAATCCGGCTACACCCTCGATTTGCTCACGCAGCGTCGGGTCCCGTCGAAGTGATCCCGCCGTAGAGTCGTCAGCTGAGACGTTGCCGGTCCGGTCGACGTCCATCGAAGCAGACGATTCAGAGCGTCGAGCCATCGGTACGCTCGGGTGGTGCCCCACGACTGTGCCCCGCATCGAGAGTCAGGAGCTCCCCGAGCACCTTCTTCATCGCCCTGACGTTGTAGTACTGATCATCGCCAATCGCATTGGGCAGTGCCCCGGCCTCAAATGCGGCGATCAGATCGCGAATGGCATCCTCGATCGTCCGCTGGGGCACAAAGCCGAGACGCTGCCGGATCTTGGCGGAGGAGATGTGGTAAGAACGCGGATCATTGGACGCCGTCGTCTCAATGGTCACCGGGCTGCGAGCCGGCATGTTGGCCTCGACCACGGCCTTGACCACGTTGGCGATCTCGGCCACGGAACGGTTCTGGCACCCAGCATTGAAGGCTTCTCCAGCAATCAACTCTGCCGGCACTTGCAGCAGCAACTCATACAAATCGACCATATCCTCGATATGCAGGTTCGGACGTTGCTGGCTGCCACCGAACACGGTGATGTGACCGCGCTCGATCGCCTGCGCAGTCAGAATGTTCACGGTGAGGTCGAGCCGCTGGCGGGGCGAGCGGCCGCAGAGGGTGGCCGGCCGGATGGCCACCGTGGTGAAGTCCGGCGCCTGGTGACGGAACAGCACGGTCTCACACATCCCTTTGAGCGTGTTGTAGACGGTGAGCGGGCGTAGCGGGTGTTCTTCGGTCACATCGGGCACATCGCTGACGCCGTAGATGCTGGAGCTCGACGCAAAGATGAAACGTTGCACGCCGGCGGCGCGACTGTCGTTCAGCAGCGGCTCGAACGCATCGTAGTTGATGGACCGGCTCAGCGCGGGATCCAGCTCGCAACTGGGGTCGTTGGACACGCAGGCCAGATGGATCACCGCGTCGACCCCTGCGAACGCGCGGCACATGAGGTCGGCGTCACGAATATCTCCCCGGATTTGCTCGAGCCTCGGATGATCCGCTACGGCGCGTAGTGGATCTGCGGCGAACACGTATAGGTCAACCACCCGAACCCGATACCCGCGCCTCAACAATCGCGGCACCAGCACGGCACCGACGTACCCGGCGCCACCCGTGACCAGGACCGTCTCGAAGGACAGACGGGACGTCACCGCGCCGCCCCGCTCTCCGCGGCGCTATCCGTCAAATAGTGCCCCAGAACGTGATGCGCCACTTCGACCTCGCCGTAATGGGTCGACGCCACGTAGAAGTTGAGGTCGCCCATCGCGCGCAGCGGGTTGTCGGGCCGGAACCCAGAAAAGGTCACGACCCCACAGTCGCGCGTGCGCGCGGCCTGTACCGCACGATGAATGTTCTCCGACTGGCCGGAGCTGCTGATGGCAATCAAGCAGTCATCCGGCTCGACCCACAACGCCACCATGCGCTCGAAGGCCGTGTGATACCCGAAGTCGTTCGACAGCGCCGTGAGCACCGGCGGATCGTTGAAGACGTGGGCGCGCACGCCGACGCGATTGCACAGGTCCATCTCCATGTGACCGGCGATCGCCGCGCTCCCTCCGTTTCCCACCAGCACGATTTTCTTCACCTCGCGGCGCGCTCGGAGGATCCGTTGCACGACGGTGACGATCGCCTCCTCGAGGCCGATCGTCGCGCCACCGACGTCGGTCACCTCAATCCCGTCCAGCAGCTTGCCGATGCGCTCGAAGTAGTCTGCAATCTTGGCCGACACCGTCGTTCACACCAGCAAGGCTTGTACGTGCTTGACCAACCCCTCGCGACGCAAGTAGCTGCGGTGTCCGACAATCGACACGGCTTCCGCCCCGGCGACATTTCCCACGAATCCAACCAGCTCCATAGGCGCGCCGAGGGCGGCATACGGAGCCGAAATGGCGAGGAACGCATCACCGGCACCGACGCGGTCGACGACCTTTCCAGCCAAAGCGGGCACCTCCACGAATGCTTCCTCTCCATAGCACAGCGCGCCGCGCTTGCCGCAGGTCACCACCACGCGCGGGCAGGATAGACGCTTCGCAACGTCGAGCACGACGGGATGCAGGTCGCCCCGCCAGTTGCGCGCTTCCATGAAGATCTCGTGCTCGGCCGCGCACACGTAGTCGGCACGCGGATACTTCGAGATCCGATGGTAGCCGTGATTACCCGCGTTGGCCTGTGCATTCATCGTCAGATAGCGCGAATGCCGGCAGAGAATGTCGACGGCCTCGTCCGTGAGCATCCCGTGGCCGTAGTCCACCACGATAACGAGATCGTGCTGCGGCACGAGCTCACGCAAGGCCGCACACAGTGCCTCGTTGTCGTCGGCATCAGGGGTATTGTCGTTGATCTCGTACAGCTCGAACATGTTGGTGAAGAAGTACGACTCGATGTAGCGCCGCTTGACGGTGGTCGGAGCGTCCTTCCGTTGCACAAACACCGGCACCAGGTTGGGCGCCAATTGCTGCCGCACGAATTCTTCCTGGCTGTTGAGGGCTCCTAACTGCGAGACCACGGTCACCTGGCCGCCGAGGCCGCTGACGTGATTCGCGACCGCCACAATCCCACCGGCGAAGCGCTCGTGGGATTCCAGTTTGGCCACTATGGCCGGCGCCTTCGAGGACTTCCCGATCGCCTGGCAGTAGCGGTACTCGTCGATGATGGTTTCGCCGACGACGAGAATCTTGAGATCGCGAATTCTGTCAAAATACGCCAGCACGTCGGCGGCGCTATGTCGGCTGCGGAAGTCGGCGAGGAAGGCCTGCGCTTCCTCTGAGAGAATAGCGAAGTGTTGGTTCAGCAAGTTCGACGAGCTCAACGTCAACTCGTCGGTAAACGCGACCGTGCCGCCGATGGCTTCGATCGCCTCGCGTTCGCGCGTGATGCCGCCGGTCACGTCGCGCCCCGCCTCGCGGTATTCGGCACCTTTCACATAGAGATGGGGTCGCAGGATGCCGATCGTCTCCACCGCGGTCGGCCATTGGTTGATCGCGACGAAATCGACGCAATCCAGCGCCGCCACCGCCTCGGCGCGCAGCTGCTCGGGGAAGGCGGGCCGGTGTGGGCCCTTGTTGACGTGCTCGTCCGGAGTAATCGTCACCACCAGTAGGTCGCCCATGCGACGGGCGCGCTCCAAGTGGCGGATGTGCCCGAGGTGCAGCAGATCGAACACACCGTGACAGTGCACGATGCGCTTCCCTTCGGTGCGAAACGCCGCCAGCGTGCCACTGAGCACGTGCAGCGATTGAATCTTTCTCGTACTCCTCATCCGAGCCTTGGCGGCAAGCCCGTTCGCCGCCGCCTCCTGCCGGCACGTGTCGACGCCCCCGGGGGGTCCATGATCACTTCATCGCTGCCCATAAATCAAGCTGACGTGGTGCATCACCTTGATTTGCGGAAGGGTTGTGAAGCCGTTTGTCACCTGACATGAGCCCCTGCTGTTCCCACGGGGTCGGGAGTCGGCATCGGGATCGGAATCGAAAGTCATGCCGCCCTCGATTCCGATACCGATACCGATTCCGACCCCGCTGCCAAATTTGCAATTGGGTTGATGTGAGTCCGCCTCGCAGGAATCAAACTGATGCACCACCAGCGCGCCGCTGGCGCCCGAACGCCTCCCAACCCCCCAGAATCATGGTGGCAAACCCATACATCATCGGATAATGTACCCTGTGCGCAGTTCGAAATCATTGCGTCAGGGGGAGTGACACAGCTGATGTGGCCTGGAGGCCTCGTGCTGCCAGGGATGGTGTGGTTCCGCGTCTCGAGGAGCGTGTGAGCGGACCCAACTCCATCACCATCATCGTTCCGGCACTCAACGAGGAGACACATCTCGAAGAGTCGGTCACCACAGTCGTCCGCGCCGCCGAAAAGTGGTTTGACGACTACGAGGTGCTGGTGTTCAACGACGGCAGCACCGACCGCACCGGCGCGATCGCCGACACCTTGGCAGGTCGCTTCAAGCAGGTCACAGCGATTCATCACGCGACCCCGCAGTGCATCGGCGGGGTCATCCGCAGCGGTCTCGACCGTGCCCGCATGCGTTACGTCATCTGGGTGGACGGCAAGGGTGCGACACCGCCCGAGGCCCTCGACCAGATCTTCGCAAAGAAGGGCGAGGCCGACCTGGTGGTCCCCTTCGCGTGGAACCAGTACGAACGGCCGTGGCTGCGGCGGATCATTTCGCGCACCTTCCGTCGGGTACTCAACACCATCTTCCGGTTGGATCTACATCAGTACACCCACCTGGTGCTGTGCGAGACCGCAGTGGCTCGCCAGGTACGGGTACGCACCAGCTCGTACGCCTACCAAGCGGAAGCGCTCATCAAGCTCATCAAGTCCGGTTGTACCTACGTCCAAGTGGGCGTCCGTGACAACTTCGCCCTCGAGGGGCACAAGACCAAAGCATTCAGACCGCGCAACGTCGGCGGCGTCGCGGCGTTCTTCGCATACACGCTGTGGGACGTGTATGCCCGACAAGACGTCGGCCTGACGCGGCAGCTCGCCGCCCGGCGAACCGTCCCACCCTCGCCGTCCATCGCCGAAAAATCCTGATGGCCGCGCCACCCGTTCCGTGGTGGAAGACCGACCTCGGCACGCCAGAGATCGACAGCCTCGCCGCCGCGATCCGCGGGCGTCGTGTCAACTACGGCCCCCTGTGTCGGGAACTGGAGTCGCAGCTCGCCCAACATTTAGGGGTACCCCATGTTGCGCTCACTACCAGTGGCAGCGTTGCGTTGCTGCTAACCTTCTTGACGTGCGGCCTGCGCGCCGGCGACGAGGTGATTCTTCCGGCCAGCGCCTTCATTGCCGCGGCACACGCCGCCGTGCTGCTCGGGGCGCGGCTCCGGCTCGTGGACGTCCTGCCCGACACGCAGATCTTGGATGTCCGGCAGGTCGAGGCAGCCATCACCGATGCAACGCGGATCATCGTCGCGGTGCACATGAACGGTCACGCATGCGACATGCCTGCGCTGAATGCGATCGCAGCGCGGCGTGGTCTGACGGTCATCGAAGACGCGGCGCAGGCATTCTGTTCGCGGAACAGCCAAGGGTACCTCGGCACACAATCCGCGGCGGGCGCGTTCTCGATGGGCATCACCAAGCTGATCACCACCGGCGAGGGTGGATTTGTCGCGGCGCCAAACGAGGAGACGCACGCGCGGCTGGTGAAGCTCCGTAATCACGGCGTCGACAACATCGCCGACAACGTGTTCGACGGCTTCGGAGGCAATTTTCGACTCACTGACCTGCAGGCCGCCGTAGGTCTGGCACAGTATCAGCAGCTGCCGGAGCGGATCAGGCGCCTCAGACGAGTCCATGGTCTCTACAAAGAGCAGCTGGCCGACATGCCGCACGTCAGGCTCGTCGAGCCCGCCGACGCAGATGCGCTGCCGTTGTGGATTCAGGTGCTCTGCGACGATCGGCGGACGCTCGTGGCAGAGCTCACCGCGCGCGGCATTGAGACTCGCCCCTTTCACCCCTGTCTTGCCGACTCGCCGCACCTCCACGCCGGCGGACACTTTCCAAATGCCCACAGCGTCGCGGCGCGCGGCTTGACGTTGCCGTCAGGACCCGATCAGACCGAAGAGAACCTCGAGCGCACGGTCGAGGCGCTGCGCACATTCACCGGTCGGCTCGTCAAGCAGCATTGATGGGTGCTTGACAGCTTGTGCCTTGCACCTTGCACCTTGCGCCTTGCCCCTTCAGTCACTGGACACGCCATCATCCGACTCGCTAAGGAAAGAACCGTGCGCGAGACCCCGCAAGCCTTGTTCAACGACGACGAGCTGGTGGTCGTTGATCAGCTGCTCATCGAACGCTTGAAGCAAGGCGCCCGGCAAGCACCGACGCGTCGCTTTCGGCTGTGTCTTCATCAGTCGACCGCGGATCTCGTGCAGGAGATGATCATCGTCCATTGCCGCGACAATTACTCGCGGCCGCACCAGCACCCCGATACCGCCACGTCGCTTCTCGTCGTCGAAGGCGCAATCGCGTTCTTCCTCTTCGACGCGGATGGCCGGGTCACGGAGACGATTCATCTCGGACCACCGGGCGGCCGCAGTCCCTGCGCGTTGCGCTTGGCTGCCAAGCGTTGGCACATGCCGGTGTGTACGAGCGACGTCGTGGTGTTCTATGAGACGATGACCGGGCCGTTTCAGCGGGAGACGATCAACGTGTGGGCGCCCTGGAGTCCCGAGGAGCACGACGCGGCGGGGATCGCCGCTTATCGTCAGCAGCTCGGAATCTAGCGACATGCCTCTGAAGTGCCCTACACAAAAGCCCCCTTCCCCAGCCCTTTCCCCGTTGCCGGAGTTGCCGGAGTTGGCAACAGGGGAAGGGAGACAAATACCTAAACGGGCTCCATTTGTTCCCCTCCCCTGTTGCCACTTCCGGCAACGGGGGAGGGCCAGGGAGGGGGCGCGACGTGTGGTAGGAACTTACGAGACAGCACGCTAGCGACGCCTAGGCGTGAAACGAACGCTGCTCATCCTACTGAAGCTGACCATCTCCCTCGCGGTCGTCAGCTATCTGCTCACCGAGGTCCGGGCGCGCGATCCAGACACCTTTACGCGGCTGGCCGCTGAACCGAAAAACTGGGGACTGCTGACGGCAGCGTGGGGATGCTTTGTCGCCGCCCTGTTGTTTGGCGTTCTGCGCTGGCTGCTGCTGGTGCGTGCGCTCGCCATCCAATGCACTGTCTTCGAGGCTGTACGCATCAGCGCGATTGCCTATGTCGCCGACTTTGCCGCGCTCGGCGCCGTCGGGGGCGATCTCCTGAAGGTGGCGCTGCTGACACGCGGGCAGCCCGGTCGCGGCACGGATGCCCTCGCCAGCGTCCTGGTCGACCGCCTGGTTGGTGCCTACGTTGTGTGCCTGGTGACTGCCGCGTCGATTCTTGTTGTTGGCCCGGCTGACGATGCGACACTCGTGCGCGCAATTGGCGGAACGGCTTTGTTGCTGGCGGCTGGGGTGACCGGCGTTGCCGTCGTGCTCTGGATGCCTGCGCCTGGTCGGTGGCTCGCCGCCACGATTCGCCGACTGCCTTGGGTCGGCACCCCGCTGGCGCGCCTGCTCGACGCCCTGCAACGCTATCGGTCGCATCGTGCCGCGTTGATCGGCGGCGGAGTGCTATCACTAGGCGCGCTCGGCGCGAACATCGCTGGGTTTCATCTGACGACCTCGGGCCTTCCGGGCATCGGCCCAACCCTCAGCGAGCAGCTCTTCATCGTTCCCGTATCGTTGATGAGCGGTGTCATCCCGCTGCCGATGCAGACGCTGGGCGTGCTGGACTACACCGTCGAGCATCTCTACCGCGTCGCCAGCGCCGGACGCGCGACCCCGGGGCTCGGTCTGCTCGTCACCATGAGCTATCGCCTCGCGAGCATCGCTGTCGCCATGGTCGGCCTGGGATTTTACGTCACGGCACGCGCGGAGCGTGAGCGCGCGGTGACGTCCGGGCCAGTCCAAACCACATAGGTTGCGCACACGCCTGCTGCGAGCTCCTCGAGGTCTCCAGCTGAACCCGCGTCCCAACCCCGCAGTCGCCGAACACGCCTTGCCTCAATGGACAACGCGCTGCCGGCACGGCCTTGGTTTCGCTTGCAGTCGTGCGGCGCACCCAGCATGCTGGTCCGAGGACGTTCGGGGCACTCACACATGCGCGCCACTAGGAATTGACGACTCGGTCGGCACCCAAGCACCTTCTCGTCTTCGATTGGATCCATGCGAGTACGTCGCCTCCCAGGACACGTGGAAGGGATATCCCGACTACTGGCCGCCACGATATGCACGCTCGCACTGCTGAGCACCCGCGGCAGCGCGCAGCTCTGCGCCTACGTGGCCAACTACGGCGCCGATACGGTGTCGGTGATCGACACGGCCACCCTCACGGTCATCCGCACGATTGTCGTTGGGCCCAGTCCGACCCTGCCGGCGGTCAGTCCTGATGGTCGATTCGTATACGTCACGATCACCAACGACTTCGCCACGCCAGGCATGGCAGACGGCGAACCGGACTTCGTCGCCGTGATTGATACCGCGTCCGGAGAGGTCGTGGACAGCATCGGCGTCGGTGACGGTCCCAAAGGCATCGCATTCACTCCGGACGGCCACTTCGCCTACGTCGCGGACAATTTCTCCGATCAAGTGTCGGTGATCGACACTGAAAATCGCACGGTGAGCAAGGTCATTCCGGTCGACCATCTCCCCGATCAGGTCGCGGCGTCTCCCGACGGACTCTCGGTCTACGTCACAAACTTTGGTTCTGGAACGGTGTCCGTGATCGATACCGCGTCGCAATCAGTGTTGGGCTCCATCCCAGTCGGCGGCTTCCCGGCGGTCGTCGCCTTCGCAGAGGATGGCGCGCTCGCGTACGTCACTGACCGACTTCGTCCGATCATCTCCGTGCTGAATACGGAGTCTCGAACCCTGGCCACGACCATTCCGCTGAGCGGAGCATCCCTGCTGGCGGGTATCGTCACAACAGCGGACGATTTGGCGTATGTCGCCGCCGAGGGAACCGGCGCTGTCATCCTCGTCGATCTCGTTACCCGGAGCGTTGCCGGAGCCATGACGGTCGGCGTGCGACCGAAAGGGGTAGCGATCATGCCGGATGGCAGCGCCGTATATGTGGCCAACTTCCTGTCGAATGCCGTCGCCGTGATCAACACCGCAACGCGGCTCTTGACCGTGGTCCCGGTGGGCAATGCCCCAAAAGGTGTCGCGATCGCACCAGTCACAGGGAGTTGTCCGCCCCCGGCAACGCCAGAGCCGACCGCATCGCCCACCGACACGGCGATCCCAACGGCCACCGCGACACCCACTCCCAGCGCGACCCCAACCGTGACCCCCGCGGTGGCGTGTTGCTTCTGTCCCACGCCGGGGGGCAACGACGATTGCACCGCACCGACCGGAACCATGTGTCCGCCGGGCTGTTCATTCTTGCCGAACGCCCGATGCGTGGATCCTGGCACGAGCCTCGCGAACTGTGTCAGTGAGCCGTCGCCTGGAATGCCCACCTCGACACCGACAGCGACGGCGACACCCCCTGCATGCACCGGCGCCTGCGGCGGCCAATCGGTGGTCACCGAAGCTGATCTGCACCAGGGGATTGCATTGATCTTCGACCCGAACAACACAGCCGGCTGCGCCTTGGCGACGTTCGACGAAGATGACACTGGCGTCGTGACCGCCGCGGAGTTGGTCAGCGCCGTGCGCAATGCGATCGGCGGGTGTCCGACGCTCTGACCCAAGTGCGCTACGGGAGTACGGGTTCGCGCACGACGACCGTCGAATTACGCGGCAGATCCGTGAACCGTTGCACTGCCCCGCTCACCGGCCACTCGACCACCAGCGACGCCACCGGTTGCGTGCCCGGCCCGAGACCGAAATGCGCGGTGGGTTCGCTCTGGCCGAGGAAGTGGCTCGCAACACCCACCTCGCGGATCTGCGGCGCCGCGCCGGCCACGGTGGTGAGCTGGAGGCGCGCGCCGTATCCGTCGCGATTGCTGACCTGCCCTTCGACCTGCACGCGCAGCCACCCGTCAACGTTGCCGCCGTCATTGCGGTACAAGCGCGGCGGGCCCTCGGTATTCACCACGTACAAATCGAGGTCGCCGTCGTTGTCGTAGTCGAACGACAAAATTCCCTTCCCCACTCCATCGTCGTTGAGCCCTACCGCCGCGGCCCTCTCAATCAGATGGCCCGTGCCGTCGTTGCGCCAGAAGCGCATTGGATCGTGGTGGTAGAGGTCGAACACCTCGAAGCCGGGGGGTAGCGCCACGCCGTTGACCATGGCCACATCCTGATCGCCGTCATTGTCATAGTCGAAAAACACACTGCCCCATCCCCAGTGCCCAACGGCGACGCCGGCTTCGGCCCGCTGCTGGGTGAACCTGCGGTTGCCATCGTAGCGATACAGGTTGTTGCCGAAGTCATCGGCATCGACGTTGTGTGGGTTCTGGCCGGAGGTTTCCGACGCGTAGGGATCGGTCAACGAGATCGCGGTGACGAACCAATCGAGATCACCGTCGCCGTCGTAGTCTCCGAACGTGGATCCCATCTCGCCGCCGGTGAGGGCCACCCCGGCGCTGTGGGTTGCGTCGCTGAACGTGCCATCGCCGTTGTTCCAGAACAATCGCGACTGAGTGGAATCCGCCACGACCGTCAGATCCTGCCAGCCATCGCCGTCCAGATCGACGAATGCTGGCGCGAACGCATGAAACGGGTTGAACAGGTGATCGACCGTTACCCCCGCTGCGACGGTGACGTCGTCGAAATATCCGGGCGCGGCCGCGCCCCGGTTGCGCAAGAGACGGCAATGCGACGGCCCGCCGAAGTCTCTGGCGCCGGTGGGATCGCGGAGCCCGAAGTCGGCAACGTAGATATCGACCCAGCCGTCCCGGTCGTAGTCGCCTGCCGCCACACCGGTGCCGAAGTGGGGTCGCCCATCCTCGACGGCGGCCCCACGGGCGACGGCCTCTTCGTTGAACCGACCCGTCCCATCGTTGACGAACAGCTGGTTAGCCATTCCTCCGGCCGACGACGCGAACAGATCGCGATCCCCATCGTTGTCGATGTCTGCCCAGGCGGCTCCATTCAGAGCACGGACCGCCCCCAGACCCGCCGTCGCCGACACCTCGGCGAACGTTCCATCACCTCGATTGCGAAACAGGAGCGGCGGATCCCACAAGCGCGTGACGAACAGATCGATGTTGCCGTCTTGGTCGTAGTCGCCTGCAGCCGCCCCACCGTGCACCCATGTGGTGACGCGCGGGTAACAGTGGAACGGAGGAGGGTTGTTCGGACCGTAGGAGCGGTTGCACTCCGCTGGCATCTTCGACTGCCGATACCAGACACCCGCTGCGACGGTCGTCTCCGTGAATGCGGGATGCGTCTGGTCGGCCGGTTCCGTCACGGTGATCGTCGTATTGCGCGTGACGCTGCTGAACACTTGCACACGCTGCGTCCGCGGCCACTCGACGCGTACCTCCCAAATCGGCGCACTGCCCGCCCCGAGGCCGAAATGCCCAACCGTCTCGCTCTGTGCCGCCAGGTTGGTGCCGCTGAGCACACTGCGAATCTGCGGCATGCCACCTGCCACCGGGGTGACCGTGATGCGCGCGCCAACGGCATCGCGGTTGGAATCGCGGCCCACGAGCCGGACGCGTAGCCAGCCGTTCTGATGCGCGTCGTCGTTGCGGAACAGTATCGGATGGCCGCCGTTTCGGGTTGCGAAGACGTCCAGGTCGCCGTCGTTGTCGTAGTCGAAGGAGAGCAACCCGGGCAACCGGGCTTGGAGCTTGGCGCCGAATGCGCCGGTGACGTGGTCGAACGTGCCATCGACGTTGGCGCGCAACCGCAGGGCAGCGGCGTGGAGGTCGGTCGCTCCGGTCGTCAGGAGGTCGAGATCGGTGTCATTGTCGTAGTCGAAAAACAGTGCCGCTCCGCCACCGGAATATGCCGGAGAGGCGCGCGTCGAGGTAAACGTGCGGGCGCCATCATTGCGCAGCCAGACGTCGTTGAGGAAGGCGGCGTTGGTGAACCAATCGAGGAATCCGTCGGCGTTGTAGTCCCCGATGGCCATTCCGACTCCACCAAACGGAGACTCCACCCCGGAGGCGACCGTCCCATCGCGGAACGTTCCGTCGCCGTTGTTCCAGAACACACGGCTCGAGCGGGGCTTGCCCGAGAGCAGCAGATCGTCCCATCCGTCTCGATCCATGTCCGCAAAGACGGCTGCAAACGCGTCGACCGCCCCGGCGAGTCCGGCAGACTGGGTCGCCTCTCTGAAGAACCCAGGGGCTTCCTCACCGCGGTTGCGAAAGAGACGGACGGGCGCGGGCTCTGCCAAGTCAGCCTCAGGGGGTTGGCGCTCCGTGACCAAGATGTCGAGCCAACCATCACGATCGTAGTCGCCGAAGGCAATTCCGAAGCCGTATTGGCCTCCCGCCGTCTCGATCGTGGCACGGCGTACGCCCGCCTCCTCCGTAAAGCGGCCATAGCCGTCGTTGACGAACAACCGGAAGCGCTGGACTCCGAGAGTGGTCACGTAGAGATCGAGGTCGCCGTCGTTGTCGATGTCTCCCCACGCGGCGCCGTTCGAGCGCAGCGCGACGCCGTCCAGAGCCGCGTCGCGGGTAACATCTTCGAACGTTCCATCGCTCCGATTGCGGAAGAGCAGGCCGTTCGCATCGAGGCGCGTCACATAGAGGTCGACCCAACCGTCATCGTCGAAGTCAGCTGCGGCCGCCCCACCGCTCAATTGATCGAACCCCGCCGGCACATCATGCGCTTGTAGGTAATCGACACCGGCCGCGCGCGTGACATCCGTAAAGAGCGGACCCAACAGCGGCGTCTGCGTCACGCTGACGGTGGTGGTGTGCGTCGGACTGGCGGTCGGGTCAGACGTTGGCGATGGGCTGCGCGTCGGCGGAGCGGCGCATCCAAGGAGCGCCGCTTCGACCGCCTCGATGAGCTCGTCGATGGTTACTCGATCGTCGGCATTGCGGTCGAAGCTCGGACAATCACCCGTTGCCGCCGTACCCAACGCGATTTGAACGCCGGTGATGATCTCGTCGACGGTGACACCGTTGTCAGCGGTGCAATCGCCGGGACACACCGCTGCAGCAGTGCAGGTCGCACCAACCTGCAATATGAGCATCGCGGCACACAGCCCCCGCCTCGCCGCGCCCATAGAGTCCCCGGTCTCGCCTCCTTAGGGCAGGTTGTTACGCTGTTAGGGTGTGCTCGCTGTTAGGATGAGTCTGACCTAACATCTAGCAGCGTAACACCTAACAACCTCTCCTCAGTCCGACAGGCTAGGTCCCCCCCAGCAACCGTTGAGGCCGCGCATCAGTCAACGCAGCCCGCGGACGCCAGCGGGCGACTCGCCTTTCCTGCGCACTGCATGAACCAGCCAAGATTCCTTTGACACTCTAGGTGAGCGCGTCTGTATCTGTAAAGCGGTCGTCCGAAAGACCACCGTTCACGGCTGCGGACGGAAATCCCTTGGGACACCGTTGCGGCCATGGTAACCGTGGAAGGACAGGCAATCGTCTTGATGCGGCGTAGTTGGTGTCTGGCGCTCAGCGCCGCAGTACTCGTTCCCTTCGCGGCGCTCGTGACGTCGGAACCTGCCCTAGCCGGGACGTTTGCCGCTTTCGAGAGCGGCCAGGTACGCCCGCTGGCTCTCTCTCCGGACGGCACACGGCTGTTTGCCGTCAACACGCCGGACAATCGCCTCGAAGTCTTCGCCATCACCGACACCGGGATCGACCATCTCGGCGCCGTACGGGTCGGCCTCGAGCCCGTCGCCGTTTCGGCGCGCTCGAACACCGAGGTGTGGGTCGTCAATCATCTCTCCGACTCGGTGAGCGTCGTCGACGTCAGCGTCATGCCCCCCCGGTTGTCACGCACGCTGCTGGTCGGTGACGAGCCACAGGATATTGTGTTCGGCGGACCGGGACGGGCGCGCGCCTTCGTCAGTGCGGCGCACCGCGGTCAAAATGCCCCATTCGACCCCCAGCTCAGCACACCGGGAATCGGACGCGCCGACGTGTGGGTGTTTGACACGGCAATGGCGGTGGACGGTCTTGGCGGCGCACCTCTCACCATCATCACGTTGTTCGCTGATTCACCTCGGGCACTCGCCGTGAGCCCCGATGGCGCCACCGTCTATGCTGCGATCTTTCATTCGGGCAATCAGACTACGACCGTTCCTGAAGCGGCAGTGTGTGACGGCGGCGAGAGCGCCCCACCGTGCGAGTTCCTCGGGCGACCGGTCCCCGGCGGGCTCCCCGGCCCCAATCTCAGTAGCGATGCCGTGCTGGGGCCCGAGACCGGCCTGATCGTTCGCCTCGATCCACGCTCGGGCCTCTTCGAGGATGAGTTGGGACGTGACTGGACGAACGCCGTACCGTTTCAGCTGCCCGACAAAGATGTGTTCGTTATCGACGCTACGTCCACGCCGCCAGTCGAGACCGGGTCCTTCTCGGGTGTGGGAACGATCATCTACAACCTGGCGGTGAACCCAGCCAGCGGCGCCGTGTACGCCGCCAACACCGAGGCCGCCAACGCAGTGCGCCTGGAGCCGCGTGTACAGGGTCATCTGCACGAAGCCCGCATCAGCATTCTGCAGGAAGGTTTGACACGCACCAGGCGTCTGAACACCCATATCGACTACGCAACGAGACCCAGCCCTGATGGGACCCGTGAGCGCAGCCTGGCGATTCCGTTGGGCATGGCCGTCAGCAGTGACGGCACGACGCTGTATGTAGCTGCGTATGGATCCGGCCGCGTCGCGGTCTTGTCGACGGCGGATCTCGAGGCCGGCACCTTCGAGCCGGACGCTGCTGCCCAGGTCCCGGTAAGCGGTGGGGGCCCGAGTGGCGTGATCCTCGACGAGCCGCACGGACGGCTCTACGTGCTGACGCGCTTCGACAATGCGATCTCGGTGATCGACGTGTCGACACGGACCGAGACGCTTCACATGCCGCTGTACAACCCGGAGCCGGTAAGTATCGTCACCGGACGCCGGTTCCTGTACGACGCGCGCTTCACCTCGAGCAACGGGGAGGCAGCCTGCGCCAGTTGTCATGTCTTCGGCGACTTCGATGGCCTCGCCTGGGATCTGGGCGACCCGAACGGCGCTGTGGTGAGCAATCCCAATCCAGTCGTCAAAGACGCGGACCTCATGAAGGACTTTCACCCACTGAAAGGCCCGATGGTCACCCAGACCCTGCGCGGCCTCGCCTCACATGGGTCCATGCATTGGCGCGCCGACCGCACCGGCGGCAACGATGTCGACGGCGACCCGGGTGACGAGAACGCGGCATTCCACAAGTTCAATCGCGCGTTCGTCACGTTGCTCGGCCGCACCGAGCGCCTCAGTGACAACGAGATGCAGCAGTTCGCGGACTTCGTGCTGCAGATCTTGCCGCCTCCCAATCCGATCCGAGCCCTCGACAATCGCCTCACTGACGAGCAGCAAGCGGGTCGTGAAATGTTCCGGGCGCCGCGCGGCGACTGCAGCGAGTGCCACACGCTGGATCCCGCATTGGGCTTCTTCGGCACCAACGGCTCCATCGCCGCCGCGGCGTCAGCGCCACTGACGCAGTATTTCAAGGTCCCGCAGCTGCGAAACGTGTACACCAAGGTCGGACGTTTCTTTCTGCCGGGGGAGCAGATCCGTGCCTACGGCTTCTTCCACGACGGCACGATCTCGCAGGATCGCAGTCTCGATCCGGCGTTCCCATTCATCTACGCCTTCGACAGCAACCTGGCACCCGTGGTCGGGCAGCAGGTCACCCGCAACGCCGCCAACGGCCCCGCCACCGACGCGCGCATCGACCTGCTGCTCGCGCGAGGTGCCGTCGGTGAGTGCGACCTCGTGGCCACTGCAACCGTCGCCGGGCAACCCCGCGGGTGGTTGCAAGCCGTTGAGGGCTCGTTGCAAAGCGATCGTCGCACGGAGGCGTTCTGGGACGACCAGGAAGTGCGCGCGCTGGCCGCTGTCTCCGGCCAAGAAGTCACCTACACATGCGCGCCGCCAGGGTCGGGTGTGCGATTGGCCCTCGATCGCGACGAGGACACCTTTTTCGACGGCGACGAGCTCGACGCGGGCAGCAACCCCGCTGACCCGAGCAGCATCCCCGATCTTCCGACCCCGCCGCCGACGGCCACATCCACGGTCACACCGACACCAAGGGCGACCTGTGCCGGTGACTGCAATGGCAATCATGAGGTCACCGTCGAGGAGCTCATCCTCAGCGTCAGCATCGCATTGGGAACCGCTGGTGATGGCGAGTGCCCGCCATCCGATTCGGATGGCGACGGCCTCGTGTCGGTCGACGACATCATCCGCTCCGTGAACGTCGCTCTCAGTAGATGTCCCACTTGAGCCGTCCAGTTCGCTGGCGAGTCTTCCGTCGCGCTTTGACGACGACGATCCTCCTGATCGCCGCGTCTTCGCTGCGCGTCGACGCGCAAGCGACCGCGACACCCACACCGACGACCAGCGGCGGGTGTTGCTTCTGCCCGCGACCCGATGGCGTCGACGATTGCGCCGCACCGATCGGCGGTGCCTGCGCGGTTGGCTGCACCTTTTTGCCCAGGGCAACGTGCATCGATCCAGGCACCACGCTCGCCAACTGCGTCGAGCTCGAGCCCACGATTCCGCCGACATCGTCGGCCACGCCCACGGAAACGCCGACGTCCACCCCCACGAGAACCCCTGACCTGTCGACGCCGACGCCGAGCCCGACACCCACGGTGACCCCCTCGACGTTCTGGGAACGGCGACCATTGCTGCTGCGTGCGCGCGTGCATCATGGAGTCGTGTCGCTGCGGTCGCGCATTTACGTCGTCGGCGGCGTGGACAGCATGGGCAACGTGATCGACACCACGGAGACGTACGATCCCCTCATCAACGCGTGGTTTACAACTGAAGCCTTACCGGTGCCGCTGCACGGTGTGGCAACGGCAGTCAGCGCTGACCGCATCTACGCTATCGGTGGGTTTCGCACTCTCGATCTGGATCCCGTCGACACGGTGTCCCGCTACCACCCCACACTGAACACCTGGACCCCGGTCGCCGAAATGCCCAGCGCACGCGGTGCCGCAGCCGCCGCCGCAATCAACGGGCGCATCTACGTCGCCGGCGGCTGGCGTGATCGCGCGCTCTCCGACTTCGCGATGTACGAAACGCAGCTGGACAGGTGGACAGTCTTGCCGCCGATGCCAACCGCACGAGAGCGGCTCGGCGCCGCCGTCGTCAACGGCAGCTTCTACGCCGTCGGCGGTTTTGATGGTGCACCGTTGGACGTTTTGGAGGCCTACGATCCGCAGACCAACTCATGGCGCACCGACTTTCCACCGTTGCCGATCCCGCGCGGCTCGGTGGCAACAACGTCGCTGCGCGGCCGCCTGGTGGCGATCGGAGGCCTCGGGGGCCAGAGCAGCACGGCATTCATCGTGGCTCAGGTCGACGCTTTCGATCCCTCGATGGATGCCTGGGACGCCTTGCCGGACATGTTGACGCCGCGGTACGCCTCCGGTGCGGCACCCATAGGGGATCGCGTATTCGTGCCCGGTGGATCTGCGATGCTCAGTCCGGCCCCGACCACGACCCATGAAGCGCTGCTCGTCGGCGAGGTTCCCCGTCCCATCCTCTGCACCGGTGATTGCAACGCGAACGACCGGGTGAGCGAAGACGAGATTCTCAGTGGAGTGCGGCTTGTGTTCACCGCGAGATCATCGAGCCAATGCGTGCTGGGCGCCTTCGATGTCGACGACGACGGGCGAGTGGTCGCGGCCGAAATCGTCGGCGCTCTCCGCAACGCGATCGATGGGTGCAGCGTTCCAGGGTTGTAACCTCAGCGGAGGGTGTCTCACATCCAGGGGCTCCACCCCGGGCTCGCGAGGGCCGCCCCTCCAGGGCTCTGACTCTTGACACTTGCTGACACGACAGCGCTCTCGCGCGTTCCCTCAGTCACCCGGACGGACATCCGCGCACGCCGTGTTCCCCACCAGAACTGCAGGCCCGTTGATTCCTGTTCTCCGAGCCCCGCAGGGGCGGCACTCATGAGCCCGGGGTGCAGGCCCGGGGCGGTGCCCTATAGGCGTTAACATAAGGCCTTTCCCCAGGATTTGGGCTTGTGCTGTACGCCAAAGGCGTTACGGAACATAGCCCAGGGTTGGCGTCTTTGTGCCTACCCTGGGCGGGCGGGCCGTCGCACCCAGGGTAGCCGCTGCGCGTCAACCCTGGGCTATGTCGCACAACGCCTTTGGCGTAG
>Ga0187892_10006100_pt1 | contig 18238 bp, 8 predicted proteins | sample MA1701073metaG_FD_139345 | JGI IMG/M metagenome (GOLD analysis project Ga0187892, IMG submission 139345) | Bio-ooze microbial communities from a basaltic lava cave in the Kipuka Kanohina Cave System on the Island of Hawaii, USA - MA170107-3 metaG ... | reverse complement strand
CGGACGCGCCCGCGACGCCGCACCGCGCCGATTCGGAGCTCACGGAGTGGGCAGCGGCGCTCGGCGTGACGACATCGCGGTTTCCCAGCCGGCATCAACCCGCACCGGACCTCTCGCACCCCGCGATCGAGGTTCGCCTCGATGCCTGCATCCAGTGCACGCGCTGCGTGCGCGCCTGCCGCGAGGTCCAGGTCAATGATGTCATCGGGTACGCGGGCCGCGGCGCGCACGCGCGCATCGTCTTCGACCTCGAAGACCCGATGGGCGAATCGACGTGCGTGGCCTGCGGCGAGTGCGTGCAGGCCTGCCCGACGGGCGCGCTGCTGCCGGCCGTCTCGCAGTTCGTGCACCCGATCATCGAAGCGGCTTCGGGCAACGGGCGGGCCGCGCCGGAAGAGACGAAGGAAATCGCGTCGCTCTGCCCGTACTGCGGCGTCGGCTGCCAGACAACATTCCACGTGCAGCAGAATCACATCCTGAAAGTCACGGGGCGCGACGGCCCGTCGAACTGGGGCCGGCTCTGCGTGAAGGGGCGGTTCGGCTTCGACTACGTCCACCATCCGCAGCGGCTGCTCGTGCCGATGATCCGCCGGGACGGCATGCCCAAGGATGCGACGGTGCTGGCCGATCCGGGCAATCCGCTCGAGGTGTTCCGCGAGGCCACGTGGGAGGAAGCGCTCGATGCCGCGGCGTTCGGGCTGCGCCGTACCTATGAAGCGTTCGGCTCGCGGTCCATGGCCGGATTCGGCTCGGCCAAGGGATCGAATGAAGAGGCGTACCTGTTCCAGAAGCTGATCCGGACCGCATTCCTCAGCAACAACGTGGATCACTGCACGCGGCTCTGTCACGCGTCATCCGTGGCCGCGCTGATGGAAGGGATCTCGAGCGGCGCGGTCTCAAATCAGGTGAGCGATGTGCAGTTCGCGGACTGCATCTTCCTGATCGGCGCGAATCCCACGGTGAACCATCCCGTGGCTGCGACGTTCATGAAGAACGCGGTCGAGCGCGGCACGAAGCTGATTCTGGCGGACCCGCGGCGCACGGAGATGTCGCGTCTGGCCGCGCACTCGCTGCAGTTCAAGCCGGACACGGACGTGGCCCTGCTGAACGCGATGATGCACGTGATCATTGAGGAAGGCCTGACCGACGCGGAGTTCATCGCCCGGCGCACGCGCGGCTTCGATGCGCTCGAGCAGGTCGTGCGCGCCTACAGCCCGGAAGCCATGCAGCACGTGTGCGGCGTGCCGGCGGAAACCATTCGCGCGGCCGCTCGCCTGTACGCGACATCCCGTGCATCGATGATCTTCTGGGGCATGGGCATCTCGCAGCACGTGCACGGCACCGACAATGCCCGCTGCCTGATTGCGCTCGCGCTGATGACCGGGCAGATCGGCCGCCGCGGCACGGGCCTGCACCCGCTGCGCGGACAGAACAACGTGCAGGGCGCATCGGACATGGGGCTCATCCCCATGGTCTATCCGGATTATCAGTCCGTCGAGAACGGGGACGCGCGCGCACGCTTCGAGGCGCTCTGGGGTGTTCACAATCTCGATCCGAAGAAGGGCCTGACGGTGGTCGAGATCATGAAAGCGGCGAGGCGGCGAGAGATCCGCGCGATGTACATCATGGGTGAGAATCCCGCCATGTCCGATCCGGACGTTGCGCACGCGCGCGAGGCCCTGGCCCGACTCGACTGGCTGGTGGTGCAGGACCTGTTCCTCACGGAGACCGCATCGTTTGCCGACGTGATCCTGCCGGCTTCGGCGTTCCCCGAGAAGACGGGTACCTTCACGAATACGGACCGCCGCGTTCAGCTGGGCCGGCAGGCGCTCGAGCTGCCGGGCCAGACGCGACAGGATCTCTGGATCATTCAGGAACTCGCACGCAGGGTCGGGCTCGCATGGAACTACGGTGGGCCCGCCGACGTCTGGAGCGAGATCCGCAGCGCGGTTCCCAGCTGCGCCGGCATCACGTGGGAGCGGCTCGATCGCGAAAGCTCCGTCACCTATCCGTGCCGGGACGAAGGCGATCCGGGCGAGGAAGTAATCTTTGCCGATCAGTTCCCGACGCCGGATGGGCTGGGCCGGTTCGTGCCCGCGGAGTACGGTCACGCGGAAGGCGATGAGCATCCGGACATGGAGTACCCGTTCGTCCTGATCACCGGCCGGCTGCTCGAGCACTGGCACACCGGTGCGATGACGCGGCGGGCCAGCGTTCTCGATGCGATCGAGCCGGTGCCCACGGTCAGCATCCACCCGGCCGATGTCGCGTCGCTGGGCACAATGGAAGGCGAGAGCGTGCGCCTGACGACACGGCGTGGCGAGCTGGTCGCGCGGGTCCGGCCGGACACCGCGATTCCGCAGGGTGCGGTGTTCATCCCGTTCTGCTTCGTGGAAGCCGCAGCGAATCTGCTGACGAATCCGGCGCTCGATCCGGTCGGCAAGATCCCGGAGTTCAAGTACTGCGGTGTCCGCGTCGAGCCGGTGTCGGTGCCGATCGAGGTGCCACGCTATGGCGTGGCCGCGGAAGCGATGGGCGACTGAGGCGGCGGGCGCGCGGGCGCACGAAAAGGAACGAGGGCGACGTCGCGAGCTGCGCGCGACGCCGCCCTCCGCGTTTCCGGCACCCTCGTCAGCGCCGGAGCGCGCGAATTACGGTGTAATCGTGCCGAACCGCAGGGCGTTCCGGCTGGTGCCACCCTCGACGGCGGGCGTGCTCGTGCCGCCGCTGCTCGTGCCGGTCCAGCCCCAGGCGCCGAACGTCCAGCTGACGGCCTGGCCAACGACCAAGCCCCACGCGTTGTTCCAGCCGGCCAGTCCGGACAGGTTCGGAATCGTCACGTCCAGGGTCGTGGCGCTGCCCTGGTACGCTCCCGTCACGGCCATATTCACGGTCCGCGTCGTGCCCGCCGCGCTCTGACCGAACGCCAGGAACCAGTAGCTGTTGTACTCGTTCTGGATCGTGTACTGCGCGCGCAGCATGACGTACGGCGTTGTGGCCGACACGGTCGCTGCGATGTTGCCGATCACCGAGCCCAAAGTCAAGGTGAAGTCCACCGGATTACGGAACACGGACATCAGAGTGCGTGCCGTAGTTGGAGTTACACCGCCACCCAGGGCGGTGACGGCGAAGAAGTGCAGATCGCCGTTCTGCTGGTTGGCCTGTGGCACGCCGTAGTAGGGCCGGGTCACGTTGGTGTTGGCGGTCGCTTCCGTATAGAGGGAGCCGGTCGTGCCACCCGCCGTGAGGTACGTGTTCGATACGGTCGTGAACTCGCCGTTCAGATTGTTGATCGTCACATTGCGCGTGACGGGCGTAAACGCCTCGGCGGCATTGAAATCGAGGACGGGGATGGTGCTGCCCGCCGCCTGGTTGAGGCCGCGGCGGATGATGCCCCGGTTCATCACGATGGAGACACCGCCGCCTCCGAACGACTGCATGGCGCGGCCGGCAACGAGATCGAGCGCACCATCACGAACGTTCTGCAGTGCGAAGTTGTTGCCTGTCGATGCGTTCACCACCGTCGACGCATTGCCCAGCGTAATCGTCGCAGTTTCCTGTTGCCCGACATTGGCAACCGTGCCATTGATGGTTTTGCCGGAAGGCGTGGTGCCGCAGAGGTTCGTGCCCTGCTGGTTCAGCTCCTGCGCGGATCCGTACTGCACGGTCAGCGTCGAGTTGTTGCCGCTCGTCGTAACGTAGGCCACGCCGCCGCGCGCCGATGCGATGTTGAACGTGAACACGTTGTTGACGCCGGTCACGGCGGTCCATGCGCCGGTGCCGTCCTGGAACGCGAAGAAGACGGCGAGTCCACTGGCCGCACAAAACGTCCAGCGCGTGTTGCCGGCGCCACCGCCGCTCGCCGTAACCGTCACGACCAGCTGCAGCGACTGCTCCGTCTGGCCGGATGTGCCGCGAACCGTGAGTGTGTGGATGCCCGTGGCCACAGCGCCGCCCACCACTACCGTCAGCGTCGTGCTGTTGCCCGTCGTGCTGGTCGGATTGAACGTGGCGTTCATGCCGGCCGGCATTCCCGTAACCGTGAAGGCGATGGACGCGGTGAAGCTTGTGCGTGTGATGGTGAGCGTAGTCGCGCTCTGCGCGCCCTGCTGAATCGTCAGGGCGGCCGAGCTCAGGCTCATCGTGAACGTGCCCGCCTGCGCCGCCGTGATCGTCAGCGTGAACGTGGCGCTCACCTCGGAAACGGCGTCCGCGCGCGCGCGCACCGTGATCGTGTGCGTTCCCGCCGCGACGCTGGCACCCACGGTGACATTGATCGTTGCGGTGGTGGTGCCGGAGGGGATCGGGGAAGGGCTGGCCGTGATCGTGACATTGGCGGGCGCGCCCTCGATCACGAGGTTGACGGCGCCGGCAAAGCCACCGGCGCGGGCAATCGTTGCGATCAGTGAATTGGCCGCGCCCTGAAGCACACTGAGCGAGGACGCGGACAGCTGTAGCGTGATGCGCGGGTTGTCGCCGGGCGGCGTCGTGGTGTCACCACCGCTGCACGCGGCGAGGGCCGCCGGCAGAAGCAACCATGCGAGGCGCTTGCGAATACAGGACACAGGCGGCTCCTCCGTGTGTGGGCATGTCTGGGAGTCAGGACCTTCGTTGGATCATCCGCGGGAGGACTCTTCCTTGCCAACGGACCAACGGGTGGAAGGATCGCACGTCGGGCGGGCCGGCGCTAGATTGGGGGCCCATGTCTTCCAGCGCATCGGCCGTGAGGCCGGCCGGGACGCGGCCCGCGCCGCAGCGCCAGGCATCGCCGCCATCGACGCTCCGCGCGTACGGGGCTCTCACGAAGCCGGGCATCACGCGGCTCGTCGTGGTCACGGCGGGTGTTTCGTGGTTCCTTGGCGCGCCCGAGTTCGATGGGCTGGCCCTCATCAACCTCCTGTTCGGCACGGCGCTGGTCGCGAGCGGTGCCAACGCGTTCAACCAGATTCTCGAGCGGCGTGCGGACGCTCTGATGCGGCGGACCGCGGACCGGCCGCTGCCCTCGGGCCGGCTGGGCATCGCTGAAGCCCTGATATTCTCGACCGCGCTGTCGTTTATTGGCGTCGTGCACCTCTATTTCCTGATCAATCCGCTGACGGCACTGGTCGTTCTGGTCAGCCTGCTCTCGTACACCCTGGTCTACACACCCATGAAGAAGCGGACGTGGTGGGCGACACTGGCGGGTGCCGTGCCGGGTGCGCTGCCGGCGCTGGCCGGCTGGGCGGCCGCAACCCACACGCTCAGCCGCGACGGCTGGTTGCTGTTCGCGATCGTGTTCGTGTGGCAGATGCCGCACTTCTTCGCGCTCGGCTGGATGTACCGCGAGGATTACGCGCGGGGCGGGTTCCGTCTGCTCAGCTCGATCGATCCGACAGGCGCGCGCACTGCGAACCAGACGTTGCTGTACATTCTGCTGCTGCTGCCAGTGAGCGTGCTGCCTGCGTGGTCCGGCCTGATGAGCTGGGTGTACGCGGCGGGCGCGCTCGCGCTGGGCCTGGCCTTCATGGCGCCCGCGATCACGCTCTGGCGCGATCTGGCGCGCGGGCACGCTCGCCGCGTCTTTGTCGCTTCGATCCTCTACCTGCCGGCGCTCCTCGCCCTGATGGTGGTGGACCGAGTCCTCTGAGCTACAGCACCACACCCAAGCCGATCAGGTCCTCGACAGGCTCCGCAAGACACTCGACCAGCTTGAAGACGTGTGCCGTGATGCCGACAATGTGCGCGAGCGCGAGCATCTCCGGACCCGTCAGCTCGCGGCCGTTGGCGCCGCGGATCTCCGGGTTGCCGTGCGGGCCGACCGCTGTGGCGAACAACCCATCGTTGATGAAGAAGCTGGCATCGATGCGATCGTTGAGCCCGGTCGCGTCGACGCGGATCGAGTCGTCGCGATGACGCACCAGCAGATCGAGAGCGCCGTGCTCGCGGCCGTCATTCCTTACGCCCTGCGCGCCGCCTTCCGCAAGGAAGTCGCGTGAATCGATCTCGAGCCTGAAGCCGACGTCGAGCCGCGCGTTCGCGCCACGCTCCTCGCCGCTCACGTCAATGTCGAAATCGAGGCGGTCCGATTCGTTCTGCAGGAATCCCTCGATCTCGATCTCGCCGCTGTTCTCGCCGGGATCCGCGCGGAACGCGTAATCGACAAAGGTCCGGCCGCCGCTGACGCCGACCAGGCGGAGCGCGACCGCGTCATCGCTCGAGCTGCCGAGATCGGTCAGATCGGCGTATCCCGTCTCCCTCGCCGGGTCCGGCCGGCCTTCGCCCGTCGTCGCATAGAGAATGAACCGAACGCCGTTCGCCGGCGCGCCGGTCCTCGCCGGATCCTTCACGTACTCGTTCCTCGCGGCGTCATAGACAAACGTCGCGCCGCGGTTCTGCTCGGAGATCAGCGGGATAGCGCCGGCCGCGCCGTCTGCAGAGCCCGGGATGCCCAGCGCGCCGGTCGGTACGCGGCCGCCGAGCGCGCCCATCGATGAGAGTGCGGGGCTGGCCAGCAGCGTACCGAGCGCCCTGTGGTCGGCATTGGCACGCGCGGCATCGAACGCGCCGGCGCGGCCCGGCCCGCTCATGTCGGCGCAGGCTGTGAGCGTGAGGGTGGCCACGGCCAGTGCGAGGCCCGCCCCGCGGAGGCCGCTTCGACAGCCCGGTTGCACAGTATTCGTCGTCATGAATCTTCCTTCCTGCCGTGTGTTGCCGTGTCCGGTCCTGAATGAGTGTCCCGGACGGCCGCGGCATATGACACCACGGGGCGTAAGTCCTGAAGCACCGCTTCCCGAACCGCATTCAGCGCGACAGGGCCTCGGCATCCGGATCCGAAGGTCGCATTTGCGTGCCTCGAACCACGTGAATGCGACATGAACCCGACAGCCGGTTGACAGGACCGGCTCATCGTGACCGCACATCGTTCCGCTGGCCAGCGGGTCGGCGGACGCTCCCAAGGAGGTGGGTATGTTCGCGGTCAAGATGAATGTCCCCGGGCACCGGGCGTGCCTGGTCCTGGTCCTGTTCGCGGCGGTGGCAGCGCCGCCCGCGCACGCACAGCGGCTTCCGCCACAGGGATCAGCGTGGCTCGTGGGAGCCAGCGTCGACCGCTGGCGATCCAACGGGGGCCATCGGCTCCCTTGGCGGAGCCGCGATCGGCGGTCTTCACACGGGCGCCGTCGTCCTGTTCCACGGATCCAGTCCGCTGGCCATACGCATGGAGGTGACGCCGCGTGTCTACTTCGTCGATGACCAGTTGACCAGCGCGCTCTCGCTCGGTTTCGGCGTGTCCAGTTTCCGCTGGTCACCGCCCCGAGCGATGTCGCGCAGCTGACTTCACGTTGCCACCGGACGGTCATGGCGGCCGTCCGGTGGCATGGGACCGGCCATCCATGAGCGATGTTCCGTTCGTCTGGCTGGACGCGCTCGACCGTGTCGCGCTGGTGGTGCAGGGGCGTTGACGGATCAGCCGCGCACGGCGTCTTCGCAGAAGATCTGATCGAGGGTGTGGATCAGCGTATCCGCGTTCTCGCGGGAGAAGCAGAGCGGCGGCTTGATCTTGAGCACGTTGTGATCGGGGCCGTCCGTGCTGACGAGGATGGCGTGATCGCGCAGGCGGTTCGCGAGGTAGCTGGCACCGTCGGCGAAGGGCGAGCGGGACACGCGGTCACGCACGATCTCGAGACCCAGAAACAGGCCGAGCCCGCGCGCATCGCCGGCGCAGGCGTGCCGCTCGACCAGCCCGCGCAGTCCGTCGAGCAGAAACGCACCCGTTTGCCGCGCGTTCGATTGCAGCGACTCCGCTTCGATCACATCGAGAACCGCCAGGCCGATCGCGCAGGACACCGGATTGCCGCCAAACGTGCTGAAGTATTCCATGCCGGTGGCGAACGAAGCGGCGATTTCCGGCGTGGTGACGACGATGCCGAGCGGGTGGCCGTTGCCGGCCGGCTTGCCCATCACGACGATGTCCGGCACGACGTCCTGCGTTTCGAATCCCCAGAAGTGTGAGCCAACACGGCCGAATCCAACCTGAACTTCATCCGCGATGGTGACGCCGCCGGCCGCGCGCACGTGGCGGTACACGCCATCGAGATAGCCGGCGGGCAGCACGATCTGGCCACCGCAGCTCAGCAGGGACTCGCAGAGGAACGCGCTCACGGGAGTGCCCGCGCCTTCGAGCTGCCGGATCGCCGTGTCCGCGTGCGCGGCGTAGCGCTCACCGGCATCGCCGCCGCGACAATCGCCGCGGTACGTGTCCGGCAGAGGCAGCTTGCGCGCCCACGGCGCCAGCCCGCGGCCGCCCGGCCCATCGCATTTATACGGACTGATATCGATGAGCGTGGTGGTGTTGCCATGGTACGCGCCGTCGACAACGATCACGCCGTGGCGGCCGGTGTGCGCGCTGGCCAGCCGGAGCGCCAGCTCGTTGGCTTCACTGCCGGAATTGACGAAGTAGCAGACGCGGAGTGACGGCGGCAGCGCAGCGACCAGGCGGTCAGCGAAACGCAGGACGGCTTCGTGCAGGTAGCGCGTGTTCGTGTCGAGCACGGCACTCTGGCGCTGGCCCGCGCGCACGACGCGTGGATGCTGATGGCCCACGTGCGGCACGTTGTTCACGGCATCGAGGTAGCGGCGGCCGTCGGCATCGAACAGATACTGCATCCAGCCGCGCACGATGTGGAGCGGCCGCCGGTACGCAATGCTCAGATTTGCGCCGAGGCGCTCGGCCCGGCGAGCCAGCAGCTCCGGAGTGGCTGGTGGCTGCGCGGCCGCGTCATACGGCACGGCCGCCAGCGTGTACGGCGACGGGCTGAGGCTGCACCAGACCGCGCGCTCCGCGGGCCGCGCGACGCCTGGGAACTCGCCGTCACGGTCCAGCAGATCCAGCACGATCTGGAAGTGCAGGTGTGGCGACCAGCCGCCGTTGACTTCGGGTGCGCCGATTCGACCGAGGACTGCGCCGGCTGCGACCTCATCGCCCACCCGGTGCTCGCCCAGACTTTCCCGGTCGAGATGACCGTACAGCGTGTAGAACCGGAGCCCGGCTTCGCCTGCAATGTCGTGCTCCAGCATGACCGTGGGACCGTAATCGAGCGGTGCGGCGTTGTCCCGCAGGGCGTGGACGCGGCCGGCCAGTGGCGCGTGCACGGGCGTGCCGGGCGATGCGAACAGGTCGAGACCCAGGTGCACGGTCCGCCAGTCCGGTCCGTCCCAGCCCTCGGTGCGAAACGCATTCGCCGTGTACAACACTCGCGCTTCATCGTACTGCCCCATACCCGCGTCCGCCTGTTCCACGTCCAGCAGCGCATCGATGCGGCGTGAAAGCTCCGGCTCATCGGCGGCAATGCGCAGATCGTCGATCAGTGGACTCGCCAGGCTGAGGTCCACGCGCGGCAGCGCCTTGCCGGGATCGACATCGATGACCGGTGTGAATCGCTCGCGGTTCCGCGCCATCCATCCGGCAAGACGCGGCGAGGCGGGGTGCGCCGGCAGCCCGCACGCAGCGCGCAGACGGTACTCGGCAAAACTCGGGTGCACGCCGCCCAGCCGCTCGAGCAGCGCCCACACCGGATCGTCGCTCACCTGCAGGTACTCGTTCCCGGGCGCAATCTGCCGCTGCAGCGCCGAGTTGACGGCGCTCACGACCAGCCGCGCACAGATCAGCGGGTACAGCGCGTGAATCTCCTCTGCGGAGAGCGGGCGCTGCTCGTGATAGCCGCCAATCAGCGCAGCTGCAGCCGACAGCGGGTCCCGCGTCTCCAGCATCGCGTACGCGCACGCGATCGCGGGCTCGGCCACAGTCGCGGTGTGAACCATGTCGCCAAAATCGATGATCGAAACGACCGGCCTCGAGTACGACGGCAGCTCCGCGACCAGCACGTTGTGGTCATTCGCGTCATTCTGGATGACCGAGGCCGGCAGCCGGCTCCACTGCGGAAGAACGCGCTCGATATACGGCGCGAAAAGCCGCTCGCCGAGCGAACGCCGCGACGCGTTCTCCACGCACGACCAGTGCGATTCGATCCAGCGCGCATGCGCCAGGTCCCACTTCAACGGGCGATGCGATGCCCGCGGATCCCACTCCTCGAGCGCCGCATCGAATCGACCCAGCAGGTCACCGAGCGTGTGCATCTGCTCGAGCGTCCGCGGCCGCACGGCCGCCAGCGGCACACCCGGCACCCACGTCAGCAGGCGCACCCGGTGCACGGCACCATCGTCTCCGACCAGCGACGCCGTTTCCCCACCCTCGCGCGTGCGTACCACACGGGGCAGCAACAACGCCGGCTCCGCCGCCGCGATCCGCTCGAGCGCACCGTGCTGCAACGCGAGCACCTCCTCTGATTCCGTCGCGTTCGCAACTTTCAGCACGTACCGCTCGCCCGCCGCGTCCAGCCGGAAGTTGAGGTCACGCTCGCCGGGCAGCCGCGACAGCGTACCGGCCAGGCCCCACTCGGCCGCCAGCGTCTGCGCCACAGCGTCCGCCGTGACGGCTGGCGTGTTCCAGCCGAGCACGAATCCGTCCATCGCGCTTTCCCGGTTCAAATCGTATAACTCCATATATTACGGCATGATACAGCGTTGTGCCAGCGGCGGCGCGCCAGCGCGTGAGGGGTTCTGGCGCGTGGCGTCGCTTTCCACGGTGAGGGCGGAACAGAGAGCGCCCGTCAATGAACCGAACGGAGGATACAATGCTGCGCAATCATAGAGGAACCTGGACGATGCTGGCGGTGCTGTTGACCGCTTCGACGATGGTGGGCTGCAAGGACAGCGACAGCGACCCGGTGGGTCCGCCGCCTCCGCCGCCCCCGCCCGAGACGCAGATGATTGGCTGGACCGTGACGGCGGCGAACATGGCCGGCGCACCGGGCGCAGTGATTCGACTGGTGTGCGAGCCGAACGGCCGCGCGGCGACGATCCGTGGGACGCTGGTGTACACGGATGACTCGTCGATCTGCACGGCGGCGGTGCACTCGGGTCTGATCGGCATGGTTGGGGGAGGCGCGGTCGAGATCACGATTCAGGATCGTCAGGTGAACTATCCGGGGTCGTCGAAGAACGGGATCACTTCGGGCTACTACGGCGCGTGGAACCGCGGGTTCAGTTTTGGCGCGGTCACCGTGGAGAAGGCCGAGTGGAGCACGACGATGACGACGCGGCGCGGCCGGAACAATGACGTGTTCGTTCTGGACTGCCCGGCGAATGGAGTCGCGGGCTCGATCTGGGGCACGTCGGTCTACACGGATGACTCGTCCGTTTGCACGGCAGCGGTGCATGATGGGCTGATCACGCGGGCGTCGGGTGGTCGCGTGTTCGTGGCGGTGCGGCCTGGTCGCTCGAGTTACACTGCGAGCACGAGGAATGGCGTGACCAGCCGGTCCTACGGCTCGTGGGTAGGCAGCTTCGACTTCTGACGCGAGCTGGCAACGACAAAGCACCCCGGCGCCGCGAGCAGTGGCGCCGGGGTGCGTGTCATCGAATCCGTGAGGTTCAGTTCCAGGCGATTCCGTAGTCCTCGCCGTGATGGCTGGATCCGCCCCAGAAGCTTCGGTTCTTCCAGTCGAAGAAGATGGCGTTGATGGGACCGGACGTGAGGCGTCCGGTTTCGACACGATAGCCCATGCGCTGCAGCTCCGCCTGGACCCAGGGCGGCGTCTGGTCCTGAACGAGGATGCGGCCCGGCTGCGAGGCGTGATCGCCGAAGGACGAGCGCATCTGATAGCTGTTGATGTTGGCCGCTTCGACGGCTTCCTGCACAGTCATGCCGAATTCGGCAACGTTGAGGAAGAACTGGAGCAGGTTCTGGTCCTGGCTGTCACCGCCCTGCACGGCGAAGGAGAGGAACGGCTGGCCATCCTTGAGGGCGAGGCTGGGCGTGAGCGTCACGCGCGGCCGCTTGCCCGGCTCGATGACGTTGTACGGTCCTTCGGCCGCATCCGTGACGAAGCTCTGTGCGCGCTGTGACAGTCCGACGCCGGTGCGGCCGGCGATCACGGCGGGGACCCAGCCCCCGCTCGGCGTGACCGATACGACCCAGCCCTCGGCGTCCGCGGCCTGCACGGACGTCGTGCCGGCGTAGAACGACGCGAGATACGCATCATCGGCGGCCGTGCCGGATTCCGTCGTGGTCGTCTTTCGGCCCCAGCTCTCGAGCTGCGTGCGGAACGGGTTGGTGCCACCCTGGAACGGATAGGGATCGCCGGGGCGGATGTCCGGATCGTTGCGGTCCGTGCGGATCAGCCGGGCGCGTTCCCGCGCGTACTCCTTCGAGAGCAGGCCACGGATCGGCTCGTCGGGCGGATAGTACGTGTCGCCGTAGTAGAAGTCGCGATCGGCAAACGCCAGGCTCATGGCCTGGTAGACCGTGTGCATGTAGCGCGAGCTGTTGTAGCCCATGGCCTTGAGGTCGAAATTCTCGAGGATGTTGAGCGCCTGGAGCAGCGCGGGCCCCTGCGTCCAACGGTCGAGCTTGTAGACGTCAATGCCCTTGTACGTGGTCATGGCCGGCTCTTCAATGCGAACTTTCCAGTTAGCGAGATCGTCCACTGTGAACAGGCCGCCCTGCTCGCGCACGCCACGGACGATCTCCTGTGCGATGTCGCCCTTGTAGAAGCGATCGTACGCGGCGTAGATCGCATCTTTCCGGCTCCTGCCCTGTGCGAGCGCCTGTTTTTCGGCATCGACAAGCTTGCGCAGTGTGGCGGCGAGGTCCGCCTGGCGGAAGATTTCGCCGGCGAGCGGGCCTTCCCTTGCCTCGCCCGGGTGCGTCAGCATCACGGCCTTCGAGTACGGCCATTCCTTGAGCCTGGCCTTGTTGTTCTCGATCGAGTTCGCGGTCTGCGCCTCGATCGGGTAGCCATCCGCCATCTCGATGGCGGGCGCGAGCACTTCCGCGAGACTCAGTTTCCCGTACTCAGCCACCATCGTCAGGATGCCACCGGGCGTGCCCGGCGTGACGGCGGCCAGCGGGCCGAACTCGGGCGGATACTGCATGCCCTTGCTCTTGTAGAGCTCGGCGGTCGCGCCCGTGGGCGCGACGCCCAGCGCATTGATGCCGATGACTTTCCGGGTCTGCGGGTTGTAGATCAGCGCCTGTGTTTCGCCGCCCCAGGAGAGCACATCCCACATCGTGGCGGCGGCCGCGATCATGGCGGCCGCGGCATCAACGGCATTGCCGCCTTTCTGGAACGTGAGCGCGCCGGCCGTGGCGGCGAGCGGCTTTCCCGTGATGGCCATCCAGTGGCGGCCATGGAGCGGCGACTTCACGGTTCGCTGCGCAGCGGCAACGGCCGGCAGGAGGGCGATCAGAAGAGCGATAGAACTGAGCCCGCGGGCTGCTTCGAATCTGCGCATGGAACCGCTCCGGTCGAAGTCTGCGTCAAGGCGGCAGCGCGCGGTCGCGCTCGCTGCGTCTACCGGCTCAGATTACGCCTGGCGCGTCGGTATGCCCGAGTGTGTCATCGGCGGTGTGTCCGCGCGGCGGAAACGGGCGACTGCGGCGGGCCGAGCGTCACGCCACTCACCTGGCGTGGGAGAGGCTCGATTCCGATTTCGCCGTTGCCCCACTCGCCGGCACGGTTCGTTCCCCAACAGTACGCGGCGCCGTTCGTTGTCAGCCCGCACGCATGCCTCTGTGTGAGATCAATGCGTGCGAAGCTGAGGCCGCCGCTCACCGGCGTAGGCGTTGAGGTGCTGGTTGCGGAAGTACCGTTGCCGAACTGGCCGTAGAAATTGCCGCCCCAGCAGCGTGCAATGTTGGAGGTGTCAACGCTGCAGGTGGTCTGGATACCGACGGCAAGTTGTCGGTGAACCAGCGTGCCCAGCACCTGGATCGGGGTGCTCGATCCGTTGCTGCTGGGCACACCCAGCTCGCCCACGCCGTTGAACCCCCAGCAGAATGTCGTTCCGGCGGTGTTTATGGCGCAGGTGTGGAAGTACCCGGCCTGAACCGTGGCGACGTTGGGGAGTGACGTCACCTGCACGGGCGACAGGCGATCCGTGGTCGTGCCGTCGCCGGCCATTCCATACAGGTTCCAGCCCCAGCAGAAAACGCTCGCTGTCGAAGTGAGCGCACACGAGTGAAACGCACCGGTCGTCACGAGAGTGAAACTCACACCGGCTACACCGACCACAGGTGTGGGCGCATTGGCTGACGTAGTGGTTCCGGTTCCGAGCTGGCCCAGGTTGTTCGAGCCCCAGCATTGCACCTGGTTGGTAATGGTCACGGCACACGTATGGTTGAATCCTGCATCGATGGACCGATAGGCCTGGCCCCCTGAAATCGCGACCGGCACAGCCGACTGGTTCGTTGCGCCGTTGCCGAGCTGCCCGTTACTGCCACTTCCCCAGCAATGAGCGGCGCCCGTCGTCGTCAGCGCACACGCGTGGGAATTGCCTGCCTGCACGTCGCTGAACGAGAGTGCACCGGATACATCGACGGGCGTGGCACTGTTGGTTGACGCGCCATTGCCGAGTTGCCCGGAGGTCCCCGCGCCCCAGCACGAGACCCGACCGGTAGTGCGAACGCTACAGGAGAACTCGAAGCCCGCGCTGACCGTGCTGAAGCTCGTGCCTCCAGTGACTTGCGCCGGTGCCGTCATGACTGCGGTGACCCCGGTACCGAGCTGGCCACGGCCCTTGTTTCCCCAGCAGAAGAGGCTCCCCGTACCTGCGACGGCACAGGAATGCAGGTCGCCTGGAGCAACCTCGCGCATGAAGGGAAGGCCCGGGACCTGTGCCGGGGAATTGACCGTCGACGTCTGCCCATTGCCCAGCTGACCGTAATCGTTGAATCCCCAGCAGTACACGCTGCCGCCACCCGTGACACCACAGACATGGTTCAGCGCAACGCGAATCACGGCGAACTGCAAGCCACCGGCGACTGCGACCGGGACGCTCGAGCTGTTGAAACTGCCGATCCCCAGCTTGCCCGTGCCGTTGAAGCCCCAGCACGAGGTTGCACCTGCGGAGGTGCGCCCGCAGCTGGATGAGCCCCCCACATCAACGGATTGAAACGCGGCGCCCTGCACCTGGACAGGCGACAGGGAGTTCGCGTTTGCGCCGTTGCCGAGCTGCCCGAGGTTCCCGGTTCCCCAGCAGAAGGCTGCGCCGCCCGACCTTATGGCACAGGCGTGGAATCCGCTGATCGCGATGGAACTGTAGACGTTTCCTCCCTGCACGGCTGCCGGAACCGACTGACTCGTCGTGTTGCCGTTGCCGAGCTGGCCGGCATGGTTCTGTCCCCAGCAGAAGGCAGCACCGCCCACCTCGACGCCGCAGGTGGAATTGCCACCCGCGGCGAGGTGAACAAAGCGCCGGTTCCCCGAGACGACGGCCGGACTCGCACGCGTCGCCGTCGATCCATCGCCCAGCTGGCCCACACTGTTGAAGCCCCAGCACCACGCGATCCCGACCTCATCGAGGCCGCACGTGTGGTAGTTGCCCGCTACTACTGCCACGAAGACGGTGTTGCCTTGCACGGGCCCTGGCGTGCTCCGTGCATTGAGATTGCCGTTTCCCAGGGCACCGCCATCGTTTTCACCCCAGCACAACACGCTGCCGTTCTGCGTCGCGACGGCGCAGGTGTGGCCGTACCCTGAGGCGATGCGCGGGCTTGTCGTGGTGACGCGCACGGTGAACGTGCGCGGGCTCGACGTGCCGCCACCCGGAGCGGGCGTGAACACGGTGACCTGCGCGTAGCCGGGCGAAGCGAGATCGGACGCGAGTATGTTGGCGCGGAGCGACGTCGCGCTGACGAATGTCGTCGTCCGGTCGCTGCCGTTCCAGCGCACGGTGGAATTCGCGGAGAAGCCCGTGCCGGTGACGGCCAGTTGGAACGCCGCCGCACGCATGGTGTCCGCAGGCGGGTTGATCGACTGCACGACGGGCGTCGCGAACCCCACGGTCACATTGAGGTTGCCGGACGTGCCACCGCCCGGCGCAGGATTGAATACCGTAACCTGCGCGTTGCCCGTATTGGCAACGTCGGCTGCGGTGATGGCGGCGCGCAGCTCCGTCGTGCTGACATACGTGGTCGTGCGGGCGGAGCCGTTCCAGCGCACGACGGAGGTCTGCACGAAGCCCGTGCCGGTGACCGTCAGCTGGAACGCGGCACTGCCGGCAATAGGAACCGCAGGGTTGGTTGCGGTGACTGCAGGCGAAGGGTTGTGCACATCGACGCTCGCGCCGCCGCTCGCGCCTTCGGACGTGGCCGTGACGGTGGCAGCGCCGGCGCCTACCCCAGTAACATTGCCGTTAGCATCGACCTGCACGACGTTGGTGTTGCTGGACGACCAGGTGACCGTGCGGTTCTTCAGCGTATTGCCCTGGTCATCGAGGAGCCGCACCTGCAGCTGCACGGACGTGCCCACCAGGACGGGGCCGCCGAGCCCTGTGACTTGCACCTCGGCCACATCGACGACGGTAACGAACGTCTCATTGCACGCGGCTGCGAGCCCGGCCAGGGCGGCCGTGATCAGGGCGCGGGTTCGGATGGACAGGATCGGGCTCATCGGGAACGGAGCCGCCAGCCGAGCGTGATACCGTCTCGCACGCGCGCGTCGATGCGCGGGAACCAGTCGGCAGGGCCGTCGCTGTCGCCACCGCCGGCGGCGCGGTTCAGTCGGCCGGCAGCGGCTCTGGCCTCGAGCGCACTGATCACGGCGACGGCAAGGGCGCCGCCGACACCGATCGCCAGAAGCGGACGATGGACCAGTTCGTCTCGAATGTCGGCTTCAGGACACTCGTCGTCGGTGACGCGGGCGAGGCACTCGATCTCCGTCTCCTGGCTGAGCACGGCGGCGCCGATCGCGCCGCCCCAGGCGGCGAGGAACAGCACGCCGAGGGCGGGCCGGCGCGTGTAGAACTGGCCGAGGCCCGGAACGATGAGGCTGCGCGTCATTGCGGAGCCGGGATTGAAACGCGGCATGGGCTCGACGGGCTGGTTCGTCGTGGGCGGCGTTCGCTCGACCGGGCGTTCCTGCACGGGCGGCGCCACGGGGCCGCGGTAGCACACGTCGCGAAGCGAGGTGATGAATTCGCGGGTAGCGCCGGCGCGCGTGAGCTGCGCTTCCGCAGCCGAGTCGATGCGGAAATCGATGCAGGCTTCGCGCGCGGTGGCCAGGATCTGCGCGGGATTGACGCCGGCGGCGAAGAGCCGCTCGATCTGGGCCAGGGTCATGCCGCGCGCTTCCTGAGCCGAGACGCGCCCCGTCCCGCCGATCACCCAGATCCCGATGAACAGGAACGTACGAAGAGCTTTCATCCCGAGATCCCCTTCAGGAATCGCTGGCCGGACAATCGGGCGGCGTGAGCCCCAGACTGACGCGCACGTCACGGAATGCCTGGCACGCGCGGACCGTGGCGGCGCGCCGGTCCCGGTGCTCCTGGTCCAACGTACTCAGCACGGACGCTGTTGGAAACGCCGCGCGCAGCTGGACAATGCGTGCGGCGGCATCGCCCAGCGAGCGAAACGCGCCCGCATAGTCGCCATTGCCCTCGAGACGCGACGCCTGCGCGAAGAACGCGCGCACACTGTCGACGGCCGCTGTGCTGGGCGTCGTGGGCGGTGGCGGCGTCTGCTCCGTTCTCGTGGCCGTGGTCGGCGAGTCGCGTTGCGTCCGGGTTGTAACGACGGGCGGCGCCGTCTGTCGCGGGGGCGTCTCGCGCCCGCGTGGCGGCGTCGTTTGCGAACGCTGTCCCGCAGAGTCCGGAGGACGAATCGGCGTGCCACCGGCCACGCGTGTGGTCTCCGGCGGCGCCTGCGTGACCACGGGAGCCGGCGAGTCGTTCCGTGCCTGTGGCACAGCGGACGAAACCGGGTTCTGTGACTCGGTCCCGGCTCCGGCTGTCGGGTCCGTCGATGTCCCGGTACCATTGCCGCCCTGCATGACAATGGCCGCAATGACAGCCACGACGACAGTAGCGGCGAGTCCGAGCCAGGCCGCGCGCGGAACACGGGAGAGCGGAGATGCAGATGCCGTCTTTGGCTTCGGCTGCGGCGGCCGGGCGGCGGGCCGCGGCGTTTCCGGCTTTTTCGGAGTTGGACGCGGAGGCGTCGCTGGCGCCGCGGCCGGGGCGGCACCCGCGGTTCGAGCCGCTCCGGCCGGCGTTGCCGTCCTTGCTGCAGCCGCCGCGGCAGCCTCGGCACTCGCGATGACGGTGGCCAGCGCATCGCGCAGTGCGAGTGCACTCGCGAATCGCTCGGCCGGCGAGCGCGCCAGTGCTTTGAGCACGATTCGATCGAGCGATTCCGGCACTT